>Ga0160430_100547_pt1 | contig 19960 bp, 15 predicted proteins | sample HID1971I_E0MG_FD_108274 | JGI IMG/M metagenome (GOLD analysis project Ga0160430, IMG submission 108274) | Enriched millipede-associated microbial communities from UW Madison campus, WI, USA - HID1971I_E0 MG | ecosystem: Host-associated > Arthropoda: Insects > Digestive system > Unclassified ...
GAGATGCGCTCGGTCGTCAGCGGATGGCTGCGCAGGTAGGGGAAGGAGCCGTTGTCGTTGAGGCGCGAGGCGTACTGCAGCTTCTCGAACATCGTGGCCGCGCCCTGCGGCGCGAAGCCGGCCTGCGTCATCACGCCGAAGCCCACGCGGTCGGCCTCGCGCTCCATGTCGCGCGAGAAGTTCAGCTGGTTCTGCATGAACGCCGCCTGGCTGCCCATGACCATCGCCTGGCCTGCATCGCCGCCGCCGCGGCTCTTGCCCGCCGCGATCATGCCGAGGATCAGGCCCGCGAGCATCAGCGGGAACTGCTTGCTCTGCTTGTCCATCATGCGGGCGATGTGGCGCTGCGTGACGTGCGACAGCTCGTGCCCGAGCACGGTCGCCAGCTCGTCGCGGCTGCCCACCGCCGCCACCAGCCCGAGGTTGAGCCCGAGGTAGCCGCCCGGCAGCGCGAAGGCGTTGATGTTGCGGTCGCGCCCCAGCATCACCACCCAGGCATAGCGCTCGTCGAGCTCGGGCGTGAGCTCGCCGCGCACCCGCGCCGCCGCCAGCAGGCGCTGCCAGATCTCCTGCACGTAGTCGGCGATCACCGGGTCGTCGATGTAGTCGGTGTCGCGATAGAGCTCGCGCGCGATCTGGTCGCCCAGATGGCGCTCGGCGGTCGCCGTCATCTCGCCGCCATCGCCGAGCCCCGGCAGCAGCTGCGCGCGCGCCAGCGGCGGCATCAGCACCTGCGATGCTATTAAAACGCTAGCGCAAATCGTCCGCAGAGTGGGGACGAAAGGTCGTTTCTTGCGAGGGGGCGGGGTCCAGCGTGGCATGGCTTGTCCAGAACTCGGGCTCGTATGATGCACCTCTCTCTTGAACGTTCACCCATGAGCTCACTCACCCATTTCGACGCCCAGGGCCAGGCCCACATGGTCGACGTCGCCGCCAAGCCCGCCACCCACCGCGTGGCCGTGGCCACCGGCCGCATCGAGATGCGGGCCGAGACCCTGGCGCTGATCGCCTCGGGCAGCGCGAAGAAGGGCGACGTGCTCGGCATCGCGCGCATCGCCGGCATCCAGGCCGCCAAGAAGACCAGCGACCTGATCCCGCTGTGCCATCCGCTGGCCATCACCCGGGTGGCGGTCGATCTCGCGCTGTCGGACGCCGGCGACGCGACGCCGCATGTGCAATGCACCGCCACGGTCGAGACCGTCGGGCCGACCGGCGTCGAGATGGAGGCGCTGACCGCCGTGCAGATCGCGCTCCTGACCGTGTACGACATGTGCAAGGCGGTGGACCGGGGGATGACGGTCACCGGGGTGCATGTGGTGGAGAAGCATGGCGGGAAGTCGGGGAGCTGGACCGCCGCGCCCGCGGTCTAAGGAGCCGGCGGCGCCTCGACCGGAGTCTGCCGGAGCCAGCGCGCGTAGTCGCGCGGGAAGGCCACCCTGAAGCGCTCGGCGATCAGCCGTGCCTCGTCGTCATGGCCCGAGAGCTCGGCGCTCTCGATAAGCTTCACGATCACACGCGGCTCCGGCGAGAAATGCAGCGTCCGCTCGGCGAGCGCATGCATCCGCGCCGCGTTCTCGTGCGTGACCGGCGTCAGCGTCAGTTCGGCGAAATCGACCTGGCGCGCGAACAGCCAGGAATCGCGGACCTTCTCGAGCGTGTCGTCCTGCCAGGGCGGCAGGCGCTCGTCGCGCGGCAGGTAGACCTGGCTGATGCGGGTGTAGTCCCAGGCGGCGTAGACGACGAACGAGAGCAGGGCGATGCTCGCGAAGGCCTGGAATCTCCGGCGATCGGGGAGCCACCTCTTTCTCGATCGCGGTGACGATCCTTCGGTCGGGCGCGCGGGCCACAGCATGCCCAGGCACAGGCCGAAGACCAGTTGGAAGGGGCCGTACCACAGCGGGTATTCGAGCAGGCTGTGCACGAGGATCACGCCCACGAGGCCCCAGGCCATGAGCCGGTTCGGATCGCGCTCGCGCCAGGGGCGCGCGGAGATCACCAGCCAGAGAAAGCCGCCGCAGATCAGCACGGCGGCCGGGATGCCGAGTTCGACCGCGAGGTGCAGGGGGAGGTTGTGGGCGTTGTCGAGCAGCACCGGGAAGCGCGGGCCCGGGTAGACGGCCATGAAATGGGCGTAGCTGAGTTCGCCCCAGCCCCAGCCAGTGAGCGGGCGCTCGGCGATGAGGGAGAGCACGTTGTGCCAGAGGGTGAGGCGGCTTTCGTTGCCGAGGGCGGCGGGTTGGAGGCGATGGACCAGGGCCCCGGCGGAGGCGATGGCCTTGCTGGGGGTGCCGATGGCTGCGAGCTGGGGTAGCAGCCAGTTCAGGGCGAAATACAGGGGGAGGATGGCCAGCAATGCCAAGGGTGGCGGCAGGCGGCGAACCGCGATTGGATCGGAAGCAATGCGGCGCTCCTTCCAGGCCACGACGCCCGCGGCGACCGAGATCAGCACCACTTGGAGCAAGCCGGTGCGGGAGCCTGATGCGGCGGTGGCGGCAATTAGCAGCACGACAGCAGCGACGAGGCTGCTCCGTATGCGACCGGAGTCTCCCATTGCGTACAGCCACAAGGCGGCGACCAAGGCCAAGCTGATCGATGTGCCGAACTGGTTGCGCTGGCGCAGCAGTCCCCAGGCGCGGCCAGCGGTGGGAGAGGTGATCCAGGGCAACAGGTCTTCAGCCAGGTTGCCGTACTGGAGCAGCCCGACAAGTGCGTTGATGACGCCGGCCGCCAGGACGCCCCAGGCCAACGCCGCCGGAACGGACACGGTCTGCCCCGGCCTTCCGGCGCCGGCGAGCGCCGACAAACCGATCCCCGCGAGCGCCGCGCACCCCAGAAATCGCAAGTCCGCGAAGCCTTGGAACGAAAGCGCGAGCGCCACGACACAGCAACCCAGCCAGACGGCCAAGCGCCGATCGACGGCACCGCCACTCGCCAACAGCAACAGCACGGCCGCGCAGAGCCCGGAGGCGAGCAGCTGCCACGCGTTGGCCGAAGGGCCCGCCACGAGCGGGCAGAGAAATGGAATGGCGACGAGTCCCGCGCAGCCGATGGAGGGAGCGCTTTCGAGTCGAGAGATTCGCTTGAGGACCGAGGACATCCAGGGAGATTGTGAACCGGCCGCACGATCTGCCGGATGGATCAACTCAAGCCCTAAAAACCCGGCTCACTTACATACAAAGTATGCATGGCTCACCCCCCGAAACCTGCAATTGCTGACGAATGGTCGATCGCCCGGGCTCAGTGGTTTTGCAATCAAACACAATTGGAGACATTCTGTGACCATTGTTAGGTGCATTCACAGTCGTCACCCAACCTGCTCTACAACGAGGTGCCCTTGAAGTTTTCCATGTTTCCGTGTCATCGCGTCGCACTCGCGAGCCGCATCCGGGGCTTCACTCTCATCGAGATGATGATCGTGGTGGCCCTCATCGCCATCCTGGCGGCGATCGCCTTGCCGTCCTACAACGACTACATACGCCGTGGGCAACAGCCGGAAGCGTTCAATGCTCTGTCCGACTTCCGCGCCAAGATGGAGCAGTACTACCAGGACAACCGGAAGTACGGTTCGGGCACCACTTGCGCCAATGACGCGACCGCGTCCACGTGGAACGACTTCAAGGAAACGGACCACTTTCGGTACGCCTGCACCATCACGGACAGCGCGCAGCAAGCCTACTCGATCAGCGCAACGGGCAAGAACGGCCAGGTGAAGAACGATGTCTATTCCATCGATCAGAACGGCAATCGTTCGACTTCGAAATTCAAAGGCGCCACCGTTTCCGCCGAGTGCTGGCTGACGCGGTCCAGCACTTGCTGAGTCGTCCGATGCGACACATGCACCGCGTTCGCGGCTTCACGTTGATCGAGCTGGTCATCACCATGGCGGTGCTGGCCCTCGGGTTGCTCGTTGCGATGCCCAGCATCGGCGTATGGCTCGACAACACCCGCATCCGGAGTGCGGCCGAGGGTTTGCAGGCCGGTCTCCAGACAGCGCGGATGGAGGCCGTGCGCCGCAACCAGAGCGTGTCCTTCTACCTCGTGTCACTGACCAATGGCAGCACCATGGACAACAGCTGCGCCCTGTCATCCACCAGCGGCTCATGGGTGATCAACACCAGTTCGCCGGCAGGCAAGTGCGGCAACGCCTCCATCCTCGGGTCGCGCGCGATCGGCTCCTCGAGCAGCGGTGTCAAGATCTCGGCGGGCAGTTCTTCCAATACGAGCGACAAGACGGTCGTGGGCACCGCCGCCACCACGACGACCTTCGATGGCCTTGGTCGCCTGGACACCACGTCCTCGCCGCTGAATCGCGTGCGGATCACCGGTCCCAAGACCGACACCACCTACCTCGATCTCATGGTCATCGTCGAGACGGGGGGCGGGGTCCGGATCTGCGACCCGCGGTCCTCCATTCAGACCAACGATCCCCGCAAATGTTGAAGGATCTCGTCGCCATGCGCGCCTCGTCCCGCATCCGTCCCCTCCGGCCACATGTCCCGTCGCGGCGAAAAAGCCATCGCGGCATCGTCCTGATCGAGGTGCTGGTCGCGCTGCTGATCTTCATGTTCGGCATCCTGGGCTTCATCGGCCTGCAGACTGCACTGATCCGGGCCGAGAGCGAGGCCAACACGCGCGCGAACGCGGCGTACCTGGCCAGCGAACTGATCGGCCGCATGTGGGCCGACATCAGCAACCTCAGCAGCTATGCCGGAACCGATTCATGCAGCGCCACTTCCTGCACCGAATGGCGCGACAAGCTCGCCCTGCTGCTTCCGGGAGCGACCGCCGCCATCACCGTGGGAACGGGCGCCAACGCCGGCAATGTGTCGGTGCGGATCCAGTGGGCACTGCCCGGCGGCAGCACCCATACCTATGAAACGCAGAGCAACGTCTCCGCGAAGGCGGCCAGCTGATGAAGCGCATCCATCACGCCCGCGTGCGTTCATTCGTGACGCCCGAACTCGAGTCCCGGTCGCGCATGCGCGGACTCACGCTCGTCGAGCTCATGGTCGGCCTGCTGCTGGGATTGCTGACCGTGCTCGTCATCACGCAGATCCTGGCGACGAGCGAGAGCCGCAAGCGCACCATCGCGAGCGGGAACGATGCACAGATCAATGGTGCATTGGCGGCCTACACGCTGCAGCGCGACATCGCCATGGCGGGCTATGGCCTGGCGATCAAGCCGGATGCGATGGGCTGCCCGCTTCAAGGCACCTTCAAGCTCAATGCCAGCGCCACGGCCGAAAACTTCGCCGCGACGCTGGCGCCTGTCCAGATCACCGACGGAGCCAGTGGCGCACCCGACACGGTGACGATCCTCCAGAGCCGGACGGCTGGCTTCTCGGTCCCCGTGATAGTGACCGCGCAATCCTCCGACTACTTCACGGTGCAGTCGTCACTGGGCGTGAAGGCGGGCGACCTGATGGTGGCCATTCCGAATCCATGGGGATCGTCTGCTCCGTGCCGCTTGTTCTCGGTCACCGACGACGGCGCGGGCACGTCGAGCAACACCGGGTTGTGGGCGCTTCGCGTGCCGCATGTCGAAGGTGCGCTTCCCAGCTGGAACAACAACTCGGCGCTGTCCGCCATCACGGCCAGCTATCTGCTCAACCTGGGTGGTCTGGGCTACAGCTCCTATTCGATCAGCAGCGATCTCGCGCTGCAGATCACGACGCGCACCGCAACTGCAGCGGGATCCACCTCCGAGCTCTTTCCCAACATCGTGAATCTGCAAGCACTGTACGGGAAGGACACGAACAACGACGGCGTGGTCGACACCTATGACAGCACCACGCCCACGACCAGTGCTGGCTGGCAGCAGGTGCTGACGATCCGCATCGCCGTGGTGGCCCGCAGTACCCAATACGAGCCGACCAAGAAAGCCAACGATGGCGACGCGGTGACCCAGGCCAATCCTCTCTGGGACCTCGGCGCCAGCGCAACCGTCACGGGCGCGACGGATTGCCACGGCGGCAGCAAGTGCCTGTCGATCAAGGTCAGCCACGTACCGGATTGGAATCACTACCGCTATCGGGTCTACGACACCATCATTCCACTGCGCAACGTGCTGTGGAACTCAGCCAGCTGAACATGCACCGTTTCATCGCACTTCGCCGCCAGCAGGGCGCGGCACTCATCTTCGCCTTGATCACGTTGGTGATCCTGGGACTGGCGACGCTCTCGCTGGTACGGTCGGTCGACACGGGGGCCTTGCTGCTCGGCAACCTGAGCTTCAAGCAGGATGCCACCGCGGCGGGCGACCAGGCCGCGCGCAAGGCCTTCGTGTGGCTCAAGGGCCAGGCCGACCTGACGGCGGACGTCCCCAACAGCGGCTACTACGCCACTTCGCGCGACACCGACAGCACCGCACCGCTCGACGTCACGGGCCGGCAGTACGCAAGCAACACCTCGCGCCAGTTGATCGACTGGTACGCCGATGGCACCTGCGCCTATGCGGGCACCAACGGCAGTTGCACGCTGAAGGCCGTCGATGCCGGCACGACGCCCAACGGCAACAACCAGCTCGCGTACACCATCTTCCGCCTCTGCAGCTCGACCGGTGCCGTGTCGACGGCCGTTACCGGCACCAACAACTGTGCAACCGCCACCAGCGCAGCGAGCAGCGGCCACGAGGCCGGCGAGCGGTCGATTTCCCAGCCCGCCGCCGGCGCCTTCTACCGCATCGTGGTGCAGGTGCGCGGCTCCCGCAACTCGGTGAGCTACATCGAAACCATCGTTCAACTCTAGGGCGAAAGCTCTCGCACCGGGAGTCGCAACCATGCCAAATCAATTCTTGTCCACTTTCCGGAATCCGCTTCCCGCCACCGGCAGGAAGGCCGGTCTCGTTGCTGTCGCCGCACTGACGATGCTGGGCGCGGTGGGTTTTGCCGTTCGAAGCGACGCCACGGAGATTTCCGACGTCCCGCTGATCACCAGTCCCAACGCGCACGCCAAGCCGAACCTGATGTTCGTGCTCGACGATTCGGGCAGTATGGCGCGCGAATTCATGCCCGACGAGATGAGCGACACGGGCACCTTCGGCTTCCGCAGCGCGCAGTGCAACGGCGTTGCCTACGATCCGACCATCACCTACAAGCCGCCGCTCGATGCGGCCGGGGCGGAGATGGCGAACAGTTCCTTCATTGCGGCAAGGCAGGACGGTTTCAGTTCGTCGAGCAGCACCACGAATCTGAACGGGGTGGCGGCGAGCAGAACGCTGACCACGACCACCAACATCACCCCAGGCACCGGAAGCAAGACTTTTATTTTCAGCGGCACCTCCTACAAGAGCGACCTTGGAATCGATGTTGGAAGTCTGGTGTCCGTGACGTCGTCGGGCGCCACCATGATCGGTACGATCACCGCGCTGACCACCACGGGCTCCAGCACCTTCACTTACACGATGACGCTCAACGTGACTCAGTCCACCGGCACGGCTGCCAGCAAGGACTGGACGCTCAGTCGACTCACGGGCAGTGTGTACTACAAGTACAAGGGGTCCAGGCCCAAGATGTCCTGGCAGTACACGAGCGCGGACGTGGTTCAGGACACCTTCTACAACGAGTGCAACTACAAGACGAGCAGTTCGTCGGGTGCCGCCCTGTTCGACAGCTTCACGGTCACCAGCGCATCCACTGAAGCGCAGAACTACGCCAATTGGTACTCCTACTATCGCACCCGCACGCTGTTGATGCGTACGGCGGTGGGACGTGCGTTCGCAGCCCTCGACGATGGATACCGTCTGGGTTTCTCGACCATCAACAGCAGCACGACGGTGACGACGTCCGATGGTTTCCAGCCCATTGGGGACTTCACCGGAGACCAAAAGACGACGCTCTACACCAAGCTGTACGGGGCGGCGGCTGCGGGGGGGACTCCGTTGCGCGGCGCACTGTCCAAGATCGGCCGTTACTACGGTCGTCGCCTATCGGGTCAGACTGAAGCAAACGATCCTGTTCAGTACGCATGCCAACGTAATTTCGTCTTGCTGTCCACCGATGGCTACTGGAACAAGGGCGGCTCTCCCGGAGCGACAGAGGGCACCAGCTACAGCGCCATCGATCTGGATGGCAACAACGTGGGCAACCAGGATGGCAGCGAGGCACGGCCTCTGTTCGACGGCACCACCACCACCACTACATACAGCCGTACCGCCTATCGAGTGAGCACGAGAGGTGCCAACAACTGCTCCAGCAGTCAGTACAAGGTCCGGGCGACGGATCAGACCTCCACCGACAACTCGACTTGGACACCTGATGCACCGGCGCCGACCAACAATCGCGGTGACTGCCAGGCAGGCAGCTATGTCTTGCCTAACACTTCCCCCCAGCAGACGGCCGCGCCCAACGCAGGGGGAACCGTCTACTCCACCGTGACCTCGGTCACGAACCCGTCGGGGGGGTCCTCGAACAGCCTCGCCGATGTGGCCGCCTACTACTACAAGACAGATCTGCGCGCAACCAATTGCACGTCGACCAGCTCGGGAACCAGTCAGAACGTCTGCAGCGATATCGTCCCCACTTCTGGCCGCGATACAGCGCGGCACCAACACATGACCACGTTCACCATCGGCCTGGGCGTGAGCGGGACGCTGACATACGATCGCAACTACCTCACGCAGACCTCCGGTGCCTATGTGGACCTGACCAGCGGCGCCACCAACTGGCCCGTGCCGGACACGGTCAATATCTCGGGCTCCTCGGGCGATGCCCGCAACATCGACGATCTGTGGCACGCCGCGGTGAACGGGCGCGGCCAGTACTACTCGGCGCTCAATGCCACCCAGCTTGCAGAAGCCATCAGTGGCGTGGTCAGCGCGATCCAGGAAGTGACGGGCTCTTCCGCCGCAGCGACAACGAGCACCCTGGAGCTGGTGTCTGGCGACAACAATCAGGTCTACAGCGCGAGCTACACCACGGGCACCTGGACTGGCGACCTGAAGGCTTACTCGCTGAACGGCAGCAGTGGCACCATCAATTCCAACCCCACGTGGTCGGCACAGACCAAGCTGACGGGCACGACTTACACCTCGCGGAGCATCTACTACCGCCGCTCGAGCACCAACGCGCTTGGCGCCTTCAATGCAACCAACCTCACCGCCGACGGGTTGGCCGACCACTTCAACCTGTGCGGAAACGCCAGTCACACCGGGGTGACGCAATGCCAGACCTTGAGCGATGCCGACAAGACCCGGGCCAACAGCGCGACGAACCTCGTGAACTTTCTCAGCGGCGACCGCAGCAACGAAAGAGCGAACACCACGATCGGCAGCACCACGGCGCTGTACCGCGTGCGCGCTGGGGTGCTCGGCGACATCATCAACGGTGCACCGAGGTACGTGAGCAAACCGGATTTCGGCTATTCGGACGCGGGATACACCGACTTCGTGCGCAACAACCGGAATCGCAAGCCCATGATCTATGTAGCGGCCAACGATGGCATGCTGCACGCAATCTCCGCCGATACGACGGATGGCGGTACTGAGCTGTGGGCCTACGTGCCCACAGCCGCGATGCCCAACCTCTACCGCCTTGCAGACTCGAACTATGCGAACAAGCACAACTACATTCTGGATGGCGCTCCAGTTGTCGGCGACATCTACGTAGGCAATGCCTGGAAGACGATTCTCGTCGGCGGCATGGGCAAGGGTGGACGCGGCTACTACGCGCTCGACATCACGGATCCGCAGAGTCCGCGGTCGCTGTGGGAGTTCACCGATGACAACCTGGGACTGACTTTCGGCAATCCCGTCATCACCAAGCGCGCGGACGGCACATGGGTCGTGGCGTTCGCATCGGGCTACAACAACGTCAGCCCCGGCGATGGCGTGGGCCGGCTCTTCGTGCTCAACGCCAACACCGGCGCGAGAGCTCGTACCGACATCAGCACGGGCGTGGGCAGCACTTCCGCGCCAAGCGGGCTGTCGAAGATCAACGGATGGATCGACCAGGAGTCGGACAACACCTCCAGGCGCTTCTATGGCGGGGACGAACTCGGCAACCTCTGGCGCTTCGACATCGATGGCGCGATACAGCCCTACAACTCCGCGATGCTGCTGGCCCAGTTCCTGATCAATAGCACGACACCGCAACCGATCACCACGCGCCCTCGCTTGACGCAAGTGAACGGCAAGCCGGTGATCGTCATCGGAACCGGGCGCTACCTGAGCACGAGCGACATCACCAACACGACGCGGCAGAGCATTTACGCGATCAAGGATTCGCTCGCGAGCACGGGCCTGGGCGACGTGCGCGCCGGCACGACGCTGGTGCAGCAAACCCTCACCGTGTTGAACAACGAAGCCACGATCACCAGTAATCCGGTCAACTGGACGACCCAGAACGGCTGGAAGGTGGATCTGCCTCAGTCGGGCGAGCGAATCTTCGTCGACATTGCGCTCCAGGGCAGCGTGCTCGCGATTTCCACGGCGATTCCCACTGGTGATGCGTGCAGCTCTGGCGGCAGCTCGTGGAACTACCTGCTGAACACAGCCAGCGGCGCCGCGCTCGAGAGCAAGGCCGGCGCGCTTGTGAGTGCCAATTCGGTGATCGTGGGGCAGAGCTTCGTGAAGCTGGCGGATGGGACGTTGCGGCTTTTGCGGCAGCTTAGTGATGGCACGACTTCGTTGGTGAGGACGCCGTCGAGTACTAGTTCGAGCATTACGCCGCAGCGGACTTCGTGGCGCGAGTTGACGCAGTAGTCGATCAAAACTTCAAGTCGCCGCAATCGGGTCCGTAGAGAATACGGCGACGGCGACTAGGGTTTCGCAATCACACTTCCATGTGCAGGTCAACGCTTTAGCAAAAACGATAAAGCCGCATGCGGCTTTACTCGTGCGGCCCGTCCACCCCACCCATCAAGGCCAAAAGAAGCTCTATTACCACTTCGATGTTTGCGCAGTAAAGTTTCGCGAAACTCGTATGTGCTAGGTCTCTGATAAACAGATGCACTCTCCTCCGGCAAGCCGACAACCCATCGCCGTGCAACATCGACTGTGGCTTACAGATTCAATTGAATATTGTCGAAGCGCGCATCAATGAAAAATCATCTCTGCATGCTGCGAAACGCACTAACCTAATAAAAAAATCGGCCGAACAATTAATTCACTAAAATCAAACCATGACTGTTGCGATAGATTCAAATTAAAACACATTATATTGTGGATGCCTTTATTTTTCAGGCCACGGCATCGAGCTTATTTCAGGGTACTGGCCGCGCAGATAGTTCCATTTTTTTCTTGCCCTTTCGCACTGCTCTTTTGGCACCATCTTGCACATACGGACCAGCGTCAAATTGACCTCCTCCCGCTTTTCATTCAAGCCATAAACCAAAGCCATGTCCATGAAATTTTTAGCGCTTGGAGAAATACCCAAAACCTTTTCAGCGTGAAATATTTCAGCATCACTCATTCTTCTCCGAGGCTGAAATAACTTGGAATCAAATTCTTCTTTGAGTTGATTTAATAACAACAAATCTGGAGACTTAGTAGCACCCACCGCTCTCAATCCCGCCTGCTCCAACTGAAAAGATTCAAAAGAAGATTCAACAACAAGATAATCTCTCGCGATTAACAGCAAGCCGCAAGCGCCTATAGCGGTCAAAACAAAAAAAATTGAGGCACTCAACTTCAAACGGCCACTGACTCCCGAATTTTCTGACCCATCCAATACTCCTGCAATCAACATGGAAGGAAACAAAAAGTACGCATAGTACAATGGGTACTCAAACATTGCGTGAGTTCCCACCACCAACAGCATTAGACAAAAAAATACTTCAAAAGGACTGCTGGCTTTAGCAAAAACTCGCGCAATCCAAATCACGAAACAAATTATGACAAAGCCACCCAACGGCAGCCCCATCCATATCACAATATCCAAAAATATATTATGGGATTGAAAAAAAGCAACCTGTAGTGAAGGGAAATCTATCGATTTGGCCATTTGTGCGGTAACAACTGAATTCCATCCGTAACCTAGCAATGGCTTATCAAAAATTGCTTGGGCCAGCATTTTCCAGATTACAGGTCTGGCCTCAATTGTTAGCCGATCGCTCAGATCGGCGGGTGCGGTAAGCAACAAATAAGAAGTTATTTTTTGTACGCCGAAAAAAGATGCGACAAAAAATATACTCATGGTAACCGCATAGAATTGCACAGCCTTTTTTGTGCCCCATGCTGTTCTCAAGGGCTTCCATATCATCAAAGCGGCAATGAGCGAAAGAATTCCTATCGCCCCCGTTCTGGACTGCGTGAGTGCGATGCCAAACGCAAAAAGAAGGGAAATGAGACCGATCGTAAAATTACCGAAAACGCCTCGCCATTTCCACCACCACGCGCCAATCAATCCCCATAACAGCAGTGTAGCCATGTGATTGGGTTGCCCAAGATTGCCAGCGGGACGGCCACCCGATCGGCTAATAACCCAAACATCCAAGGCGCCATCTCGATTAATTCCGAGCCATTGTTGGAACTGAATGGCCATCGAAACTAGCGCGGCAAAAAAAACGGCCGCGAAAATCACATCGCCTAACTGAATTGCATTTTCTTTTTTGCACACGCCTCCCGCCAACAGCATCAAGATGCAGGCATATATGTACGCCATCGAAATCCAAACTTGTCCCGAGAACGGAAGAATTTCGGCGGAGTATTGAAAAAATGGCACTGGCAGCAAAAGCACCAGTAGGCGAGCCAGAAATCCCGCTTTTAAGGAAAATTTGGATTCCAGCACAATCCCTAAAGCAATCAGGCCTAAGCCTATCGCTGATGCGAACTCAGAGTGAAACCCTCTCCAGGGCTCCGTTCTATTTGGAACAAGCCAGCTGATAGAGAAAAAAATTCCTCCCAGAATCAACATGGGTCGAATCAAAAATCGCATGGTCATAAAAAAAGCCCCTTTTCGGGGCTTTTCAAGAACTTAAACTTGCTTTAACGGCATTCACTAGGAACGAATTTAACCTTTGAGGTGTCTTGAACCTTGCAAGTCCAAGTGACCGTTCCGTCCGGAAGTTTGCCCTTTTCAAGTGCTGCGCCGTTACCCGATTTCGGTGTGACAAGAAGAGTCAACTTTCCAGCGGCGTCGGTTGTCTTGACGGTAATTTCACCCGAAGCGCTGTTGATGGTGAGTTCTTCAACGTTCTTGGTTTTGTTGGAGGCACCAATTGCCGTAGTACCCAAGCTCAAGTCAGACGCTGCATTCGCAGCATTTTCGGCGATCGTCGCCTTGTTGCCGCCTGCCAAGACCAATGCCTCCGAAACTCGAGCACGCACCGTGTAATCCTGATACGCCGGCAGCGCCACAGCAGCCAAAATACCAATGATCGCCACAACGATCATCAGTTCGATAAGGGTAAAGCCGGCCTGAGCGCGGCGAGCGAGAGTGCGACGGTTCATTTCACTAACTCCAGGTTGGTTGGGTTGGTTGTCACTCCCGGGAGTCCTCCCCCCGGAGCGAAGAACCTTCCGCAGCATCCGTGCCACCCGTTTCGGCACCCCGTCAGCGACCTAACACGTCACTCCAGACCACATTAGTGTTACTGCACGTGACAGAAGATGTATCAAGATGCGACACATGATGACAAATTTGTCATGCCATCTGTGCCACGAGGCCGGGCTCAAAAGGTCAGGATCCCATCCGCTTTCAGCCACCGGATATCCCGCTGCGCCAGTCCCGGCACCTGCCGCCCGGCCAGCAATTCGATCTGGCTCATGATCTCCTCGGTTTCCGCCGGCTTGGTGTGCGTGATGTAGATCGGGTAGTCCTTCCCCGGCCCGATATGAGCCAGTTCGTCGGCCAACATGGTCGGCGACAGATGCAGGCTGCGCTCCGCCAGTGCCTGCTCCCGGTTGCTGAACGCCGTCTCGATCACAAGCATCGCGACCTCCAGGGCGTTGACGCGGTCCCAGAACGGCGCATTGCGCTCGGTATCGCCGCTGAAGACCCAATGCGCACCCCCATCGGCGCGGCTCACGGCGAAGCCGCAGGCGGGTACGGTGTGCACGGCCGGTAGTACCTCGATGCGCTTGGGCGTGGCGCTGCCGAGCAGCAGGGTCTGGCCGACGGCGATGTCGTGGAAGGTGACGAAGGGGGCCTCGGGACTCGGGATGCTCTCGAAGTCGGGCCAGATGATGTTGTTGAACACATGGGCGCGCAGCGCCTCGATGGTGGCGCGCAGCGCATGCACGCGCAGCGGTCGGGTGCGGCGGCCGCCGACGGCGTCGAGCATCAGGGGCAGGGCGGCGATGTGGTCGAGATGGCAGTGCGTGAGCACCATGTCGTCGACACCGGCCATTTCTTCGAGGGTGAGGTCGCCGACGCCGGTGCCGGCATCGACGAGCAGGTCAGTATCGACCAGGAAAGAGGTGGTGCGGCAGTCTTTGGCGATGGCGCCCGAACAACCCAGCACGCGAACCTGCATTGTGAGAGACCCCTTGTCTGTGTCTGTCATTTGGTTTCGAACCGGGTCGCACCGTCCCACGACGGATCGTGCGGGCGCAAGGCCATCGAGGCTAATCTCTGCGCGTAGAGCTGGTAAAGGACTTTTTTGGCATCGGCCACGAGGAGGGGGTCCAGCAAGTTTCGGCCCAAGGCCCAGTCCTGGCGCCGGTAGGCGGCCAGCACCTCGGCCCAGCGCTCGAGCCGGTGCGCCTCGCGCACGGCGATCACGGCCGCCTCGTCCCAGGCGACGGCCAGCGGCGTAAACACGGCGACGGCCTGGGCCCGACCCTTGACGAACACACTGTCGAGCTCCTGCCAGACATAGGCCGGCGCGAGCTCGCGCGTGGCGCCGCTGGCGACGATCTCGACGCCGTAGTGGCCGCTGAGCCCCTCGAGGCGCGAGGCCAGGTTGACCGCGTCGCCGACCACGGTGTAGCTGCGCCGCGCGGCCGAGCCCATGTCGCCCACGCTCATGACGCCGCTGTTGATGCCGATGCCGATGCTGATCTCGGGCCGGCCGAGGGAACGGTGGATGCGGTTGAGGTCGTGCACCGCTTCGGCCATGTCGAGCGCGGCATTGACGGCGAGGCTGGCGTGCTCGGGCGTCTCGAGCGGCGCGCCCCAGAAGGCCATGACGCAGTCGCCCATGTACTTGTCGACGGTGCCGCGGTGCGCGGTGATGACGTCGGTGAGGCGGCTGAACACGGTGTTGAGGAAAGCCTGCAGCTCGGAAGGCGACATCTGCTCCGAGAAGCGCGTGAAGTCGCGCATGTCGCAGAATATGACGGTCATGGTCTTGCTCTCGGCGCGCATGCTGTAGCGGCCGGGGCGCTCCAGCATCTCGTCGACCAGCTGCGGCGGCACGTAGGTGCCGAACAACTGCACCAGGCCGCGGCGCGCGCGCGATTCGACCAGGTAGCCCCAGCTCATGTTGAGCAGGAAGGCGAGCGCGACCATGGCCAGCGCCGAGGCCAGCGGCAGCACCAGGCCGTGCGCGACATAGAGCCAGGTGTTGAGCCCGACCAGCGCCGCGGCCACGGTCAGCATGAAGGCCACGGCGCGCAGCGCGGGCAGCAGCGACAGGCCGATGGCCAGCGCGATGCCGGCGACGAAAACGCTCAGCACCTCGTAGCCGGGCGCGTAGTCGGGCACGGCGAGCAGGCGATCGTCAAGCAGCGCCGAGACGATGTTGGCATGCACCTCGACGCCGGCGAAGGACGGCGCCGCGGGCGTGGCGCGCAGGTCCTGCAGGCCGGGCGCGGTGGCGCCGACGAGCACGATCTTGTCCTTGAGCTCCTCGGGGGCGAGCCGGCCCTCAAGCACGTCGGCGGCCGCCACGTAGCGGAACGAGCCGCCGCGGCTGCCGCCCGGGCCGCGGAACGGCACCTGCACGCTGGCGTTGCGGTCGACCGGCACGCGCAGTTCGCCGATGCGCAGCGACTCGAGCTGCGCGACCGGGCTGCCGGGCACCAGCGCGGGCAGCACCGGCGGCGAGCCGCTGGCGGGCCGGTAGACGGCCAGCGCGAGCGATTCGTAGTAGCCGGGCCGGGCCTGATCGCCGTCGTAGCGCGCGATCAGCGGCACGCTGCGGATCACGCCGTCGTCGCTCTCGCCGACCAGGGTGTTGAGGAACCCGCCGCTGGGCGCGGCCTGCGCGAGCACCGGCAGGCTGGCGCCGAAGCCGTTCCAGTGCGTGGTGTAGCCCTCCTTCGCGGGCAGCGCGTCGGCGGGCCACAGCGGCGCGGCGGGAAGGGCGCCGCGGGCGCGCGGCGTCTCGGCCTGGGTGAAGTAGTAGCCCAGCGCCACGGGCTGGCCCGCGAGCGTGCGCGCCAGCATGGCATCGTTGTCGAGCGAGGGCGCGAGTTTCTCGACCTCGCCGGCGAGCTCCGGGATGCCGCGCAGCGGGCCGTCCGCCAGCGCGCGCAGGCGGTCGATGCCCGAGCTGCGGTCGGGCTCGACGAACATGACGTCGAAGCCCACGACCCTGGCCTGCTGGTGCGACAGCAGCTCGCTCGCGAGCCGCGCCACCTTGTCGCGCGGCCAGGGCCATTGGCCCTGGCGCGCGAGGCTCGCGTCGTCGACGTCGACGATCACGATGCGCGGATCGAAGGTGCCCGGCATGGTGGCGCGCAGGCGCACGTCGTAGATCAGGTGGTCGAGGCGCTCGAGCATGCCGGCGTGCCAGAGCCCGGTGGCATGCGCCAGTGCCAGCAGCACGGGCAGCAGGGTGACGGCGATGCGCGCCCAGTGGCGCCGCAATGCACTCATGGTCGACCGGAGCCGGGAACGGGATCGAGGCCGGTTCGCCGACGGACGACCCCCGGCTCAGACCCGCTGGAACTGCAGGCGCAGGGTGCCGAGCTCGAGCAGGTCGCGCTCGTGCAGCGCGACGGCCTCGACGCCGAGCGGCTGGCCATTGAGCAGGACGGCGCCCATGACGCTCGCCGCCACGTAGCCCTGGCGGCGGCGCGTGATGACCGCGACGGCGACGCCGGGCTTGCCGACCGTGGTGACGACCTTCTGCAGCGGCAGGTCGTGCCCGGCGTTCTCGCCGGCCAGCACGCGAAGCACCGGCACGCCGAGCTCGACCAGCGCGCCCGATTCGGTGGGCGCGGCCGACAGGGGAATGGGGGTGGAAGGCTGCTCGTTGCCGATGATGACCTGGACCGGCACGCCGGGCGCGGGCGCGACGCTGCGCGCGCGGTAGTGGATGCGGCAGCCGCCGACCTCGATGACATCGTTGTCCTTGAGCGTCCGCTTCTGCACGGCCACCGCGTTGACATAGGTGCCGTTGGTGCTGTTGAGGTCTTCAATCTGGACATCGCCGCCGCGCAGGGTCAGAACGGCATGCTCGCCGCTCACCGCGAGATTGTCGACCACGATGTCGTTGTAGGCGCGCCGTCCGAGGGTGGTACGGTCCTTCGCGAGCGTCACCTCCCGGATGACGACACCATCGATCGAGATACTCATTCTCGGCACTGCCGACTCCCTGGTTGCAATTGTCGCGAGGCCCGCGACGACGCAGCGGATGCTTCCGCCGCTCCATCGCCTGCGTCAGGTCGCCGCGCGTGGCAGGCTGGCCCGGGCCAGGATGACAGAAATGTTATCCCGGCCGCCATTTTCGTTGGCGATGTTTGCCAAAAGTGATACCTTGGACTCAATACCACCGTCTTGTCTCGTCAGAAGCGTGAAAAGCTGGGCGTCCGGGACCATTTCGCTGAGCCCGTCGGAGCACAGCATATAGAGATCGTCGGGCCTGGCCGTGTGTTCGTGCATTTCCAGCAAGACTTGGGCCTCGACGCCGACGGCGCGGGTGACGAGATTCCGGTTGGGCGAGGACAGCGCTTCCTCGGCCGTGATGGCGCCGGCGTCGAGCTGCTGCTGGCGCAGCGAGTGGTCGCGCGTGAGCTGCTCGAGTTTGTCGTTGCGCAGCCGGTAGCAGCGCGAGTCGCCGATGTGGCCCACCATCACGCGGTGCGGCCCGAAGGCGGCCAGGACCAGCGTGGTCCCCATGCCCTGCAGATTGGGATTGGTCAGGCTGCCTTCGAGGATGGCGGCATTGGCCTCGTCGGTCGCGGCCTGCAGCGCGCGCCGCACGACGCGGGCCGGCGCCTGCGGTCCCGCCTGCACGTACCAGCGCCGGAAGTTCGCATGCACCAGCGACACCGCCATCGCGCTGGCGACCTCGCCGCCCTTGTAGCCACCCATGCCGTCGGCCAGCACCGCCAGCCCGAGGACCGGATCGACGTGGACCGCGTCCTCGTTGTGGGCGCGCACGCGGCCGACGTCGGTCAGCGCCGCGAACTCCCACGAGAGCGGCGGACGGGTCGAGAAGAGGGACGTGCCGACACCTACCATGGTTGCAAGTGTCGGCGAAGCGGCAGCCCGGTGGTGGCTTCCGCCGTCAGTGCTGCGCCGCGGCCGCGTGGGCGCGCCGCTGGAGCAGCTTGCCCACCGCCACCACGAGCAGCGCACCGGCCGCCGCGGCGGCGTAGTGCAGCCAGGGGTTGGCCGCCAGCACCTCGCGCAGCGACACGTCGCTCACGATGGTCTCGCCGCCGACCCAGCCGATCAGCGCCGCACCCAGCATCACGATGATGGGGAAGCGCTCCATCAGCTTGATCATCAGCGTGCTGCCGAAGATCACCAGCGGAATGCTGATCGCCAGGCCCAGCACCAGCAGCACCATGCTGCCCTGCGCGGCGGCCGCCACGGCGATCACGTTGTCCAGGCTCATCACGAGGTCGGCCAGCAGGATGGTGCGCACGGCCGCCATCATGCTGCCGTACTCCTTGGAGTCGCCGTCGCCCTCGTCTTCACCGCCGAGCAGCTGCAGGCCGATCCACAGCAGCAGCAGGCCGCCGACGATCTGCAGGTACGGCAGCGCCAGCAGCTTGGCCGCCACCACCGTCAGCACGATCCGCAGCACGACGGCCGCGCCGGAGCCGAAGAGCACCGCTTTTTTCTGCTGCTCGGGCGGCAGCGAACGCGCCGCCATGGCGATCACCACGGCGTTGTCGCCCGACAGGATGATGTTGATCCAGACGATCTTGATCAGGCCGATCCAGAAGTCCGTGCTTTGAAGAAGTTCCATGTCTCTGATCCCGCATTGTTTTTTGTGAAAAAAACGCCCGCAATCGGATTGCGGGCGTCTTGTTCTTTCTTGCGCGTGTGAGGTCTCTTTACGGACCTTGCCGGGCGCGAACGCCGTGGCTTACAGCTTGCCCTTGAGCAGCTTGGCCAGTTCCGAGAAGTTGCGCGTCACGGTGAAGCCGCACTCTTCCATGATGGAGAGCTTGGCTTCGGCCGTGTCGGCGCCGCCCGAGATCAGCGCGCCGGCATGGCCCATGCGCTTGCCGGGAGGCGCGGTCACGCCAGCGATGAAGCCGACCACCGGCTTCTTCATGTTGTCCTTGCACCAGCGGGCGGCGTCGGCTTCGTCGGGACCGCCGATTTCGCCGATCATGATCACGGCGTCAGTGTCGGGATCGTCGTTGAAGGCCTTCATCACGTCGATGTGCTTGAGGCCGTTGATCGGGTCGCCGCCGATGCCCACTGCCGACGATTGGCCCAGGCCGATCTCGGTCAGTTGCGCCACGGCTTCATAGGTCAGCGTGCCCGAGCGGCTCACGACGCCGATGCGGCCCTTGCGGTGGATGTGGCCGGGCATGATGCCGATCTTGATCTCGTCGGGCGTGATCAGGCCGGGGCAGTTCGGGCCGAGCAGCAGCGTCTTCTTGCCGCCGGCGGCTTCCTTGGCCTTCATCCTGTTGCGCACTTCGAGCATGTCGCGAACCGGAATGCCCTCGGTGATGCAGATCGCCATGTCCAGGTCGGCTTCGACGGCTTCCCAGATCGCGGCCGCGGCGCCTGCCGGCGGCACGTAGATCACCGACACGGTGGCGCCGGTCTGCGTGGCGGCTTCCTTCACCGAGCCGAAGATCGGGATGTTGAAGATCGACTCTCCGGCCTTCTTCGGGTTCACACCGGCCACGAAGGCGTTCTTGCCGTTCGCGTATTCCTGGCAC
>Ga0160430_100554_pt1 | contig 19839 bp, 18 predicted proteins | sample HID1971I_E0MG_FD_108274 | JGI IMG/M metagenome (GOLD analysis project Ga0160430, IMG submission 108274) | Enriched millipede-associated microbial communities from UW Madison campus, WI, USA - HID1971I_E0 MG | ecosystem: Host-associated > Arthropoda: Insects > Digestive system > Unclassified ...
GACGCAGGAGGACCCGTGGCAGGTCTTCGCCCGTACCCACGCGATCGGTCAGGTCACGCCGGGTAAGGTCACCAAGCTCGTTCCGTTCGGTGCGTTCGTTCGCGTCGCAGACGGCATCGAGGGCCTCGTCCACATCTCCGAGCTCTCCAGCAAGCACGTCGAGCTGGCTGAGCAGGTCGTGTCGGTCGGCGAAGAGGTCTTCGTCAAGGTCATCGACATCGACCTCGAGCGTCGTCGCATCTCGCTGTCGCTGAAGCAGGCCAACGAGTCGGTCGACCCCAACGGCACCGAGTTCGACCCGGCCCTGTACGGCATGCTCGCCGAGTACGACGAGAACGGCGAGTACAAGTACCCGGAGGGCTTCGACGCCGAGACCGGTGCGTGGAAGGAAGGCTTCGACGCCCAGCGCGAGGCATGGGAGCAGGAGTACGCTGCAGCCCAGGCTCGCTGGGAGGCGCACAAGGCTCAGGTCGTCAAGGCGGCCGAGGCCGAGGCTGCGGCCGGCGAAGACTTCGGCGGCCAGTCCTTCACCAGCGAGGCTGCCGGCGCCGGCACCCTCGCGGACGACGAGGCACTCGCGGCTCTGCGCGAGAAGCTCTCGGGCGGCAACGCTTAAGCAGCACTCTGAAACGGGTCGTCACCCCGCCTTCGGGCGGGTGTGGCGGCCCGTTTCGCATGTCCGGAAGTGCGGATTCCGTTGCGTGACGGAACATTACGACCGCATTCGTAACATTCGATGCCCTCCGACAGCATGAGGGAATGACCGCCCTGCTGCCCGCGTCGCGCAACGCCGACGTCTCGACGACGGCGGGGACCGCGCAGGCCGTGCGTCTCGACGGGATCGACCGCTTCTTCCCGCTGCCGCATGGAAGGCGCGATGTCCTCCGGGGGATCGACCTCGACATCACGGCCGGCGAGATCGTCGCGGTCGTCGGGCCCTCCGGATGCGGGAAGTCGACGCTGCTGCGCCTCATCGGCGGACTCGACGTGCCTACGCGCGGCGGCATCCGCCTCGACGGCATCGGCGTCGCCGACGTGGACGAGCGCACCGCGATCGCGTTCCAGGAACCGCGACTGCTGCCGTGGCGCACGATCGCCCAGAACGTGGAGCTCGGCCTGCGGCGCGGCACTCCTCGCCGCGCGGGCCGGGAGCGCGTGCGCGAGCTGCTGCACCTGGTCGGCCTGGATCACGCCGCCGACCAGCGTCCGCGCGAGGTGTCCGGCGGCATGGCGCAGCGCGCGTCCCTCGCCCGGGCGCTCGCCCGCAACCCCGGCGTGCTGCTCCTCGACGAACCCTTCGGCGCCCTCGACGCGCTCACGCGCCTGCGCATGCACGACCTGCTCCTGAAGATCCACGCGGCCGAGCCGACCACGGTCCTGCTCGTCACGCACGACGTCGAAGAGGCCCTGTACCTCGCCGACCGGGTCCTGCTGCTGCGCACCCTCACCGAGGGTGCGGAGACTTCGATCGCCCGCACGATCGCCGTGCCGGGCATCCGCCCCCGAGACCGCGCCGACCGCGGTCTCGCCGACCTGCGCGCCGACCTTCTCGAAGGTCTCGGCGTCGACACCCACCACAGCATCACCGAGGAGACCCGATGAGCACCATCACCCGCCGAATCATCCCCGCGATCGCGATCGCCGGGACGATGATGCTCGTCGCGACCGGATGCGTCGCGGGGGAGAATGCCGGCGCGACCGACACGAAGCCCACCTCCGGCGCGACCGAGTGGTCGTCGGACACGCTCTCGATCGACTTCGCGACGTACAACCCCCTGAGCCTCGTGATCCGCGACCAGGGCATCCTCGAGGACATCCTCGGTGACGACGTCACGGTCGAGTGGGTGCAGTCCGCCGGCTCCAACAAGGCCAACGAGCTCCTCCGCTCCGGTTCGGTCGACGTCGGATCGACCGCGGGATCCGCCGCGCTGCTCGCCCGCGCGAACGGCTCGCCCATCCAGGTGATCGACATCTTCTCGCAGCCCGAGTGGGCGGCGATCGTCGTCGGCCCGGACAGCGACATCACCTCGGTCGAAGACCTCAAGGGTGCGTCGATCGCGGCGACCAAGGGCACGGACCCCTACTTCTTCCTGCTCCAGGCGCTGGAAGAGGGCGGCCTGTCCCTCTCCGACGTGGAGGTGCAGAACCTGCAGCACGCCGACGGCCGCGCCGCGCTCGACGGCGGCTCGGTCGACGCCTGGGCCGGCCTCGACCCGATCATGGCCGCAGCCGAGGTCGAGTCGGGCGACAAGCTCATCTACCGCAACGTGGACTTCAACACGTACGGGTTCCTCAACGCCACCGAGGACTTCGTCACGAACCACCCCGACCTCGCTCAGGCCGTCGTCGACGCCTACGAGCAGGCGCGGGAGTGGGCACTCGCGAACCCCGACGAGACCGCGGCCCTGCTCGCCGAGGTCGCCGGCATCGACCCCGCGGTCGCCACCACGGTGATCCAGGAGCGCTCGAACCTCGACGTCAGCGGCATCCCCGGCGCGGACCAGGTCGCCGTGCTCGAGAAGATCGCCCCGGTGCTCGTCGAATCCGGCGATGTGCAGGGCGGGAAGGACTCGGTCGACAAGGCGCTGTCCTCCATCGTCGACGACACGTTCGCGAAGAAGGCGGTCGGCGGCGAGTGACGATTCCCGACCGACTGATCGTCCCCGCGGACTCGCGGGACGCGCTCGACTTCGCCCAGGGGAAGTCTCGGAGCACAGGGACGGTCACCCGTCACGTGTGGGATCGTCCTGCGGTGCGGATCCTCGGCGGACTCCTGCTGCCGGCCGTCATCCTCCTCGTCTGGCAGCTCGTGACGACGTCGGGCCTCGTCGAGCCGTATCGCCTCCCCACACCTGCATCCGTCTATCAGGCCGGCGTCGAACTGGCCGAGAGCGGGCAGCTCTGGACCCACATCGCGATCTCCGTCCAGCGCGTGCTGCTCGGCTTCGCGATCGGCTCCGTCATCGGGCTCGCGGCAGCGGGGGTCGTGGGGCTCTCCCGCTGGGGCGACGTGCTTCTCAGCCCGACGCTCGCGGCGGTCCGGGCCGTCCCGTCGCTCGCCTGGGTGCCGCTCCTCATCCTCTGGATGCAGATCGGCGAGGAGTCGAAGGTCACGCTCATCGCGATCGGCGCGTTCTTCCCCGTCTACACGACGGTGGCGTCGGCCCTCCGGCACGTCGACCCGCACCTCGTCGAAGCCGGCCGTTCGTTCAGCCTGCGCGGCTGGTCCCTGTTCCGCACGGTACAGCTCCCCGCCGTCGTGCCCTCGGTCGTGGCCGGACTCCGTCTCGCGCTCGCGCAGGCCTGGCTGTTCCTCGTCGCGGCGGAGCTGATCGCGTCCTCCATGGGCCTCGGCTTCCTGCTGACCGACTCGCAGAGTACCGGCCGCATCGACCGCATCCTCCTCTCCATCGTGCTGCTCGCACTCCTCGGCACGATCACCAGCGGCATCCTCGCGCTGCTCGAGAAGTACCTGCTGCGCCGGTGGGTGTGAGCATGACCGAGGCACGGCTTCAGGAGTCGCGTGTGTACGCGCCCGCCGCCGGGTTCAGCGACGCGAACGTCACCGCGGAAGCGTATGCACGCGCCGCGGCGGACCCGGTCGCGTTCTGGGAGGAGGCCGCGCGCCGACTGGTGTGGTCGGAGCCGTGGCACACCGCCCACGAATGGGATCCGCCGGGGGGAGATGCGGTCCCCGCGGCGCGCTGGTTCCTCGGCGGGAAGCTCAACGTCGCTGTGAACTGCGTGGATCGACATGTCGCGGAAGGCCGCGGAGACAAGGTCGCGCTGCACTTCGAAGGTGAGCCGGGCGATCGGCTCTCCGTGACGTACACAGACTTGCAGGAGCGGGTCTCCCGCGCCGCCAACGCACTCGTCGCTCTGGGCATCCGACCGGGGGACCGCGTCGTGATCTACCTCCCGGTCCTCGTCGAGACGGTCGTGATCACGCTCGCCTGCGCGCGGATCGGCGCCGTGCACTCCCTCGTCTTCGGTGGGTTCTCGGCCGAGGCCGTGCGGTTCCGCCTGGAGGACACGCGCGCGAAGCTGCTCGTGACGAGTGACGGCCAGTATCGCCGGGGGACCGCCACCGAGGTGAAATCCACGGCCGACGTCGCCGCGGCAGACCTTCCCGACCTCGAGCACGTGCTCGTGCTGCAGCGCACCGAGCAGGATGTGCCGTGGACCGACGGCCGTGACGTCTGGTGGCATGACGTCGTCGACACCGCCTCGCCCGTGCACGAGGCCGAGCCCTTCGACGCCGAGCATCCGCTCTTCCTCATCTACACCTCCGGCACGACCGGGAAGCCGAAGGGCCTCGTCCATACGTCCGGCGGCTACCTGGCGCAGGCGAGCTGGGCGCACTGGGCGCATTTCGACGCGAAACCCGACGACGTGCACTGGTGCACCGCCGATCTCGCCTGGGTCACCGCGCACACCTACGAGATCTACGGACCGCTGTCGAACGGACTGACCCAGGTCATCTACGAGGGCACACCCGACGCCCCGCACCGCGAGAGACACCTCGAGATCATCGAGCGCTATGGAGTGACCGTGTACTACACGGCGCCCACGTTGATCCGCACCTTCATGACCTGGTTCGGCGGCGAGCTGCCATCCGACCACGACCTCTCCACCCTGCGACTGCTGGGCACCGTCGGCGAGGCGATCAACCCCGAGGCCTGGGTGTGGTTCCGGCGGAACTTCGGTCGCGACGAGCTGCCCGTGATCGACACCTGGTGGCAGTCGGAGACCGGAGCAGCGATGATCGCGCCCCTTCCCGGCGTGACGAGCCTCAAGCCGGGTTCGGCGTCGGTCCCGCTGCCGGGCATCGATGTCGCGGTGGTCGACGAGCACGGGGACGAGGTCGCACCGGGACGATCGGGAACGCTGGTGGTACGTCGTCCCTGGCCGGGGATGGCGCGCACGGTCTGGGGCGACCCGACGCGTTACCGCGACGCGTACTGGTCCGCCCACGCGGGTCGAGGCGATCACGGCGGCTACTACGTCGCCGGCGACGGGGCCACCCGCGACGCCGACGGGTACATCTGGATCCTGGGACGCCTCGACGACGTCGTGAACGTGTCGGGGCACCGGCTGTCGACGATCGAGATCGAGTCGGCCCTGGTCGCCCACGAGACCGTGGGGGAGGCCGGCTCGGCCGGTGTCTCCGATCCGGTCACCGGGCAGGCGGTCGTGGCCTTCGTCACACCGTCCGGTCGTGCCGAGGTGACCCCTTCCGCGCTGCGGGCACAGGTGGCGCAGGCGATCGGGCCCGTCGCCAAGCCGAAGCACATCGTGATCGTCCCCGACCTGCCGAAGACGCGGTCCGGCAAGATCATGCGCCGACTCCTGGCACAGTTGTGGGAGGCCGAGCAGGATCGCCGAGCCGGCCGCGAGCCGCAGCCGCTCGGCGACACCACATCGCTGCAGAACCCCTGGGCCGTCGACGACATCGCCGACGTGCTCGCCGACGCCGAACTGAGGACAGCATGACGGAAGAACACCGCTTCGGATTCCGCACCAGAGCTCTGCACGCCGGAGGCACTCCCGACGCGTCGACCGGCGCGAGGGCGGTGCCGATCTACCAGACCACGTCCTTCGTGTTCGACGATGCCGCGGACGCGGGCAACCTCTTCGCGCTCCAGAAGTACGGCAACATCTACTCCCGGATCGGCAACCCGACGGTCGCCGCCCTGGAGGAGCGACTGGCCTCCCTGGAGGGCGGCATCGGCGCCGTCGCGACCGCCTCGGGCATGAGCGCGGAGTTCATCACGTTCGCCGCGCTCGTCGGCGCCGGAGATCACGTCGTCGCCGCCGCGCAGCTGTACGGCGGCACGGTCACGCAGCTCGACATCACCCTGCGCCGCTTCGGGGTCGAGACGACGTTCGTCGCATCGACGGACCCGGCCGACTTCGCGGCCGCGATCCGTCCGGAGACGAAGGTGGTCTACGTGGAGATGATCGGCAATCCCTCGGGGGAGATCGCCGACATCGAGGGACTTGCGGCCGTCGCGCACGATGCGGGAGTCCCGCTCGTCGTGGACGCGACCCTCGCGACCCCGTACCTCGCACGCCCGCTGGAGCACGGCGCGGACATCGTGATCCACTCCGTGACCAAGTTCCTCGGCGGACACGGCACGACCCTCGGCGGCGTGGTGATCGAGAAGGGGACCTTCGACTGGGGCAACGGCAAGTTCCCGCAGATGACCGAGCCCGTCGAGTCCTACGGCGGCATCAAGTGGTGGGACAACTTCGGCGAGTACGGCTTCCTCACCAAGCTCCGCTCCGAGCAGCTGCGCGACATCGGCCCGGCGCTCAGCCCGCAGTCGGCGTTCAACCTGCTCCAGGGCATCGAGACGCTCCCGCAGCGCATCGACGCGCACCTCGCGAACGCGCGCATCGTCGCCGACTGGTTGGAGTCGGATCCGCGTGTCGCCTACGTCACCTGGGCCGGACTCGAGGGGCACCCGCACCACGAGCGCGCGGCGAAGTACCTTCCGCTCGGACCCGGCTCGGTCTTCGCGTTCGGCGTCGCCGCGGAGGACGGCCGGGCCGCGGGGGAGACGCTCATCGAGAACCTGCAGCTCGCCTCGCACCTCGCGAACATCGGCGACGCCCGCACGCTCGTCATCCACCCCGCCTCTACCACCCACCGACAGCTCACCGCGGAACAGCTGGTCGCGGCCGGTGTGCGTGCCGACCTGATCCGCATCTCGGTAGGGCTCGAGGACGCCGAGGACATCATCTGGGACCTCGACCAGGCACTGACGACCGCGACGGGAGCGACCCGATGACTGCGACGACGAACACCGGTGACGCCTGCGCCCTGCCCACGCCGACGGATGCCGCGGCCTGCGCGCTGCCGGGGAGCGCCCCCGCCGTGCCCGGCCGGACCTGGGTAGGACCGACCCAGCAGGAGCGGTTCGCGCTGCTCCGGCGCGCGAAGTCGATCGCGATCGTCGGGGCCTCGAACAACCCGGCGCGCGCGTCGTTCTTCGTCGCCACGTACCTGCTGTCCAGCACGGCCTACGACGTGTACCTGGTGAACCCGCGCGAGACCGAGATCCTCGGACAGCCCGTGTACGCGTCCCTGAAGGACCTGCCGGTCGTGCCCGACATCGTCGACGTGTTCCGTCGTCACGACGACCTCCCCGGCGTGGCGCAGGAGGCCATCGATGTCGGCGCGCAGACGCTGTGGCTGCAGCTCGGGTCGTGGAACGAGGAGGCGGCGGCGACCGCCGAGGCCGCCGGAGTGTCGGTCGTGATGGACCGGTGCATCAAGATCGAGCATGCGCGATTCCACGGTGGACTGCATCTGGCGGGCTTCGACACGGGTGTGATCAGCTCGCGGCGTCAGCTGCTCGCGCGCTGAGCGTCGTCGCCGGGCGGACCATAGACTGGCCACATGCCTCTCATCGCGCTCACCGGCGGCATCGCCTCCGGGAAGTCGACCATCGCCAGGCGTCTCGCGGAGCACGGTGCCGTCATCGTGGATGCCGATCAGATCGTGCGCGACGTGCAGGCTCCCGGATCGCCGGTGCTGGAGCGGATCGCGGAGACCTTCGGTCCGTCCGTCATCGCCGCCGACGGAGCGCTCGACCGTCCGGCACTGGGTGCTGAGGTCTTCGGAAACCCCGAACGCCTCGCACATCTGAACGCGATCGTCCACCCCGCCGTGCGGGAGGAGTCGCAACGACGGTTCGATGCCGCGGCCGCTGCGGACCCGGCCGCCGTAGTCGTCTACGACGTGCCCCTCCTGGTCGAGGCGCGCGTCGACGACCCCTGGGACCTGATCGTGGTCGCTCACGCCCCGGCCGCGGAACGGCTTCGTCGTCTGGTCGAGCTGCGCGGCATGGACGCCCCCGCCGCGCAGGGCCGGATCGACGCGCAGGTCTCCGACGAACGCCGGCTCGCGATCGCCGACGTCGTGATCGACACCGCGGGCACCCTGGAGCACACGCTCGAGCAGACGGATGCGCTGTGGGAGCGGATCCGCCGCCCGTGACCTTCTCCGGCCACGCGCCGGGATCGCGCGAGTACCGTCGCCTCATCGTCGGTCTGTTCTTCGCCGGGATCGCCACGTTCGCACAGCTCTACTCCGCACAGGCCGTGCTGCCGCAGATCGCGAGCGACCTCGCCGTCGGACCCGCGACGGCGGCCGTGAGCGTCTCGGCCGCAACGCTCGGGCTGGCGCTCGCGGTGATCCCGTGGTCGATCGTCGCGGACCGCATCGGCCGGGTGCCCGCGATGGCGACGGGGGTGCTCCTCGCGACGCTGTTCGGACTCGCGGCGCCGCTGAGCGGGGAGATCGCGGTGCTGCTCCTGCTCCGTTTCGCGGAGGGCGTGGCGCTGGGAGCCGTACCGGCGGTGGCTCTCGCCTACCTCAGCGAGGAGGTGGCGGCACGGTACGCGGCCACGGCGGCGGGAAGCTACATCGCCGGCACCACCGTCGGCGGCCTGCTCGGGCGCATCGTCTCCGGCATCGTCGGGGAGGTCGGCGGCTGGCGCGTCGGCATCCTGTCCGTCGCGGTCGTCTGCCTCGCGGCCGCGATCCTCTTCCTGTCGCTCACGCCCCGGGCACGCGGATTCGTCCCCGGACGTCTGCGGGTCGACCGCGGCCCCGGCATCCTCGAGCGGCTCCGCGGACCTCTGCGCTCCCGGGTGCAGTGGGCTCTGTATGCGCAGGGCTTCCTGCTGATGGGCGCGTTCGTCGCGGTCTACAACTACCTGGGGTTCCATCTCTCGGCACCTCCGTTCGCGCTGCCGGCGTGGGTGGTGACGCTGCTCTTCCTGGCGTACCTGGCCGGCACGGTGTCCTCACCATGGGCAGGGACGCTCGCCTCCAGAGTCGGCCGCTTCCCGGTGCTCCTCGCCTCGATCGGCGTGATGGCGATCGGTGCGGTCCTGCTGCTGGTGCCCCTCGCCGCCATCGTGCTGCTGGGGCTCGTGCTCTTCACCGCCGGTTTCTTCGGGGCCCATGCGGTGGCGTCGGGATGGACTCCGGTCGCCGCCGGTGCGGCCAGCAGGGCGCAGGCGTCATCGCTGTACTACTTCGCCTACTATGCGGGCTCGAGCCTGTTCGGGTGGGCGCTCGGACTCGTGTTCGGGGCGGCGAGCTGGAGCTGGTTCGTCGCCGTGATCCTGGCGATGTGCGCAGCGGCCGCCCTCGCCGCCGTGTCGGCGCTGCGGGGAGCGCGGAGCGGCCTGGTCTGAGCCGTCTCGTCGGGGAGGGCGGCTCTCAGCCGGCCCCAGGGTCGGCGGAGAGCACCGTTGATAGGCTGGTCGTGGGCGTGGGGACGCACCAGGGGATGGTCTGCTGGGGGATTGCTTTTCCGCGCGCTGGGGAGTGGAAAATGCAACAGGAGAATCAGGGGATCTCTCGTCGGAGTCTCGTCGCGAGTGCTGCGTGGTCGGTGCCCGTGATCGCAGCGGCGGTGGCCCTGCCGATGGCAGCGGCCAGCGGGAACAACCTCACGAACCGTGAGGCGAACTACTACTGGGCTGCCGAGGCGCAGGGTGGGTTCACGGCGCTGGCGGCTGCGGCCGGCGGGCTGAAAGCCACGTTCAGCACGCAGATCGGCTACCGTGCCACGCCGTGGGTGAGTCCGCCCGCCGGAGCGTCGCTCGTGGTCGTCGTGCAGTTCAGCACGCCGGTCACACTCGATCCCGGCACGCGCCTGGACGCATGGGTGCCGTCGCCCCCGAGCGGGTCGTCGGCGACGACGTTCACGTTCACCCGGACGCCGGCGAGCTTCGGGGACGCGCTGACCTTCAATGTGATCGGATCCGCGCCCGGGGAACTCGAGTCGAGGGCCAGCATGGCCGTGCTCAACGGCGGCTCGACGACCTGGGCCTCGGAGCCCTCGTCCAAGACGGCCGTGCTCGTCGCCTGACGGCCTCGATGTCGGAGGGGCGGCATACGCTGGAGGTATGCAACCCACGCGCAGTGTCCGCCCCTTCGAGGTCATCAGCGAGTACGCGCCGGCCGGCGACCAGCCGAAGGCCATCGCCGAGCTGGCGGCGCGGATCAACGCGGGAGAGACCGACGTCGTGCTGCTCGGTGCGACCGGTACCGGCAAGTCGGCGACCACGGCGTGGCTCGTCGAGCAGGTGCAGCGCCCGACGCTGGTGCTCGCGCACAACAAGACCCTGGCCGCCCAGCTGGCGAACGAGTTCCGCGAGCTGATGCCGAACAACGCCGTCGAGTACTTCGTCTCGTACTACGACTACTACCAGCCCGAGGCCTACGTCCCTCAGACGGACACCTTCATCGAGAAGGACTCCTCGATCAACTCCGAGGTCGAGCGGCTGCGGCACTCCACCACCAACTCGCTGCTGAGCCGTCGTGACGTGGTGGTGGTCTCCACCGTGTCGTGCATCTACGGACTCGGCGCACCGGAGGAGTACCTCCGTGCGATGGTCGCGCTGCAGGTGGGGGAGCGGTACGACCGCGACGCCCTCATCCGCCAGTTCATCGCCATGCAGTACAACCGCAACGACGTCGACTTCTCCCGCGGGAACTTCCGCGTGCGCGGCGACACCATCGAGATCATCCCGGTCTACGAGGAGCACGCCATCCGCATCGAGCTCTTCGGTGACGAGATCGAGGCGCTGTACTCGCTCCACCCGCTCACGGGCGAGGTCATCGAGAAGCTCGACTCGGTGCCGATCTTCCCGGCATCCCACTACGTGGCCGGTACCGACGTCATCCAGCGCTCCATCGGCACGATCGAGGCCGAGCTCGAAGAGCGCCTCGCCGAGTTCGAGCGGCAGGGCAAGCTCCTGGAGGCTCAGCGTCTGCGCATGCGCACGACGTTCGACCTCGAGATGCTGCAGCAGCTGGGCTTCTGCTCCGGCATCGAGAACTACTCGCGCCACATGGACGGACGTGAGCCGGGCGAGCCGCCGCACACCCTGCTCGACTTCTTCCCCGACGACTTCCTGCTCGTTATCGACGAATCGCACGTCACGGTGCCGCAGATCGGCGCGATGTACGAGGGCGACGCGTCGCGCAAGCGGACGCTCGTCGATCACGGGTTCCGCCTGCCGAGCGCGATGGACAACCGTCCGCTGCGCTGGGACGAGTTCAAGAACCGGATCGGGCAGACCGTGTACCTCTCGGCGACCCCCGGCAAGTACGAGATGGGCATCGCCGACGGCATCGTCGAGCAGATCATCCGTCCGACCGGCCTGGTCGACCCGCACATCGTGGTCAAGCCGTCGAAGGGACAGATCGACGACCTGCTCGAGGAGATCCGCCTGCGCGTCGAGCGCGACGAGCGCGTCCTCGTGACGACACTGACGAAGAAGATGTCGGAGGAGCTCACCGACTTCCTCGGCGAGCACGGGGTCCGCGTGCGCTACCTGCACTCCGACGTCGACACGTTGCGCCGGGTGGAGCTCCTCAGCGAGCTGCGCGCCGGTGTCTACGACGTCCTCGTCGGCATCAACCTGCTCCGAGAGGGCCTCGACCTTCCCGAGGTCTCGCTGGTCGCCATCCTCGACGCGGACAAGGAAGGGTTCCTGCGCTCGGGGACCTCGCTCATCCAGACGATCGGTCGCGCAGCCCGAAACGTGTCCGGTGAAGTGCACATGTACGCCGACAACATGACCGACTCCATGAAGAAGGCGATCGACGAGACGGACCGGCGTCGGGAGAAGCAGGTCGCGTACAACAAGGAGCACGGGATCGACCCGCAGCCGCTGCGCAAGCGCATCGCGGACATCACCGAGGTGCTGGCACGAGAGGGTGCCGACACCGCGGACCTGATGTCGAGTCGTGGTCGCGCATCGGGCAAGGGCAAGTCGCCGACCCCGAACCTGCGTCGCACCGGCATCGCCGCGGAGGGCGCGCAGCAGCTCGAGGCGACGATCCAGGATCTGACGGATCAGATGCTCGCCGCCGCGAGCGAGCTGAAGTTCGAGCTCGCCGGGCGCCTGCGTGACGAGGTGCAGGACCTCAAGAAGGAGCTCCGCGCGATGGAACGCGCAGGGCACGCGTAAGCGAGGCGCCGATGGATGCCGCAGGGAACGAGCTCGCGGATCGGATCCGGGCGCTCCTGAGCGCCGACGACGAGATCGAAGAGCGACGCATGTTCGGCACGCGCGCGTTCCTCGACGACGGTCGCATCCTCCTCGGAGCCCGCTCCGGTGGCGTCCTCCTCGTGCGCGTGGACGACGAGAGCGGCGCGGCGCTGCTGACCCGCCCGGGGGTGGCGCGCGCCGTGATGGGGTCCCGCACGATGAGCTCGGGGTGGCTGGATGTCGTGCCCGCGGTCATCGAAGACGACGCCGAACTCATGTTCTGGCTCGACGTCGCGCGGGAGTCGACCGGGGCGGCTGTCGAGGCCCCCGGGCAGGACGACCGCTAGGGGCCGGAGTCAGGGGCAGTGCACCAGGGTCTTCGGCCCGGAACGATCGATCTCGTGCTGCGTCATGGGGGCGCCGCACAGCGGGCAGGCGCGCTCGGCACGTTCGGAGGCGCTGGGCGGCGGGGTCTTCTCGTAGGGACCCACCGAGGCCGGACCGGCGAAGCGGATCAGGTTCGTGTTCACCCAGGCGTAGAGGCCTCCTGCCTCGCGGATGCGGGTGCGGAGGGGTGGGCGGTCGGAGTCCTGTGCCATGTTCATTAGTGTACTAACTATTAGCGCAGATGTATAGTCTCCCGTGTGACGGCAACCGATGACCTGCTCAAGCTGGAGAACCAGCTCTGCTTCGCCCTGGTGACCGCGGCACGCAACGTCGTCGCGCTCTATCGCCCGATCCTCGAGCCGCTCGGCCTCACCCACCCGCAGTACCTCGTGATGCTGGCCCTCTGGGAGCGCGCGCCCCGCACGCTGAACGACCTCGCCGTCGATCTCGCCCTGGAGCCGGCCACGGCATCACCCCTCGTGAAGAGACTGGAAGCCGAAGGGCTCGTGGCTCGACAGCGGAGCAGCGAGGACGAGCGGCGCCTGGAGATCACGCTGACCGACGCCGGGGCAGCACTCCGCGAGCGTGCCGTCGACGTCCCGCACCAGGTCATGTCGGCGGTCGGCATGGGCATCGACGAGATCGCCGCCCTGCGTGACGGTCTCGGTCCGTTCGCCGGAAGACGCCCCGACCTCGGCTGAACCGTCGCTGCGTCGCCCTCCTGCCGCGTCGCTCACGCGGTCGCGTGGAAGACAGCCCCTATGGTGGAGGCATGTCGCGCTCCGAGACCTCGGCCCCGGAGGGGGAGCGTGCGGCGAAAACGCGGCCTCGGCGGCTGCTGCTGCCGCTGATCGCGATCACGGGGCTGTTCGCGACGATCATGCTCGCCGCTGCCGCGCAGGGACTCCCGCAGTTCGGCGACTGGGCGTTCGAGCTCCCGGCCGTACCGATCGACGAGCTGCCCACGCAGACTCCCGGAGAGACCGCGCCGCCGCTCGAACCCCCCGACGATTCCCCGCTGCTCGCGATCATCGGCATCATCCTCATCGCCATCGTCGCGGCGTTCGTGCTCACGCTGGTGTACTTCGGTCTGCGGATGCTGATCAGGTACCTCCTGGAGCGCTGGCGCGATCGTCCGCTCGCCCGGCGGGACGCGGCGCAGATCGACGCCGTGGCCGTCGCAGGCGCGCCCGTCGAGGTCGAGCCGGACGAGGCGACGATCCGACGCGGCATCGCCGCGGCGCTGCAGACGATCGACGAGAGGCCCGTTCCGGGTGACAGCATCGTCGCGGCATGGGTGGGACTGGAGGAGTCCGCCGCGGATGCCGGGGCCGGGCGTGGCGTCAACGAGACCCCGAGCGAGTTCACCGTGCGGATCATCGGGCGGCGTGCCGGGATCGCCGCGGAGGTCGTCGCGCTGCTGGCCCTCTATGAGCGGGTCCGGTTCGGCGGTCATGTCGCCGATGAGGACGACCGGGCGACTGCCTCCGCCTGCCTCCGAGGTATCGAGGCGGGGTGGCGATGAAGGCGCGGATTCTGATCGTGGGGCTCGGTGCCGCTGTCGCCGCCGTGCTCGTCGTCCTGCTCGGACAGCTCGGGTTCCCGGCACCGTTCGTGGTCGCCTGGATCATCGTCGTCCTCGCGATCATCCTCGCGTTCCGCCAGGACTTCACGGAGGTCGGCGCGGACTGGCCGCCCGAGAAACCGAGCGACGACGCACGGAGCTCCGACGTGTCGCGGATGGCCTGGGCGATCAACGCCCGCACGGGGGTCGCCGGCCACGTGGTCGTGCGCCGCGTGCAGGGGCTGCTCCGGCGGAGACTCGCCCACAGCGGTCTCGACCTCGACGATCCCGCGCAGCACACGCGCATCGACGCGCTTCTCGGGGAGGGCGTACGCGACTCCCTGCACCGCCGAGAGGTGCACCGCACCGACATCGAGCGCGTGCTCGATGCGATCGACCGAATCCCGAACGACCCGGAGGACAACGGATGAGCACGCAGGAGACCACACAGATCGCCGACATCGGGCACCGGGTGCTCGAGAGCGTCCGCAGCGCGGTCGTCGGGATGGATGAGCCTCTCACGATCGCCCTCGCCGCGATCCTCGCCGGCGGTCATGTGCTCTTCGAGGACGTGCCCGGGCTGGGCAAGACGCTCGCGGCGCGGAGTCTCGCCTCGGCCCTCGGGCTCGATTTCCGGCGGCTGCAGTGCACGCCCGACATGCTCCCCGGCGACGTCACCGGCTCGTACGTGTACGCACCGGCGGATGGCGACTTCGTGTTCCGCCCCGGACCGATCTTCACCGGGCTGCTGCTCGCCGACGAGGTGAACCGGACGACGCCCAAGACGCAGTCCGCGATGCTCGAGGCGATGGCCGAGGGGCAGGTGACCGTCGAAGGCAACAGATTCCCGCTGCCGCGCCCGTTCCACGTCGTGGCGACGTCCAACCCGATCGAGTACGAGGGGACGTACGCGCTCCCGGAGGCGCAGCTCGACCGGTTCATGGTGCGGCTCGCGGTCGGCTACCCCGTGTCGGAGGACGAGACGCAGATCATCCTCGACCGCGTGGCGCGGCAGAGCCCCGACGTCTCGGTCGCCCCCGTCGTCGATGGCGAGGGCCTCCTCGAGATCCAGGCGGCCGTCGAACGGATCCACGTCGACCCCGATGTCGCGCGATACTGCGTCGAACTCGCACGGGCCACACGCGTCGCGCCGCACGTCGCCGTCGGAGCCTCCCCGCGAGGGTCGCAGGCGCTGGTGCTGCTGGGGCGCGCCCTCGCGGCGCTCGAGGGCAGGGACTACGTGCGTCCGGACGACATCAAGCGGATCGCGGAACCGGTGCTCGCACACCGTCTCACCCTCACCCCGCAGGCCTGGGCGCAGGGAGTGGATCCGCGCTCCGTGGTCGCCTCCGTGGTGGCGAGCACTCCGGTGCCGCCGACGGTGGCCGCGCGGTGACCGACCCGGTCCGCGTCATCGCCCGCGCTCCGGTGCGGTGGAGTCGAACGCCTGTGATCGCGATCGGGTTCGCCGGTGCGGCCGTCATCGCGGCGGTGGGACTCGCGCTCTCGCGGCCCGATGTGATCGGCATCGGCCTGCCCCTCGCGCTGGCGACGGCGTGGATGCTGATGCGGCGCCCCGAAGACGGCGACCTGTCGATCGAGTTGCGTGCGCGCCCCGGTGGGGCGGAGGGTGCGGACGAGGTCGTCGCGGCGGCGGATGTGGCCCTCGACGCGGACTGGGTGCAGGTCGCGGTCGATCTGGAGGAACGGCGTGCCGGACTCGCCGATGTCCGACCGGGATCATCCGTCTTCACCTCGCGCAGCCGCCTCCAGCATTCCGGCCCGGTGGAACTGCTCGGCGTGACCGTCCGCGGGGTGGCCCTGGACGGGGCATGGGTGTCGGAGCCGGGTCCGCGCGTCGCACTGGGATGGAACACCCCGCCTCGCGCGCCCCGGATCGGGCAGCTGCCGGTCGCCCCGCGCCTCACGGGCCTGCACGGCGCACACGAGGGCGCACGTCCCGGTCAGGGCGGCGACTTCCGCGACATCCATCCGTTCGCCCCCGGAGACGAGCTGCGCCGGGTCGACTGGCGGGCGACGGCCCGTGCGGCCCGTCGCCCCGGTGAGCTGCTGGTTCGTCGCACCAACGCGCTCAGCGACTCCTCGGTGGTGATCGCGATCGACACGGTGGAGGACGTCGGCACCGTGGTCGCGGCCTGGGGGACGGGCGATCCCGACCGCTCCGGGACGACCTCGCTCGATCTGGCCCGCGAGGCGGCGCTCTCCATCGCCACCACGGCGATCGGCGTCGGGGACCGCGTGGCGTATCACGCGCTGTCGCCGGGAGGCCGCAGCATCCCCGCCGGCGGAGGCCCCCGCCATCTCGCCCGCGTGCGCGACGTCATCGCCGCGACGGGGCAGAGTGCGGACGACTCCCGGTATCGGCGCTCTCCCGTCGTGTCGTCGGGATCCATCGTCTTCGTGCTCTCCACCTTCGTCGACGGTGTCGCGGCGCGCCTCGCGACCCAGTGGCGGGCCGCAGGTCACGCGGTGGTCGCCGTCGACGTGCTGCCCGTCCCGGACACGACCCGGCTCAGCCGGGAGCAGCACATCGCGCTGCGGACGCTGCTCGCGGAGCGCTCCGTCGTCCTGTCGGAGCTCCGGCATGCGGGTGTGGAGGTCGTGGCGTGGGCCGATCCCGACGTCGACGTCGCGATGCGCCTCGTCGCACTGCGCCAGCAGCGGATGCGGGCGGTGCGCCGATGACGCGCGGCATCCGTTCGTTCCGTGTGCCGGGCGTCATCCCCGGCATCGTCCCGCGACTTCTGATCGTCGCCGTCGTCTGGGCCGGTGCCCTCGCGCTGGTCCCGTTCGCCCTGTGGCAGTGGGCCGCCGTGATCGCCGCCCTCGTGTCCGTCGCGGTACCGCGGTCCCTCACGGCCTGGTTGGCGGCCGCGTGCCTGGTGTTCGGCGTGATCCTGAGCGAGCCGGCTCCCGAGCGGACGGCGCTCGCGGTGCTGCTCATCCCCGCCATCCATCTGCTCGCCTCCCTGTGCCTCGTCGTCCCGATCTCCTCTCGGTTCGCCCTCGCCGTGCTGCTGCCGACGCTCGCGCGCTTCGCGGTGGTGCAGCTGCTGGCGCAGCCGGTGGTCTTCGGGATGTGGCTGCTCCTGCCCGGCGCGGTGGATCGCGGTCTCGCGTGGATCGCTCCGTTGGCGGCGGCCGTGCTCCTGGCGGGGGTGCTGCTCGCGCTGAGGGCTGTGAAGACGGCGGACGAGCCGCGGAGCGGGCGCACGCCGTCGGCCCGTTCGTCGGATGCAGGTGCTCGCCGCGGAGCCGATGTCCGTGGCCCCTCGTAGACTTGTTCGGTGCCCATCGTCCCCGTTGCTTCCCAAGGAAAACTCAGTGTCCGCGGTGCCCGCGTCCACAATCTCAAGAACGTCGACATCGACATCCCCCGCGACTCTCTCGTCGTGTTCACCGGCCTGTCCGGATCGGGGAAGTCCAGCCTCGCGTTCGACACGATCTTCGCCGAGGGGCAGCGTCGTTACGTCGAATCGCTGAGCGCGTACGCGCGCCAGTTCCTCGGTCAGGTCGACCGACCCGACGTCGACTTCATCGAGGGGCTGAGCCCCGCGGTCTCGATCGACCAGAAGTCGACGAACCGCAACCCGCGATCGACCGTAGGCACGATCACCGAGATCTACGACTACATGCGTCTGCTGTGGGCGCGCATCGGCATCCCGCACTGCCCGGAGTGCGGTGAGCGCATCCAGCGCCAGACCGTGCAGCAGATCGCCGATCAGCTGATGGAGCTCCCCGAGCGCACGCGTTACCAGGTGGTGGCGCCGATCGTGTCGCAGAAGAAGGGCGAGTTCGTCGACCTGTTCCGCGAGCTCGGTGCGAAGGGCTACTCGCGTGCGATCGTCGACGGCGAGCTGATCCAGCTCGCCGAGCCGCCCACGCTGAAGAAGAGCTACAAGCACGACATCGCCGTGGTGGTCGACCGACTCGTGGCCTCGGACGACATCCTCGGGCGGGTCACCGATTCCGTGGAGACCGCTCTGGGCCTCGCCGGTGGCGTGGTGCAGATCAACTACGTCGACGGCGAGGGCGACGACGCGTGGCAGACGTTCTCCGAGAAGCTGGCCTGCCCGAACGGACATGCGCTCACGCTCACCGAGATCGAGCCGCGCACCTTCTCGTTCAACGCGCCGTTCGGTGCGTGCCCCGCCTGCTCCGGCCTCGGCACGCGCATGTCCGTCGATGTCGATCTGATGCTCGGCGACGAAGACCTCTCCATCCGCGAGGGCGTCATCATCCCGTGGACCACCCAGGGCAAGGGGCTGTTCCAGTACTACGAGCGCCTTCTCGAGGGGCTCTCCCGCGACCTGGACTTCTCGCTGGACACGCCGTGGCGCAAGCTGCACTCCGACGTGCAGGACGCGGTGCTGCGCGGCGAGAACTACAAGGTCACCGTCAAGTGGAAGAACCGCTACGGGCGCGAGATGCGTTACGCCTCCGGTTTCGAGGGCGTGGTCCCCTACATCGAGCGGCAGTACCTGCAGGCCGAGTCGGACAACCAGCGCAGCCGCTGGGGCGAGTACCTCCGCGAGGTGCCGTGCCCCGTCTGCGACGGCAACCGCCTCAAGCCCGAGGTGCTCGCGGTGCAGGTGCACGGCCACTCGATCGCCGAGGTGTCGCACCTCAGCCTGGCCGACGCCCGGGCCTTCATGGAGACCCTCACGCTCACCGACCGTGAGGCGAAGATCGCCGCTCAGGTGCTGCGCGAGATCCGCCTGCGCCTCGACTTCCTGCTGCAGGTCGGCCTCTCGTACCTGAACCTCAGCCGCTCGGCGGGGTCCCTGTCCGGTGGTGAGGCTCAGCGCATCCGCCTGGCCACGCAGATCGGCTCGGGTCTCACCGGCGTCCTCTACGTGCTCGACGAACCGTCGATCGGTCTGCACCAGCGCGACAACCGCCGCCTGATCGAGACGCTGCTCACGCTGCGTGACCTCGGCAACACGCTGATCGTGGTGGAGCACGACGAGGAGACGATCGAGGCGGCCGACTGGGTCGTCGACATCGGACCCGGTGCCGGCGTCAACGGCGGCGAGGTCGTGCACTCGGGGCCGTACTCGGCTCTGCTCGACGACAGCGCCTCGATGACGGGGGAGTACCTGTCCGGCCGCCGCGAGATCCCGATGCCGAAGAAGCGTCGCAAGATCGACAAGAAGCGCATGCTGAGCGTCGTCGGCGCACGGGCGAACAACCTGCGAAACGTCACGGCCGACTTCCCCCTGGGCGTGCTCACCGCGGTCACCGGTGTCAGCGGGTCCGGGAAGTCGTCGCTCGTGAACGACATCCTGTACCAGGTGCTGGCGTCGCGACTGAACGGAGCGCGCACGGTCCCGGGCAAGCACACGCGCGTGACCGGACTCGACAACCTCGACAAGGTCGTGCACGTGGACCAGGCGCCGATCGGCCGCACGCCGCGGTCGAACCCGGCGACGTACACGGGCGTCTTCGACCGCATCCGCACGCTGTTCAGCGAGACGCCCGAGGCGAAGGTCCGCGGCTATCAGCCCGGCCGGTTCAGCTTCAACGTCAAGGGCGGCCGCTGCGAGGCGTGCTCCGGTGACGGCACGATCAAGATCGAGATGAACTTCCTCCCCGACGTGTACGTCGACTGCGAGGTGTGCCACGGCAAGCGGTACAACCGCGACACGCTCGCGGTGCACTACAAGGGCAAGAACATCGCCGAGGTGCTCGAGATGCCGATCGAGGAGGCCGCCGACTTCTTCGAGCCCATCCAGGCGATCCACCGCTACATGAAGACGCTCGTCGACGTGGGCCTCGGCTACGTGCGGCTCGGTCAGTCGGCGACGACGCTCTCCGGCGGTGAGGCGCAGCGCGTCAAGCTC
>Ga0160430_100559_pt1 | contig 19573 bp, 17 predicted proteins | sample HID1971I_E0MG_FD_108274 | JGI IMG/M metagenome (GOLD analysis project Ga0160430, IMG submission 108274) | Enriched millipede-associated microbial communities from UW Madison campus, WI, USA - HID1971I_E0 MG | ecosystem: Host-associated > Arthropoda: Insects > Digestive system > Unclassified ...
CAGTGGCGAAGCGCTCTATTTCACGACCGATGACGAGGTGAGCGAAGGCCTGACAGACGTCAACCCGCGTGGCAACCCGTATTCGCCCATAGCTGAGCCCAGCCATATAGAAACCGTTATCACACATCTAATAAATGATATCGGCGAAAAGCAGCTGTGGAAATACTCGCACTACTACAGCAACCCGAAATTCTGGGGCGGCGCCAGCAACCCGGACCAAAGCATTAGCCCACAGCCCGAAGGCGGCCCGGCCGAATTCGAGCTGTACAACCTGAGCGAAGACCCGCTGGAAACCAACAATCTGGCCGGCAATTGTGGCCAGACACCCGCATCTGACACCGTGATCAAGGCGCTGCGGGCCGTGATGCACGAGCAGCGAGCCAAGAAACGGTTACGGCCGAGTGGGCAGGCGGGGGATTGAGAGGGGCGGGATAATAATCGGGGAGCCGTTCATATCTCGCTCCCCAGAAATAATGGAACAGCCAGTTTGCTCGAGTGGCCGGTCAGGCAACCCAGATGGACGCACCAACCGAAGTGTCAGGATATCCGATTGCGGCCGGTGATCCTGGCTATGATGGTGGCGCGCACTTGTTCGATGTGATGCTCCATCGCCTGACGGGCTGCCTGACCGTCACCGGATTCGAGCGCATCCACCACCGCCAGATGTTCCTGCGCTACTTCATGACGTCGCGCAGGCTGCCGTCCGAACCGGAACATGGCAGTGCGCGTGCGCATCTCAATAATCACTTCTTTTAGCACCGGGTTATCTGCTGCGCTGGCAACCAGCAGGTGAAGCTCTTCCTCGTCTGGCGGCTCGCTCAGTTTGGTATTGTCAGACAGCGACAACACTGCCTTGGCCCGCTGACGAATACGCTCAAGTACTGGCTGGGGCACATGGCCAGCGGCCAGACGGGCGGCTTCACCTTCAAGCACGCGCCGCACATCAAGGATATTGATCAGCTCTTCAATTGGCAGGCTGCGCACGACCAACGCGCCGCTCTTTTGTCGTTCCAGCAGGCGTGCCCCTTCCAGGCGGCGGATCGCCTCACGCAGCGGGGTACGTGAAATGCCCAGTTGCAAGGCAAGCTGGCGCTCGGTGATCAATTCCGCCGGGGCAAGCTCGCCGCTCAGAATCATGGACTGCAGGGAACGATGGGCCTGTTCCGACAGCGAAATCTCGGACCCGTTTTCTGATGGAACAGACAGATTGGAAGTAGGCATGTTTTCAGTTTCAATAAACGTAGGCGCCTATTGTAGCGTGCTCTTGTGTAATAACGGTATTTATTTGGTATACCAGTTGACCACCAATAGCATTCCTGATATTCTGCCGCACATGAACTCATCAAACACAACGAATGTACTGGTTCCCGCGGGAGCCCTGGGGGCAGGAGTCAAGGCCGAAGATGTTTCGGCAGGCCTGGCGGCGGGGGCCCATGCCATTGCCTGCGATGCGGGCTCTACCGATAGTGGGCCTGCCTATCTGGCCACGGGACGATGCAAGTACTCACGAGCAGCCATCAAGTCCGATCTTGCCATTTTGATGCGCGCACAGCATGAATCCAAAGTGCCGTTGCTGATCGGCTCTTGCGGCACATCGGGTAACGATGACGCCTTGGACTGGACTCGGGATATCGTGGTGGAAATCGCTGCCGAGCAGGGGTTTCATCCGCGCATCGCTTTGCTTTACTCGGAGCAGCAGCCGACCGCCATCCGGCTGGCTGCAGAACAAGGACGCGTCGCTCCATTGGCGCCCCTAACAGAGGTCAATCCGGCCGTTTTTGAACAGTGTGACCGCATTGTCGCCCTGATGGGCCCGGAACCCTATATTGCAGCCCTCCAGGCAGGTGCCGATATTGTGCTTGGCGGACGCACCACGGATACCGCCGTGCTGGCCGCCATGCCACTTATGCATGGTAGACCGGCGAGCGCCGCCTGGCACGCAGGAAAGATCGCCGAATGTGGCGGATTGTGTTCTGTCATGCCGCGCGAGGGGGGCGTGATGATGCGCGTAGGCGATGGTTTTTTCGAGATTGAACCTCTGCGGGCGACCAATCGCTGCACCCCCTACACTGTCTCGGCACATATGCTTTATGAGAACAGCGATCCGTTTTTGCTCCATGAACCGGGTGGGGTGCTGGATGTGTCGCAGGCACGCTACGAAGCACTCAATGAACGCTGCGTCCGGGTCACGGGATCGCACTTCGAGCCAGGTCCCTATACGATGAAGCTCGAAGGCGCGGCCTCTGGCGCCTACCAAACAATCATGCTGATCGGCATCCAGGACCCCAAAGTGCTGAAAGAATTGCCCAGGTTCCTGGAGCAGATGCATCAGAAACTTGTCGCTCGCGTACGCGATACCCTGTCCGATCCTGGCCTGGCGTTCGACATTTCGCTTCGTCCATATGGCTGGAATGCCGTCAGCGGTGTGCTCACCACAACAATACCGTCGGAGATCGGATTGCTGTTCATCGCCACGGCGCCCACGCAAGAGTTGGCGACACAGATTGCCAAAACCTGCAACCCGCTTTTCTTTCATATGCCATTGAACCAGGAGGCAGAGTTGCCCACCTATGCTTTCCCCTTCTCGCCGGCAGAGACCGAACGTGGCGCTGTGTATGAGTTCAAACTGAACCACCGTGTGACGGTGCAGGATCCACTGGAGCTCGTCCGAACGGTTTTCATCCATTCGAAGGAACCTATCCATGCCTAAACTCATAGAGGTCTGCCGCCACGTTCGCTCCAAGAACGCCGGGCCGTTCTGGATCACAGTCGATCTCTTCTTCAAGGGAAAATCAGAGTTTCTCTCATGGGCGGAATCGCGCGAACTGCAGTGCAATGCAATTGCTGGAATGTTCGGCGTCGAAGCGGCTGCAGTAAAGCGCTTTGCCGTGCCGCAGCTTCACGTGCTGAAGATATCGTTCCCCCGTAAGATACCGCAAGGCGGCGCCTACGAGCGCGATATGCACGCAGGCCAGCAATATGTGCGTCTGCTTGATATTGAACTGACGTCGGACTGAACGATGGCCATAAATAAAAGGAGGAACGAAATGCCAACAACTAAAATTTCAGAGCATGATTCGCATCCGGCAACAACCGGCGGAGCCGGTGTTCGATGAGCGCCAATTCACATGCCGTCGCATCGGCACCAATCAACATCACTCGCAAGACACGCGAAGGCCGCGGCATTCAGATCGGCGTGACTGTCATTACCTTGGTACTGATTGCGGTTGCGCTTGTTCCGACAGTAATGCAGGTGTTCATGGACCGGCCGCTCTACTACCCCGAAGCCGCCTGGACCCTGCTAGGCAATTTCCGCCTGTTGTTCCAGGATGAGGAAATTCGCCGGACTGTGGGTGCGACAGGAATTTTCACCCTTATCTCTGTCACTTTCTCGATGATTTTTGGCGTGGGGGCTGCCGTGCTGCTGGAGCGAACCGATATGCCGGGGCGACGCCTGCTGGGCGCGCTGGCCTTATCGCCGTTGTATCTATCGCCTCAGGTTATCGGCTTCGGGGCCATCATTGCCTATGGTCCGATGGGAATCATGACGCTTCTGTTCCAGGATGCGACGGGGATTGATGCACCATGGGACCTGTATACACTGACCGGTATGGCGCTGGTCACTGCCCTGTCCAATGCACCGATCACGACCTTGTACTGTATTGTGTCGGCACGCCAGCAAGACCCGAACCATGATGCTTCTGCGCGTATTACCGGCGCGGGCACCTGGCAGATTCTGCGCCGTATCAGCCTGCCCTTGATGCGGCCAGCGCTTATCTTCGCACTCATCATGAATGTCGTCAATTCGGTCGAAACGCTGGCGATTCCCCTGATCATTGGCGGTCCCGTGCAGATCGATCTGATTACAACGCTGATCTACAAGCGCAGTTTCCAGTCTTCCGGCATTCCGCAGTACGGACTGGTTGCGGCGCTGGCAATGGTGCTGATCATTTTCGTGAGCCTGCTGTTCTGGTTGCAGCGGTTTCTGATGCGCAAGTCGTTCCGTTTTGTTGGCGTCGGGCCAAAGGCCGGTGCTGCCAGACGCCTGCCGCTGGGTCCGTGGCGCTGGGCGGCCACTGGAGCACTGGGCGCATACGTGCTCTTTGGCGTCGTGGTTATCGTGGGCGCCGTCGTCCTGCGTTCGGGTACGTATATTATTGCGCCAGGGGTACCCATCCTGGAAACGCTGACAACCCGCAATTTCATGGATCTATTGGCCGTCGACGTATACCGGCGGTCCATCGTCAATACGGTCGTGCTGGCGCTGATCGGTGCCGCCGCCGGGACGGCGCTGATCGCCGGTATAGCGCTTGTTACGCAGCGCTCGAATTTCTTCCTGCGCCGCTTGCTTGATGCATTCGCGCAATTACCCCGCGTGCTGCCCGGCATGATCGTCGGCCTGGGGGTTTTCTATGCCTCGGTGTTCATCCCAGGCATGTCCGTTCTGCGAGACACCATCTGGTTGCTGTTGATTGCCTTTCTCATCCGCTTTATGTCTGCCGGTTACGGTATCGTGGCGCCCGCCTTGGTGCAGATCACGACGGACTTTGACAAAGCTGCGCAGGTGGCCGGAGCAGGATGGACGACGACCATGTTTCGTATCGTCGTGCCCTTGCAAAAGCACGCGCTCCTGTCATGTTTTGTCCTGCTGATGGTGCTTATTATTAAAGAGTACGCCTCGGCGGTGTTCCTGATGGCGCCGGGCAGTGAAGTGATTGGGTCCACGATGCTCAGTTTGTGGGCACAGGGGAGTATCGGACCGGTCGCTGCCCTTTCCGTGGTGCAGATTGGCTTGACCGCTGTGCTTGTGGCAATTTCAACTCGTATTTTTGGAGTACGGCTCTATGGCTGATGTGGTAGTAGAGAATCTCGGCCGGCAATTCGGCGCGACAATGGCTCTTGACGATATCTCTTTCGAGGTGCGTTCGGGAGAATTCGTCACCCTGCTAGGCCCCTCGGGTTGCGGCAAGTCAACGACGTTGGGCGCCCTGGCTGGTCTGGACCGGCCCACGTCGGGCCGCATCAGTATCGGTGGGCAATGTGTGTTCGATGCCGCTCGCAATATTTTCGTTGATGCGCGCTATCGCAAGCTGGGCCTGATGTTTCAGACTTACGCGCTATGGCCGCACATGACAGTCTATGGCAATCTGGACTTTGCACTCGAACTCAATGGCGTGCGCGGAAAAAAAGCCCGTTCGCGTATTGAAGAAGTGCTGGCCATGGTGGATATGGAAAAATTTGCATTGCGTTTTCCTGGTGAACTATCCGGCGGACAACAACAACGCGTGGCGCTGGCGCGCACCATGGTTTACCGACCCACCATTCTGCTGCTGGATGAACCCTTGTCCAACCTTGACGCCAGCCTGCGTGAGAAAGCACGGCTTTGGCTCGCAGATATTCAACGCCATACGGGGATGACCACGATCTTTGTCACGCATGACCAGACCGAAGCATTGTCGCTGAGCGACCGGATCATCGTGATGAATGGCGGGCGCATCGCACAGATCGGCACGCCAACCGAAGTATATCAAAACCCCGCAACCGCCTTTGTCGCTGAATTCGTTGGAGCGAGCAACCTGTTCGTGGGCACAGTACAGGCACCAGATCAACGTGGCGCGCGCGTGAAGCTGGAAAATGGACCCGTGCTCTCGCTGTCGCATAACGATGCACTGCAAATCGGCGCCCAGGTAACCCTTAGCGCCCGCCCCGAGAATCTGCAAATGAGCGCCAGCAAGGAGACCGACACCTACCCTGCCGACATTGTTTCGAGAAGCTATATGGGTTCACGGATCCTTGTCGAAGTGCGACTTGGAACCCAGACGCTGCGCGTGGAAGTACCTGCGACGGGCGCGCCTGTTGAAGGGTTCCTGCACATTCCGCAAGCATCATTGCGAGTATTCGCATGAGACCAGGATCATTCCTCAACCCTAAGCTTTATCCCGTATCCACTTTTTAGGAGTCGTAATGAAACGCAGATCATTCGTCCAGTTTTTTGGCCTGGCCGCGCTTGGCACGCCTCTTGTGAGTCATGCGCAGGATTCCATTGCGGGCGACAAGACGCTCGTTAGCGCCTCGCAGTCCGAACCTGATGTGCTGATTTATTCGAATCTTCCCAATTATGTATGGAAACCGTTTCGTGACCTGCTCGGGCACACTTACCCCTGGATCAAGCTGGCAACGACCGATATGGGTGCGGAGCTTTGGGAACGCTACTTTGCCGAGTCGGCAGCGGGAACACGCACGGCTGACATTATTACCACGACAGCGCCGGATCGGATTGCCGACTTCATTGACCGCGGCGAGATGATGCCCTACGTTTCAACGCAATCGGATGCGTTGCCTGCCTGGAGTCGACCGGAAACGGGGCTCTACACCATTTCGGCCAGCCCGGCGATCCTCATGTATAACCGCTTTCTCGTGAAAGAGCCCCCGCAGTCCATCCGTGATATTGTGGCGATGGCCAATGATGACCCCAAGGGCATGAGGGGAAGGATTTCAACCTATGATGCTGCGGCCAATCCTTTCGGTACGGCCATGTTCGCGACCTGGCTCAGAGGAAAGGACAACGACTGGCCTGTTCTTGAACCCATCGGGCCCCTGACACGGCCGGAAACCGGTACCGCCGTACAGCGGGAAAAATTGATGACAGGAGAATACAAGGTTGCCTTTTTCTCCAGCAGCGTCTCGCTGGTCGCCCTGGAACGTCCCGAAGTGAAAAGGCTGGTGGGCTGGGACTACATCAAAGACGGCACGATGGTGGCCCTGCAAGGCGCCTTGATCACCAAACGAGCCAAAAGCCCGAACTCGGCCAAACTTGTGATGGATCTCATGCTTTCACGCGAAGGCCAACGTGCCCTGGCGACCTCTGGCATGACGCCGTACCGTTCCGACATTGAGCAAGCGGGCCTGCCCTTTAACACGCTGCAGACCGTGCGCGACAAGATTGGCGAGGAAAATCTCATTTACTACAACTATGACCGCAAGCAACTGGCAAGCTGGCCGCAAGTGGTTGAAAAATGGAAATCCGTATTCAAGGCAGGACGATGAACCATGCAGTCCCAGCCGCCTTTATACATAACGGAGAACGTGATTTGACTTTGGCTACGGATCAGGCCCGGCGACCCGACAACGCCGCCCCCATGCAGACAGGCAGCATGTTACCTCCCACTTCTCCCGGCTCCGCAGGGCTTTCCGCAAGCGCAATAGAAGACCTGTTGCGTGCGATGGAATCAGCAGGGCTGGAACTTCACAGCTTCATGCTGGCCCGGCGTGGCCAAGTGGTGGCTCAAGCCTGGTGGAATCCCTACGGACCTGAACGTGTGCATATGATGCATTCAGTGACCAAGGCGTTGACGTCCACAGGTGTTGGCGTAGCCGTGCACGAAGGGCTGTTCTCGCTGGATGATCGTGTCATCTCGTTCTTCCCCGAGCGAGCGTCTGCAGACTTATCCGGACATCTTTCCCGGATGCGCGTACGAGATCTGCTTACCCAGACCTCCGGTCACGACCGCGGTGTGTCAGGGGCCGTTTGGCGGAGCATAGCCACCAGTTGGATCGATGAATTTCTGAAAATTCCGGTAGAGCATGCGCCGGGCACGCATTTTCAGTACTCAAGCGCCACCAGCTTCATGCTGTCGGCTATCGTGACGCGAACCTCGGGCCAATCCCTGCAAGACTATCTAGCTGCGCGGGTATTCGAACCGGTTGCCATGCGATCAATCCAATGGAATATGGGTCCCGAAGGCATCAACCCTGGAGGCAATGGCGCGAGCATGACCTCCGAGGACCTGCTGCGACTGGCAATCCTTTATGCGGCTGACGGCTGCTGGAATGGGAAACGCATTCTGCCCGAAGGCTGGGTAGCAGCGGCTTCGCAAGCTGCCGCCGCCAGGCCCTACGGCTACCACTGGTGGGTCTGGCCCGAACAACCGGGCTTCTTTGCGTTCGGCGCATTTGGCCAGTATGCTTTCGTATTCCCGGAACATGAGCTTGCCCTTGTGACGACCGCTGCCGTACCTGGCTCCATCAGCCGCCCCGATATCGGCATACCGCCGCTGGTCTGGCAATATCTACCGCGCATCATCGCCGGCCCTGATGCGTCGAGCGAGTCTGAACTTTCGCTTACCAGATATACACAGTCATGCTCACTCAGCCTTGGCGGAATCGAAGTACCGGACAATCAGGCTTGCATGGTAAGCGGTTTGCGCTTCAGGGCTGAATCCAATGCAGACGACATTTGCGCGATACAGATTGATTTCAACGGACCGAACTGTCTTGTTCAATTTGAGTACAGTCACCACACGCATTGCATTGATGCGGGTTTGGGCGGAACGCATGTGGAATCGACCACGACGTTACCCGGCGCAGGCCTGCATCATGGTTACGAACCCAGCCAACTAGCGACGGTGGCCTGGGGCTATTGGAATGAACCCAATGTCTTCACGCTCAAGTGCCAATATGTTGAGACCGCTTTCTGCGACACATTCATTTTCGCCTACGACGACGGCGCATTAAACATGCAGCGATCCGTCAACGTGAACGGGGGGAACACCTGGCGCCCAACCATTTATGCCCATTCGGACGATCCATCCATGAGCTGAACACTTATCCACTATGCTGCTGCCAATACATTCGTCGGATAGCGGTTCGGTGTGAAGCCTGTATGCTACGAAAGAAAGTAATAAATGCACTGTCGCTGACAAATCTCAGCTGCTGCGCCACCTGCTTGTGCAGTCTGTCCATCCGCGAGCATTACCATCGCTTTTAACAGCCGCCATTGTTGGCGCCAGTGTTGATAGTTCATACCGATGTCTCTGTTGATCGTGTGCCCGCACGCGCCTACCTGTGGGGCAAGCTGGCTCAATCGGGGTGCCAATTGGCTTAGGCGCACGCAGTCCAGCCACGCATTCAGGCGTACATCTGAGGGAAACGGTAATCGCCAGTTTTCACTGCGCGCTGCGTGTATTCCCTCACGAAACACGGTGATAAGGCTGGCCTGCTGTCATGAACCGCCAGACAGTCAGGTAGCAACCAAAAGGCTCGTCCAGCAATGCCGGGGGAGTGATCTGGGAAACGCCCCAGTCATTCCCACCGGTTCGGCCACGCTTTTCTACGGCTTTTTGACAGGATTTTGGAAATTCTTGATAGCGATCAGATACTGGTTGGTACCGATGTACAGATCGCCATTCCTGTTAAAGTAGATGCCTCCGTACTCGTGACAATAGTTCACACCCCTGCCCAGGGGGATATTCCAGATCACCCTGCCGTTAAAAGAGTCGATCGCGCTGATGTAATACATTCCGCCCTTTGAAGACGAGATATCATCGGACCAATCACACGTATGGGCAAAGATGATACCGCTGCCGCGGCAGAGCATGTTCATCGCGTAAAAGTGCATATCCGGCAGCTCCCAGACCTGTTCATCGGGCTGCTCGGCATTCTGGGGGTCAATGCGGATCAACGCCATGCCGGGGCCATTGGGAACTAGTTGCGAGAAGGGCCACGTCGGGTAATGACCGAAATTGTTTTCGACCATGAAGCTATCGCCCACGCCAATCAGCGAGGCTTCATCGGCGCTCCTCATCTTCTCAAAGCACGGCGTTTCGGAAATGATGCTACCGTCCGCGCGATTGCAGACTACCAAATTCAGGCGGGGATCGGCATTATCGGTAATGGCTACCAATTCAGTTCCGTCCTTCAGCACAGTGAGCGTCGGCGTAGTTCCCGAACCGATGTTCTTCTGACCCGGTTTCAAATAACCGGCGTTCTTGTAGGCCGTCTTCCAGCGCACGGTGATCTTGTTATCTTCCAGACCAAAAGCCCAGAGATAGCCTTCTGTGCAGGCGCCTTTACCGTCCAGTCCGTTGGTGACAATATAAGCCCCCTTCGCATCAACGGCGAACGTGTTGTTGTTCCACTGGTTTTTCAGTACCTCTGCGTCAATCAGCGTTGTAGTCCCGTTGTTCGGATCAATTTCCACTACCGCCATCCATGCCTGATTCTTGAGTGTGCTGTTCGGATAGTTCTCATAATCGTAGTTACCGGCAATCAGACACCAGTAGAGGTTCCGACAACTGTCATCCCAAACAGGAAGTGACGAATAAAGCGAATTTCCGTGTCCCGAACCGGTAACCAACTCGATGATGTCGACGCTCTGCCACTGGGGTTGCAGCGGATAAACCTCACCAGCTTTCGGCGGCACGTTCGCTGTCGGATAGCTGACGATCCGATTTTCCTGTACCACAATTGTATTGTCGTTGTTATCCAGGTAGAAATAACCGCCGCCGAAGGTGTTGCTGGTACGCTTGCCTGCAGGCGTGCCCGAAATCAGATTGCAGTTCTCGTCGAACACCACGACCCAAAACTGGGATGAGACATAATCCAGCGCAATGCCCACCATCTGGTTCTTGCTGTTGCAAACCATGTTGGGTGTGTACCCGAACGGGTTGCGCTGCTTGATCAGCAGAAGATTGTCGCCGACGGGTCCATTAAGCGACACAGATTCGGAGCACCAACTGTCCTGGTGCGGACTTCCGAAGTCGTTTTGAGCCATCCGTGGATTTTGCAGAATCTCGGCATCGGCAAAGCGATTGAGCGCGCTCTGTGCCGGGGGGACATGGTGCAGTTCTTCTGTTCGCATTGGAACGACGTGGTCAAACGGATTCATGCTTGCTCCTCAATTTGAGTTGGATTGCAGATTTCCGATCCCGACGCTCGGGACCGAAGTATTGAACCTCGGAACATACCGAACAAAAATGCAGGTTAAGATGTAATGCTGAAGGCCATGAATTCACGCCAGTGACTGCGTCAGGCCTTAGATTCCCCATTTCGGTAGTTCCGAACGGCGAAAAAATAGACGATAGGTGTCAGGCCGCAGATGAACGCTTGACCTTGCCCTCGTTGAGGGGCGCCCCTAGAGGCTCTGAGTATGTCGCGAAACGGGTTGGCTGGCAAGGATTTTTATGCGAAGGATCTTGGGCTTATAGAACAACCTGGCACTCACCTACCCAGATATTAATATTACTATCCTGATATTACGATCATGATATTACCAAAATGAGTCAACGCGTTTTACTGTATTTATCTTGGTGGGCGCCCGCTATAACCGCGGCATAGAGCGAAAGCTAAGCGACATTACGAACTCATTAAAACAGTCACCCAATAACCCTGGACGGAAATTTTCTGATTACGGTAGATCGCTACTTCGTAATAAAGAACATGCGATGCGTTTACTGTATAAAAAATAGAGTATGAATAGATTCATAAAAACTTCTGTCAGCGCCCTGGCGATCTTGGTTTTCTTGTTTAGCGGCTTGATGCTGTTCAGTATCCCCTATAGTCGCTATGAATGGATGCTTCGCTACCCGCCCTATCAAGATCTGCAGCTCACCTTTTGTACACTGCCTTTAGACAATGATCTTGATGCGCGATTGACTTCGTTTATCTATATGTTGCCAATGTTTCTGGTTACGTTGCTGTTTTTTGCCTGGAAACGCAAGCTACATTTTACCTTCTGGTTAAGCTTGGCGTTGCTCGTCATTTGGTTCGTGAGATTTATCATATTATTTCCATACTGCCCCGACCGCGCTACCTTCTAGCTACGCTAGCTGGCAAGCTTCACCAATTATTTTTGACTTTGCGTACCTCCAAACATAAAACAACTTACGCCGCAGCTCTCGGCATCCCAATCACTCCCCCGCCCCAGCCTTCTTCCGCCGTTTCGCAACAAATCGCGCCTTCTTCTCCTTATTCCCACACGTACCCATATCGCACCATCTGCGGGTACGACTCTGGCTGGTATCAAAGAACGCGGCCTGGCAGCTTGGTGATGCACACAAGGCCAGTTTGCCGTCTCGCTCGCCTGCCAAGATGCTGATCGCATCGGCGGCGATCACGCTCAAGGCATCCTCCACGCTGGAGGTCGAACTAAGTTTCCACTGCCGCTTACCTTCGGGCGTCAGGAATGCGGCTGCCCTGCCCTGGGCACTGCAGTCATTGATAATCTGGACGGAAGATGCCGGCAACTCGTACCCGATCGCGGCAGCTGTCGCAGCGATGTGAATGGCTTCCCTTAGCTCCCGAGCGCGGTTGAGCTGGGCGGCGGTACACGTTTGCACGGCCAGGCCATAGACGGCCAGCCAGTCGACAAGTCGCTGGGGCGTAGGAATGCGCTCGACAGAAATACCGCAACGCTCGGAAAGCGTCCCCGTGAAGCTGGTTGCCAGCACACTACCGAGGCGAAAGTCAGGATATTCAGCACGCATGGAACCACCTTAGCTGGTTGACGTTATTGTTGATGACATGTTACAACCATCTTAGCCGGTTCGCAATAGCACGGGGCCGGATCCACGATCGCAAGGAGATCCCATGCCTAGTCTGACCAGCGAAGTACACGCATTTGAAGCCCACGCAAGCGATGCAGATCTGGACGATTTGCGAGCGCGATTAGCTGCGGCGCGGCTACCGGAGGCAGAAACAGTCTGTCGCCCCGCCCCTGACCCGCGCCGCTGGGACCAGGGCGTGCCGCTCGCCGACCTTATCGACGTCGTGAACTACTGGCGCACCGAATACGATTGGCGAGCGTTCGAAGCGCGCCTTAACCAGATCGGCCAATACCGCACGACTATCGATGACCTGGGAATCCACTTCCTGCACCGCCGGTCCCAGCGCGCCGACGCTACGCCCCTGATCATGACGCACGGCTGGCCAGGCAGTGTTGCTGAGTTTGTCGATATCATAGAGAAGCTGGCATACCCCAAAGACACAGACACCCCGGCATTCCATGTCGTGGCCCCGTCGCTGCCCGGCTTTGGCTACAGCGACAAACCGACCACCACTGGCTGGGGAACCGAGAAAATCGCGGCCACCTGGGTAGAACTCATGGGAAGACTGGGCTATAGCAAGTTCATGGCCCACGGCGGCGACTGGGGCGGCGTAATCACCACCATCCTGGCCGGCCGGTTTCCGGAACACGTTCTTGGCATCCATTCCACGCTCGCGCAGGCCCCGCCGGGCTTGACAACAGATGGACTGACTCCGCAGGAGCGCCAATGGACCGAGCAAACCCGCGACTTCTGGCGCTACCGCGCCGCCTACGCCAAGCAACAGGCGACAGGACCGCAGACCATCGGTTACGCGCTCGTGGACTCCCCGGTCGGCCTGCTTGCCTGGATGCTGGACAAATTCTATGAGTGGACAGATAGCGAAGACAGCCCGTTTGAGCGGATTTCCCGGGACCGCATTCTTGATAATGTGACCCTGTATTGGCTAACACGCAGCGGCGCATCCGCCGCCCGCATCTATTATGAAAGCCACAACTCGCTGAACCCTGAACTACGGGTGGATGTGCCGGCGGCAATCAGTATTTATCCCAGGGATATTGAGAAATGTCCGCGCCCGTGGGCGAAGGAGCGGTATCGGAAGATTGTGAGGTGGCGAGAGCCTGAAGTTGGGGGGCATTTTCCGTCGCTGGAGGTGACTGGGGAGTTTTTGAGGGATTTAAGAGAGGGGTTGGGGGTAGTGTTGGGAGCTAGGTGAATGTGACGCGGATCGAGACAGGCTATACAGACTTAGGTTTTGATCGGATAAAAGCCTCACGTTCACGGTAACGATTATTATTATTCAAATCGACCCTCATCATATTCAGAATAATGTATATGCAAGCGAGACTCACGTCCTGCATATTAGACAGGGACTGGAGAAACAGTTTATTTTGATTAACAGGTTCCTCTGGGTACGTGAGGTATCTACATCCAGAATGATCCGGTACGGACATTTTGATCATGCTGGCATGGCTATAATGTAACGTAATTATACGAATTGACAAAAATCTCATAACTGCTTAACGACATCAAAAAGCCGCTTGGGCCGGTGCGGATGCGGGCCAGCTTGCGCTTGATGGCCTAGCGGATTGTGCGTAAGTATCATTATCCCCCTGAGATGGCCGACCCCGGGATTGAACTCGCTCAAACACAGTCTTATGAGTTAGGTAGTGCGTGGGGATATTAACGATGAAAATTAACTCTGTATCGACATTTTTAGGAGATTCTCCAATTGGATAAACCTCGCTCTTTATCCTCTGCTCAGGATGTTATGGAAAGGCAGGCCGCACTGCAAGGATCTCATATGGCCAGGTTGGTGACATTTGTCCGAGATCTGAGGGCAGCTCATCCAGGATGGGAGTTTCCAGACTTTGACCCTTTTGATGGGGGAGCAGAAGCAAAAATATTGTTTTTGTTTGAGAAACCAGGCCCAATGACTTCGGCAAAGCACAAAGGCTCTGGATTTATTTCGAGAAACAACGACGATCCTACCGCCGAGGCTACATTTACGTTCATGAATGAGGCGGGCATCGAACGGCATCGTACGTTGATATGGAATGTGATTCCAGGATGGAATGGAACTCGCAAGGTGACCGCTGCAGAGTTGCGGTCAGGAGTGACACATCTTGAGGCACTAATCCCATTACTGCCAAATTTAAAGACGATTGTCTTGGTGGGCGGTAAAGCCCAACGGGCAAAACGGCTTTTGCAGCCGATGTGCCCGCATATTTTGACGTCGGCTCATCCATCTCCTATCGTTCGCGCAACCAGGCCAACCGAGTGGAGTAGTATCTCAGCAATTTGGGCTAAGGCACGAGAAAAGGATTAAGCAATTATTGATTATTTACCATTTGTCAGTCCTGACATAAATTGGCTTTATCATAACCAACGGCTATACCGTCCCCCGTTCAGCTCACAGGACTTTTTATGCAAATCCTAGAAATTTGGAATAATTACACTCGCAAGGAAGTTCATACCATATTTTCCCCTGAAACTAAATTTACCCCACGAGCAGGTACATGGGGACTTCAAGGGATTGTCCGTGTACCCGCACGTTCAGGGGACTGGGTCTTTTTTGTCACGTTTGGCCAAGAACAAGGGAGCCATGTTTTCGACGAATCTATTACTGAGGAAGGTGTTTTAAGCTGGCAATCTCAGCCTACTCAGCGGCTTACCGATCCGGCCATTCAGGAATTCATCCAACACGATGCAAATATCAATAACATCCATTTATTTCTACGTACAAACAAAAAAGCGTCGTATAGTTATTTAGGCACACTCGGTTATATAACTCATGACTCAACCAGAGAAGAGCCGGTTCATTTTCAGTGGCAGTTACTTCAATGGCCTGCTCCAAGCGATTTTCTAAATCGAATTGGATTGACACTCTTTCCTTCCAAACAAGAAGCCAATGTCCAAATCCGTCCTGGCCTGACAATTAAACCACCCCCTCCTCCAAAGCCTAAAAGGCAAGGTGTCATCGCGGATACTTTCCGTCGCAATAAATCTCCCGATTATGCAACTCAAGATGCTCTAAATCGCACCCTTGGACTTCAAGGCGAGCAATTGGTAATAGCTCACGAAAAAGAAACCCTGACTGCTGCTGGCAGACACGATTTAGCAGAAAAAGTGGTACATGTATCGATCGTTGAAGGCGATGGTGCCGGATACGATATTAAATCGTTCCTGACTGACGGAAGTATTCGCTACATCGAAGTAAAAACAACTAAGGGTGACGCGTACACAAGTTTCTATATATCACCAAACGAGATAGCTTTTAGCAAAAAAAACTCAATCACATATTGTTTGTATCGGCTATATGAATTCGATACAAAGAAAAACTCGGCGCATATGTATGTTTTGACTGGGAATGTCAATATTTATCTCGACTTGAGTCCGACGGCGTACCGAGCTAATCTTCGCGATCGCGCAGAATAATAAGAGCATTGACATCATGTCGCACAGGTAAGAAGGAGTGCCGATGCCACTGAAATTTTTATTTTGCGAAGTATATCCCAACGAAATTAGGATAATTGTTGGTTTGAGGCTAGTTGCTTTAAATGTCACGATTCAATTCTCTAAGACATAGGGTTAACCATGTACCCACCGGACATAACTTTTAAATACAATTAGAAAACTTTTCTCATATTTGCGTCGACGTTATCCAAAAATTATTAAGTTCGTTAGTAAGAGCAAAATAGAATTAGATAGGGCAACTTAATCAGCATGAAGCTCACCTCTGGATTGAAAACATAGAACAAGCGCCACTGGGACTAGTCCGGCCAGGGGGCTTTTCAAAGAGGACTGTTTATTTCAAAGGAGAATAAAAATGTCTACTACTGGTGAAAAGCCCGGAGTTGGAACATATGTTTGTCTTAAATGCCATCAGCCAGTTTTTCTGAACGACAATTCAGATACCCTCCCACCTTGTCCAAAGTGCCACGGGACGGAATTCCATCCCTAGATGCGTGGACTTTATTTATCTAGTTATCTGATTAAGCATGCCCTTCCGTGAGGGGAATGCTTATTCTTATTTTTACATAAGGTATGAACTAGCAGAATTATAGTACCCTCAATGCTGGCATCACAAATTGGGAAATACCCACGATAGGAGAGCGACCATGTGGCGCCACGCATCAGTTTACGATGGAATTAATATTACGTACGAACACTACTTTACATGCGCTTTTTGCAGATCCAATATGGCAAGCCAAAAGATAGAAAACAGATGGCCACTAGATACGCAAATGCTCAATATGGAACACGAATTAGCAATGCGTTCACTCATCAAATATTGCGATGAGACCTATGCAAGGCATTTGCCTGTGACGTCCGATTTCTATGTCGAAGATGTTTCCTTTCAATGTTGCCCCGTCTGCGGATGGTGGTGCATTATCCAAGATATCCAATATGACACATATAAAATGCCATACATGGCTTATCAATGGGCCGCTGGCGCCCTTATGTCACAAAATTTTCCGGACGTATCTGCGTCACTTTCAGAAATTCGGAGCTACCTTTGTGCACGTTATGAACAACGTTTTTTGATTAGCCCACATAAATTAGAGGAAGTAGCCGCCAGTATTTTTCGTACTTTCAAATACGATATTCATATTACAAATCGAACCCATGATGGTGGACTTGATCTTTTTGGATTCGATTTGCAGGGACGCCCATTTGGAGTTCAGGTGAAACGCTACCAAAAGAGGATAGGAGTCGACCTAATTCGAGAGTTTATAGGTGCATTGATATTACATAATACTCTGCAAGGAGTTTTCGTAACAACATCGAGCTTTTCTCGCGAAGTCCCAAAGCTTTGCCGACAAGCTAAAATTGCTGGAATCCAATTGCAGTGTGCCGATGCTCATCAATTACTAGATATGCTGAAGGTAGTACAGATAAGTAATTTTGCATTAACCGATCTTAATGAGTTAGCCAATATTTATGCTAGCCAAGTTTCAGTCTTAAATTATGGACACGCGGTTCACATGAACTCGCTGTAGAACTACAGACATCGTAGTTCCCGCTCGTCCTTTAGTCTAACTCAGCAACACATACAACGGATCATCCCTCCCCCGCGTCGCCATTTGCATTCCTTCCGCAAACGCCTCCTCCGGCGCTTCCTCCAGCAGCAACGATTCATACGCCACCACCCGGTTGGCAATCTTCCACTTCCCTTCCCGCTTTTCAAACCGATCCAGATACCGGCACCGTACCTGCGTCTGCTGTCCGCTGCCGCCCACTTTCAATCCGACATCCGACGTAGAGGCCGCGTCACCCGGTTTAAGCCTTTGGTAGGTCACGCAATAGGTTTCTACTAATGCAACATCGTCGCCGCGCCAGTCGATCAGGCAGTTGCCAAGCAGGTGCATGGATTGCGCCACGCCTTCATGGCGGCGGGTCATCCACTGGATCAGGCCGTCAATGTTGCCGTTGTACGGGCCGTGGTAGTCCATGGCGTCTGTATGGTAAACGCCGCGCACCAGGTCAAACTCGCGCCGGTCCACGCCACGACAATACAGTTGCAATACGCGCTTGATTTCGTCTTCTGCGCGCAGGCGCTGCAGGAATTGGTCATTTTCGTTCATGGTTTGTGCTTCGCAAGTGTCGCCAGGCGCTTTTGCGGCCCGGCTGTGGTTAGTCTGTCATATCTTAATAAGGCTCAATAAAATCAACGCCTTGCCGCATACGGCGTTGCTTTATGTCGCCTGCGCCATATGCTCAGCGATGATCTAAGCAGTGTCCGTCGCCACATCCTTAACAGCATCCCTGCCCGCAGACACGCCCGCAATACGCCCGATAGTCAGCGCATTGGCAATGGAGTTGCCGCCACCCACGTACCGGTTGCCCAGCACGCCACCGCCTGCTTCACCTGCAGCATAAAGGCCTTTGATGACCGCGCCCCGTACGTCGCATACGCGTGCTTCGGTGTCGATGGTCAGGCCCGTGTGCGTGCAGACTAGTTCTGCCGGGCATGTCCGGGCCGCGTAGTATGGCGGGTGTGATATGGGATCCAAAGGCTTGGTGTCGCCCTTGTTCTGCATGGTTGTCTGGCGCAGGAAGTCCGGGTCTTGGCCGTTGGGTAGTTGCTCGTTCCAGCGCGCCACAGCTGCTGTCAGGCGGTCTGCGGGTACGTGCATTTTGGCGGCGAGCTCTTCCAGGGTGTCCGCAGTTAGCATGTGTCCTGCCCTGGCGTCTTGTTCAATGCGTTCTTTGTTCCAGTGGGCGTAGCCTTCGGGTAGCGCGTTGCGCGCTTTTTCGTCGAACACGTTCCATACGCTGCCACCGTTATCGCGCACGATTCCGGGCGATACCGCATAGGGAATGTCTTCGTTCATGAACCGGTCGCCCGCCTGGTTGATGTAGACCCGCGAGCGTGGCGGAAAGCCCGATTGCCAGTGGTGCAGGCGCTGTATATAGGAGGTCACCATCAACAGGCCCTGGCCGTGGCCGGTCAATGCCGCGTTGGCCGATTCGGCAAAGCGAATATGGTCGCCCCGGCTGCCGGGCGCGGCCACAATGAACAGGTCTTCGCCCGCTTCCAGCGTTTCGGGGTAATAAAGCCGGCGCAGGTGGCTGTTATGCGCAAAGCCGCCACTGGCCACAATCACGGCAGAAGCCTCGATCAACTCACCGCCAATACGAATACCACGTACCTGCCCGTCTTCCACCACCAGGTCTTCTACGCGGTTATCCAGGAACAGGTCTATGCCCTTTTCCAATCGCTGCTGGTTCAGCGCAGTAACCAGACCATAGCCCTGGTCTTTGGGCACATGGCCGCGCCACACATCTTCCACGCCGGCCTGCATCAGGCCCGGGTCGTGGGCGTTGGTAGAGAATTTGGCGGGGAAATCTACGCCAAGTGTGATCAGCCATTCCAGCGTGGGGCCCGATTCATCGCAAAAGCGTTTGATCAGCCCCGGGCGCAGGCGCCACTGGTTCAGGTCCATATAGTGCTGGAAAAATCGTTCGGCAGAGTCTTCCACACCCAGCGCACGCTGAACGCTGGTGTTGGCGGCGGTAAACATGCCGGCAGACAATTGGGTTGATCCGCCAATCTCTTTTTCCGATTCCAGAATAACCACGCGTGCGCCCTGTTCGGCAGCAGAGATCGCGGCGGCCAGGCCCGCGCCCCCGGCACCGATAACAATCACATCCCAATTGCTCATAAGTCGCCTCCCTGTGAGATCTCTGCCGCTTCGTGGTTGATGCGCCAGTAGGTGCCCGCAGCAACCAGCGCGCCATCCACCGTC
>Ga0160430_100563_pt1 | contig 19348 bp, 18 predicted proteins | sample HID1971I_E0MG_FD_108274 | JGI IMG/M metagenome (GOLD analysis project Ga0160430, IMG submission 108274) | Enriched millipede-associated microbial communities from UW Madison campus, WI, USA - HID1971I_E0 MG | ecosystem: Host-associated > Arthropoda: Insects > Digestive system > Unclassified ...
CTCGCCGCGCGCGGCTTCGAGGTGCACGTGCTCCCGCAGAGCGTGACGATCGAGGAGATCCGCGCGATCGATCCGGTCGCGGTCTTCTACTCGAACGGCCCCGGCGACCCCGCGGCCTCGGGCGACCACGTCGAGCTGCTGCGCTCGGTGCTCGACGACGGGCTGCCGTTCTTCGGCATCTGCTTCGGCAACCAGCTGCTCGGTCGCGCCCTGGGACTCGGCACCTACAAGCTGCCCTTCGGCCACCGCGGCATCAACCAGCCGGTCCTCGACAAGGAGACCGGCAAGGTCGAGATCACGGCCCACAACCACGGCTTCGCGGTCGAGGCGCCGATCGAGGGCACCTTCGACAGCCCGAACGGCTACGGCAAGGTCGAGGTCAGCCACGTCGGCCTCAACGACAACGTCGTGGAGGGCCTGCGCGCCCTCGACATCCCCGCCTTCTCGGTGCAGTACCACCCCGAGGCGGCAGCGGGACCGCACGACGCCAACTACCTCTTCGACCGTTTCCGCGACCTGGTCATCGCGAGCAAGAAGGACGCCAAGTAATGCCCAAGCGCGACGACATCAACTCCGTCCTCGTCATCGGCTCCGGCCCGATCGTCATCGGCCAGGCCTGCGAGTTCGACTACTCCGGCACCCAGGCGTGCCGCGTGCTGCGCGAGGAGGGCGTCCGGGTCATCCTGGTCAACTCCAACCCGGCCACCATCATGACCGACCCCGACTTCGCCGACGCGACGTACATCGAGCCGATCACGTGGCAGGTCATCGAGACGATCATCGCCAAGGAGCGCCCCGACGCGATCCTCCCGACCCTCGGCGGTCAGACGGCGCTGAACGCCGCGATCGAGCTGCACAACCACGGCATCCTCGAGAAGTACGACGTCGAGCTGATCGGCGCCAACTTCGAGGCGATCAACAAGGGCGAAGACCGTCAGATCTTCAAGCAGCTGGTCCTCGACGCCGGTGCCGACGTGGCGGACTCCCGCATCGCGCACACGATGGACGAGGTTCTGGCGGCCGCCGGCGAGCTCGGCTACCCGCTGGTGGTCCGCCCGAGCTTCACCATGGGAGGCCTCGGCTCCGGCTTCGCCTATGACGAGGAGGACCTGCGCCGCATCGCCGGTGCCGGGCTCCGCGACTCGCCCACCACCGAGGTGCTCCTGGAGGAGTCCATCCTCGGCTGGAAGGAGTACGAGCTCGAGCTCATGCGCGACACCGCCGACAACACGGTCGTCGTCTGCTCCATCGAGAACGTCGATCCGGTCGGTGTGCACACCGGCGACTCGATCACGGTGGCTCCCGCCCTCACGCTCACGGACCGCGAGTACCAGAAGATGCGCGACATCGGCATCGACATCATCCGCGCCGTCGGCGTCGACACCGGTGGCTGCAACATCCAGTTCGCGGTGGACCCGTCCAACGGCCGCATCATCGTGATCGAGATGAACCCGCGTGTGTCGCGCTCCAGTGCGCTCGCCTCGAAGGCCACCGGCTTCCCGATCGCCAAGCTCGCGGCCAAGCTCGCGCTCGGCTACCGCCTCGACGAGATCCCGAACGACATAACGGGCGTGACCCCCGCCAGCTTCGAGCCGACGCTCGACTACGTGGTCGTCAAGGTCCCGCGCTTCGCGTTCGAGAAGTTCCCGGCCGCCGATGCGACCCTCACCACGACCATGAAGTCGGTCGGCGAGGCGATGGCTATCGGCCGCAACTACGCGACCGCGCTGCAGAAGGCGCTCCGCTCACTGGAGAAGCGCGGGTCGAGCTTCCACTGGGGCGTGGAGGAGCGCTCGGTGGAGGAGCTGCTCGAGATCTCGAAGATCCCGACCGACGGCCGCATCGTCACGCTGCAGCAGGCGCTGCGCAAGGGCGCGACTGTCGAGCAGGCGTTCGACGCGACCGCGATCGACCCGTGGTTCCTCGACCAGATGGTCCTGATCAACGAGGTCGCCGAGATCGTGCGCACGGCCGCCGAACTGGATGCCGCGACTCTCCGCTACGCCAAGGAGCACGGCTTCTCGGATGCGCAGCTCGCCGAGCTCCGCGGCATCACCGAGGCCGAGGTCCGCGGCGTGCGCCACGGGCTCGGCATCCGCCCGGTCTACAAGACGGTCGACACCTGCGCCGGCGAGTTCCCGGCTCTGACGCCGTATCACTACTCGAGCTACGACTTCGAGACCGAGGTGGCGCCGTCCGAGCGGACCAAGGTCGTCATCATCGGCTCGGGCCCGAACCGCATCGGTCAGGGCGTCGAGTTCGACTACTCGTGCGTGCACGCCTCGTTCGCGCTGTCGGACGCCGGCTTCGAGACCGTCATGGTCAACTGCAACCCCGAGACGGTCTCGACCGACTACGACACCTCCGACCGCCTGTACTTCGAGCCGCTGACGCTCGAAGACGTGCTGGAGGTGCTCGACGCGGAGGCGGCGAGCGGCACCATCCTCGGCGTCGTCTGTCAGCTCGGCGGACAGACCCCGCTCGGTCTCGCGAAGGGCATCGAGGCCGCGGGCTACACCGTGCTCGGCACCAGCCCCGAGGCGATCGACCTGGCGGAGGAGCGTGAGCTCTTCTCGCGCCTGCTCGACGAGGCGGGTCTCGTGGCACCGCGCAACGGCACCGCGATCGACGTCGAGGGCGCCGTGCGCATCGCCGAGGAGATCGGCTACCCGGTCCTGGTGCGTCCGAGCTTCGTGCTCGGCGGCCGCGGCATGGAGATCGTCTACGACACCGCCTCGCTGCGCGACTACTTCGTGCGCACCGCGGGCGAGGTCGTCATCGAGGAGGGCAAGCCGCTCCTCGTGGACCGCTTCCTCGACGATGCGATCGAGCTCGACGTGGACGCGCTGTTCGACGGCACGGACCTGTACATCGGCGGCGTCATGGAGCACCTGGAGGAGGCCGGCATCCACTCCGGTGACTCCAGCTGCACCCTGCCGCCGGTCTCGCTGGGCCGCACCGACGTCGACCGTGTGCGCGAGGCCACCCTCGCCATCGCGAAGGGCGTCGGCGTGCGCGGACTGCTGAACGTGCAGTTCGCCATCAGCGCCGGTGTGCTCTACGTCATCGAGGCCAACCCCCGCGCCAGCCGCACGGTCCCGTTCGTGTCGAAGGCCCTGGGGATCCCGATGGCCAAGGCTGCGAGCCGCGTCATGACCGGTTCCACGATCGCCGAGCTCCGCGCCGAGGGCATGCTGCCCGAGCAGGACGGCTCGCGGGTTCCGCTCGACGCCCCGGTCTCGGTCAAGGAGGCCGTGCTCCCGTTCAAGCGCTTCCGCACCGCGGACGGCAAGACGGTCGACTCCGTCCTCGGCCCGGAGATGCGCTCCACCGGTGAGGTCATGGGCATCGACCGCGACTTCCCGACCGCCTTCGCCAAGAGCCAGGCTGCGGCCTACGGCGGCATGCCGACGTCGGGAACCGTGTTCATCTCGGTCGCCGACTCGGACAAGCGCGCCGTGATCCTTCCGGCGCACCGCCTGCAGCAGCTCGGCTTCACGATCGTCGCGACCGAGGGCACCGCCGAGATCCTCTCGCGCAACGGCATCGCGGTGACCGTCGTCGAGAAGTACAGCGCGACGCAGGAGTCCGGGGCGAAGAACATCGTGGACCTCATCAACGAGGGCGAGATCGACATCGTCGTGAACACCCCGTCCGGTGGGGCGGCCCGTGCCGACGGCTACGAGATCCGTGCTGCGGCGGTCGCCGCCGACAAGGCCCTGTTCACGACCATGGCCGTGCTGGGTGCGGCCGTGAGCGGGATGGACGCGGCCCACGAGGGCTTCCAGGTGAAGAGCCTCCAGGAGTACGCGCTGGACCGGAAGGCGGCACTGTGAGCGGAGGCTTCGGCGAGCGGGTCCGCTCCGCGCTGAGCGTGCGCGGACCCCTCTGCGTCGGCATCGACCCCCACGCGGCACTGCTCGCCGTGTGGGGGCTCACCGACGATGCGCAGGGCGTCCGGGAGTTCGGCCTCCGCACCGTCGAGGCGGCGACCGGACGCGTCGGCATCGTGAAGCCGCAGGTCTCGTTCTTCGAGCGCTTCGGGTCGCAGGGCATCGCGGCGCTGGAAGAGGTCATGGCCGCGGCTCGAGCCGCAGGTCTGATCGTGATCGCCGACGCCAAGCGTGGCGACATCGGCTCCACGATGGACGATTACGCGCGCGCCTGGCTCACGCCGGGCTCTCCTCTGGAGGCCGACGCGCTGACCGTGAACCCGTTCCTCGGCGTCGGCGCCCTGGCCGGGACCTTCGCCCTCGCTCAGGAGCACGGGAAGGGGCTGTTCGTGCTCGCCGCGACCAGCAACCCCGAGGCCGAGAGGCTCCAGCGGTCTCAGAGCCCGTCCGGCGCGACCGTGTCGGCATCGATCGTCGCGGAGGTCTCGCAGCGCAACGCCGCGGCCGCCCCCGCGGGGGAGTGGGGGAGCTTCGGCTTCGTCATCGGCGCGACCGTGGACTGGGCCGCGGCCGGCATCGAGCCGTTCGCGCCCCTCGCCCCGATCCTCGCCCCGGGCTTCGGCGCCCAGGGCGCGACGCCCGCGGATCTCCGGACGCGCTTCGGTGCGATGTCCGACGCCGTGATCGCGAGCGAGAGCCGCAGCATCCTCTCCGCCGGCCCCACGGATCTGGCCGAGGCCATCTCCGCGCGCGCCTCCGAGTACCTCGAGGTGGCCGGTGTCTGACGTGCAGAGGACCGTTCCCGAGGTCGACCGAGCCGCTGCCGCGCGTCGCGCCGTCGAGCGCCGCCGTGCCAGGGCCTCCGTCAAGCGCGACCTCACGATGCGGGTGGTGACTCCCCAGGCGGTGCTGCACCGGGCGACGGCGGATGCCGATTCGGTCGAGGGGTCGATGCGCATCACCGACTTCCTGCTGGCTCTCCCGGCGATCGGCGCCGGCAAGCGCGATCGCGTGTTGGAGGAGCTGCAGATCTCCCCGGTGAAGCGACTCGGAGGCCTCGGCGCCCGCCAGCGCCGTGTGCTGGAGGAATGGCTCGACTCCCGGTTCCCCGTGCCGTCTCCGCGCGGCGCGCGCAGCCGTCTGCTCGTGCTCGCCGGCCCGACCGCCGTAGGCAAGGGCACGGTGGCCGCGCACATCCGGGAGCACAACCCGGAGATCCACCTGTCGGTGTCGGCGACCACCCGGCCGCCGCGTCCGGGCGAGATCGACGGTGTGCACTACTACTTCGTCGACGACGCCGAGTTCGACCGGCTGATCGCCGAGGACGAGCTCCTCGAGTACGCGGTCGTCCACAACAAGTCGCGCTACGGCACCCCTCGCGCCCCGATCGACGCGGCTCTCGCCGAGGGGAAGACCGTCCTCCTCGAGATCGACCTGCAGGGTGCGCGCCAGGTGCGGCGCGCCGAGCCGGCCGCGACCCTCATCTTCCTGCTGCCTCCGAGCTGGGACGAACTGGTGCATCGCCTGGTCGGCCGCGGCACCGAGGGAGCGGAGGAGCGGGCCCGTCGCCTGCGCACCGCGAAGGTCGAACTGGCCGCCCAGAACGAGTTCGATCACCTCATCGTGAACGAGGACGTCGCCACTGCGGCCCACGAGGTCGTAGAATTGTCTTCAAGCTCTGCGCGCTGAGCGTCTTCGCGCGCCTTTCGCACCGTCTTCTGCGACGATCCCGTCGCCTGATCAGGAGGTCTCACCATGGCCGGACACAACAACGGAATCATCGATCCCCCCATCGACAACCTGCTCGACCGCGTCGACTCCAAGTACGAGCTCGTGATCTACGCCGCCAAGCGCGCGCGCCAGATCAACGACTACTACTCGGACCTGCACGAGGGAAACCTCTTCGACAACGTCGGCCCGCTCGTGGACTCCTCGGTCGAGGACAAGCCGCTCACCATCGCGCTGCACGAGATCAACGAGGACAAGCTCCGCCTGCGTCACGCAGAGTGATATTCGAGACCGCGCCTCCCTTCTGTCGGAGGCGCGGTCCAGAATGGGTGCAACACCCTCCCACCGTCCGTCCCGTTCTGGAGAATCGATGAGCGCGCTGCGTCTGTTCACGTCCGAGTCCGTCACCGAAGGGCACCCGGACAAGATCTGCGACCAGATCTCGGACAGCATCCTCGACGGCCTCATCGCCAAAGACCCGGGCTCCCGCGTCGCGGTCGAGACCCTCGTCACCACCGGACTGGTGCACGTCGCCGGCGAGATCCGGACCGACGCCTACGTCGACATCCCGACGATCGTCCGTCAGGTCGTCAACGGCATCGGCTACACGTCGAGCGACACCGGCTTCGACGGTGACTCCTGCGGCGTCAGCGTCTCGGTGGGCGAGCAGTCGACCGACATCGCCCACGGCGTCGACAGTGCACAGGAGCATCGCGACGGCTCGTCGATCGACCCGCTCGACGGTCTCGGCGCGGGCGATCAGGGCATCATGTTCGGCTTCGCGACGAACGAGACCCCGCAGCTCATGCCGATGGCCGCCTGGACCGCGCACCGCATCGCCGAGCAGCTGACGGCCGTGCGCCGCAGCGGCGTGCTGCCGATCCTGCGCCCCGACGGCAAGACCCAGGTGACCCTCGGCTACGACGGCTTCACCCCGAAGACGGTCGATGCCGTCGTGCTGTCGACGCAGCACCACCCCGACATCTCGCAGGACGAGCTGAAGGCGCAGATCCGCGAGCACGTGATCGACCCGATCCTGGCCACGACCGGTCTCGACCTCGACGACGTCACCTACTACATCAACCCCGCCGGGCCGTTCGTCACCGGCGGCCCCAAGGGGGATGCCGGCCTCACCGGCCGCAAGATCATCATCGACACCTACGGCGGAGCGGCGCGTCATGGCGGCGGCGCCTTCAGCGGCAAGGACCCGTCGAAGGTCGACCGCTCCGGCGCCTACGCGACGCGCTGGGTGGCGAAGAACGCGGTGGCCGCGGGCCTCGCCGACCGCCTCGAGGTGCAGGTCGCCTACGCGATCGGCGTCGCGCGCCCCGTCGGGCTGTACGTCGAGACGTTCGGCACCGGCAAGGTGTCCGACGAGGTCATCACGCGGGCGATCTCCGACGTGTTCGACCTGCGCCCGCAGGCCATCATCGAGCAGCTCGATCTGCTCCGCCCGATCTACGCCCAGACGGCGGCCTACGGTCACTTCGGCCGCGAGCTGCCCGACTTCACCTGGGAGCGCACGGACCGCGCCGAAGAGCTGCGCCGCGCTGCCGGGCTCTGATGGGACCGCGGTCCTGATGCCTCCGGAGAGCCGGCGCATCGCGCGCGTGCTCCTCGACTCACCCCTGCCGCAGCTCGATCGACTCTTCGACTACGCGCTGCCCGCCGAGCTCGGCGACGTCCCCCTGGGCGTCCGCGTCCGGGTGCCCCTCCGCACGGCCGGGCGCGTGATCGACGGCTATGTCGTCGAGATCGACACCGAGGACGACGCCGACCGCCCGCTCTCCGAGGTGGAGAGCGTGGTGTCGCCGGTCCCGGTGCTGCCGGAGCGCCTGCATACGCTCGCACGTCGCGTCGCCGATCGCGCCGCGGGATCGGCCTCGGACGTGCTGCGTCTCGTGATCCCGAAGCGACAGGTGCGCGTCGAGAAGGCGTGGACCGCCGATACGCCGGCCGCGACGCCGACTCCCGAGGCGCAGTCCGTGGCGGACGAGGTCGTCGCGCTCTACGACGGCCTCGGTGCGGTCCTCGACGAGGGCGGCCGCGCCGCGGTGGAAGCCGTTCCTCAGCTCGTCGACGGCGTCCAGGGCTGGGCGCGACTGCTGGCCGCGGCGGCCGCGCGGATGCTCGCCGCCGGGAAGTCGTCGATCCTCATCGTGCCCGACCATCGCGATCTCGATCGACTGCTCGCGGCCCTCGACACGCTCGTGCCCGCCGATGCGGTCGTACGCCACGACTCGCGACAGACGAACCCGGACCGGTATCGCGCGTTCCTCCGCACGCTCGAGGACGCCCCCTGCATCGTCGTGGGCAACCGCTCCGCCGTCTATGCGCCCATCGTGGCCGGTCTCGTCGCGATCTGGGACGACGGCGATCCGCTGCTGGGCGAGCCGCTGGCTCCCTACGTCAACGCCCGTGACGCCGCGCTCGTGCGGCGGGAGCTCGAGGGGTCGGCGCTCGTCTTCGCCGGACACACCCGTACCACCGATGTGGAGCGGCTCGTCGTCCTCGGCTGGCTGCAGGACATCACCGCCGTCCGTCGTGTGCTCCCTCGCGTCGTCCTCAGCACGCCGCAGGAGATGGAGCAGCCGACCGCGCAGCGGATGCCCTCTTCCGCGTTCCTCGCCGCACGCAACGCCGCGGCCGAGGGGCCGGTGCTGGTGCAGGTCTCGCGTCCCGGTTTCTCCCCGTCCCTCGTCTGTGCGGAGTGTCGCGCTCCGGCTCGCTGTCCGCACTGCGGCGGCCCCCTGGGCGCGCGGCATCGCGGTGCCGTTCCCGTCTGCGGATGGTGCGGTCGTGGGGCGAGCGCCTGGACGTGCCCCGCCTGCTCCTCCACGAAGCTGCGCCTCGCCTCGTCCGGGAGCGAACGCACCGCCGACGAGCTCGGACGCGCGTTCCCGGGCGTGCGGGTGATCGTCGCGGACAGCGCGCACCCGGTCGAGCGGGTCGACGCGAAACCGGCACTCGTCGTGGCGACACGCGGCGCCGAGCCGATCGCCGACGGGGGCTACCGCGCAGTCGTTCTGCTCGACGGCCCCCGCATGCTCCAGGCGCCCGACCTTCGCATCGCGGAGTCCTGCCTGCGCTGGTGGTCGAACGCCGCGGCTCTCGCGGCGCCCGGGGCGCCCATCCACCTCGTCGGTGTGAACGGTGCGGCGGCGAAGGCGCTGGCCACGTGGAACCAGGCCGGCCACGCGCGCTCCGAGCTCGAGAGCAGGGCGCCCCTGCACATGCCGCCGACGACCCGTGTGGCCCTGGTCCAGGGCTCGGTGCCCGCCGTCGGCCGGGCCCTCGCCGCGCTCACGGAACTCGCCCTGCCGGGCGATGCCGTGCTGGGCCCGGTCCCCGTGGAGTCCGACGACATGCCGCCCCGCGTGCGCGCCCTCGTCCGCTTCGACTACGGCGCCGGCACCCGGGTGGCGACCGCTCTGCGCGCCGCCGTGGTCGCCGAGGCCGTGAGCGGCCGCCGGGGGAAGGGCCGTGCCACCAAGAGCACGCTCTCCGTCCGCCTCGATATCCTCGAACCAGAGCTCTGACCCTTCCGGAGAACCTTCATGCGCCTCGTCTTCGCCGGCACACCCGCTGCTGCCGTGCCCACCCTCCGCCGTCTGGCGACCTCCCACGAGATCGCCGCGGTCGTCACGCGGCCCGATGCCCCGCTCGGACGGAAGCGTGTGCTCACGCCCTCTCCGGTCGCTCAGGCGGCGGTCGAGCTCGGTCTCCCGGTCATCAAGGCCGCGCGCCTCGACGACGCCGCGACCGCCGAGATCTCCGCCCTCCAGGTCGACCTCGGGGTCATCGTCGCCTACGGCGGACTGGTGCGCGAGCCGCTGCTCTCCGCGCCGAGGTCCGGATGGATCAACCTGCACTTCTCGCTGCTGCCGGCCTGGCGCGGCGCCGCCCCCGTGCAGCGCGCGCTGATCGCCGGCGACCGGGTGCTCGGGGCGAGCGTGTTCCAGCTCGTTCCGGAACTCGATGCCGGCGACGTCTTCGCACTCCGGGAGATCGAGGTCCCCGCGACCGCGACGGCCGGCGAGGCGCTCGAGGTGCTCGCCCAGGGTGGCGCCGAGCTCACCGCGGAGGTCGTCGCAGCGATCGCGGACGGCACAGCCACGGCACGTCCGCAGGAGGGCGAGCCGAGCTTCGCGGCCAAGCTCACGCTTCCTGACGGTCTGCTGGACTGGCACGAGCCCGTCGAGACCGTGTTCGCACGCTTCCGTGGCGTGACCCCGGAGCCGGGCGCGCACACCACCGTGGACGGACAGCCCTTCAAGGTGCTGGAGGCCGCCCCTGCTGCGGACGCGGAGCCGCTGGCGCCCGGGCGATTCCGCGGTACCAAATCGGCATTGCACATCGGCACGGGCTCCACGCCGCTGGCGGTCACGCGGGTCCAGCCCGCCGGAAAGGGCGCGATGAACGCGGTCGACTGGTGGCGCGGGCAGCGCGGCGGCGACGAGCTGCAGGCCGGCTCATGAGCGACGACGCACGCGGCCGCCGGTCGCCGCAGCCGCATGGCCGACGCTCGTCCGGACGGCCTCCGGGCGACGGGAGCCGCGCGGGACAGCGCGGCCCCATACGCACGGTGCAGCCCGCGAGGCGTGTGGCGTACGACGTGCTGCGCGCGGTGTCGGAGACCGATGCCTACGCCAACCTCGTGCTCCCGACGGCGATCGCCGAGGCCCGACTCGGTCCGCAGGACGCGGCTCTCGCGACCGAGCTCACGTACGGCACCCTGCGTCGGCTCGGCACCTACGACGCGATCATCGCCGCCGCAGCCGATCGCTCGGCCGACAGCATCGATCCCGCCGTGCTCGATGCCCTGCGACTCGCCGTCCATCAGCTCCTCGCGACACGCGTGGCCTCCCACGCCGCGGTGAACGAGTCCGTGAACCTCGTGGCCACGGCGGCCGGTCGCGGCGCGTCGAGCTTCGCGAATGCGGTCCTCCGGCGCATCACCCGGGATTCGGGCGAGGCGTGGCAGGAGCGCATCGAAGAGGAGGCGCGGTCCGATGACGAGCGTCTGGCGCTGCGGTCGGCCCACCCGGTGTGGGTGATCCGAGCGCTCCGTCGGGCCCTGGCCGCGGAGGGGCGCGGCGACGAGCTCGATGCCCTCCTCGAAGCCGACAACGCCTCGCCGGAGGTCACCCTCGTGGCGCTCCCGGGGCTCGCGGAGCCCGGCGAGCCGCACCTCCCGTACGCGCCGACGGCCTTCGCATCGCCCGGTGGCGATCCGCGTCGATCCGTCGAGGCGTCGGGCGGCACCGTCCGCGTGCAGGACGAGGGCTCGCAGCTCGTCGCTCTCGCGCTGGCCGGTGCGGCTCCGATCGCCGAGGGGGAGCGGTGGCTCGATCTCTGCGCCGGGCCTGGTGGGAAGACGGCCCTTTTGGCGGCGGTCGCCCGGGAGCACGGCGTCACCCTGGAGGCGAACGAGGTCGTGCCGGTGCGCGCGCGCCTGGTGCGCAAGGCTCTGCGGGCGGTGCCGGGCGAGGTCGTCGTGCACGAGGAGGACGGCCGTGAACTCGCCGCCGCCCGCCCCGGCGAGTTCGATCGGATCCTGGTCGATGCGCCGTGCACCGGACTGGGGGCGCTCCGCCGCCGCCCCGAGGCGCGGTGGCGGAAGTCGCCGGCTGACGTCGCAGAGCTGGTGCCGCTGCAGGTCGAGCTGCTCTCGGCCGCGCTGGAGGCGCTGGCTCCGGGCGGCATCGTCGCCTACGTCACCTGCTCGCCCCATCTCGCCGAGACCACCGGCGTCGTGCAGGAGGTGCTGCGCGGGCGCTCCGACATCGTGGAGCTCGACGCACGTCAGGCCGTCGCCGACGTCGCGGTGTCTCCGATCGATCTCGCGGAAGAGGGCCGATCGAGCTCGGGCAGCGCGCAGCTCTGGCCGCACCGTCACGGCACCGACGCCATGTTCCTCGCACTCCTGCAGCGCACCGGAACGACGAACACCTCTGGGAAGGAAGACTAGGACCGTGGAACTGCCCCGCTCCCCGCGCATCAACCCGAGCATCCTCGCCGCCGACTTCGTGAACATGCAGGCGGATCTCGCCCGGATCGCGACGGCCGACTTCGCGCACGTCGACGTGATGGACAACCATTTCGTCCCGAACCTGACGTTCGGGCCGCAGATGGTCGAGCGGATCCAGGCGACGAGCCCGATCCCGCTCGACGTCCATCTGATGATCACGGACCCGGAGCGGTGGGCTCCCGGCTACGCCGAGCTCGGCGCGGCCAGCGTCACGTTCCACCTCGAGGCGGCCGCGGATCCGATCTCCCTCGCTCGGCGACTGCGCGACGTCGGATCCCGTGCCGGCGTGGCGGTCAAGCCGGGGACCCCGGTGGAGGGCCTGTACGACGTGCTCGACGAGTTCGACCAGATCCTCGTGATGACGGTCGAGCCGGGCTTCGGCGGACAGAGCTTCATGCCCGAGACGATGCCGAAGCTCCGTGCGCTCGCGGACGAGGCACGTCGACGCGGATCGCAGATCTGGCTCCAGGTGGACGGGGGGATCTCGGACTCCACGATCGAGCTCGCCGCCGCCGCCGGAGCCGACACGTTCGTGGCCGGGTCCGCCGTGTATGGCGCCGATGACGTCGAGGCGGCCGTCACCCGGCTCAGAGACCTCGCGCGAGCCGCTAGCCTGGAACCGTGAAGACTTTCGACGAGCTGTTCGCCGAGCTCAGCGTCAAGGCCGAGACCCGTCCTGAGGGATCGGGCACGGTCGCCGAGCTCGACGGCGGCGTGCACACGATCGGCAAGAAGATCGTCGAAGAGGCCGCCGAGGTGTGGATGGCGTCCGAGTACGAGTCCCAGGAAGCCGCTGCCGAGGAGATCTCGCAGCTGCTCTACCACCTCCAGGTCATGATGATCGCGAAGGGTCTCAGCCTGCAGGACGTCTACCGACATCTGTGATGCGCTCCGTTCCTCTCCTCTCGAACTGAAAGCCATCCATGCTGCGCATCGCTGTTCCCAATAAGGGCTCGCTCTCCGAGACCGCCGCCGACATGCTCGCCGAGGCGGGCTACGCCGGTCGACGCGATCCCAAGACCCTGCACGTCGTCGACGCCGAGAACGACGTCGAGTTCTTCTTCCTCCGTCCCAAGGACATCGCCACCTACGTGGGCTCCGGCGCCATCGACGTGGGGATCACCGGACGCGACCTCCTGCTCGACGCCCGGATGCCCGGTGCTCGCGAGATCGAGGCCCTCGGCTTCGCCGGGTCGACGTTCCGGTTCGCCGCGCCGACAGGCCGCTACACCGATGTGAGCGAGCTCGACGGGCTGCGCATCGCCACCTCGTACCCGGGTCTGGTGGATGCATTCCTCGACGAGCGCGACATCGCGGTCGACCTGGTGCCGCTCGACGGTGCCGTGGAGTCCGCCGTCCGCCTGGGCGTCGCCGATGCGGTCGCCGACGTCGTCGAGACCGGCACCACGCTCCGTCAGGCGGGGCTCGAGGTGTTCGGCCCGGTCATCCTGGAGTCGGAGGCCGTGCTCATCGCCGGCCCGGTCGATGCCGAGGGCGCCGACACGCTCCTCCGTCGCCTTCGTGGCGTGATGGTCGCCCGTCGCTTCGTGATGATCGACTACGACCTCCCGGTCGCCCTCCTCGACGATGCCGTGAAGATCGCCGGCGGCGTCGAGTCGCCGACCGTCTCGCCGCTGCGCGACCCCGAATGGGTCGCGGTGCGGGTCATGGTGGCGCGTTCGCGCGTCAATCCCGTGATGGATGCGCTCTACGCCCTGGGTGCGCGGGCGATCCTGGTCACGGCCATCCACAACGCGAGGCTCTGATGGCCCTCGCCTGTCGGGTCATCCCGTGCCTCGACGTGGCCGACGGCCGCGTCGTCAAGGGCGTGAACTTCGAGAACCTCCGCGACATGGGCGATCCCGTCGAACTGGCACGGCACTACGCCGCCCAGGGCGCGGACGAGATCACGTTCCTCGACGTGACGGCCACCGTGGATGCGCGCGCCACGACCTATGACGTGGTGCAGCGCACCGCGGAGCAGGTCTTCGTGCCGCTGACGGTCGGCGGGGGAGTGCGCACGGTCGACGACGTCGCCCGGCTGCTTTCTGTCGGCGCGGACAAGGTGGGCGTCAACTCCGCTGCGATCGCGCGTCCGGAGCTGCTCGGTGAGATCGCGGACCGCTTCGGCGCGCAGGTTCTCGTCCTGTCGCTCGATGTGAAGCGCGCCCCGACGACGTCCTCCGGTTTCGTGGTCACCACGCACGGCGGCCGCACGCAGACCACCCTCGATGCCCTCGACTGGGCGCGTGAGGCGGTCGAGCGCGGTGCCGGCGAGCTGCTCGTGAACTCGATCGACGCCGACGGCACCAGGGACGGTTTCGATCTCGAACTCGTCGGTCTGATGCGAGAGGTGGCATCCGTCCCCGTCATCGCCTCCGGCGGCGCAGGACAGGCCTCCGACTTCGCTCCGGCCATCAAGGCGGGCGCGGATGCGGTCCTGGCCGCGAGCGTCTTCCACACCGGCGCGCTCACCGTCGGCGACGTCAAGGACGCGCTGCGCGCGGAGGGAGTGCTCGTACGATGAACGCCGCAGATGGTGCAGACGGCCTCGACCGGACGGTGGCGCACGGCTCCTCCGTGGAGGAGCGCATCGCGCAGGTCGCCTTCAACGGGGACGGCCTCGCGCCCGTGATCGTGCAGCAGTGGGACACCCGCGAAGTGCTCATGCTCGCCTGGGTGGATGCGGAGGCGCTGCGCCGCACGCTGACCTCGGGACGTGCGACCTATTGGTCGCGGTCACGTCGGGAGTACTGGCGCAAGGGCGACACGTCCGGGCACATCCAGGTCGTGCACGAGGCGCGACTCGACTGCGACGGCGACGCCATCCTGCTGCTCGTGGCGCAGACCGGTCCCGCATGCCACACCGGCACCCGCACCTGTTTCGACACCAACGATCTCGAGGCCATCGCCGGGACGGACCAGACATGACCTTCGCACAGCGCGGCCGTTCGCTGTCCGTCTCCGGATTCCTCCTCGCCGGTGCGATCGGCATCATCTCGTCCACCCAGACCTGGTTGACGGTCGAACGCGCCGATGCCGGTGAGGCGATCCTGGTGCCCGGCGCCTCCGCACTCGTGCTGCTCGCCCCGCTCAGCCTCGCGGTCCTGGCGCTCGGCGCCGCGCTCGCGATCGCGGGCAAGGCCGTGCGCGTCGTGTTCGGCGTGCTCGCCGGGGCGACCGCCCTGTTCCTCGGCTGGTCGACGCTTCAGCTGCTGCTGGCCGAGCCCTTCGGTGCCGTCGCGGCGACCGTGACCGAGGTGACAGGTCTCGCCGGCGGCGATGCGGTGCACGAGGTCGTGACGCGCATCGTGCCGTCCGCCTGGCCGTACATCGCACTGGTCGGCTGGGTGATCCTGCTCGCCGCATCGATCGTGGTGCTGGTGACCTGGCGTGGGTGGAAGGCCGGCGGACGGCGGTATCGCACCGACCAGGCCGCCGTGATCCACGACGGACCCGTCGACGCCGTCGATTCCTGGGACGAGCTGTCCCGGGGAACCGATCCGACGCGCTGACCCCGATAGACTGATTCCGAACTGCACGTCGTCCCCCGGAGGAGAACATGACCAACCCGATCGCCGACCCCGGCCACGGACACTCGCCTGCAGCCTGGACCGCCGTCGTGATCATGCTGGTCGGCGTGACCGCCGGCACCGTCGCATTCTGCTTCGAGCAGCCCATCCTCGTGGTGATCTCGGTCGCGCTCATCCCGATCGGCGCGATCGTCGGCTGGGCGCTCTCCAAGGCCGGCTACGGCGTGAAGGGTCCGAAGTACGCTCCGAAGGCGCACTAATGGTCCTCGCCGACCTGACGGCCGGCGCTGTCGCAGACGCTGAGCGTCGCGCTCTGTCGCGCCCCCTGGCCGTCGTCGAGCGGGAGGCGCTCGCGCGTCCCGCCGCCAAGGATGCGCTGTCGTTCCTGGCACCCGCCGACCGGGTGAAGATCATCGCCGAGGTCAAGCGGGCGAGCCCGTCCCGCGGTGCTCTCGCGGACATCCCCGATCCTGCGCACCAGGCGTCTCTCTACGAGACGGGTGGGGCCTCCGCGATCAGCGTCCTCACCGAGGAACGCCGCTTCGGCGGCAGCCTCGCCGACCTCGAGGCCGTCACGGCCCGGGTCGCGCTGCCGGTGCTGCGCAAGGACTTCATCGCGACCCGGTACCAGGTGCTCGAAGCGCGGGCGGCCGGTGCCGACCTGGTGCTGCTGATCGTCGCGGGTCTCGAGCCCGATGTGCTTCGCGACCTCTTCGGCTTCATCGGCGAGCTGGGCATGACGCCCCTCGTCGAGACGCATTCCGCCGAGGAGCTCGAGGCGGCCATCGACCTCGGTGCACCGCTGATCGGCGTGAACGCCCGCGACCTCAAGACCCTCGAACTCGACCGCGACCTCTTCGGGCGCCTGGTGGAGCGGATCCCCGACACAGCGGTGAAGATCGCGGAGTCCGCGGTGCTGACGCCCGCTGACGTCGTGCATTACCGCTCTGCGGGTGCCGACGTCGTCCTGATCGGCGAGGCGCTCGTGACCGGCGACCCCGTCGCCACCCTCAAGAGCTTCCTGGAGGCATGATGCGTCGTACTGAGCGAGCCGAGCGAGTCGAAGGGAGCCTGCGCGACCAGCACGGCCCCTTCTTCGGTGATTTCGGCGGTCGTTTCATGCCCGAGTCGCTGATCGCCGCGATCGACGAGCTGACCGTCGCGTACGAGGAGGCGATCGTCGATCCGGAGTTCCGGGCCGAGCTCGCGCACCTGCTCAGCTCTTACGCCGGGCGACCGTCCGCGATCACCGAGGTTCCGCGCTTCGCGGAGCATGCGGGGGGCGCGCGCATCTTCCTCAAGCGGGAAGACCTGAACCACACGGGATCGCACAAGATCAACAACGTGCTCGGACAGGCACTGCTCACCAAGCGTCTCGGCAAGACCAGGGTCATCGCCGAGACCGGTGCAGGACAGCACGGTGTCGCGACCGCCACAGCCGCTGCGCTGTTCGGGCTGGAGTGCACCATCTACATGGGCGAGGTCGACACCGAGCGCCAGGCGCTCAACGTCGCACGCATGCGCCTTCTCGGCGCCGAGGTGATCCCGGTCACCTCGGGCTCGCGCACGCTCAAGGACGCGATCAACGACGCGTACCGCGACTGGGTGGCGTCGGTCGAGACGACGAACTACATCTTCGGCACCGCAGCGGGACCGCACCCGTTCCCCGCGATGGTCCGCGACTTCCAGAAGATCATCGGCGAAGAGGCTCGCGCACAGCTGCTCGACGAGGTCGGACGACTCCCCGACGCCGTGGTCGCCTGCGTGGGCGGCGGCTCCAACGCCATCGGCATGTTCGATGCGTTCCTCGACGACGAGGGCGTCAAGCTCTACGGCGTGGAGGCGGCGGGAGACGGCGTCGACACGGAGAAGCACGCGGCGTCGATCGAACGCGGGCGCCCCGGCGTCCTGCACGGCGCGAAGACCTATGTGCTCCAGGACGAAGACGGGCAGACGGTCGAATCGCACTCGATCTCCGCCGGCCTCGACTATCCGGGTGTCGGACCCGAGCACTCCTGGCTCGCCGACATCGGTCGGGCCGAGTACATCCCGGCGACCGACGACGAGGCCATGCAGGCACTGCGTCTGCTCAGCCGCACCGAGGGGATCATCCCCGCCATCGAGTCGGCGCACGCCCTCGCCGGCGCGCTGCGCATCGGCCGTGAGCTGGGTCCGGACGGCCTGATCGCCATCTGCCTCTCCGGCCGCGGCGACAAGGACATGGACACCGCGGCACGCTACTTCGAGCTCTACGACGAGGCCGCTGTGGCGCACGACGTGACCGAGGAGAGCGACGAGGAAGACCAGGCGTCGAAGGGGGAGCCCCAGCTATGAGCCGCGTCGAAGAGGCGATCCAGCGTGCGCAGGACGCCGGCCGCAGCGCATTCGTCGGTTACCTCCCGGTCGGATTCCCGGATCTGGAGACGAGCATCCAGGCCGCCATCGCGCTGGCCGAGAACGGCGTCGACATCATCGAGCTGGGCCCGCCCTACAGCGACCCGGTCATGGACGGCGCGATCATCCAGGAGGCGACGACCAAGGCTCTGGCCGCGGGCTTCCGGATGGCCGACCTGTTCACCGCGATCCGCGAGATCACGGCCGCGACCGACGTGCCGGTGCTCGTGATGACCTACTGGAACCCGGTCATGCAGTACGGCATCGACCGGTACGCGGACGACCTGCTCGCCGCGGGTGGCGCGGGCCTCATCACCCCGGACATCACGCCGGATGCGGCAGGGGAGTGGATCGCCGCCAGCGAGCGGACCGGCCTCGACCGTGTCTTCCTCGCAGCCCCGACCTCGTCGGACGAGCGTCTCGACCTGGTCGTGAAGTCGTCGACCGGATTCGTGTACACCGTCTCCACGATGGGTATCACGGGCGAGCGCACCGTGCTCGACCGCGCCGCCCGCACCCTGGTCGGCCGCCTGCGCGAGCACGGCGCCCACCGCGCGTGCGTGGGCATCGGCATCTCGACCGCCGAGCAGATCGCGGGGGTGTCGGAGTACGCCGACGGCGCGATCGTCGGCACGGCACTCGTCCGCGCCCTCCGTGACGGCGGTGTCCCCGCCCTCGCCGAGGTCACCCGAAACCTGGCAGCCGGCACCTCGTCGGCCCGCCCCGATCCCGAGAACTAGAATCGCACTCATGTCACTCGCGTTCCCCAGCACCGTCACCAACGTGCTCGCCAGCATCCCGAGCCCTCCGGTGTCGTACATCGACCTCGGACCCGTACGGATCCACTTCTACGCGCTGTGCATCATCGCCGGCATCATCGCCGCGACGTTCCTCACGAACCGCCGCCTGACGAAGCGGGGTGCGGAACCGTGGGTCGTGATCGACATCTCGATCCTGGCCGTGCCGCTGGCCATCATCGGTGCGCGCATCTTCCACGTGCTCACCCACCCGAACTTCTACTTCGGCGAGAGCAGGAACACCTGGAACCCGTTCGAACCCGGCTCCGTCTGGGCGATCTGGGAGGGCGGGATCGCGATCTTCGGAGCTCTCATCGGCGGCGCGATCGGCGCCTACCTGGGCTGCCGCTGGACGGGAATCCGCTTCTGGACCTTCGCCGATGCGCTGGCGCCGGGTCTGCTGCTGGCCCAGGCCATGGGTCGCTTCGGCAACTGGTTCAACCACGAGCTCTTCGGACTCCCCACCGACCTCCCTTGGGGTCTCGAGATCGAGTCGTCGAACTCGGCGTTCCCCCCGGGTCTCCCCGAGGGCACACTGTTCCACCCGACCTTCCTCTACGAGGTGCTCTGGAACGGTCTGGGCGTCATCGTCCTGCTCTGGCTCGGACGCAAGCTCTTCTTCCAGTGGGGGCGCCTGTTCGCGATCTACCTCATCTGGTACAGCGCCGGCCGCGTCGTCTGGGAGTCCATCCGCATCGATCCGAGCGAGATCATCCTCGGTCTGCGCAGCAACGTCTGGGCGGCGATCATCGGCATTCTCGTCGGCCTCGCCATCCTGATCGTGCAGACGCGTCGCCACCCCGGACTGGAGCCCTCGCCGTACCAGCCGGGCCGCGAGAAGACCGACCCCGACGCTGATGTACAATCGCAGAACAATCCCTCTGACTTCGTGGACGTGAGCGAGCCTCCGACCGAAGAAGTCACCGCAGGAGCCACCGCCACAAGCACTGCTCCCACGAGCGAGGACGGCTC
>Ga0160430_100564_pt1 | contig 19343 bp, 19 predicted proteins | sample HID1971I_E0MG_FD_108274 | JGI IMG/M metagenome (GOLD analysis project Ga0160430, IMG submission 108274) | Enriched millipede-associated microbial communities from UW Madison campus, WI, USA - HID1971I_E0 MG | ecosystem: Host-associated > Arthropoda: Insects > Digestive system > Unclassified ...
ATCACTCGGCCCGTCGAAGTCGAGTTCCAGGAGCTTTTCGCGTATCCTGGTGAGGAAGAAACTGACTTCGAGGTTCAAGACGACCACGTGGATCTTGAAACTCTCGTCAGGGATGCGGCCGTACTGGCACTTCCTTTTCAGCCGGTGTGTCAGCCGGATTGCCCGGGTCTCGACCCGCAAACGGGTGAACGACTGACCGTGAGCACCGGAACGGAGCAGGCCGCTCCCATCGATCCTCGATGGAGTGCGCTCCAGAACATCACAGACCAAGACGGCACGGAAGAATCTCGTGCCGCCGAGAAAGAAGAGAGCTAGTCATGGCTGGTAACCCCCCGAAGCGCAAGGTTTCCCGTTCGAACACCCGCTCGCGCCGCGCGCAGTGGAAGGCGGCTCCCGTCGCCCTCGTGAAGACGGTCGAGAACGGTCAGGTCGTCTACAGCCGCCCTCACCAGGCGAAGGTCGTCACCGACTCGCAGGGCACCGAGCTGTTCCTCGAGTACAAGGGCCGCAAGGTCGCCGACGTCTGAGTCGCGTACCGTGACGGAGGTCCCCGGGGGGACGAGACCTCTCCCAGACAAGCTCCGCGTCGACATCGACGCGGAGCTTCTGGAGTTGGCCCTCACCCACCGCTCCTACGCGTACGAGCACGGTGGCATCCCGCACAACGAGCGTCTCGAGTTCCTCGGGGACTCGGTGCTCGGGCAGGCCGTCACCGTGATGCTGTTCACCACGCACCCCGACCTCGATGAGGGCGAGTTGGCGAAGCGGCGCGCGAGCGTCGTCTCCACCGTCGCCCTGGCCGAGGTGGCGCGCGGGATCGATCTCGGCAGCCACCTGCTGCTGGGTCGCGGTGAGGAGCAGACCGGCGGTCGGGACAAGGACTCGATCCTGGCCGACACGATGGAAGCGGTCATCGGCGCGACGTATCTCTCGGCCGGCCCGGAGGCCGCGACCGAGCTCGTCCTGCGTCTGACGAAGCCCCTGCTGGCCGACCCGGAGCGCTACGGCGCGGCGATGGACCCGAAGACGAGCCTGCAGGAACTCGCCGCGCGCGTCGGTGCGCCCCCGCCCCAGTACTCGGTGGAGGCGAGTGGTCCGGATCACGACCGTCGCTTCACCGCGACGGTCGCCGTCGGCGACGTGAGCATGACCGGTACCGGCAGCAGCAAGAAGACCGCGGAGATGGCGGCGGCTCTCAGCGCCTGGCGCACCCTCAGCGAGCGTGCCTGAGCTCCCCGAGGTCGAGGTCGTCCGAGCGGGACTCGCGCCGGCGGCCGTCGGCTCTCTGATCACCTCCGTGAGCGTGTTCGACGAACGCGCCCTCACGCGGCACGGGGCCGGGCCGGCGGATTTCGTCGGACGACTGGAGGGGCGCACCTTCACGGCCGCCTCTCGTCGGGGCAAGTTCCTCTGGCTTCCGCTCGACGACGCCGAGTCCGCGCTGATCGCGCATCTCGGGATGAGCGGACAGATGCTGCTGCGCACGCCGAACGCACAGGCCGAGAGGCATGAGCGCGTGCGGATCGGCATCGAGCATCCCCTCCACGGTGAGCTCGCCATCGTCTTCGCCGATCAGCGGACGTTCGGCTCGCTCGCGGTGGATGCCCTGCTCGACGACGGCGCCTCGCGCATCCCCACCCAGGTCGCGCACATCGCCCGCGATCCGATGGACGACGACTTCGACGACCGGGCGTTCCGGGTGGCTCTGGCCAAACGAGGGAGCGCGATCAAGCGCGTGCTCCTCGACCAGGGAGTGGTGAGCGGGATCGGCAACATCTATGCCGACGAGTCGCTCTGGGCCGCGCGCATCCACCCGGAGACGCCGGCGAACCGGCTGTCGACGCAGGCCGTGCGCCGCCTGCTGGCCGAGGTGCGACTCGTGCTGTCGAAGGCTCTGGCCGAGGGCGGCACCAGCTTCGATGCCCAGTACGTCAACGTCAACGGGCAGGCGGGATACTTCGCCCACTCGCTCAATGCCTACGGACAGCAGGGGAAGCCCTGCCCGCGCTGCGGCACGCCGATCGTACGGGAGAGCTTCATGAACCGCGGCTCCCACTTCTGCCCCCGCTGCCAGCGACGCCGCTGACCTGCTCGCAGGGAGCGGATCAGCGGCGTCCGGCGTGCGTCACGCGGTCTGGAACGCCCCGCTCAGCAGCGGGCGCGTCGCCCAGGTGCTCGCCCACACCACGCCGATGCCGATCGCGACGACCGCGGCGATCGTCAGCAGCGACTCGGGCGCGGTGATCAGGGCGATCCCCACCAGGGGGAACACCAGGATCGCGGCGACGAGGGCGGATCCGATCGCCGTGATCAGCAGCGGCGACATGATGGCGCGACGCCGCGCGCTGTCCACGGTCTCCACGGGCATGCCCAGGTGGTGGAGGCTGCGGTGCAGCTCGCGCTGGTCGAGCACGTCGGACGCCTGGTTCACGCCGACGGAGGCCGCGACCATGAGGAACGACCCGACGAGGGTGATGATGAGTCCGGTGCGGATGTCCCCGGCCAGCGCGAAGTCCGACGCGTCGGCCTCCGGCCCGGTCATCACGTTCAGCAGCGCGACTCCGGTACCGGCGAACACCGCCATGAAGCTGGCCATCGCGATGCCGCCGACCTGACGCCATGCCGCCTTGGGGGAGTCGAGGACGATGCGGGCGGCGAGCAGACGCTCCGGCCGCTCGGCCCGACGGAGCTGGCTCGACGCGGTGACCTTGAGCACCCACGGCCCCACGAGGTTCAGCACGCCGAGTGCCGCGGCGAAGAGCGCGGCGAGGACGACGATGGTCAGGAGGAGCCCCCCGACCGCGGGGAACACCTTGACGAGCACGAAGGCGATCGCGATCGCCCCCGCCGCGAGTACCGCGCGGATCCAGTGAACCTTCGACACCTCGGTGCGGGTGCGGACGCCGAGCGGGGAGATCACGACCCGGCGGAGACCGATCACGGCGCTGGTCGCGGCGAGCACGAGCACGGCCGTGAACACCAGCCCGATCTGGAGCGGGGGGAGCACGACGGCGCCGAAGCCGAGCGCCTCGCCGCGGAACGGGATCAGGCCGATCAACGGGCTGAGCGCGACATGACCGACGACACCGGCGAGAGCTCCGACGGCGGCGACGAGAACCGATTCGGCGACGGTGGCGACCGTGACGCCCGCGGGCGACACTCCGAGCAGGCGGAGCGTCGAGAGCCGTTCGTCCCGGCGCCGTGCGGAGAGCCGCGCCGCCGCGCCACCGAGCGACATGAGCGGAACGACCAGCAGCACGAGGGCGATGGCGGCGAGGGCCTGATAGAGGGGCGCGAGCTCGTCGGTCCAGCCCCAGAAGGACTGTGCGCCGCCGACGACCGTGAGCACCAGCGTGGTCACGATCCCGAAGGCGACCACGGGCAGCGCGAGCACGCCGCTCTGTCCGGGCGCGGGGCGCAGGAGCAGGGCGAGGACGTTGCGGTTCATGCCGCCACCGCCGAGGAGACGATGCGTCCGTCGCGCACGGCGATCGTCCGCGTGCAGCGGGCGGCGACGTCGGGGTCATGCGTGACGACGACGAGGGTGCGACCCTGACCGGTCGTCGACCACAGGAGCGCGTCCATCACCTCCGTGGAGGTCTGCGAGTCGAGTGCGCCGGTGGGCTCGTCGGCGAACACCAGCTCCGCCCCGGTCGCCTGAGCACGGGCGATGGCCACACGCTGCGCCTGGCCGCCGGAGAGTTCGCCGATGCGTCGGTCCTCCATGCCCGCGAGTCCGAGGGCCGCGAGCCAGGATGCCGCATGCTGAACGGCGTCCTGACGGCGGATGCCGTTGATCATCGAGGCGAGGGCGACGTTCTCCACCGCCGTCAGCTCCGGGATGAGGAGACCCTGCTGGAAGACGAAGCCGAAGCGCTCACGGCGCAGCCGTGAACGCGCGGACTCTCCGAGCGCGGTCACCTCGATGGGTGCGCCCTCGGCCGGGCGGAAGATGACGCTCCCCGCGTCGGGGGCGGTGATCCCCGCGAGCACGTGCAGCAGGGTCGTCTTCCCGGACCCGGAGGCGCCCATGATCGCGACGGCCTCCCCGCGCTGGATCGCGAGGTCGACGCCGGCGAGGGCGCGGGTCGTCCCGAAGTTCTTGGTGAGGGCGTGGGCTTCGATCACGGGGATGTTCATGATTCCACCCTCGTCATCCGCCCGAGCGGTGTCGTCGGCCGGGCGGATGACCGCGCGGATCCGGCGTCATCCCGAAGAATGAGATCGGATCCGCGCGGGCCTCAGACCTTCTTCTGCCAGGCGCCCGCGTACGACACCGGAACGAAGCCGATCGCCTCGTTGATGTCGAGCATCGGTCGGTTCTCCTCCGCGTTGAAGGTGGAGACGACGGCCGAATCCGGTATCAGCTCCCGCCAGCGGAGCAGGTTGGCGCACTTCACGATCATGCCGAGGCGGTGACCGCGATGACCCTTCGTCACCAGCGTGCCGAACTGCTGCGTGACGCCGGTGCGATCTGCGCCGATCAGCAGCTCGTTGTACGCGACGAGGTCGCCGCTGGGCACGTGCTGCACGGTCACGACCGACACCGCCCGACCCGAGGCCGCGATCCGGGCTTCCCGACGAGCGACCCGATCCGCGTCCCACACCTCGGCGACGAAGTCCATCTCGCCGCTCGGCGCGTCCGTCGACAGCCGCGCGAGCACCGCGGCATACGGTGCACGCAGTTCCTCGGGAGTGGGCATCGTCCACTCGACGACCCGGTAGTCGGGACCGGCGAAGGCGATGGCCTCCGCGAGTGCCGACCGCAGCGGCGCGGGATCGGACCGCAGATCGAACTCGCTGTTCCGCTCCACCTGCTCGAGTGTGTACCCGGCGGACTCGACCAGATCGCTCAACGGTGTGGCCGGCACCCGGCCCCACCCCGTGCGCGGCACGAGCGTGCGCTCGGCCTGCTCCGGTCGGTGCAGGCTCCACAGCTGCAGCACGCTGCGACCGTGGGCTCGGGCCTCGGCTTCGGCTCGCGCGAGCAGCGCGTTCTCGATGCCGCGGCCCCAGTGCTCCTCGGGCACCAGCATGTCGAACTCGGCGGCGTGCGCCTCCTCCTCCTGGGCGAAGGAGATGGTCACCATGCCGACGATCGCCCCGTCCACGCGAGCCACGAAGCCGCGGTCGAGCGAGTCGGTGTCGTCCTGCCAGCCCGGCAGGATCTGCGCCGCATCCGGAGCGAGGTCGGGAAGTCCGACCTGCTCGTCGCAGATCCGGCGATTGAGATCGCCGTAGGCGCGGAACTCCGCCGCGTCATCGTCGTCGAGAGAGGCCGGGACGATCAACGGCGTGATCGTCGGTTCGGCGATGGTCATGTCAGGTCCTTCCTGAGGGTGGATCGAGGTGGGGTGCCGGAGTCGCGTGCTCATGGTCGCCGGAGACTCAGCGCAGACCGCGCTGGAGGTCGTAGACCATGTGGACGCTCGCATCCGCTTCGGCGCGGAGTCGCTGCTGCTTGAGTCGCAGCAGGGCCTCCGCGTCGACGGAGCGGGTGCGGCGCTCGCGTCGCGGGCGCTGCGCCCTCTGGAACAGCCAGAGGCCGATCCGGAGGGAGAGACGGTCTGCGAGCGAGAGGCGGCGCAGTTCGTCGGGGCGGGGGATCTGGAGGACCTCGCGGTCCTCGATATCGGGCGGGTGGGTGATGCTGCGATGCAACGTGGTGTTCACGAGGGTTCCTTCGAAAGGGATGGTGATGGGGCACAGAGACGCCGCACGTCGGCAGCGGGAGCGGCCGGGAACGGTGCGGAAGAGCGCGGCTCACGGTGACCACGCGGAGGTGGACGCCGAAGCGGCGGAGGATCCATGATCCGGAGACGGATCAGAGGGTGGCGCGCCGGAGAACGGCCCGGAGTGAGCCCACTACGGGCCCGGATTCTCGGGGTGCGGTTCTAGGAGAGCGCGCTGATGCGGACGCCGGCGGTTACCGAGAACGCAGAGCGCGGCGCAGAGTGCGCGGGCGCGGCGAGGCCAGTGGCCTGTGCGTTGAGCTGAGTGATCATCATCGGTAACCTCCTTTCGTGTGGCGATCCGGAGGCCACGGTAGCGAACGGTGAGGTTCGACGTCAAGCACATCGGCGCGGAACCGGCGTGTCGCAGGCGGTCCGAGTTCCGCTACCGCCCGCGCGGGATGACGGTCGAGGCGCGGAATTCCGGTAGCGTAGCCGCGTGATTCTCCCCGGACGAGCGGTGCCCGCATGCATCTGAAGAGCCTGACGCTCAAAGGGTTCAAGTCGTTCGCGCAGCCCACGAGCTTCGTCTTCGAGCCCGGCGTCACCTGCATCGTGGGACCGAACGGATCGGGCAAGTCGAACGTCGTCGACGCCCTCGCCTGGGTCATGGGCGAACAGGGAGCGAAGACGCTGCGCGGCGGCAAGATGGAGGACGTCATCTTCGCCGGCACGTCGACCCGCGGGCCGCTGGGGCGTGCCGAGGTGCAGCTCACGATCGACAACGCCGACGGAGCCCTGCCGATCGAGTTCGCGGAGGTGACGATCAGTCGCACGCTGTTCCGCAACGGGTCCAGCGAGTACGCGATCAACGGCGAGGGCTGCCGTCTGCTGGATGTGCAGGAGCTGCTCAGCGACTCCGGCCTCGGCCGCGAGATGCACGTGATCGTCGGACAGGGGCGACTCGACACCGTCCTGCAGGCGTCTCCGGAGGACCGCCGCGGCTTCATCGAAGAGGCTGCCGGCATCCTCAAGCACCGGAGGCGCAAGGAGAAGACCCTCCGCAAGCTCGACGCCATGGAGACCAATCTCACGCGTCTCAGCGACCTGGCCGGAGAGATCCGCCGCCAGCTGAAGCCCCTGGGGCGCCAGGCCGAGATCGCACGCGAGGCCCAGACGATCGCGGCCGTGGTGCGCGATGCCAAGGCGCGCATCTTCGCCGACGACGTGGTCGCGCTGCGCTCCGCCCTCGCCGACCACACCCGCACGGAGAACGAACGCCACACCGAGCGCCTGGTGCTGTCGGACCAGGCGGAGACGGTGCGCGCGAGCATCGCCCGACTCGAGCAGGATCAGAACTCGGTGGCCGTCGACCAGGCACGCGGCGTGGCCTTCGGGCTGGAGCAGGTCCAGGAGCGGATGCGGGGGCTGTACACGCTCGCGAACCAGCGCCTGGCGCTGCTCGGCTCCGAGGAGGACGACGCCGCGGTGACCGCCGTCACGGTGACGCAGAGCACGATCGACGAGGCGACGGACGAGATCGACGCGATCTCCGCCGGCCTCGGGGATGCGCAGGACGCGGCGGCCTCCGCCAGCCGCGAGGTGGTCCACGCCAGGGCCGAGCTGGACACGCTCGACGTCGACATCGCGGAGCAGAGCGCCCTGGTCTCGGAGTACGACATGCGACTCTCGTCTCTGCGGGGCACCGCCGACGCGGCGGCCTCGGCGCTGGCCGCGGTCCGCGGTGCGGTGCTCCGCCAGGAGAACGCGCTCGAAGCCGCGAACGCCCGCAGGCGTGAATCCGAGGAGGCACTCGAGACCATCGACGACGCCGAGGCTCCGGAGGGCACGGCGGCCGAGCATGCGGCGGCCTACGAGAGCGCACAGCGGGCGGCGACCGCGGCCGAAGCCGAACGGGAGACGCTGCGCGAGCGACTGCACGCCGCCGAGCGCGAGGTCGACTCCCTCACGGCGAAGGCGGCAGCCCTGAGCAGCGCTCTCGCGCTGTCGGGCGGCGCGGCGGAGATCGTCAAGGCGGGCGGTACGGGCGTGCGCGGTCTGGTCGGCGACGCCGTCCAGGTGCGCGCGGGTTTCGAAGCCGCCATCGCGGCGGTGCTCGGACCGCTCGCCGAGGGCGTGCTCATCGACACGGCCGCCGACGCGTTCGCCCTCGCGGCGCAGGCGGCGGAGCAGCGCAGGGGAGTGGTCGACTTCGTCATCGCGGATGCCGGCGTCCCGGCACGTGTCGAGCTCCCGTCGATCGCCGGTGTCACCGCCGCTGTCGACACCGTGAGCGCGCCGGATGGTGTGCGCGGTGTGCTGTCCCATGTGCTCATCGCCGACGATCTCGACGCCGCGCGGGCAGCACGGACGGCACTCGATGTCGCGGGCGACACGGCCACGACGATCGTCACCCTCGGCGGCGACGTCGTCACGGCGCAGACGCTGCGGACCGGATCCGGGGGCGAGCGCTCGCGCCTCGAGCTCGCGGCGGAGCGGGATGCGGCGGCCGAGCGGCTCGCCGAGATCCAGGTCGTCGTCGATTCGCTCCGAGAGGCCCGCGAGGATGCGAACGAGGCGGTCGAGACGACCAGGCGTCAGGCCAAGGACGCGCTGCGCTCGCTCCGTGAGCACGACGCCGCTCTCGCCACGCACGCCGAGCAGGTGAACCGCGTCACGGTGCGACACGAGTCCGCCGTCGCCGAATGCGAGCGACTGGAGACCGGTCTCGCGCAGGCGCAGGCTGCGGTGGCGGATGCCGAGGCCAAGGCCGAGGAGACGAAGGCCGCGCTGGACGAGGCGGTCGCGGCGCCGCGACCGGTCCTCGACGCGTCTGCGCGCGACGGCCTGCTCGAAGCCCTGGAGCTCGCCCGGGAGGGCGAGGTGCGGGCGCGGCTGGAGATCGAGACGCTGCGTGAGCGCGTCCGGGCCGCCCAATCCAGGGTCGCGAGCCTCGAACGTCAGCGCGAGCAGGAGCGCGATGCCGCCGCCGAATCGGCGCGACGTGCCGTCATCCGGCGGGCCCAGCGCGAGGCGGCGTCCGGTGTCGCCGAGGAGCTCCCGCGCATCCTCGACTCCCTCGATCGCTCGGTGACCGAGGCGCGTCTCGCACTCGGCGAGGCGGAGGCCGCACGCTCGGCGCAGAACCAGGAGCTCGTCGCGCTACGCGCCCAGGAGACCTCGCTCCGCGAACGGCTGGCCGGCCTGACGGAGAGCGTCCACGGGCTCGAGCTGCAGATCCACGAGAAGAAGTTGCACCTGAACAGCCTGCTCGAGCGGGTCTCCTCGGAGTTGGCGCTCGACGAAGATATTCTCATTGCGGAATATGGCCCGGACCAGCTGGTTCCTCGCGATCCGGGCGTGGAGCCCTCGTCAGAGGAGCCGAACGAAGACACGGCGATCCCGTTCGACCGCCGCATCCAGCAGCGCCGTCTGGCGGAGGCGGAGCGCAAGCTCGCGCAGCTCGGCCGGGTGAATCCGCTCGCGCTCGAGGAGTTCGCCGCTCTCGAGCAGCGCCACGCCTTCCTCACCGAGCAGCTGGCCGATCTCACGCAGACGCGGCAGGATCTGCTCACGATCATCGCGGACCTCGACGAGCGGATGCAGACGATCTTCGCGAGTGCCTTCGAGGACACGAAGGAGGCCTTCACCCAGGTCTTCCCGCTGCTGTTTCCCGGAGGGACCGGGAGCATCTCGCTCACCGACCCCGACAACATGCTGACGACGGGCATCGAGGTCTCGGTGCGTCCGGTCGGGAAGAAGATCGAGCGCCTGTCTCTGCTCTCCGGCGGTGAGCGCTCGCTCGCAGCGGTCGCGCTGCTCGTCGCGATCTTCAAGGCGCGACCGAGTCCGTTCTACATCCTCGACGAGGTCGAAGCCGCCCTCGACGACGCGAACCTCGGCCGCCTGCTCACGGTCTTCGAGCAGCTGCGCGAGAGCTCGCAACTCCTCGTGATCACTCACCAGAAGCGCACGATGGAGATCGCCGACGCGCTGTACGGCGTCTCGATGCGCCAGGACGGTGTGTCCGCCGTCGTGGGTCAGCGCGTGGGGGATCGGGCGGCGGCCACCGTCTGATCGACCCGATCCGCCTCGTGCGCGATCGATCCATCGGTGCTACCCGTAGGCTGGAGGGATGGCGGAGAAGTCCTGGTCTCTTGGTCGCGCGCTGCGCGGCATGTTCGTCAAGCCCACCATCGATGAGACGACCTGGGAGGACCTCGAGACCGCGCTCATCACGGCGGACTTCGGCCCCGACATCAGCGAACGTGTCGTCGAAGAGCTGCGTGCGAAGGTCGAGCGGTATCGCACCACTGATCCGAAGGATCTGCAGCGCATGCTCCGCGAGACTCTCGAGGAGCACTTCGCGAAGTTCGACACGACGCTGAAGCTCACGGAGCGCCCGGCGGTCGTCCTCGTGGTCGGGGTCAACGGCGTCGGCAAGACGACGACCATCGGCAAGTTCACGAAGTTCCTCCGGGGCTACCAGCGCAGCGTCGTCGTCGGTGCCGCGGACACGTTCCGCGCGGCCGCGGTCGATCAGCTCGCGACCTGGGCCCAGCGCGGGGGAGCGGCCATCGTGCGCCCGCAGCAGGAGGGTCAGGACCCGGCGTCCGTGGCCTTCCAGACCGTCGAGTACGCCAAGCGCGAGGGCATCGAGATCGCGATCATCGACACGGCCGGTCGCCTGCACACCAAGGGCGGCCTCATGGACGAGCTCTCCAAGGTCCGCCGGGTCATCGAGAAGCAGGCGCCGATCAGCGAGGTCCTGCTCGTCCTCGACGCCACGACCGGTCAGAACGGCGTGATGCAGGCGGAGGCCTTCCTCGAGCACGCCGGCGTCACCGGACTGGTCCTCACCAAGCTCGACGGATCCGCCAAGGGCGGGTTCGTGCTCGCCGTTCAGGAGCGCACCGGCATCCCGGTGAAGCTGCTCGGACAGGGCGAGGGGATCGACGATCTCACCGGATTCACCCCCCATGTGTTCGTCCAGTCGTTGGTCGGTTGATGACGGGACTACCGCAGTGAGCACGAGGCTGGTTTCATAGCGTTATGGCGATCGAACACGACTACTTCGGACTCCTGTCCTCGGGACCCGACGGCTCGATCTTCTGGTCGGAGACCGTGGAACTCGGCGACCAGAGCGTCACCGTCGATCTGACCGCTCCGGACCAGGACGACGTCTCCGCGGACGCGCTCGACATCGCCGCGAGCCTCATCGCCGGCCTGGAGGGCGTGGACGACACCGCGCGCCGTGGAATGCTCGCCGAGGTGGACGATCGCACCAGCGAGGTGACCGAGTACATCCTTCAGCAGCAGGAGGCGTACGGCGACGATCTGCCCGACGTGCTCGTGGACGTCTCGGGCGACGCCGCCGTGGACATCATCCGCTCGCTGCGCCTGATGAGCATGACGATCCTCGCGGACGAGCACGGCGGCTCCGAGCCGTTCGCGGTCCTCGAGTACGCGCTCGACGACACGTCCAGCGACGACGTCCTGCTCGTCAACCTCGGCTCGGACGGCAGGGTGCAGTCCGTCATGAGCGCCGACTGACCCCGCGTCCGACAGCAGTCCGGAGCGCCGCGCTGCTCAGACCGCCTGCGCGAAGCCGAGATCGGCGCTCTCGGCGATGTGGCTGAGGTGGTCCGGGATCTCACGACCCTTGGAGATCATCGACTGCGCCCAGAGCCGCCCCGCACGGTAGGACGACCGCACCAGGGGGCCCGCGAGCACGCCGAGGAAGCCGATGCGCTCCGCCTCCTCCTTGAACTCGACGAACTCGGCCGGCTTCACCCAGCGTGAGACCGGGTGATGGCGGGGCGTCGGCCGCAGGTATTGGGTGATCGTGATGATGTCGCAGCCGGCGTCGTGCAGGTCGTTCAGCGCCTGGACGACCTCCTCCGGCTCCTCGCCCATGCCGAGGATGAGGTTCGACTTGGTGATCAGTCCGGCATCGCGCGCCTGGGTGAGCACGTTCAGCGAGCGCTCGTACCGGAAGGCGGGGCGGATGCGCTTGAAGATGCGGGGTACGGTCTCGACGTTGTGCGCGAACACCTCGGGGCGCGCGTCGAAGATCTGCCCGAGGAACGCGGGATCGGCGTTGTGCTCGTTGGCCAGCAGCTCGACGCCGGTGTTCGGGTTGAGCTCGTGGATCTTCCGCACCGTCTCGGCGTTGAGCCACGCGCCGGTGTCAGGGAGGTCGTCACGGGCGACGCTGGTCACGGTGGCGTAGCGGAGGTTCATCCGCACGACGCTCTCCGCGACGCGACGGGGCTCGTCGGTGTCGTACGCGTCCGGCTTGCCGGTGTCGATCTGGCAGAAGTCGCAGCGCCTCGTGCACTGCGAGCCGCCGATGAGGAACGTCGCCTCCCGGTCCTCCCAGCACTCGTAGATGTTCGGGCAGCCGGCTTCCTGGCACACCGTGTGCAGGTCCTCGCTCTTCACGAGCGACTGCAGCGCGGTGTACTCGGGTCCCATCTTCGCCTTGGTCCGGATCCACTCCGGCTTGCGCTCGATCGGGGTCTCCGCGTTGCGGATCTCGAGGCGGAGGAGCTTGCGTCCCTCGGGGGCGGCGGTCATGCGCGGACTCCTGTCAGCTCGGTGCGGGCATAGTCGGCGACGAAGGCGTCGGTCACCGCGTCGACGAGATCGAGCGGGGAGACGGCGGCGCCGACCACCTCGCTCACGGTCGTGACCCCGGCGTCGGTGATGCCGCACGGGATGATGCCCCGGAACCCGGCCAGGGTGTTGTCGCAGTTGATCGCGAACCCGTGCATGGTGACGCCCTGCTGGACGCGCACACCGATGGCGGCGACCTTGTCCTCCGACAGCGGGCGGCGCACCCAGACGCCGCTCCGGCCGTCGACCTGATAGCCGTCCACGCCGAACGGGCGCAGGACGTCGATGAGCAGGCGCTCCAGCCGCCGCACATGAGCGACGACGTCGATGGGTTCGACGAGGCGGACGATCGGATACCCGACGAGCTGTCCCGGCCCATGCCAGGTGATCTTCCCTCCGCGGTCGACGTCGATCACGGGGGTCCCGTCCTGGGGCCGCTCGTGCGGCTCGGTGCGCTTTCCCGCCGTGTACACGGCCTCGTGCTCCAGCAGGATCAGCGTGTCGGGTCGGCTGCCGGCGACCACGTCCGCATGGACGCGCCGCTGGAGGTCCCATCCGTCCGTGTACGGCACGGGGTCGGGGGAGAAGCCGGGGGTCAGGATGTCGAGCATGCGCAAGGCCACCTTCACGAGTAGTTGGATTGTGTCCAACAATACGCTCTCGCGTGGCTACGGGCATCGCCGCGCCACGCCGAGCGGTAGCGTGAAGGCATGAATCCGACCGGTCGTGCCGGACGCCCCAAGGCGTCCTCGCGGGAGACGCTCGCGGAGGCGGCGTGCGAGCTGTTCCTCGAACGCGGCTACGACGCGACCTCCGTCGCCGACATCACGCAGCGCGCCGGCGTGAGCAGATCCAGCTTCTTCAACTACTTCACGTCGAAGAGCGACGTGCTGTGGTCGGGCGTCGATGAGCGCATCGACGAGGCGGCACGTGCACTCGGCGCGCTGGGCAGAGCCGCCTCGGGGGACGCGGTCCGGGGAATCCTGCTCCTCATCGTGCGCGACTTCGCGCCGGACCCCCTCGCCCTCGCGCTCCGCAATGCCCCGGCGATGGGCCTCCAGGAGGAGCTCGTCCGCGACACGGGGCTGCGGCTCGCCCGTCTCTCCGATGCGGTCTCGGCGGCCGCACGCACGGCGGGCATCGATGTGATCCGCGCCGACATCGTGGGCGCGGCGCATGCGGCAGCCGTGCTCTCGGCGCTGCGGGTGTGGGCGGAGCAGGGCGCCGGGCGCGGTACGCCGGAGGCCGTGTTGCACGATGCGCTCGGCCTGATCCACGATCTGCCCTGGTCGGATTGAGTCGCGCGGACGAAACGACGTCGTCCGGACAGGTCATGAGTGAACCCACCCCTGAGGAGGAACTCATGATTCCGGATCAGCTGGACGAGCTGCTGGACGCATCGGCACCGCCGCGCACGACGATCGAGACCGCAGAGCTGCGCGCGATGCTCTCCGAGGCACAGACCGCCGCGCAGCCGAGGCGGAGGACGCGCCGTGTGGCGGTGGTCAGCGGCGTGCTGGGGCTGTTGCTGGTGGGCGGAGCGGGCATCGCGACCGCGTCATCGGACTGGCTGTGGAGTCCGGGGCTGGAGAACCCTGATCGCAGCTACACGTACACGGCGCCCACCTGGGGACAGTGCGAGATCCGCTACAGCGGCTGGGACACGCACAACCCGCTGACACAGCTCCAGGTCGACCGGATCATCGACGACTGGTTCGCGAGTACGGACGTCGAGGCGGCGGCGGCGCCGTACGTGGCGAAGTACCTCGCCGCCTTCGAGTCCGATCAGGCCGAGTCGGACGAAGAGATCACGGATCCGCGGATGCCGGACCTGAATGCGTGGTTCGCACACGATCAAGCCCTCTCCGAGGCGCTCCATGAGGAGCTCAAGGCGAACGGCATCGATACCGGCCGCGGGGATCTGGAGGGGGCGGAGGCCCATAGCCAGCTACACTGCGAGTACGAGGACTGGGGTGGCGAGGGTGGCACGCCGTGACCCGGCACCCGGAGGATGCGGCGCTCATCGCCGCCTTCGAGGCGAGCGCGTCCGACCTGCTCGCCTACCTCTCGCGTCGGGTCGGCCCGGACGACGCCGCAGACCTTCTCGGCGAGACCATGGTCGTCGCCTGGCGACGCGTGCGACGGCTCCCGGATGACCCCGAGCGCGCCCGGATGTGGCTCTTCGGCGTCGCGCGCGGCACGCTGCTCAACCATGCGCGCGGCGAGCGGCGGCGCTGGGCGCTGGCAGACCGCATCCGCTCCCACGCCGGGGAGGATCTGTCGGCGGCACCCGCCGACGCCTGGGCGGATGTCCGGGACGCCATCGCGCGGCTCGATCCCGAGCTGGCCGAGCTCGTCCGCCTGGTGCACTGGGACGGCTTCTCGCTGACCGATGCGGCGGAGCTGCTGGGCATCCCGGCATCCACGGCGCGTGGTCGCTATCAGCGGGCGAAGGGCGAGCTCCGTGCCGCGCTGAGCATGGAGGCTCCGCTCGCGTAGAATCGACAGCACCATGGCTACCTTTGGCACGCTCTCCGATCGGCTCACCGAGACCTTCCGCAACCTGCGCACGAAGGGAAAGCTCACCGCGGCCGACGTCGACGGCACCGTGCGCGAGATCCGTCGCGCGCTGCTCGACGCCGACGTCGCGCTCGTCGTGGTCAAGGAGTTCACCGCGAAGGTGCGCGAGCGCGCGCTCGGTGACGAGGTCAACAAGGCCCTGAACCCCGCGCAGCAGGTCGTGCAGATCGTCAACGAGGAGCTCGTGCAGATCCTCGGCGGCGAGCAGCGTCGACTGCAGTTCGCCAAGACCGCGCCGACCGTGATCATGCTCGCCGGCCTCCAGGGTTCCGGTAAGACCACCTTCGCGGGCAAGCTCGCGAAGCAGCTCGAGGGCGAGGGGCACACGCCGCTGCTCGTCGCGGCCGACCTCCAGCGTCCCAACGCCGTGAACCAGCTCCAGGTCGTCGCGGAGCAGGCCGGCGCCACCGTCTACGCCCCCGAGCCCGGCAACGGCGTCGGCGACCCCGTGAAGGTCTCCCGCGACGGCGTCGAGTACGCGCGCCGCCAGCAGCACGACGTGGTCATCATCGACACCGCGGGTCGCCTCGGTGTCGACGCCGAGCTCATGAAGCAGGCTGCCGACATCCGCAAGGCGGTCAACCCCGACGAGGTGCTGTTCGTCATCGACGCGATGATCGGTCAGGACGCCGTCAACACGGCCAAGGCCTTCCAGGAGGGCGTCGACTTCACCGGCGTCGTGCTGTCGAAGCTCGACGGCGATGCCCGCGGTGGCGCGGCCCTCTCGGTCGCTTCCGTCACCGGTCGCCCGATCATCTTCGCCTCGACGGGCGAGCGCCTCGAAGACCTCGAGCCGTTCCACCCCGACCGCATGGCGAGCCGCATCCTCGACCTCGGCGACATCCTGACCCTCATCGAGCAGGCCCAGCAGGCCTTCGATGAGGAAGAGGCCATGAAGATGGCCGAGAAGCTCGCGACCGAGGCCTTCACCCTCGAGGACTTCCTCGACCAGCTTCAGCAGATGAAGAAGATGGGCTCGATGAAGAAGATGCTCGGGATGCTCCCGGGCATGGGGCAGATGAAGCAGCAGCTCGACGACTTCGACGAGCGGGAGATCGATCGCACCGAGGCCATCATCCGTTCGATGACCCCGGGGGAGCGCCGCAACCCGAAGGTGCTCAACGGCTCGCGCCGCCTGCGCATCGCTCGCGGTTCCGGCATGACGGTCACCGACGTGAACCAGCTCGTGCAGCGCTTCGAGCAGGCCGCCAAGATGATGAAGACGGTCGCCCGTGGCGGCACGCCCAACATCCCCGGAATGGGTCCAGTGCCCGGTATGGGACGTCCTGGCGCGTCGTCGAAGCGCGGCAAGAAGGGCAAGGCGTCGAAGGGATCCCGTTCGGGTAACCCGGCGAAGCGCGCGGCCGAGAACGCCGGGATCACCGCGACGTCGACGCCGACCGGCTCGGGGTTCGGCCTCGGCGGCGGTGCCGGTCAGGCGCCGAGCGAAGCCGACCTCGCCGAGATCCAGAAGCTGTTCGGCAAGAGCTGACCCGCGCTCAGCGCGGAGCCGCCAACGCTGCGGAAGCCGTCGGGCCGTCCACCGCCGCGCGATCCCTGGCGGACGGGCGGGCGACGACCTGCCCCAGCACGAGCGCTCCGATCGTGAGGGTCAGACCGATGACCTGGACCATGGTGAACCGCTCACCCGCCACCAGCACCCCGAGCGTCGTCGCGACGATGGGGGAGAGCAGGGCGAGCAGCCCCGGGGCGATCACGGGGAGCCGCTGGATTCCGCGGAACCACAGCGTGTACGCCACGATGCCGCCCGCGGTGCCGAGCCACAGGTAGCCGAGGGCCGCCCCGGTGTCGATCTCGGACGGGATGCCCTCGATGAGCAGGGTCAGCGGGAGCAGCAGGACTCCTCCGGCGGTGAGCTGCCAGCCTGCGTAGGCGACCGGTCCGACGCCGCTCGGTCGGCCCCAGCGCTTCGTCAGGATCATCCCGACTCCGGTCGCGGTGACGCCGCCCAGCGCCGCGAGGATCCCCCAGAGGTCCAGCTCCGCCGCGGGCCCGAGGACGACGAGCGCCACCCCACCGGCACCGATCACGGCGGCCGCGGCCGTGAGCGGCCTGATCCGCTCCTGCAGCACGAGGGCACCGAGGGCGAGCACGATGAGCGGCTGGGCGCCGGCCACGGCGGCGGCGACACCGCCGGGCAGCCGTTCGGCTGCGAGGAACAGCAGCGGGAAGAACGCGCCGATGTTGAGCGCGCCGAGGGCGAACGCCTTCCACCACCAGGCACCGCGGGGAAACCTGCGCGTGACGACGACGGCGAGGAGGCCGGCGGGTAGGGAACGGAGCAGCCCGGCGAAGAGGGGGTGCCCCGGAGGAAGCAGCTCCGTCGTGACCAGGTAGGACGTTCCCCACGCGATGGGGGCGAGCGCGGTCAGCAGCACGAGCGTGAGGCGGTTCATCCCTCCAGCCTGCGCGCGACTCAGAGATGAGTCCAACGCATGCTTGTCACGCTAACCATGAACTGAAACCATGAATGCATGGAACTCCAGCAGCTGCGGTACGTGGTCGAGGTCGCCGACACGTCGAGCTTCACTCGCGCCGCGGAACGGTGCTTCGTCACCCAGTCGGCGCTGAGTCATCAGATCGCCGCCCTCGAGCGCGACCTCGGCCAGCGTCTGTTCGTGCGGTCGAGTCGCAGCGTCCGCGTGACGGAAGCAGGCGAGGCGTTCCTCGTGCACGCCCGCACAGCGCTCCGTGCGGCGGACCAGGCGAAGGAGGATGCCGCGGCTGTCGGGGGCGCGGTGATCGGGACTCTCCGGGTCGGCGTCATCCCGACGGTGACGGCGATCGACCTCCCCGCGGCTCTGGTCGCGTTCCGCGCGGCGCACCCCCACGCGCGGGTCGAGCTGCGGATGGGGAACAGCGACGAGCTGGTCACCGCGCTCCGACAGGGGGCGCTGGATGTGGCTCTGCTCGGCCTCCGCGCGGGACTCACCCCGACCGGCGTGGCTTCCCGGGCGCTCCTCCGCGACCGCCTGGTAGCCGCCCTGCCGCCCGGCCATGCGCTCGCGGAGACCGGCGCGATCGGACTGGCGGACCTCGCGGGGCTGACCTTCGCGGACTTTCCCGCGGGCACATCGGGGCGCGCGCAGAGCGATGCGGCGTTCGCGTCCGCCGGTCTCACGCGCGACGTGGCCTTCGAGGCCGACTCGGCGACGCTCATCCTCGGGCTGGTCGAAGCCGGACTCGCGGTGACGCTGCTCGCGCCGGGGACGGTCGCACGAGCGTCCTTCGCCGTCGCGACCGCCGAGGTGCGGGACGGGCCGGAACGGGTGGAGCACCTGGCATGGGACCTCGCGGCGCCGCGGAACGTCGCACGCGCCTTCCTCGCGGTCATCGACCGCCTCGGGCCCGAGAACGCGGAAGCGGGCCCGGAGGAGACCTCCGGACCCGCTTCTGCGTGATGTCAGATCAGTTCACGTCTTCGTCGACCCAGTCCATCGACTTCGTGACGGCCTTGCGCCACAGACGCAGCTGACGGTCGCGCTCGTCCGCCTCCATCGACGGCTCCCAGCGCTTGTCCTCCTGCCAGTTGGCGGACAGGTCGTCGAGGCCGTTCCAGAACCCGACGGCGAGACCGGCGGCGTAGGCCGCACCGAGTGCCGTGGTCTCCGCGACGACGGGGCGCACGACCGGGACGCCGAGGACATCGGCCTGGAACTGCATGAGCGCGTCGTTGGCGACCATGCCGCCGTCGACCTTGAGCTCGGTCAGATCCACTCCGGCGTCCGCGTTCACCGCGTCGAGCACGTCGCGGGTCTGGAAGGCCACGGCCTCCAGGGCGGCGCGGGCGATGTGGTTCTTGTTCGCGTAGCGGGTGAGACCCACGATCGCGCCGCGCGCGTCCGGACGCCAGTACGGGGCGAACAGTCCCGAGAACGCGGGGACGATGTACACGCCGCCGTTGTCCTCCACCTGCTCGGCCAGCTTCTCGACCTCGGGGGCCGAGGAGATGATGCCGAGCTGGTCGCGCAGCCACTGGATGAGGGATCCGGTGACGGCGATCGACCCTTCCAGCGCGTAGTGCGTCGGTCCGTCGCCGAGCTTGTACCCGACGGTGGTGAGCAGCCCGTTCTTCGAGTGGACGATCTCCTCGCCCGTGTTGAAGATCAGGAAGCAGCCCGTGCCGTACGTGTTCTTGCTCTCGCCGGTCTGGAATGCGGCCTGTCCGAACGTCGCGGCCTGCTGGTCGCCCAGGATGCCGGCGATCGGGGTCTCGCGCAGCAGCGACGAGCTCTCGGCCGTGCCGTAGACCTCGGACGAGGAGCGGATCTCCGGCATCATCGAGCGCGGCACGCCGAACGCCTCGAGGATGTCGTCGCGCCACTCGAGCGTCTCGAGGTCCATGAACATGGTGCGGGAGGCGTTCGTGACGTCGGTCGCGTGCACACCGCCGTCGGCACCACCGGTGAGGTTCCAGAGAACCCAGCAGTCGGTCGTGCCGAACAGCAGATC
>Ga0160430_100565_pt1 | contig 19331 bp, 14 predicted proteins | sample HID1971I_E0MG_FD_108274 | JGI IMG/M metagenome (GOLD analysis project Ga0160430, IMG submission 108274) | Enriched millipede-associated microbial communities from UW Madison campus, WI, USA - HID1971I_E0 MG | ecosystem: Host-associated > Arthropoda: Insects > Digestive system > Unclassified ...
CTTTGACGACGGATTCGAAGGGGTGTTCCTATCGGCCCAGGCGCGCGGTCGAATTCCGTGGTCAGTCGCTCCCCGGTGGTAGTCCACCCAGACGCCAGTCGCGACGGTATGAGCATAGCGGATGCGAGTGGGGGCGTACGCCGACTTCTCAATACCCTTCGAACGGCCGGGAGACCGCCAGCTCGCACTGCGTGGGCCCGAAGCGGATCCCGAGGGGGATCTGCTGTTCATTCGCGAGCTCTCCAGAGCTCCCGCGCAACCTGATCCCCTCGGCCCGCCCCTGGGAGGCACCGTCGGGCAGATCGATCGCGACGACGAGCACACCGTCTTCCTCCCCGGGGTCTCCGAAAGCGAACGGCGCCGGGTCTGCCTGCTCGCCGCCGGCCAGGAGCTCCCGCACATCCGTGTCCGCGAGCTCGTCGAGATCTCGGAGATCGCCCAGGATCAGCGCCGACCCCACGTCCTGGCCCGCCAGCTCACGGTCCACATCGTCGTCCACGATGACCTTGTTCACGTACGAGGGCTGCAGCGCCGCGAGCCGGATGGTCGCGAACAGCTGCGTGCCGTCCGCGCTGACGCGACACTCCAGCGGCGTGGCCACCGCCACGCTCCGGTTCCCGGGCAGGGTGGCCAGACGGCAGCCCATGAAGGTCCCGAGGATCGCGCAGATGCCGAGGAAGACGAAGCCGATGCGGGCACGACGGCGCCAGACGTCTCGTTCCTCGGCGACACGCTCGCACCGCTCCTCAGGCGTCTCCGCTGTCGCCCCGACCGCTCCCCCGGGTGTCTCCATGACCGCTCCTCCCGGCTCGACCGCATGGCGGTGATCACGCTATCCGTCGCGGATCGTGGCGGAAGGAAATCGGGACCCGACCGTTACACCTGGCGACCCGTCCGCGAATCGCAGAATCGATTCGACATCGGCCATTCCGCTGGGCGACGCCGACCGGTAGGTTTTGTTCATGGTCCTTCCTCATCCTCTTCCCCTCGTCCCCGCGCCCGTGTCCGCCGTCGCACGAGAAGGACGGATGCCGGTCACCGCGACGACGCGCGTGCTCGGCTCCTCGCCCGCCACCGCCCAGCTGATCGACGCCGTCGAGCGCCGCACCGGACTCCGCCTCACCCGCGTCGATGTCGCACCGGCGGAGATCGAGCTGCTGGTCGATCCGGAGTCCTCGGCGTCGGAGGGCTACACGCTCGAGATCGGCGACCGCGCGGTCGTCGTCGGCGCGGACGAGGCCGGGCTGTTCTACGGCGTGCAGACGCTGCTGCAGCTGCTGCGGCAGGACGACTCCGGCTGGGGCCTGCTCGGCGCCGATGTCGCGGACTCCCCGCGCTTCCCGCGGCGCGGCGTCATGCTCGACGTGGCGCGGCACTTCTTCGGTGTCGACGACGTGAAGAAGTTCATCGACAGCACGAGCGCGCTCAAGCTCAACCACCTGCATCTGCACCTGAGCGACGACCAGGGGTGGCGCGTGCACATCGACTCCTGGCCGCTGCTGACGGAGCGCGCGGCGGCCACCTCGGCGAACGGCGACCCCGGCGGCTTCTACACGAAGGACGACTACCGGGAGATCGTCTCCTACGCGGCCTCGCGGCACATGATCGTGATCCCCGAGATCGATCTGCCCGGCCACACCCACGCCATCGGCGTCGCCTACCCCGAGCTGGTCGAGGCCCCGGTCCTCAACGACAACCTCATCGCGGACTCCACCCGGTTGGGGCAGCCGCTGCCCGTCGCCGGCGAGACCTACCTGGGCTGGGGCGTGGGGCACTCCAGCGTCCGCATCCACGAGGAGCGCACCTACGACTTCGTGCGCGACGTCGTGCGGGAGCTGGCCGAGATGACCCCGGGGCCGTACATCCACATCGGCGGCGACGAGTCGCTCGGCACTCCGCAGGCCGACTTCGACCTGTTCGCCGAGCGTGCGACCGCGATCGTCGTCGAGGCGGGCAAGACGCCGGTGGCCTGGCACGAGATGGGCTCCGCCGCGGGCATCGCCGAGGGCACGGTCGGGCAGTACTGGGGCAAGACCACCCCCGAGGGCACGCACGCCGAGGAAGCCGCCCACTTCGTCGAGCGCGGAGGCGCGCTGATCATGTCCGCCGCGAACGTCACGTACCTCGACATGAAGTACACGGAGGACTTCCCCCTCGGGCTGACCTGGGCCGCCATCATCGACGTGCGCTCCGCCTACGAATGGGAGCCGACCGCTGTCCTCGACGTGCCGGACGCGGCGATCCTCGGTGTCGAGGCACCGCTGTGGTCCGAGACGACCCGGACCCTCGACGACGTCGAGCAGCTGGTCTTCCCGCGCGCTGCCGCTCAGGCCGAGGTGGCCTGGTCGCCGCAGGAGGGCCCGGAGCGGGTCTGGGAGTCGTTCCGCGTGCGCGTCGGCTCGCTCGCGCCGCTGTGGAAGGCTGAGGGGGTCGACTTCCACCCCGCAGACGAGATCCCCTGGAGCGAACGTTGAGCACCCACTCCTCCGCGACCGGTTCGCTGGTCATCCACTCCGCCCGGATCGTCGATCGCGGCGAGATCACCGAGGACGGCTGGGTCCGCATCGAGGACGGCCTCGTCGTCGGCCGCGGCACGGGCTCCGACTGGACGCCCGCCGACGAGGTCGTCGATGCCGCGTCGGTCGCCGGCCCCGGCGCGCTGCTCACACCGGGTTTCGTCGACATCCACGGCCACGGCGGCGCCGGAGCCTCGTTCGATGACGGCGTGGAGGCGATCCGCACCGCGCGCGATCTGCACCGCGCGCACGGGACGACCCGCGCCGTGGTGTCGCTCGTGACCGCGCCGTTGGACGCACTCGCGCTCAGCGTCGCGTCGATCGCCGATCTGACGGAGACGGATGCCGACATCCTCGGCTCGCACCTCGAGGGGCCGTTCCTCGACCCCGGGCACCACGGCGCGCACGAGCCGTCGCTGCTGCGTCACCCGGTGGCCGCCGATGTCGCGGCGCTGCTGGAGGCCGGGCGCGGCACGATCCGCCAGGTGACGATCGCCCCCGAGCTCCCCGGCGGGCTCGACGCGATCCGGCAGATCGTCGCCGCGGGGTCGGCGGCCGCGGTGGGTCACACCGACGCCGATGCCTCGATGGCGGTCGCCGCATTCGAAGCGGGTGCCTCGATCCTGACCCATGCGTTCAACGCGATGCCCGGCATCCACCACCGTGCTCCCGGCCCCGTGCTCGCGGCTGCGGCGGACCACCGGGTCGTGCTGGAGGCGATCGCCGACGACGTGCACCTGGACCCGCACGTCGTGAAGCTCGTGTTCGACTCCGCCCCGGGCCGGGTGGCGCTGATCACGGATGCGATGGCCGCCGCCGGAAGCGCGGACGGCCACTACGACCTCGGCGCCGTGAGCGTGACGGTCGAGAACGGCATCGCCCGAGCCGATGACACCGGCTCGATCGCCGGATCGACGCTCACGCAGGATGTGGCGCTGCAGCGCGCGGTCGCGGCGGGAGTCGTGCTCGCGGAGGCCGTCCGTGCGCTCACCGAGACGCCGGCGCGGGCGATCGGACGTGACGAGGCGCTGGGCTCCCTGCAGCCCGGCATGCTCGGCGATGCGGTCCTCCTGGATGCGGAACTGCACGTCGCGCGAGTGTGGTCAGGGCCCCGGCTGCTCGCTTAGGAACAGCGCACCGCGCGACGCGCAGCTCTGCGCTCTCCGGTCCTTCGTGTCGGGGCGGGAGGCCGCCGTTCCCCAGATCGGCGGCCTCGTCCCCCTCGTGAGAGGGGCGGTCGGGCACTCCTCCCCCGAGGTTCCCGACCCGCCCCACCGGTGCGATTGCCCCCGCACCAGCGCCTGAACTCCGCCCCCCGGAGGAGTTCGTACGGCTGTCTCTATGGATGAGACGAAGCACTCACCGATTCATTACGCGACTTCTCAGAAATTCTTCGGAGAGATTTCCGCACCCCCGATCCGCAGGCGCGGGGGAGGCCGCCGTTCCCCAGAGCGACGGCCCCCTTCCCCCTCCTGAGACGGGCCGCCGGGCACTCCTCCCCCGAGGCTCCCGACCCGCCCGACCGGCGCGAATATCCCTCGCGTCGGCACCTGGATCCCGCCCCCCGGAGGGATCCGTACGGCTGTCTCTATGGGATGAGACGGCACCCCGGTCGATTCATTACGCGACTTCCGCGAAAACTTCGGCGGGGCTCCGCCGGTCGGGGTCGTGCGCCCGCCGTGCATCACCTCGGCATCGCCTCGGAGTTCGCAGGAAGGGTGGCTTCCCTGGGAGATTCGCGAGAGAATGGAGAAGTCGCGTGATGAGAGGCGCTCTCGCGCGTCTCACCTCGTAGAGACGCACCAGCGCCCCGCGACAGATGGATGATTGTGCACGAAGAGAACACGACCCACGACGAACCGATCGGTGATGCCGACCTGATCCTGCGTGCCCGCTCGGGCGACACGGGAGCGTTCGGCGAACTCTGGCGACGCCACTACCCCTCCGGCATCGCCGTCGCGCGGTCCATCACCTCGTCCATCGATCCCGACGACCTGGTGCAGGAGGCGTACACGCGCATCTACCAGGCGATCATCAAGGGCGGCGGCCCGAACGGCTCCTTCCGCGCCTATCTCTTCACCAGCATCCGCAACACCGCAGCCGGCTGGGGACGCGCGCGCCGGGAGACCGCGATCGACGAGCTCGACACGGTCCCCGACCCCGAGACCACCGATCAGGCAGCGAACGAAGCGCTCGACCGCAGTCTGACCGCCCAGGCGTTCCGCAGCCTCCCCTCCCGCTGGCAGGAGGTGCTCTGGTACACCGAGATCGAGCAGATGAAGCCTCAGGAGGTCGGCCACCTCCTCGGCATGAAGTCCGGCGCCGTGTCCCAGCTGGCCTTCCGCGCTCGCGAGGGTCTTCGCGAGGCATGGATCCAGGCACACCTCCGCAGCGCGGCCGAAGGCTCCGAGTGCCAGTGGACGATCGAGCACCTCGGCGCCTACTCACGCGGCAACCTCAGCACCCGCGACCACAAGCGCCTCGAGCTGCACCTCGACGACTGCGCCCGCTGCATGATCGTCGCCGCCGAAGCGAAGGACGTCTCCAAGCGCCTCGCCCTCGTGCTGCTGCCGCTCGTGCTCGGCGTCACCGGCGCGTCCGGCTACCTCGCGACGCTGCAGGGCGCGGGAACGCCGATCGTCGCCCTGGCCGCCATGCCCTCGAGCATCCCCGGAGCCGTGTTCGGTGGTGACGTCGCCGGCCACGCCACCACCGGGATCGCCGCGTCCGGCGGCGGAGCGGGATCCGGAAGCGGAGGAGGCGCGGCCGGAGGGACCACCGGCGGCGCCGGAGCAGGTTCGACCGGAGGAGTGTTCACCGGTCTCGGTGCGCTCGTCGGTGCAGGCTCGGCCGCACTCGTCGTGGCCGGTGTCGTCGCCGCCGCCGCCATCATCCCCGGACTCGCGGGAGCCGATCCCGCGACGTCCCTTCCCAGCGCCGGCGACAAGGATGCGTCCTCGATCGCCGCAGACGTCGAGCCGGACGAGTCGATGAAGCTCGACGAGTCCGACGCCGTCGAGGTGCCGATCACCGAGCCCGATGAGGCACCCGTCGTCCCGGTGGAGGACACGACCACGGAGCCGCCCGTCGAGCAGACCGGGCCGGTCGTCGCGCCGCCGAAGGCTCCCACCACTCCCGTGATTCCCGTCGACCCGGTCGACCCGGTCGACCCCGTCGATCCGGTGGACCCGGTGGATCCCGTGGACCCGGTCGATCCCGTGGACCCCGTCGATCCCGTGGACCCGGTCGATCCCGTGGATCCCGTGGACCCCGTCGACCCCGTCGACCCCGTCGACCCGGCGAACCCGACGGAGGGCCCGGCGTGGTCGCTCGCGACGATCGCCTTCGACGACGAACTGGCCGTCCACTACAGCGTTCCGATCACCGGTGCGCCGGGGACGACGGTGGAGGCGCTGCTCGACGGCCGCGGAGGCGGCGGAGACCGCATCGTCCTCGACGCGACCGGAGCAGGGACGATCGACCTCCGTCCGAACCTCACGCAGTACGTCCTCGCACGCTGGACGACGGTCACGTTCCGCTATCTGCTGAACGGCGAAGCCGGTCCGTCGACCAGCACGTCGCTGCTGGCCCTCGGACCCGACCGTCCGCTTCTCGGAGATGCTCCGGCCGACGCCCAGGCACCCGAACCCGACGCCGACGCCGACGCCACAGTCACGTCGACGCCGGAGCCCGAGGCCGCACCCGCGGCACCGGTCGAAGCCGTCGTGCCCGCTCCCGACGCACCGGCACCGGAAGCACCCGCTCCCGCCGAGCCCGCGCCGGCCGCCCCTGCACCCGCTCCGGCACCCGCTCCCGCGGAGGCTGAGCCCGCCGCCGAGGCTGCCGCAGCTCTCGCGGCGCCCGCTGCCGCAGCGCCCGCCGACGCCGCCGTCTCGGACGAGGACGCTCCGGCCGCCGAATAGACTGGATCCATGTCCTCGGATCCCGCACCCGTCCCCGGCGTCGACCGCCCGGTCATCACCGCGCTCGACATCGTCCGCGTCATCGTCCTGATCGTCGCGGTGGCGTCTCTCGCGCTGTGGGGCTTCGCCAGCTGGGACCTTCCGTGGAACATCATCATCGGGATCGGCGCCCCCGTCCTCGTGCTGCTGATCTGGGCGCTGTTCCTGTCCCCGCGCCCGGTGCTGCGCGTGCACCCGTTCCTCGGGGCCGCCGTGGAGCTGCTGATCTATGTCGGCGTCACGATCGCCTGGTGGTCGATGGGGCAGGCCCTCATCGGCACGGCCTTCGCCCTCGTGGCGGTCGTCACGGGCGTCCTCAGCGGCCGACGCGCCCTGTCCTGAGACCTCGCGCGTGAGCCGCCTGCCATGAGCCGCCCGTCGTGAGCGTCCTGTCCCTCCTCCGGGAGTCGCTCGGTGCTCTCGTCGACACCGACGCGGCGTCGCTCGAAGAGGCGAGAGCCGACCGCTCCGGCCACGCCGCCACGGGTCGTCCGCTCGCCGTCGTGCACGCCGAGCGGGTCGAACACGTCCAGCAGGTGATGCGGATCGCGACGGCCACACGCACGCCTGTGGTGGTCCGCGGCGCCGGCACGGGCCTCGCGGGTGCGGCCAACGCGGGCACAGGGGAGATCGTGCTGTCCCTGCGACGCATGACCGCGATCCACGAGATCCGCCCGGATGACCTTCTCGCGGTCGTCGAGCCCGGCATCCTGAACGCCGACCTCAACACGGAGCTCGCCGACCACGGCCTGTGGTGGCCGCCCGACCCGGCCAGCCGCGACATCTCCACGGTGGGCGGCAACATCGCGACCGGAGCGGGCGGCCTGCTCTGCGCGAAGTACGGTGTCGTGCGCGACGCGGTGCTCGGCGTCGACCTCGTGCTCGCCGACGGCCGACTCCTCCACCTCGGACACCGCAGCGTCAAGGGCGTCACGGGCCTCGACCTGACCGCGCTCGTGGTCGGCTCGGAGGGCACGCTCGGCATCGTGGTCGGTGCGACTCTCAAACTGCGCAGACTCGTGCCGGGCGAGACCTGCACGGTGACCGCGACGTTCCCCGGAGTCCGCGCCGCCGCCGCCGCGTCCGCCGCGGTGACCGCTGCCGGGGTGCAGCCCGCGATCATGGAGCTCATGGATGCCGCGAGCCTCGCGGCCGTGCACGCCCTGCTCGACCTTCCCGCGCCGACACCCGGCGCCGCGCAGCTGACCATTCAGACCGACGGCCCCGCAGCCCGGTCCGAGGCCGACGCGATCGCCGCGATCCTGCAGACCCACGACGGCGTGACCGTGGTCTCCCACGACCGCGAGGAGGGTGAGCGTCTGCTCGCCATCCGGCGCTCGATGCACCCCGCCATGGCCTCGTTGGGCACGACGCTGATCGAGGACGTCTCCGTGCCGCGCAGCGCGATGCCGGCGATGTTCGACGAGATCGCCCGGATCGAGCGCGAGTACGGAATCCCGATCCCCACCGTGGCGCATGCCGGTGACGGCAATCTGCACCCGAACTTCGTTTTCGAGGGGACGGTGACGCCGCCGCACGTCTGGGCGGCGGCCGACGAGCTCTTCCGCGCCGCGATCCGTCTCGGCGGCACGCTGACCGGAGAGCACGGCATCGGCGTCCTGAAGCGCCGCTGGCTCGCCGACGAGCTGGGCGACGACCAGTGGCAGCTCCAGCGTCAGATCGCCGCGGTGTTCGATCCCCTCGGCATCCTCAACCCCGGAAAGGTGTTCAGCCCCGATGCCTGACATCCATGTGAGCGCGGCCGTGATCGTCGACGACGAAGGACGGGTCCTGGTCGTGCGCAAGCAGGGCACGACCCGGTTCATGCAGCCGGGCGGCAAGCCCGAAGCCGGCGAGTCGGCTGCCGAGACCCTGATCCGCGAGCTGCACGAGGAGCTCGGGCTGCGGCTCGACGAGGCCGACCTCCGTCCGCTCGGGACGTTCATCTCCGCGGCCGCCAACGAGCCGGGGCACCGGGTCGTCGCCGAGGCCTTCGCGACCTCCGTCGATCCGGGGTCCGTCACCGTTCAGGCCGAGCTCGCCGAGCTGCGGTGGATCACCCCCGCCGACCTGGCGACGCTCCCCCTCGCCCCGCTGAGCGTGGAGCACCTGCTCCCCCTCGCCTGGCCGACGCCGGCGGGCTGAGCCCGCCGCGGTTGCGTCAGATGCCCTGCCAGGAGGGCTTGTTGGCGAACGTGTAGCGGTAGTAGTCGGCGAGCGCGAGACGCGATGCCGCGGCCTCGTCGACGACGATCGTCGCATGCGGGTGCAGCTGGATCGCGGAACCCGGCAGGAGCGCGGTGAGCGGCCCCTCGACAGCCCCGGCGACCGCCGCCGCCTTGCCCTCGCCGAACGCGAGCAGCACGAGGTGGCGCGCCTTGAGGATCGTGCCGAGTCCCTGCGTGATGCAGTGCATCGGCACGTCGTCGATGGAGTCGAAGAAGCGGGCGTTGTCCTCGCGGGTCTGCTCCGTGAGCGTCTTCACGCGCGTCCGTGAGGCGAAGGAGGAACCGGGCTCGTTGAAGCCGATGTGCCCGTCGGTGCCGATGCCGAGGATCTGCAGGTCGACGCCGCCGGCGGCATCGATGGCCGCCTCGTAGTCGTCGCCGGCGTGCTGGATCGTGGCCTGGGCGCCGTTGGGGACGTGGATGCGGCGCGGGTCGAGTCCGAGCGGCTCGACGACCTCGCGCGTGATGACGGAGCGGTAGCTCTCCGGGTGCGCCGGGTCGATGCCGACGTACTCGTCGAGGGCGAAGCCGCGCACCTGCGACACATCCCGACCGGCGAGCTGCGAGCGGAGCGCCTGGTACACGGGAAGCGGAGTCGATCCGGTGGCGAGGCCGAGGACCGCGTCCGCGCGACGTTCGATCAGCTCGACGATCTCGGTGGCGACCAGCGCACCGGCGGCCTCGGCATTCTCGACGATGACGACCTCAGCCATGCGGAACGATCTCCTTCTCGGTGATGGATGCGCCGACCAGTGCGGCGCCGAAAGCCGCAGCGGGGGACCCCGCGGGCAACAGTTCGATTCTCTCATCCAGGCGCAGCGAGCGCATGAACGGCGACGCCTCCGCACCGGCGTGCAGGGCCGCCCGGATGCCGTTCTCGAGGCGGTCGCCGAGGGCCGTGAGCCCTCCCCCGATGACGACGGTCTCGACGTCGGCCGACAGCACGAGCACGCGCACCGCGGCGGCCGCGCCGTGGAACAGATCGTCGCGGAGCGCGACCCCCAGCGGGTCGTCCGCCTCGGCGGCGTCGAAGATGTCCCGGATGGGCAGCGCGCCGGGGCGCCCCCAGGCCTTCGCGAGGGCGCCGCCGCCGCAGAAGGTCTCGACGCAGCCGTGCTGCCCGCAGCCGCACAGGCGGCCGCGCGGGTCGACGGAGAGATGCCCGACCTCGCCCGCGGTGCCGCGAGAGCCGCGCCAGATGCGTCCGTCGATCACGATGCCGGCGGCGACGCCGGTGCCGAGGTTGAGATACGCCATCGATCCGGCGACGCCGCTCAGCACGGCGGCGCCGAGCGCCGCGGCCTTGACGTCGTTCTCGACGCGGAACGGCACGCCGAGGGCCTGCTCCGCCCGACCGGCGAGGTCCAGGGACTCCACGCCGAGGTTGACCGCGTGATCCACGCGCCCGGAGTCGGCGTCGACGAGTCCGGGGATGCCGATGCCGACGGAGCCGATGTCGGAGATCCGGAAGCCGACCTCGTCGGCGAGGGCGGTGACCGACGTGACGATGCTCTCGACGACCGCGTCCTCGCCCCAGCCGGTGGGACGGCGAAGGCGGCCGATGATCTCCCCCGAGGGGTCGACGGCGACCGCGTCGATCTTGGTGCCGCCGACGTCCAGGCCCACTCGAATCTGCCGACCCGTCGGGTCGGCCGTGCGCACGCCGCTCATCGGATGCCGCTCCGAGCGATGGTGCCGGCGGCCGTGAAAGAGGAGATCACGACACTCCCAGCTGCCCGGAGAGCACCATCACCGCGGCTCCGCGCAGGACGATGTCGTCCTGGTGGGTCAGGCGCACGGTGACGTCTTCGAAGACGCCCTCGAGCGTCCGCGCGTGCAGGGTCTCGATGGCAGCCTCGATCAGGATGCCGTCGAGCAGGTCGGCGGGTCCGGAGAGGACGACCTCCGAGAGGTCGAGTGCCGCGACGATCGGGGCGATGGCGATCGCCATGCGCGTGCCCGCATCGCGGAGGATCTCGTCGCGCGCGTCGGGGTCGGCGGCGAGCGCCGCGCGAAGACGGGTGACGCTGAGCCAGGCTTCGAGGCAGCCGTCCTTGCCGCAGGCGCAGCGGGGGCCGCCGTCCGTGCCGACGACGACGTGTCCGATCTCCCCTGCCGCGAAGCGGCTGCCCAGCAGCGGCTGGCTGCCGGTGATGAGACCGGCTCCGACGCCCTTGCCGATCTTGATCAGCATGAAGTCGGCCTTCGCGTCGCCGAACGTGTACTCGGCGAGTACGGCCGCGTTGGCGTCGTTGCGGGCGAGGACGGGCAGATCGAGGTCGACGCCGAGCTTCGCCTCGAGCGGGAAGTTCGTCCAGCCGAGGTTCGGCGAGCTGAGCACGACGCCGTCCGGGCGCACGACACCGGGAGTGCCGATGCCGACACCGAGGAGCGGCTGGGTGGAGGCGGCGACGAGGGTCTGCGCGAGGTCGCGGAGGGCGGTGTAGGCGGCCTCTCCGTCGGCCGAGTCCGGACGCGCGACCTCACGCCGCTCGATCACGTCCCCGTCGAGGCTGAGCACGGCGCCGGCGAACGCGTTCGGTCCGGAGAGGTCGAGCCCGAGGATCTGGTGGCCGAAGCGGTCGATGTCGATGAGGATCGGCGGCTTGCCCGGCCCCACGGCCTCGCGGACGCCCATCTCGATGACGATGCCGTCGGCGATGAACTCCGCGACCAGGTCGGAGATGGTGACCCTGGTCAGTCCCGTCTCGCGGGAGAGGTCGGCACGGCTCATCGCGCCGGCGTGGTACAGCGTCTGCAGGACCAGGGCGCGGTTGTGCCCGCGCGCGTGCTCGGGGAGCACTTTCGTGCGCGAGCGCAGGTGGCGCCCGGGGCCGAAGGCATGCGTGCTCGCGCCGGCGTACTCTGACGGCGGCGCTGGACGCTGTTCATCCGAAACGGACATGTTTGTTAGTAGACCTTACGAACAAAATTTACGCAACCTCTCCCCGCGGACGCGCGGGGAGGGTTACCGAAACGTTACATTACTTTCGATACTCGGTGGGGGCGGTCTGCGAGCGCTCCACGAGGCGGGCGACCAGCCCCGCGACGATGTCCTCCCGCGCCTCGATCGTGAGCGGTTTGCCCGGCACGCCGGGGCGACGCTGATCCGGGGTGGGGCCGTCCAGGGGACGATACCGCACCCCCGCAGCGCGGAGACGGCGCAGATGGGTCGGCAGGCGCCGCCCGAAGTCGGCGTAGGGGGCCGGTTCCCCGCCCTCCCAGAGCCGTTCCGCGATCGCCGCGAGGCGCGGGAACACGGCGAAGTCGATGCGATCGCGGGTGGGCAGATGCTCGCTCCAGATGTTCGCCTGGCCGCCGACCGCGCCGTCTTCGACCCGCAGCGTGTAGGCACGCTCGATCGTCAGCGGCGGCCCCACCCGGATCGGCTCCTCCGCGGACGCCGACTGCGGGTAGTCGAGGTACACCTCGAGGTCGGGGCATGCGACCACCGGGATGCCGCGGCGCAGAGCATCGCGCATCGCCACGGGTCCCCGCCAGGCGAGGATCCGCACTCCCTCCGGCACGTCGCCCTCGAGCACCTCGTCCCAGGCCAGGGCGGTCCTGCCCCTGGCACGGACGTGGGCCACGAAGTGCGCCGTGAACCAGGGCTGCACGTCGTGCGCGTCGGCGAGACCCAGCCCGCGCATCCGCTCGGCCGCGGCGGCGCTCTCCGCCCATTCCGTCACGGGCACCTCGTCACCGCCGATGCCGATCCACTCCGCGTCGAACACGTCGCACAGGGCATCGATCGCGGCACGCCCGAAAGCCAGCGAGGCCTCGGTCGGCGCGAGCGTGCGACGGTTGACGCCGAAGCGCTCCCACGCGGAGGCGACCGGTTCGCCGACGTCGACGTTCCCGAGCTCGGGATACGCCGCCAGCGCCGCCTGCACGTGGCCGGGCAGCTCGACCTCCGGGACGAGCGTGACGAAGCGCTCGGCGGCATAGGCCACGAGCTCCCGCAGATCCGCCGTGGAGTAGAACCCCTCGTGCACGCCGGGCTCGACGGTCGCGAGCGGGCCGTGTCCGAGCTGCGTCGACGCGCGACGGGCGCCGACCTCGGTGAGGCGCGGGTACCCGGGCACCTCGAAGCGCCACCCCTGATCGTCCGTGAGGTGCAGGTGCAGGACGTTGAGGTGATGATCGGCGAGCAGGTCGATGAGGCGTCGGACCTCGTCGATGGGTCGGAAGTGCCGGGCGACGTCGAGCATCGTCCCCCGCCAGGCGTACGCGGGCGCTCCCTCCCAGACTCCGGTGGGGATCAGCGCCGTGGCCGCATCCGGATCGCGGAGCTGTCGCAGCGTGGTGGCTCCGCGATAGACGCCCGCGGGGCTCGCCCCTCTGATCTCGACGCCGGCCTCGGTGACGCTCACCCGGAAGGCCTCGGCCCCGATACGCCCTGCCGATGCGGCGTCCGCTCCGAGCCCCTCGTCGATCAGCAGGCGGATGGGCGGCAGTGCGTCGTCGTACGCTCCCCCGCTGAGCCGTGCCACGGAGGCGGCGAGCGCGGCGGCGGCGGTTTCGGCGGCGGCGGTTTCGGCGGCGGCGGTTTCGGAAGAGACGAGGACCGGAGTCGCTCCGGACCAGCGGAACCCGGGTGCCAGGGGGTCGATGCGGGCCTCGATGCGCGGCACGGTCGCCCGGTGCGCCGGGGGCGGCATCCGCAGAGCCCGCCCGGGCGTGGCGCCGGTCGGCTCGCCGTCGGTGAGCACGGCGACACCGCTCACCAGCACCTCGACGATGCCCTGCGGGGTGGCGAGAGGATCGTCGAACGTCGCTCCGGCGGCGATCAGATCCGGGTCGAACAGCACCAGGTCGGCGACGGCTCCCGCACGGATGATGCCGCGCGGCGCGTCACCACGGTCGAGTCCCAGGCGCCGCGCGGGCGTGCCGGCCAGATGGCGCACGGCCTCCTCCAGGGTGAGGATGCCGAGTTCGCGCACGTAGTGACCCAGGTAGCGCGGGAACGTGCCGCGACCCCGCGGGTGCGGACGGGCGCCGATCAGGATCCCGTCGCTTCCGCCCGCGTGCTGGGGGTGGCGCATGATGGCGCGCACGTTGTCCTCGTCGCCGATGTGCATGAGGATGCCGGTGGCCCCGCCGTCCGCGATCACCGTGTCGAGCACGACGTCGACGGCCCGGCGACCCGTGTCCGAGGCGATCTCCGCGACCGTGCGGCCGACGAGGTCCGCGAGGGCGGGATTCGCGGTGCCGGAGATCTGGATCTGGGTCCAGTCGGCCTTCTCCCCGTGGAAGCCGTCGCAGCCGATCTCCTCGAGCTCCACACGCACGGCCTCGCGGCCGTCGGCGTCGAGCGCGGAGAGCGTCCGCAGCAGGTCGCCCGTCGCGGCCAGCCGGCTCGGGAGCAGGGCGGCGAGCGTGGTCGCACCCGGCAGATACGGGTACGTGTCCAGCGTGACATCGACGCCGTCGGCGATCGCCTCGTCGATCAGCGCGAGGAGCTCATCCGCGCGCCCCCGGTTCGGGGTGAAGTTCATGGTCGCGTGGGTGAGGTGCACAGGGCAGCCGGTGCGGCGGCCGATGTCCAGCGCCTCCCGGTAGGCGTCGAGCGCTCCCCCGCCGTAGCTGCGGGTGTGCGGAGCCCAGTAGCCGCCGCGCTCGGCGACGACACGGCACAGGGCCTCCAGCTCGGCGACGTCGGCATACATCCCCGGCGTGTAGGTGAGGCCGCTCGACATCCCGAAGGCGCCCGCGTCCAGCGCGGCCCCGAGCATCTCGGCCATCGCGGCGATCTCGTCCGACGTCGCGGGACGGTTCTCGTGTCCGACGACGATCATCCGGAGGTTCCCCTGCGGGACCAGGACGGCGGCGTTCGCGACCGCCGCCTCGTCGATCGCCGCGAGCAGGTCGTCCATGGTCCGCCACGGTGCGACGGGCGGCAGCCCGTTCCAGCCGGCGATCTGGGCGGGGATGACGGCGGCCGTGGCGTCGTCGAGCGGCGCATAGCCGAGACCGTCCTGCCCGAGCACCTCGGTCGTGACGCCCTGCCGGATCTTGGCGTCGTGGGCGGCTCCGGTCAGGACGGCCAGGTCGCTGTGCGCGTGCATGTCGATGAAGCCGGGGGCGAGGACGAGGCCGGTCGCGTCCACCTCGGCCGCTCCCTCGGGAAGCTCGAGGGGGTCGGAGTCCGCTCCCCCGGGCAGCACCGCGACGATCCTGGCGCCCTCGACGGCGACGTCCGCCACCTGGCGCGGCGATCCGGTGCCGTCGACGACGGTCGCTCGGCGGTAGATCCGTACCAGGCCGTCAGCGGCCTTCTCCGCGCTCAGAAGCATGTCGCGACCGCTCCGATCACGCGGGGATCGGCGGCGTCCGGATCGTCGATCACGGCGACCACCCGCCACTTGTCGAAGGCGGTGCACGGGTGCGAGAGTCCGAGGCGCACGACATCGCCGACCTCGGCACCCGCGGCGTCACCGTCGTCGGCGGCGAGTCGGAGGAACGCGTGCTGATCGTTCAGCGCGGTGATCTCCCCCGCGACCGACTGCGGAACCGGCAGGTCGAGGTCGAACGGCACATCCCGCCGCCCTGCGTCGAGCAGAGCGAGGCCGTCCTCGGGGTGGGACACGACGCGCGACCAGGCGTGCATCGCGGAGCGCAGCGGCGCGGTGCCGGTCAGGGGCCCGAACGGCGACATCCGCGAGTAGAACCCGTCGTCGTGGATCTGGAACGCCCCGGAGCGCAGCACGATGTCGGCCGTGCCGTTCTGCGGCGCCAGCACCTCCGCGGCGCGGTCGGGGAACGAGCTGCCACCGGCCGTGAGCACCGGCCGCACGTCGTCGTCGTACGTCAGTCGCTCGTGCAGCTCGATGAGCGTGCGCAGGTAGGCGTCGACCGCGGCGACGGACGCCGCGCTGCGGTCCGGGCCGAAGGGCCCCTCGTATCCCGCGACACCCGCGAGCCGTAGCCCCGGGGCCTCGGCGATCGCCCGGGCGATCCGCTCCCCCTCGTCGAGCGTGCGGGCGCCCGTGCGTCCGTGCGCACCGCCGAGCTCGACCAACACGTCCAGCGGTCGCGCGGCGTCGCGCATCCCTGCGGCCAGGATCTCGACGCCGACGAGCGAGTCCGCCCAGCACAGCACGCGCAGCCCCTCGTCCGCGGCGAGCAACGCGCCCAGCCGGCGCACGGCAGCGGGGTCGGTGACGGCGTTGGCGATCAGCACGGTCGCGACGCCCGCATCCACGGCCACCTCGGCCTGCCACGGCGTCGCCACCGAGATCCCCCACGCGCCCGCATCGAGCAGCCGCTGCCACAGCGCCGGCGCCATCGTGGTCTTGCCGTGCGGCGCGAGCAGCACTCCGCGGCCCTCGGCCCAGGCGAAGACGGTCTCCTCGTTGTGCGTGAGCGCATCCTCATGCACCGTGAGGACCGGAGTGACCAGGTCCGAGAGGTGCAGGCCGGCTGCGGCGACCTCCGAGAGACGGAGTCCCGCGGCCTGCGCCGGGAACCCCTTCGTCCAGGCGCCGAGAACGGGATCCGGAATTTGTAGAGGCATCTAACAAGGCTACTAGGCTGGCGGCATGACCGCGAAGATCCGAGTTTCCACCGACGCCGCCCCCGCCCCCGCACACACCTTCTCGCAGGGAGTGCGCAAGGGCCCGTTCGTCCAGGTCTCCGGCCAGGGCCCCGTCGACCCGACGACCAACGAGTACCTCTTCCCGGGAGACGTCGCCGCGCAGACCACCCGCACGCTCGAGAACGTCAAGGCGATCGTCGAGGCCTCCGGCGCGACGTTCGACGACGTCGTGATGCTGCGCGTCTACCTCACCAAGCGCGAGGACTTCCCCATCATGAACGACGCCTACGGCGCCTTCGTCAGCGCCCACACGACGGGCGACGTGCTGCCCTCGCGCACCACCGTCTTCACGGGCCTGCCGCGTGAGGAGATGCTCGTCGAGATCGACGGCATCGCGATCGTCGACTGATTCCCCGGGCGGGGAGGCGCACGATATCACTTCCGTTGCCTCCCCGTTACCTCCCATCCCGTACCATTGGACGTCAGGACACGTTTGAGAGCCGGGGGGTGAAGTTCGTGACCGATCTGATTTCTGCGCCGGGCGCAGCAGCCGAGGCGCACGGTGACGATTCCGCACCCACCGCCGTACTCACGCCCGGCGAGGCCTCCACCGAGGTCGTGCCGCCGAACACGGGCGAGCAGCCCCTGGCCTGGGCCCCTGTCGAGCCGTCCCCCAAGAAGCGCCGCCTCGGCCTCTGGATCGGCCTGGGCGTCGGCGCCGTCGTGCTGGGCGCGGGCGCCGCCTCCATGATCCTCATCGCCCCCGGCACCACGGTCGCCGGCATCCCCGTCGGGTGGATGACCCCGGGCGCCGCCGCCGAGGCCATCGACTCCCATCTCGCCGAGACCGAGGTCACGCTCACCGGAGACGGGGACGGCACCGTCCTCTCCGGCGCCGACCTGGGCGCGACCGTCGATGCGACCGCCCTGGCCGACGCCGCGTTCGCCGAGCGGCCGATGTGGAACCTCGGCTCCTGGATGGGCGACCCGGTTCCCGCCGAGATCGCCCTCGACGCCGACAAGGCGACCGCGGCCCTGCGCGACGCGGTCCCGGCCAGCTTCGTCGACCCCGTGGACGCGGGTGTCGCCTTCGACGCCACCACCGGGAAGTACATCATCACGCCGTCCGAGGCCGGTACCGGCATCGACGTCGCCGATCTCAACGCCGCCTTCGTCGACGCGGTCGCCGCCGGCAGCGCGTCGTTCGACTACCCCGGCGGCCCGGCCGAGGCGCTGCCCGCCGTGTCCGACGACGATGCGACCGCCACGGCCGCCGAGCTGAACACGATGCTCGGGAAGATCGGCTTCTACGTCGGCGACGAGCGCACCGTGCCGGTCAAGCCCGCGGTGGCCGCGACCTGGCTGAAGGTCGTCGACGACGACGGACAGCTGCGCATCGAAGCCGACGCGCAGGCCATCCAGGCGACCGTCGACACGCTCCCCAAGCTCGTCGACCGTGCCCCGGTCGACGCCACCAACATCGTCGACTCCGCCGGCAACGTGCTGCGCGCGGAGCAGACGGGTGCCACGGGGCGCGCGGTCGGAGACACCTCGGGCGTCGCCGACCAGTTCGCCCAGCAGCTCGCCGCGGGCGACGGCGTGTTCGCACTCACCGTGAGCGAGACCCCGTTCAAGACCGTGAACCTGGCCCGCCGCATCGAGATCAACCTCAGCCAGCAGCGTGCGTACCTCTTCCAGAACAACGAGGTCGTGAAGTCCTGGGCGGTCTCCACCGGCCTGCCGGGCACACCGACGCCGACCGGCAACTTCAAGGTGTTCGCTCACACCGCGATGCAGGACATGGGCTGCTACGAAGGCGCCCCCTACTGCACCGAGGACGTGCCCTGGATCACCTGGTTCGCGCCGAACATCGGCTTCCACGGCACCTACTGGCACAACAACTTCGGCAACCGGATGAGCCACGGCTGCGTCAACCTGCCGATCGACCTCGCCAAGTACGTCTACGACTGGTCCCCCGAGGGCCTCGAGGTCTCCGTCTACAACTGACCCGCACCGGTCGGTCGCTGACCGGCGCGCCCGCGGACAAAGCTGATCCAGCGCGGAGAGCGGATGCCGGCGCACCCGCGTGTCCGCGCCGGACGCGCCGTGGCGTGACGCTCTCGTCTGGGTTTCGGCCCGTGCGCCTGCCGTCGACCGGGTCACGGCGGGTACGAAGAAGGGGGCGGATGCCGCAGCATCCGCCCCCTTCTTCCGTGTGTCAGCGCAGCGCGTCGACGATGCCGTTCAGCGTGGCGGACGGACGCATGACGGCGGTGACGAGCGCGTCGTCCGGACGGTAGTAGCCGCCGATCTCGACCGGCGTGCCCTGCACCGCGTTGAGCTCGGAGACGATGGTCTCCTCGTTCTTCGCGAGGGTCTCGGCGATCGGAGCGAAGGCGGCCGCGAGATCCGCGTCCTTGGTCTGCTTCGCCAGCTCCTGGGCCCAGTACAGGCTCAGGTAGTAGTGGCTGCCGCGGTTGTCGATCGTACCCAGAGCGCGGCCCGGCGAGCGGTCCTCCTCGAGGAACGTCCCGGTCGCGGCGTCCAGCGTCTCGGCCAGCACGCGCGCCTTCTCGTTGCCCGTGCGGTCGGCGAAGTGCTCGAGGGACGCGGCCAGCGCGAAGAACTCGCCCAGCGAGTCCCAGCGCAGGTAGTTCTGCTCGACGAGCTGCTGCACGTGCTTCGGCGCGGACCCACCGGCACCGGTCTCGAACAGTCCGCCGCCCGCGAGCAGCGGGACGATCGAGAGCATCTTGGCGCTGGTGCCGACCTCGAGGATCGGGAACAGGTCGGTCAGGTAGTCGCGCAGCACGTTGCCGGTGACCGAGATGGTGTCGAGGCCGTGACGCATGCGCGCGAGCGTGTAGCGCGTGGCCTCCTCGGGGGCGAGGATCGTGATCGTGAGGCCCTTGGTGTCGAGGGTCGCGAGGCCCTGGTGCACCTTGGCGATGATCTGCGCGTCGTGCGAGCGGTTCGCGTCGAGCCAGAACACGGCGGGGTCGCCGGTCGCCCGGGCGCGGGTCACCGCGAGCTTGACCCAGTCCATCACCGGGATGTGCTTGGTCTGCGTCGCGCGCCAGATGTCGCC
>Ga0160430_100567_pt1 | contig 19308 bp, 18 predicted proteins | sample HID1971I_E0MG_FD_108274 | JGI IMG/M metagenome (GOLD analysis project Ga0160430, IMG submission 108274) | Enriched millipede-associated microbial communities from UW Madison campus, WI, USA - HID1971I_E0 MG | ecosystem: Host-associated > Arthropoda: Insects > Digestive system > Unclassified ...
CGCATCGACCGCAGCCGCTCGCGCGAGACCGGCGGCACCGGGCTCGGGTTGGCGATCGTCAAGCACATCGCCCAGCGCCACGGCGCGGAGCTGCGCATCGAGAGCACGGTGGGCAAGGGGTCGCGCTTCACGCTGCTGTTCCCGGCCACGCGCGTGCGCGAGGCGCGGGTGATGGCGCGGCAGCCGGCCTGAACGGCCGCGGCGCTTTCACCGTTCAGCCGCTCAGCCGCGCACGCGGTGCGCCATGGTCCAGCGCAGCAATGCGCCGAACAGCAGCGCCGTGACGGCCAGCGCCGCGGCGCCCATGATCCAGAACGCCAGCGGCGACTGCATGGCCGGCCAGGGGCCGAGCCCGCGGTAGGCCAGCAGGTAGCTGCCGCCCAGGCCCACGACCCACAGCAGCGTGCAGTAGATCGCCAGCGGCGCGAGCGTGACCCGGTAGCAGCGCAGCACGAACACGCACAGCGTCTGCAGCGCATCGGCGAAGTGGTAGAGCGCCACCACGAGCAGCAGCGCGCCCGCGAGCGCGATCACGGCCGGCTTGTCCGAATACACGGCCGCCAGCTGGAAACGCAGTCCCCACATGGCGAGCGCGAACAGCAGCGCGCACAGCACCGTCAGCTCGAAGCCGGTGCGGCAGGCGCGCCGCGCCAGCACCGGATCGCCGGCGCCGAGCCAGAAGCTCACGCGCGCGCTTGTGGCGATCGCGAGCGACAGCGGCACCATGTAGGCCACGGCCAGCAGGTTGGCGGCGATCTGGTGCGCGGCGGCCGCGGTGGTGCCCAGGCGCGCGATGAACAGCGCCATCAGCGTGAACGAGGTGACCTCGACCAGCACTGCGAGGCCGGCCGGCACGCCCAGGCGCGCGAACTGGCCGATCTGCGCCCAGTCGGGCTTCTCGATCGCCTGCCAGAGCCGGTAGCCGCGGTAGAACGGACTGGCGCGCAGCAGCCACACGGCGCAGCCGAGCATCGCCCAGTTGACGACCAGCGTGGCCCAGCCGCAGCCGACCAGGCCCATGGCCGGCAGGCCCGCGCCGCCGAAGGTGAACCAGACCGACAGCGGCAGCTTGATCGCCAGCGAGCCCAGCTGCAGCCAGGTCACGAGCTGCGGCTTGCCCAGGCTCTGGCTCAGCGTGCTGAAGAGGCGGAACAGCAGCGCGGGTGCGAGCCCGAAGGCCAGCACCATCAGGTAGGCCTCGACCTCGCCGCGCATCGCGGGCGGCACCTGGGTCCATTGCAGCGCCGGGCCCGGCAGCAGCAGCAGCGCCATGCCCATCACGATCGCCAGTCCCGCGAGGTAGACGACTGCCGCACCGAGCGGCCCACCTCGGCGCCGCGGCCGCCACCGTGCAGCTCGGCCCAGACCGGCAGCAGGGCCTGCAGCACGCCCATGAGCGAGACGTAGACGCTGACGAAGATGGCGGCGCCGACCGACAGGGCGGCCAGGGCGTCCTCGGAATAGCGGCCGGCCACGATGGTGTCGGTCACGCCGAAGGCCATCACGGCGAGCTGGCCGACCAGCACCGTGCCCGCGTGGCGGGCGATCAGTCCGCGTTCGCCCCTCACCGCGGTGCGATCTTCTCGTACAGCAGCAGGTCGTCGGAGGGACTGCTGGGGCGGCGCAGGGTCCCCGCGAAGCGCCATTGGTCGAGCGAGATGATGGTGTGCAGCCGCTCGATGGTCTCGGGGGCCACCAGCAGCCACGGGCAGTCGGTGCCCAGCAGCAGCGGCTGCAGGTCGAAGCGGCCGTGGTACTGCAGCGCCGCGATGTGGGCGCGGCTCAACGCCAGCTCGGCCACGCACTTGGGATGGCCCACGCGCTCGGTCACCGCGCGCACCTGCGGCGCGTAGCTGCGCGCGTAGTCGATCGGCGGCATCCACAGCGTCATCAGCAGCATCCAGCACAGCGCGGTACCGCCGGCCGGCAGCACCAGCGTCTTCCAGAGCGCGGCGCGGTGGCGGCCGGTGCGCCAGCGCACCAGCCAGCACCAGGCGATGGTGGCGGCCAGCGCGAGCACGAAGGCGATCGGCGAGAACTCGGGCACGAAGCCCGGCACCAGCCGCGCCACGCTGGCCGCGGGCTTGGGCGGGTAGCCGGTCTGCATCGCGATCCAGTAGATCCAGCCCAGCAGCGCCAGGCCGCTGAAGAAGAGCAGGGTGAACCAGTCGACCAGCGCCGCCACGCTGCGCCGGAAGGTCGGCAGCGCGAAGGCCGCGAGCGTGGCCATCGCGGGCAGCGCCAGCATCAGCGAGCGGTCGGAGTAGTCGGTGGTCCAGGTGGCGGCCAGCGGCACCAGCGCGAACCAGAACGGCAGCGCCACGTGGCGCGCCGCGAGCTGGCGGCGCCAGCGCCACAGCGTCCACAGCGCGAGCGGCCAGGCCGGCCAGGTGAACCACAGCAGCAGCCGGGCCTGGCTGCGGATGTCGCTCGCGATCGAGGTGCCGGGATGGGCGCCGGGCAGGTCGATCTTCCATTGCAGCAGGCCGAGGCCGATCGCGAGCGCCGCGGCCAGCAGCGTCACGCCGGCCATGGTGAACAGCGCACCGCGCGTGTAGCCCGGGCCTTCGTCCTCGCCCATGCCCGACCAGCCGGTGCTCGCGGGCTCGGCGGCGCGGCGCATGCGGCGGCGCTCGTAGGCGATGAACAGCACGCTGCCGGTGGCCAGCGCCAGGCCGACGGTGGGGCCGCCGCTGAGCGTCATGCCCAGCGTGCCGACCACCAGCGCGATGACCGGTCCGGCGCGCCGGTAGGGCAGGGCCGCCACGCCGTAGAACAGGTGCGAGGCGAAGTAGAGCTGTGCCAGCGCGGGCGTGGTTTCATGGCCGAGCTGGGCCAGGCCCAGGCAGGCGATCAGCGCGAGCAGGGCGCCGTCGGCCATGGCGCGCGCGTAGTCGGTCGGCCGGGCCTCGCCGCCGAAGGCGAAGGCCACGGGCTGGGCGCGCGCGGTGCGCGCCAGGTAATAGACCGCGTACCAGGTCGCGGTGAAGGTGCCCCACAGCAGCAGCGCGAACACGATGCGCACCGCGAAGTCGGGATGCAGCCAGGCGGGCGCGATCTTGATCGCCAGCGCGCCGATCCAGTACGGCACCAGCGCGGGCGTTTCGGGCGCGATGCCCAGCAGCCGCGGATCGAACCAGCGCGCGAGGCCCTCGGTGCTGCGCGCCAGCTCGGCCATGTAGCCGAAGGCCGTGATGTCGGCGCTCTTCCACGGGCCCCGGCCGACCAGGCCCGGCAGCAGGTAGGCGGCGCACAGCAGCAGCAGCGCGATGCGCGGCAGCCGGCGCACGGCATTCTGGGCAACGATCGCGGGCGTGGGCTGGTTCAAAGGGCGAGGGACGGCGGCGGGTGGGGGAAAGAAAAAGGGCAGCGCGGTAAACCGGGCTGCCCTCGACGCCAGGCCTGAGCCTGGGTGCGTGCCTTACTTGGAGGCAGCGGCGCCGGTCGTCTTGCCGAAGCGGTTGCGGAACTTCTCGACGCGACCGCCCATGTTGTCGACCGACTTCTGGGTGCCGGTGTAGAACGGGTGCGATTCGCTGGTCGTGTCCAGCTTGAACAGGGGCAGCTCGCGGCCGTCGTCCGCCTTGGCGGTTTCCTTCGTGTTCACGCAGGAACGGGTCACGAACTTGAAGCCGTTCGACATGTCGACGAACAGGACTTCGCGGTAATTCGGGTGGATGCCTTCTTTTGCCATGGTCTTTCCTTGGGGGTCGATGCGAGAGCCACTGGCGGGCAGGACGCCGGCCGCACTTTTCGCGAAGCCGCCGATTATCGCATACTGGGCCGATGGCGGCCACTTTGGCCCGTCCCCAGCGAAACCAGCCCTCCCATGACCTCCAGACCCCTGCGCGCCGGCCTCGTCGGCTACGGCTTCGCCGGCCAGACCTTCCATGCCCCCGTGCTCTCGGCCGTGCCCGGGCTCGAACTGGCGGCCGTGGCCAGTTCCCAGCCGCACAAGGTGCATGCCGACTGGCCCGGCGTGGCCGTGGTGCCCGACACGGCGGCGCTGGTCGCGCGGCCGGACATCGACCTCGTCGTGGTCGCCACGCCGAATGCCCAGCATCATCCGGTCGCGAAAGCGGCGTTGCTGGCCGGCAAGCACGTGGTGGTCGACAAGCCCTTCACCCTCGATGCCGCCGAGGCGCGCGAGCTCCAGGCGTTGTCCGCGCGCAACAAGCTGCTGCTCGCGGTCTACCAGAACCGCCGCTTCGACGCCGATTTCCTGACCCTGAAGGAACTGCTGGCCAGCGGCGAACTGGGCCGCCCGGTCTATTTCGAGTCGCATTTCGACCGCTACCGCCCCGAGGTGCGCGAGCGCTGGCGCGAGCAGAAGGTGCCGGGCGCCGGCATCTGGGTCGACCTGGGCGCGCACCTGGTCGACCAGGCGGTGCAACTGTTCGGCATGCCCGACACCCTGCAGCTCGACACCGCCGTGCTGCGCGACGGCGCCCAGGTCGAGGACTACTTCCACGCGGTGCTGCGCTACGAGTCGGCCCCGCATGCGCCGCTGCGCGTGGTGCTGCACTCGACCACGCTCGCCGCCCATGCGGCGCCGCGCTACCTCGTGCACGGCACCCGCGGCAGCTACGTCAAGCATGGCGTCGATCCGCAGGAGGACGCGCTGCGCGCCGGCCAGCGGCCACCGATGGCGGGGTGGGGCGCCGATCCGCTCGATGGCGAACTCGTGCTGCCCGCGGCCGACGGCACCGTGGCGAGGCGCGCCTGGCCCACGCGCGCGGGCGACTATGTCGCCTACTACGCGGCCGTGCGCGACGCGATCCTCGGCCAGGGGCCGAATCCCGTGCCGCCCGCGCAGGCGGTGGCGCTGATGGAACTGCTCGATCTCGGCCGGCGCAGCGCCGAGGAAGGCCGCACGCTGCCCGTCGCGCGCCCATGAAAAAAGCGCGCTGCATCTTGCGATGCAACGCGCTTCTTGGGAGGCGAGCTTCGGTCGAAGACCGGCTCAACCCCCGCGACGCATCATGTCGAAGAACTCGACATTGGTCTTCGTCGCCTTCATGTTCTTGAGCATCAGCTCCATCGACTCGATCTCGTCCATGTTGTACATGAGCTGACGCAGGATGCGGGTCTTCTGCAGGATCTCGGGCGCGAGCAGCAGCTCTTCGCGGCGCGTGCCGCTGCGGTTGAGCTGGATCGAGGGGAACACGCGCTTCTCGTAGAGGCGGCGGTCGAGGTGGATTTCGGAGTTGCCGGTGCCCTTGAACTCTTCGAAGATCACTTCGTCCATGCGGCTGCCGGTGTCGATCAGCGCGGTGCCGATGATGGTCAGCGAGCCACCTTCCTCGACATTGCGCGCCGCGCCCAGGAAGCGCTTGGGACGCTGCAGTGCGTTGGCATCGACACCGCCGGTCAGCACCTTGCCCGACGAGGGCACGACGTTGTTGTAGGCACGTGCGAGACGCGTGATCGAGTCGAGCAGGATCACCACGTCCTTCTTGAGCTCGACCAGGCGCTTGGCGCGCTCGATCACCATTTCGGCCACGTGCACGTGGCGCGCGGCAGGCTCGTCGAAGGTGGAGGCGATGACCTCGCCCTTCACCGTGCGCTGCATTTCGGTCACTTCTTCGGGGCGCTCGTCGACGAGCAGCACCATCATGTGGACCTCGGGGTAGTTGGCGCTGATCGCGTGCGCGATGTGCTGCATCATCACCGTCTTGCCGCTCTTGGGCGGTGCCACGAGCAGGGCGCGCTGGCCCTTGCCGATGGGCGCGATGATGTCGATCACGCGGCCGGTGATGTTCTCATCGCCCTTGATGCCGTCGCGTTCGAGGCGCATCTGTTCCTTGGGGAACAGCGGCGTCAGGTTCTCAAACATCACCTTGTGCTTGTTCTGCTCGGGCGGTCCGCCGTTGACGGCATCGAGCTTGGACAGCGCGAAGTAGCGCTCGCCGTCCTTCGGAATGCGCACCTCGCCCTCGATCATGTCGCCAGTTCGCAATCCGTACCTGCGGACGAATTCTGGAGGGACGTAGGTGTCAGTGTCTTGAGCGCAATAGCTCTCTCGGACGTCGCGAAGGAAACCAAACCCTCCAGGTAGTAGCTCTAAGACACCGCCCGAAGATCTGCGGCTTCTCATTTGCGAGGCCTGATTAGCAGACCAGGACTGACCTTGACGGCTGGACTTATGAGAACGAGCCCGATCTGCAAAGTGAGTCCGAACTATAGCCGAATATTTATAAATGTCATTCATCTGAAATTAAAATAAAGTTATTGAAATGTTCTTGAGAGGGGTTGGTTTGACAAACAGATTTTTCTCTCTTGGGTGAAAACGTGAGACATGGATTCAAGGAGCCAAGTCATTCCCGACCATGCAGGAATCTGAGAGTCGAGTGCTTGAGATGCCGCCTTGAACTGCGTAGAGAAAGGGCAGCGTTGCTGGGGCCGCCTCGCATTGCATAGCGATGTCCCTCAGCTGATGTAGCGTCTGAAGCAAGAAAAACGCTACGGATGACAACGCATGATTCCGGCTCTCGGGAGGAGATCTCTAGCCGGGACTTGGATTCACCTGAAGTGCGGACGCACAGAGCAGCTTGATAGAACTTCCAAGGCGGGATTCACTGCCCCACGACGTGCTGTTCCCACCAAATTCGGCGGGATCGCGCTTGCCTCTGCAACCAAGAACCGGTTTCTGGCAACATAGTGCGCTTCCTTCTCGATATGACAAGCCATGGGACGAGAACGTCTCTACAAGCTTCTACGGGCGATTGGGCTGACTGACCTGGCCAATTTCTCCGAGACATTGATTTCTAGGAAGATGGCTCCCGCCCGAAGAGGAGCCCATGAAGAAGAGTCGATTCAGCGAAGAGCAAATGGTCACGATCCTGCGCGAAGCAGATCGCACAACGGTGGCCGAGGCCGCCAAGAAGCACAAGGGCAGCGACGCCACCATCTATGCCTGGCGCAAACACTTCGGCCAGATGGAAGCGGCCGACGTCAAGCGTCTGAAGGCCCTGGAGCTTGAGAGCAGCCGACTGAAGAAGCTCCTTGCCGGGCGAGATCAGGACTTCGAGACCCTCAAGGAGACCAACGCAAAAAAATGGTGAACCCGCTGGCTCGGCGCGAGCAACTGCCCTTCGTGCGCGCACGGGGCTTGGGTCTGCGCTGCGCCTGTGGGCTCATCGGTATGTCACGTGCCACGCCCAGCTACGAGCTGCGCCCGCCCGCCAAGGATGCACCGGTGCTCGCGGCGATGAAGGAACTCTCGGCCCTGTATCCGCGCTACGGCTATCGCCGCATCCGGGTGTTCCTGCGCCGCAAGGGCTTCCAGTTGAGTTGGTCTCGCACGCACAGGCTGTGGCGCCTGGCGGGCCTGCTGGTGCCCCGGCAACGGCCGCGCAAGCGCATCGCTTCGGTGCGCCCGCGCGTTCCACGTCGCTCAAGGCCAACATGGTCTGGGTCTACGACTTCGTCTTCGACACCACGGCCAGCGGTCAGCAGATCAAATGCCTGACCTTGGTGGACGAGTACACCCGCGAGTGCCTGACCATCGATGTGGCCGGGGCCATCCGGTCCAAACGGGTGATCGAGGTGCTGTCGCGCCTGGTGAGCCTGCACGGTGCGCCGCTGTTCATGCGCTCGGACACGGGTCCGAGTCGGTCAGCCAAGCCATCCTGGAGTGGATCGCGCACGCCGGGATCGCCACTGTGCTCAACGACCCAGGCAAGCCCTGGCAGAACGGCACCGACGAGAGCTTCAACGGCAAGTTCCGCGACGAATGCCTGTCCATCGAGTGGTTTCGATCGCGCCGCGAAGCCGCTGTCCTGATCGAAGCCTGGCGCAATCACTACAACGAGGTACGACCACACAGCAGCCTGCAATACTTGACGCCTTCGGACTTCAAACAGGAACTCCGCCTAGAACTGTAACCCGCCGTCTTCTAGGAAAAACTGTGTCTGCTAAACGAGCAGGTCAGAATCAGAGGAGCTGCCCCTCCTTGGGTTAAACGACTTTTTTGGTCTGCCGGATGTCGGTCAGAGGGGCAGGGCGGTTGATCGAGTCTCTACTCAGCCTGGCATTTGTCCAAGCCTGTGGGCGACCCCTTTGTCCGTCAGAGAGCCAGCAGCCGAGTCTTAAAGCAAGCTTTCCTGAATGGCTTGATAGGTCGTACTGATTTGGGGGGTAAAGCCAAGGCTGCGCGCAAGCGTTCCATCGATGACTCCGGACCACGGGTTGGTCAGAGGTGCCGCGCTGGGTTCGATTGGGGATTCCGCGAGATTGCTCAATTCAAGGATAGTCATGGGCGCGTCGTCGACCGTGTTTACGATGTGCCCATCGAACGCCCCGGCAAGAGCTAGCTTCGTAACCACAGCAATATCGCGGTGATGAATCATGCTCATCCGATTGGCTGGGTGAAGTTTCAGCAGTTGTGCGATGTGCGGAATCTGGGCGATATGCCCGTCGTTATCTCCATAAACGAAGCCGTACCGCAAGACCGACCAGTTGAGGCCACTCTCGCGCAACAGTTTCTCGGCAGCTACCTTGCTGGCCGGATAGTCGCGGGTCGGTGCCACGTCATCGCTTTCCAGCGACGGCCGGGGAGCGTCCACGTTGTAAACGAGACTGGTGCTGGCCATGATAAACCGCGCTGTCGATGCGTTCGCTTTGACTGCTTCAATGAGATTACGCGTGCCCTCGAGGTTGACGTTCCAGATCTGCTTCACATCGGGTGTGCGAAGCAGTCCAGCGAGGTGGACGACGGCATCTACGCCGGCGACGGCGGTTCGAAGCGAGGCAGGATCGAGAATGTCGCCCTCTACAGTTGTGACGCCAGCGAAGAGGGGTTTCGCTTGACGTACTAGTGCACGGACATCAAATCCGGCTTCGACGAGGCGAGGCAGGAGGCGGGTTCCGACGAGGCCGGTTGCGCCAGTGACAAGAATAGTCATGGTTTCTTTCCTTTCTGAAAAAGACTGTTTAGCCGTTCAACGCCGTTGCTGAGTACGCGCACTACTGTTGAAAGGTCTTCTTTGGGGACACCCGCAAATGCGGTTTCCAGGATCAAGGCAATCGGGTCAGGCAGTGCTTTCCAAAGGGCTTGTCCAGCAGGCGTGATCGACAGCAGCTTTTGTCGCTGGTCTTGGGGATCAGACGTTTGCGCGACAAAACCTTTGCGCACTAACGTCGAGACGACGCCGCTCAGCGTCGGCTTCTCAATCTGCAGAACGATCTGTAGATTTCGTTGAGCCATCGGCCCGTCGTGTACGAGGTGCCATAAGACGTACCACTGTGTCGAGCCAAGGTCGTACGGCCTCAGGGTGGCTTCGATGACTGAGCGTGCGGCGAAGTGGTACTTTTTGGCCCACGCACCGGCTGATTGGTGATTCTCTGTACTCAAGCCGATACTCCATTGGTTTGCTACCGAACTATTATAGTTAGGTAGCAAACCATGTCAAGTGACGGTACTAAGAACTGCGCTGCCTTGACAAGCGCGGTCTAGCCATGGAGCGTCAAGTGGTTCGTGAGTTATCGAGACGACTGACGGGAGCGGCGACGTTGAGGCAGTCGTCTAGCCGATGTCATTGCCGACGTGACCACGCGGGCTGGGCCTCGCGGCCGATCTGAACTGATGTCGGGCGTAAACCCCTTCGCGCAGTCACAACCGCCCGAAGTGCGCCGTCTGGCCGTTGGTCTGCAGGAGCCTGTAAGAAATTTATGTGTAAGGCATACGCCAACCAGCAGGAGCATCTATGCCAGTTGATCAGCCGCAAACTCGCATTGTCGCAGGCTCATGAGCTGACCGTATTCGCACCATCGGAGGCGACTCCGACGGGGAGAGGAAAGCGAATCGATGGGACAGTTCAACGTCTCTCGACCTCGAATCTTGCCGTCGAGAGGCCCGAGTCGGGTTTGGTCCTCTAGCGCAAACGGCAGGAGGGGAACACCTCATTCTCCCTGCGCAGGCAGGACCAAGACGACTAGCGCATCGCAAACGCGTGATCCTCGTTTGGCTTGGAAAGGCGGGGCATTTCCCAATCGACGCGCTGTTAAAAAGGTTGATGCGCTCGGATGCGGCAATCAGGACTTTGACCGACGGCTATTCGCGCGCCTTGCGTGGCATACGCAAGACCAGCTTCAGCGACCAGTGAACACAGGTTTGCGACGTTCGGCCATGGCTCTGACTCCCTCCTGGAAGTCGGCGGATCTAAACTGATCTCGCTGGATCAATAGTTCTCGCTGATTTGCCCGAAAAATTTCTTCGTAGAGACCCTGTCTTAAAGTCTCCCGCGTGCTCAGGACGGCCAGGGGGGCGGACGCTGCGATTTCCTGGGCGAACAGGAGTGCGCTCGCGAGGACCTCGTCGTTAGGCACCAGAGAATCTGCAAGACCAATATCGACGGCTTCCTTTCCGCCGATGCGCCGGCCTGTGTAGAACAAGCGTGCTGCTTGTTGCTGCCCGATCAGCCGCGGAAGGGTCACACTGAGCCCAAAACCGGGGTGAAAACCTAGCAGATTGAAATTTGCGCTAAATCGAGCTTCTTCGCATGTAACTCTGAAGTCGGCGGCCAATGCCAACCCGAGACCTGCTCCGACTGCTGCGCCTGCAATGGCAGCCACAAGAGGCTTTCGGGTTTGGTAGACCTTGAGCGCCTCAGCGTAGAAATCAGCTGGGTCTCGATCCCGCCCCTCCGCTGCCGAGGCAGCGAGATCAGCTCCAGCGCAAAAGGCGGATACGCCCGATGAAAGGACCACGGCTCTGCATTCGGGGTCCGCATCCAGCTCGAACAGCGACCGGGTCAGCTTCCCCATGACGTCGCCGTTGACATGATTATGAGGAGGACGAGCAAGAACGACATTTGCGACCGCCCCGTGACGGACGACATGAACTTCGGCTACGGATGACATCGGCTTTTCCTGGATTTTGTGGTCGGAGGCTGGGCATGAAGGGGAGGCTGCCGCGTAACGAGAATCGTCAGGGGCGCGTTGATTTTTAATAAGGCGTGAACACGCCTTTGTGTTCAGCGTCGCCTTGCGGATTCGATCTGATCCCAATCAGACTCGGTCCATTGGAGAAGGTCCTCGGCACCGGAGGTGCGGAGGTGCTGCCCGCCATCGATAGCGATCATCTCGCCATTGATGTAAGCGGCGCTATCGCTTACCAAGAATGCCGCCAGCGTCGCCAACTCTTCAGGCTTGCCGGTGCGGCCGAGCGGATTGCTGGGGCGTCGTCCAACAGTCAACCGTGTCGCAGTAGGATCCAGCCCTCGCTGCGCGCCTTCAGTTGGAAATGGACCCGGCGCGATCGCTACGCAGCGAATTCCGTAAGGTCCCCATTCCACGGCAAGGCTGCGGGTCATCGCAAGCATCGCAGACTTTGCCATGGCTGACGGAACGGTGAACGCTCGGCCAGTACGAGTAGAGGTGGACAGGATGCTCAACACCACCCCAGGGTGCCCTGCATCGATCCAGCGCCTCCCCGCTTGAAGAGTGCAGTACAGGCCGCCATGCATGGTAGGGGCAAGGATTGCGTCAGCGGCGCGGGCGCTGAGTCGATCCGTCCTCGCCACAAACGAAGCGGCGGCGTTGTTGACCAGCACGTCGATCGCTCCAGAATTCCACGTTTGCTCGAACAGATCCTCTACTGCCTGCGGATCACGAATGTCACAGGTCACGCTTTCGACATCGGCACCGAAGCGTCTGACTAGCTGTTCACGAGCTGCGTTCAACCGCTCCGAATTGCGTCCGCAGATCACCAGCGATGCGCCCTGACTGGCAAAACATTCGGCCATTGCCAAACCCAGCCCGGACCCACCGCCGGTGATGAGAATTCGGCGTCCGCGAAGGGCCATAGGCTCAAACATAGTTAACCTTTTCACCGGTCGAGCTGAAGTCGACGTGTGTGGGGGCAGGCCGTCTGCCTGTCCTAGGCCACGATCTATTCACAGCGCGGAACATGGTGGGATCGCAACGAGCAGCGAGTCGGCCGCACGTGGCTGCGCGCTGTCCCAGATTACGCGCTCAGCGCATCAACCACAGGCGACCGAACCAGCCCACGGCGCTGAAGATCAGAAATCCGGGCTTCACTCCACCCAAGGTCGCGCAGCACGTCGAAGCTGTGCTCACCGATCAAAGGCGCGGGCTTGGCCGCCTCCGGGGAGCTGTCACTGAACGATACAGGGTAGGGGATCTCGCGGAAGTCGCCCAAGTGAGGATGATGCCGCACAGGAAATTCGCGAACTATTTCGTCAAGACTGACGATCCGTCCTACAGCGATGCTATGTTCTTTGCAAAAGTCGAGCCAGTGCTGAGTAGGACGCATTGCGATGATTGCTCGCATTTCGCGGTACAGGAAGTCGGCCTCTATCTGCACATTCCGACCAGCGGACTTATCACTACCGACCAAGTCATGCCGTCCACCGTGAGCGAATATGGCGTCGTATTCGCGTTGAGAGTAAGGCATCATGTTGATCCATCCATCAGCGGTTCTTGCCGGCCCTCTGGCAGAGCTCAGCACCCGCGTGTAGCCTGGTTCTGAGATTGGAGGAACCGCCATTGCCCCCGCACCGTGCTCCAACATGGTGAACGCGCGCATTACGTCCAGCATGGCAAGGCGGATATACTGACCGCGATCTTCACCCGATTGCTCGCGGTGATACAGCGCGGCGATCACAGCGTTCGCGACCATCATGCCGCAGATCTTGTCCGCCATGATCGTAGGAGCCAGGGTCGGTGTGCCATTGATTCGCATCGCTGCATCCGCCAGCCCGCACTCAGCTTGAATGATGTCGTCATATGCGGGGTCGTTCGACCGGCCGCTGCTTGGAGAGAAACCCACCGCATGGCAGTAAATGACGCGCGGATTGCTTTCGGCCACTTGCTCGTAAGAGAGACCAAGCCTGCCCAGTGGACCGGTGCGAAGATTCGTGACAATGACGTCGAACTTCTTTGCGATTTCCAGAATCGCCTCTCGGCCTTCAGCGCTTTTAAGGTCTATAGAGAGGCTTCGTTTGTTGCGAAAGAGGTTCAGACCAATCGGGGACAGATCCGTGTGCGCGCATTGACCCATGAGTCGGCTCTTGCTGCCCGCGGGTGGCTCCACCATTAGCACGTCTGCGCCCATGTCGCCCATCATTTGGGTGGAGTAAGGCCCCATGATGTGGCTGCTTAGATCCAGCACAGTCACGCCTGAAAGTGGCCCGCGTCGCTCGGATGTCTTCGAATAATTGTTCATTTCTTATGCGATCTTTTCAAGAAAATTGGAACTCGAGCCAACCGCCGTCGAGGGCAATCTCTCCGGTCTCGAGGCAGGCTTGGAACGCAATGCCCGTATCGCACAGCCAGGTTTTTAGGGTCAGCGTCTGTCCAGGGGAAACTGGACGTGAGAATCTCGCCTGCATACTTTTGAATGCCGCACTTCTTCCAGATGCAAACTGATTCAGAATTGTTCGCGCACATATTCCATAGCTGCAAAGGCCATGCAGGATGGGGCGGTTAAACCCGCTTCGCTTGGCATACGCGGGATCGCTATGAAGCGGATTTCTGTCTCCAGTCAGGCGAAAGACCAGCGCTTGCCATTCCACAGTTGGGATCTGAAAGACTTCCGTAGGCGCTCCGCTCGGAAGCGCTTGCTTTTGGTAAACACTGTCTCCGTAAGCCCCCTCACCAACTGCCTCGCGGATGAATGCACTCGAAGTTGAGCTGAACAGATGCGCTCGGGTCAGCGCATCAAATCCGTCGGTGGTCCGATGAACTAATGCCCCAGTGCGTTTGAACTCAAGACCGGAAATGCAACTACGCAGCTCAACCCGACCTTCTGTTGCAAGGGTACTGAACAGTTGTAAGGATTGAGCCGCATGTAGCTGCTTGGTGCGATCGACTCCTGACAGCGAGGATTTCATGCCTGCGCGTTGAGCCAAGGTCGCTGCAAACGTCGGGATAACCTCGAGGTTTGTCCCCGCGCTGTTCTCCGTCGTCCATTGAAGTTCATTGCGAGGGTCTTGCTGTCCTGCCCCGACCGCGATCGCGTAAAGCATCGCATCGCGATTCGTCCAGTCAACGTATAGAGGTTCATAAGAGGTCCCGACAATCTCGGGACTTAGCGGCTTCGTCACCTGCGCGCCATTCATTTCAGGAGCTCTTTGTAGAGAGTGGTCTCCTCGTCGATAAACTTGCTGAGCTGCGTTGTGTCCATGCCCAAGGCTCGGCTGTTGCGGTCCTTGTAGAACTGCGCCATTTCACCGCTGTTCGCTGCGGCCGCCGCCATCGAGCGCACGCGCTCCGCAATCGGTTTAGGCGTCTTCCTACTGATACCGATCCCGGACCAGACGATTAAGTTAACGCCGGGATAGCCTGCTTCTGCAAAGGTGGGAATGTCTGGGAAGACCGCATTGCGGGACGGTGAAGCCAATGCTAGGGCGCGAACCTTTCCTCCTTTAATGAGGGGGGCGGCAGACGGAAGATCCATAAAGGCAGCAGAGAAAGCGCCGCCTACAAGGTCTGTAGTCATTTGGCCGGCGCCTTTGTATGGAACTTCAACAAACTTGACCCGGGCTGCCTTCTCTAACATAACGCGCGCGCCACGAAAACTTTGCGAATAACTACCGAAGAATGTGTTGCCACCATTCCGCTTAGTTTCTTCGATGAGATCGGATAGAGTCTTCAGCTTGCTGCCGCTGTTGACCAACAGGACGGCATCGCTTGCGCCTAGTCCAACGACCATCTCGATATCGTGAGGGTTGTAGCCGACATCTTTAATCAGGAATGGCGTCATGTAGAGCATCCCTCCCGTCAACGAAATCATGGTGTGACCGTCGGCCGGCGCGGATAGCGCGTCCCGAATTCCGATCGCAGCATCGGCGCCGGGCTTGTTTTCGACGATGACCGGCTGCTTTGCCTGTTCGCCTAACAACTGTGCGAACTTGCGGGTTGAAGAATCGAGGCCACTCCCACCCCCAAGCGGCACAACGATTCGAATCACTTTATCTGGGAAAGCCGGTGTCTCGGCCCACGCCGCCGTCTGAACAAAAAAAGCGGCGCATATCAAAGCGCAGCGCATCAACGACTTCATTGGGTTGTCTCCTATGGATTTCGGCCTTCCTGCTTGTCCTGCGAGGCCGGAGTCATAGTCTATGGCGCATGATGTCCGCCATGCCATGCTTCTGGGAGCATAATAAAAATGCTTGTAATGTTCTGAGGAGAGCACCGGTGATAAATACGCTTCTTGATACCCAAGCTCCGCTTCACGGTCGTACGCACCTGCGCAGTCAGGACCTGAACCTTCTATTGGTGCTCCGCGTGCTGCTTGAGACGTGCCACGTGAGCGAAACCGCGCGATTGCTAGACAGCAGTCAACCGGTGGTTAGCCGCATGCTTGAACGGCTGCGACTTGCTATGGCAGATCCTCTTCTGATCAAAAGTGCAAACAAGATGGTGTGCACGCCTAGAGCGGAAGAGCTGAAGCCGTTGTTGTCCAGTCTTGCAGGGCTTTTGGACGAAATCTATCGAGTGCCGGCCGACTACCGCCTTGATCAAATTGAGCGTACCGTTGTCGTGGGAATGAATGACGCACTGCAATACGTACTGGGACCAAATCTGCTGAATCGATTTCGAAGTGTTGCACCTCGTGCGTCCCTCAAGCTGGTCCCCTTGGCACATACCAACCCGCGCCAAGCGGTGATAAACGGCGAGGTCGACCTCATGATCGGTATGACGTCTGCAGAGGAAACGCTGCTCAGGCGCCAGCCGGTCCTGACAAGTGGGTACCTGTGCCTTGTCAGTCGGGATCATCCGATAGGGGGCGAAGTCCTAACCGTCGATAGTCTTGCCGACTGGCCATATCTCGAGGCTTCAAATACAGGCATCATGACGTTGGTCACCGACAAAATGTTTGCACGTGCAGGTGTTCGAAAACGTACACAGGCTCATCTTTCCAGTTTTCTCGCTGCTCCAGAGGTAATTGCTGGAACGGATCTTGTTTGTATCCTTCCTGCCTACCTGTTCAACCACTTTTCAAGACATGACGCAGTTCGATGCTTGAGGGTGGTAAGTGATGTGGAGCCTCATTCGGTGAGCATGTATTGGCACAATTCGAAGCACATCGATCCGTTCGTGAAGTTCGTCAGAGAGCTGGTGTTTGAGGTCGGGCGCAAAGCAACTGAACTCGTGGCTCCGCCTGCTGAGTTTGGTGGCTAAAAACTCTGACGCCAACCGGGCTCTCACGGACTCAGAAAGTTGGCTTGAGCCTGCGAGTCGATATAGTGGGCTCCCCCAAGCGGAGAAGCTCTCGCTGAACTTCACGCAGGAGTGTCGAGAGCCGTGCTTGCGCTATTTTCGATCTAAAAACTTTGCCATGTAGCGCTGCGGTTCGCCGGTCCCAAACGCTGACGCGAACTCGCCCACCCCTGCAACGATGGCCGCATCGAGGTTGCTGGTGCGCCATTCCCGCAGTAGGCGCTTTTGCTGCCGCACGACGTGTCTACCGTAACTCGCGAGTTGGTTGGCCAGCCTCCCTACTTCTTCGTCCAGGCGTTCCAGCGGCATCACGGTGTCGACGAGAGACCAAGAAAGTGCCTGTGCGGCATCGATGTTGTCTCCGGTAAGGAGCATCCAGTTCGCGCGGGCCTGCCCAATCACCCCTGGCAAGAGCGCGGCATGGATGATGGACGGAATTCCTACTTTGATCTCGGGCATTCCAAATTGCGCTCGGTTCGATGCAACGCGCAGATCGCACGCTGCCATCAGTTCCAGGCCCCCGCCTAAGGCCCAGCCGGAGACGCGGGCGATGACGGGCACAGGGCATTGACGAACCGCCTCGCAAAGCTTGCGCAGGCCTTCGATGAAATTGCGTGCCGTCTCCGGCGTGAGAACACCCATCTCACGGATATCTGCTCCCGCGACGAATGCCTTTTCCCCAGTACCACGCAGGATGACAACGCGCAGTGTTTCGCACGCGATGATTTCCTCGAAGGCACTGCGGGTCGACTCGATCACGGCGGTGCTCAGAAGATTGAGGTGCCCGCCACCGGCGATGGTGATGGTGGCTACGCCGCCTTCGCTCCACGCGACATGGGTGCTTTGAGGGGTATTCATCAATGTCTTCCATTCATGCGTGTCGTGAAGTCACGTCCCTCACTCGCGGTGCCAGGGCGCGCGCAGCCTTCCGCCAAGCCCATGACGTGGTGCAGCGCGGGACCGACTCCGGTGGTGAGTGCAACCTTGCCCTCGCCGTGCGCCGTGCGCCGTGCGCCGTGCGTGGCCGTGCACTTCGTGCAACTAAGAGTGTGGCGGAGAAGTATGCATCGACGGTTGCGTCGGTTCTCCGATGAAGACAATGGCCGACCGACTTCATGATGTTTGGCTTCAGATCGGTTCACGCTGGACCCAGAGCGCTTGCGCCTCATAACGGTCCCCGGCGGCGAAATCGAGTCGTTCGCCCTGGCGAGCAAGAACGTGGCAACGTCGTGGCTTGATCGAGTAGTGGTAGCCACGAGCCGTTCATACTGCGTCTCGCGTGATCTCAACGTGCCAGACGGGCAGTGTAAAAGGCATCAATCAACCGAGATCCCATACTCGGTCACAGCCTTTTTCCAACGTATGGCTTCGGCCTGCACGTACCTGACCGTTTCGACGTCGCTCAAATCCGGCACGGTCGCGCCCTGGGTTTTCCAACCCTCAACGACTGCCGAGTCTTTGAGGGCGGCGCGAATCGCCTGGGCGGCACGTTCAATCACCGGCGCGGGGGTGCCTTTCTTGACCCACCAGCCATACCAGATGGTTGCATCCATCTCTGGTCCACCCGCTTCCTTCATCGTTGGCGTATCTGGAAATAAGGGCGTCCGAGTTTCGGCCGCCACAGCCAGCAGTTTGATTTTGCCCGCACGGATGTGTTGGGCGGAGGTTCCCAGGCCATCAAACATCAGTTGGCATTGGCCGCCAATCAGATCAGTCATTGCTGGGGCCGTGCTTCGATAAGGAATATGGGTCATGCTCACCTTGGCCAAGCGCTTGAACTGCTCGCCCACGATGTGTTGGGCGGTGCCACTGCCAGACGAGCAATAGTTGATCTTGCCCGGGTTGGCTTTGGCGTAGGCGATCATTTCCTTTACCGTCTGGAAAGGGGCTGAGTTTGTGATGACCAACACACTAGGCACGCGCGCGGTGAGCGCAACGGGGATGAAGTCCTTCTCGATATCAAATCCTCGCTTGGGATAGAGGGCTTCGGCCATGGGCTGATGTACGCCGCCGGACAAGAAGGTGTAGCCGTCTGCAGGCGCATCCGCGACGCTTTTGACGCCGATCGTGCCGCCTGCGCCGGGCTTGTTGTCCACGAGAACGGGCTGTCCAAGTGACAGAGTCATCCGTTGTGCAATGGGACGGGTGAATGTATCTACACCGCCGCCAGGACTGTAAGGCGCTACGATGCGAAGCGGCTTGTCCGGCCAGTCAGCAATGGCATGGCCAGCTGCGAGCGCGACGAGCGCTGCAGCGACGGTTTGACGCAGGAGTGAGTACATGTATGTCTCCAGTTTTCTTCTTCAATAAGCCTCGCGCATTGATGCGCGCAAACTACTTCAGCCGCTTCCAGGTCGCAGTCGCAAACGCCACCAGCTCCCCCGATTCGTCCTTCAGGGTGGAGCGCAGAAATGAAATTCCTTGACCTAGCTTGGTGACTTCGCCCGTGCAGGTGAGGGTTCCCTCTCTAGCTGCTTTCACGTACTGGGTCTTCATCTCAAGCGTTGTGCCAGCGCCCTGCAGGTGCTTGAGCAGGTGTCCCATTGAGATGTCCATGACGGTGGCAATCACGCCGCCGTGCAAAGAGCCTTGCGGGTTGAACATGAAGTCTTGCACCGCAAATCGCACGATGCAGGCATCGTTCTCGTAAGCGAATTGAAGGCCAAGTAAGCGTGCTAGGAAGAACTCTTCGAATACGGAGCGCTGAGTCTGCAGGGCTGTTTCGAAAGCTTGACGCGCCGCCGCTTCATCCATGGGGAGCCTGCGCATCCGTGCACCGCACTACCCCACGGGCGGCCAAGCCCTCGACGTCCGAGGACGACATTCCCAGCATCTCGCCGAGGATCTCGACGGTGTGCTGACCTAGCAGCGGCGGCGGCTTGTGGTCGTCGTCGTTGCAGTCGTCGAAACGGAAAGGGGTGTCGATGTTGCGAACCGTGCCAGCCGTCGGGTGCTTCATTTCGATGACCATACCGCGCGAAGTTAGTTGTTCGGCTTCGCAGACTTCAGCCACTGATCTGATGTCGCCGTAAGGAACGCCTGCCCGTTTGAGGCCTTCGATCCAATGGCTGCGCGGCTTGGTCGAGATAATCTTGGCCACCAGCGGCACCAGCTCGTCTC
>Ga0160430_100568_pt1 | contig 19244 bp, 18 predicted proteins | sample HID1971I_E0MG_FD_108274 | JGI IMG/M metagenome (GOLD analysis project Ga0160430, IMG submission 108274) | Enriched millipede-associated microbial communities from UW Madison campus, WI, USA - HID1971I_E0 MG | ecosystem: Host-associated > Arthropoda: Insects > Digestive system > Unclassified ...
CAGTTGGTCGTCGACCTGCTGGCTCGTCAGCGGTTCTCCGATGAGGATGCGCTTGGCGAGCGGCGGAGCGTCCGCGCCCTCCCTGTTTTCGTCTGACACGTCCGGCGACACTACGCCTCCTGATGGCATCCTCATGCGATCCTCACGGAATCCCTACGCGTGGATGCGCCGTCCTCACGAAATCCTTACGGGCAAAGCTACACTGGCACGCTGTGGAAGATCAGGTGCTGCTCGGGTTCATCGCCATCGCGATCGGAGTGGCTTTCGGCATCCTCCTCTTCGTGCCGTTCGTGGCGATCAGCTACCGCCGGCGTGGGCGCCTCGGCCTCGGACGAACGCTGCTCTGGCTGGCGGCGCTGATCTACTTCTGGGCGATCTGGACGTACACCCTGCTTCCCCTGCCCGACCCCGACACGATCCGCTGCGTCGGGGCGATCACCGATCCGATGTCCGTGGTGCGCGACGTGCGGACGGCGCTCGCGGCCCCAGGGAATCCGCTGCGGCATCCGGCACTGCTCCAGCTGGTGTTCAACGTGCTGCTGTTCCTGCCGCTCGGCTTCTTCATCCGGGTGCTGGCCGGCCGCGGCATCCTGGTCGCGTTCGCCGCCGGGTTCGGTCTGTCGCTGCTGGTGGAGACGACGCAGCTGACCGGCGTGTGGGGGATCTATCCCTGCGCGTACCGCTTCTTCGACGTGGGCGACCTCATGACGAACACGCTCGGCGCGGTCATCGGCTGCATCCTCGCGCTCGTCGTCCCGCGGTCGCTGCGCGGTGCCCAGGCGAGTCCCGACGCCGACCGTCCGCGGCCGGTCACCCGCGGACGCCGGGCGCTCGCGATGCTGTGCGACGCGCTCGCCTACGGATTCCTCAGCGTGGGAGTCGGCGTCACGGTCCAGGTCTGGCTGGAGTACGTGGTGGACGACCGTGCGGCCGTGCTCGACGGCGGTCTCGCGTCCGCGGCGGGAACCATCGTCCCCTCGGGTGTCTTCCTGCTGCTGATCCTGGTCGGCGGACGCTCGGTCGGCGACATCGCGGTGCAGCTCCGGTACGCCGGGTCGCGTCTCCCCGCACCGTTCGCGCGCCTCCTCCGCTGGGCGGGCGGCATCGGCGGTCTCGGCGCCCTCACGTTGCTCGGGGGATGGTTCGACGTCGCCTCGTCGGTCCTGATCCTCGTCGCGATCGTGCTGCTGTTCACCACCCGCTACGGGCGCGGGCTCCCCGGCATCCTCTCCGGCCAGCACCTCTCCGATGCCCGGGCGGATGCGGATGCGGTCACGCCTCGTGCGGGCGGGGCAGGTACCACTCCGTGAACTCCGTCGCGCGACCGTCGGGTGCGAGCCGGATGATCCAGAGGTTGAGGTAGTCCCGCTCGGCCGGATACTCGGTGCGACCCTGGACCACCACGAAGCCGTCGACCTCGTGGAGGATCTCCCACGCGAACGTCCAGGTGCCCGGTTCGTCGAGGTCGTCGAGCCAGCCGGCGACGATCGCCTCTCGCCCGACGCGCGGCTCGGAGTCGGGACTCGTGAGGTAGCGGGCGTCGTGGCTGAACAGCGCCCCGATCCGCTCCGGGTCGTTCGACTGCCACGCCTCGATGTACGCCCTGGTCCAGTTCTCGCCTGCTGTCGTCATGTGCTCCGTTCTAGAGCGCCTCGGCGGCGGCGTCAACCCGTTCGTGAACCGTAGGGACAGGGAGGATCCACAGCGGTTTCCGATCACGAACCCGTAACGTCGAGGGCATGACGACCGTTCACGTCACCGAGGACACGATCAACCAGGCCCGCGAGCTGCGCGACGAGCTGCAGCGGTTCCTGCGCGAGTACGAGTTCGGGATGCGGGAGGTCGAGACGAAGATCTCGATCCTGCGCGACGAGTTCACGCACGACCACGCCTACAACCCGATCGAGCACGTGAAGAGCCGGCTCAAGTCGCCGGACAGCATCGTCGAGAAGATCGCCCGCAAGGGCATCGAGGAGCCCGACTTCGATCGCATCCGCACCGAGATCACCGACATCGCGGGCGTCCGGGTCACCTGCAGCTTCGTCGCCGACGTGTACCGCCTGTTCGACCTGCTCACCGCGCAGGACGACATCACGGTGCGCACGGTCAAGGACTACATCGCGCACCCGAAGGCCAACGGATATAAGAGCCTGCACGCGATCATCGAGGTGCCCGTGTTCCTCTCCACCGGTGCCCTGTCGGTGCCCGTCGAGGTGCAGTTCCGCACGATAGCGATGGACTTCTGGGCGAGCCTCGAGCACAAGATCTATTACAAGTTCTCGAACCAGGTGCCCTCGCACCTCGTCGACAGCCTGTCCGATGCCGCGGATGCCGCCGCCGAGCTCGACAGCCGCATGGAACGCCTGCACCGCGAGGCGCACGGCATCCCGCTGCGCCAGCTCGCGCCGCCTCCTCCTCCCGCGCCGCCGGCGATCCCGGACGCCCCCACCGATCCACGGGTCGTCGGGGTCTAGACGGCGCGAGACCGCGCGAGACTCCGCCTCCCCCTCCACCCCTGCCGAGACATCGGAGGAGCGGGCGGCACAGCGGGGGTGTCGACCGCAGCCGGTGTCTCAGGAGTCAGCGCGCGGGCCGAGCCGTCTCAGCCTTCGTTGTCCGTCGTCGAACCGAGCTCGGAGGGGTGGGTGAGCCGCCACCACTCGGACGGCGGGTCGATGCTCCCCTCGATCACGACCGGAGCGGTGACCGTGTTCGGGCCGGCGGTCCAGCTGACGCTCCCCACGACCGTTCCATCCCGATACGTCGGCGGGGCCTTGATATCCATCGACACGACGATCGGCGTGTCCGACCACGTGAAGATCGTCGCGGTCTCTCCGATGACCAGCCGGGCGGAGGATCCCCACGGGGTCGAGATCGTGCCGACCTCCTCCCCGGATGTCGCGACGGGCACCTCATGGAAGCCGGCACGGACGCTGTCCAAGGTGGCGATCACGCCGTCGTTCACGGACTCCCGGGAAGATCCTCCGAGGACGACACCGGTCACCGCCAGGGGAGCGGAGACACCCACGTCGAGCGTGGCGGTGTACAGCAGGCTGTACGTGCCCTCGCCCAGGGTGCCGGTCTTCAACCCCGTGATCCCGGCGGTGCCGAGGAGACCGTTGGTGTTGTAGAGCTGGCCGGCGCCGGGAAGTGAGATCGACGGGATCGAGACGATCCGAGCGATCGCCGGATGCGCGGCGGCGAGCTTCCCGATCGCCAGGAGGTCGGCAGCGGTGCTCGTGTTGCGAGGGCTGATGCCGGTCGGCTCGGTGATCGTGGTGCCGGTCAGCCCGTGGGCGGAGAGCCAGGTGCGCGTCGCGCCGAGGAACGCGTTCTGAGATCCGAAGATCCGGGACGACAGCGCTTCGGCGTAGTTGCTCGCGGAGGGGATCAGCATGGCGGCCAGCGCATCGTGCAGCGACATCGAGGTGCCCGTGGGCATGGGGGCGATGGTCGCACCCTGCACGTAGTACCGGTCGTAGAGGTCGTGATCGGACTTCGTGAACGTGATCGTGGGTCCGGGGTCGTCGGCGGAGGCGAGCGGGACGGCGTCGAGGATGACCAGCGCGGTGATGAGCTTGGTGATGCTCGCGATGGGGAGGGGGTCGCCGGTGCCGCTCGTCGACCAGACTCCGCTCGCCTCCTCGCCGAGGTACGTGTCCGCGCCGGAGATGCTGATCGCGGAGGCTGCCACGGGGACGTCGGCGAGGGACGCGGCATCGACGGCCGGGGCCTGCGGCACCCGCGTGGACACGGCCGGGGGATTCACGGGAGCGGTGAGAGCCCACCCGACATATGCCCCGCACGCGGCCAGGACCAAGAAGATGCAGGCGGCGGCGATGAGGAGTCCCCGACGCCGGCGTGTCCGGCGCACCTCCGGGTCGATTCGCTCACGACGGGAGGGGAACTCCTGCTCGCGCGTCATCAGCTCCGCGAAGTCGGACAGCCCGTCCGTCGATTGATCCGGCGCCTTCAAGGACAAGGCCTCTCACCGATCGCGCCTGGCGTGAGCAACGAGTACCTCCGATGAAGGTTCACCGCTGCCTCGTGGCAGGGACCGCCCGGGGGACGATGCCTCATCATCTCGAACAGCCGACGCGTGCGGTATCGGCCATTCGGGGGACACGCTCGCGAGCTCCGTCCGACCTCTAGCCGAGGAACTCCCGCGCCGCGGCCGAGAGCGCGGTGACGCCGACCTCGATGGTCGGGTGGATCTCCGGCGCGAAGAACGGCGAGTGGTTGGTCGGGATCTCCTGCTCCAGGCGACCCGCCGCCGCGGCCTCGGCGAAGCGGGTCGGGTCGACGCCGCCCCAGAACCAGAACACCAGGGGAGCGCCGGCGTCACGGGCGAACCACGACACGTCCTCGCTCCCGGTGAACATGCCGGGGTCGATGACGGATGCTTCGCCGAGGGCCCGCTGCAGCGCCGCGGTCACCCGGGTCGTGGCGTCCTCATCGTTGATGGTGGCGGGGAGGGTGTGATCGGTGCGGATCTCGGGCTCGCGCTCCGCGCCGGACGCCGTCGCCTCGGCGCGCACGATGCGCTCGACGCTCGCGAGCACCTTCTCGCGCGCCTCCTCGTTCGGGTAGCGCAGGCTCAGCTCGAGCTTCGCCTCCGCGGGGATGATGTTGTTCTTGAGCCCGGCATGGATCGAGCCGACCGTGACGACGGCCACGCCCTGCGGGTCGATCTCGCGCGAGGCGATGGTCTGCAGGCGCATCACGGTCGCCGCGGCCATGACGACCGGGTCGATCGTGGCGTGCGGGCGGGAGCCGTGACCGCCGCGTCCGTGCAGGGTGACGGTGAGTCCGTCGGAGGCCGCCATCTGCGTGCCGCTGCGCACCCCGATGATGCCGGCGGGCAGGGGGGTGACGTGCTGGCCGAGCACCACGTCGGGCTTCGGATAGCGGTCGAGGATGCCGTCGTCGAGCATCGCGCGCGCACCGGCGCCGTACTCCTCCGCGGGCTGGATCAGCACGACCAGCGTGCCCGACCATTCGGAACGCTCGGCGACGAGCTTCTCCACCGCGCCGATCATCGCCGTGACGTGCATGTCGTGGCCGCAGGCGTGCATGACGGGGACGGTCGTGCCCGCAGGGTCGACGCCCTTCGCGGTGCTCGCGTACGACAGGCCCGTCTGCTCCTCGACGGGGAGCGCGTCCATGTCGGCGCGCACCCAGACGACGGGCCCGTCGCCGGACTCCCCGGAGCCTGTCGAAGGGTTGCGCAGCACGCCGACCACGCCGGTCACCCCGACGCCCTCTTCGACCTCGAGGCCGAGGTCGCGCAGATGCTGGGCGGCGATGCCCGCGGTGCGCGTCTCCTGGAACGAGAGCTCGGGGTGCTGATGCAGGTCGATGTAGAGCGCTTCGAGGTCGATCGTCATGGCCCGAGCCTAGCCCGGTGCCCTCTCGTTGCCGAGGCCTCTCCGCCCGCGGATCAGGCCGGATGCACGTAGGTCGACAGCGTCGGCCCGGGGCGCAGCACCGCGTTCACGATCGCCTGGATCGCGAACTCGCTCGCCCCGCCGAGCTCGATGGTGTCGGGGTGCAGGAGCCATTGCATCTGCAACCCGTCCATCACGGCGAGGATCGCGGCGGCGGCGTCGGCGATGGTGTCCGGATCGGACACGCCCTCCTGCACGCAGAGCTCGTGGAACGCGGCCGAGACCTCGCGACGCAGCGTCGTGTAGCGGTCTTCGAAGAAGCCCCTGGCGGGGTGGTCGTCCGTCACCGACTCGGCGGACAGCACGGTGTACGCCTGGACGATGCCCGGACGCTTCTCGTTCGCGAACGCCGTGCGCACGAGGTGCAGGAACAGCTCCGGGCCGTCGGGGATGTGCTTCTTGGCGAGACCGGCGACGTCGGACTGGTCGCGGTACGCGAGCACCTCGAGGAGCAGCTTCTGCTTGGAGCCGAAGTGGTGGAGGACCCCGGCGTGGGTGATGCCCACCTGCTCCGCGACATCTGCCAGCGTGCCGTTGGTGGATCCCTTGTTGCCGAAGATCTCGACGGCCGCCTTGAGGATCTGCTCCCGCTTGGCGAGGGTCGCCGGGCGCACGCGTACGGTCTGGTCGCTGTCTGCCACCGCGGCCTCCTCTCCATGTCGGTCTGTGGTTGCGATCTAACTTACTACTCGGTAACCTCACGAGAGCTTACTTTCTCGACAGTAAGCAAATCACGACGGCCGGCGGGCTCCCGTCCACCGGCGACACAGCACAATGACCCGTGCCCTAGGAGAAGCAATGAAGCTCAGAAAGTCTCTGATCGCCGCGACTGCGATCACCGCCCTCGGTATCTCGGCACTGGCCGGATGCTCCGCCGGAGGAGGGAACGACGACGGCGCCGGCAACGGCGCCGGCACCGCCTCCCTCACGATCGCGAAGCCCGACGGCGCCATCACCACGGAGTCCAACAACCCGTACGTCGGCGACTCCTCCGCCTCGAAGTACGGCTACGGCAAGGTGATCTTCGAGACCCTCGGACTCGTGAACCAGACCGGCGACCGCGGCGTCACCCCGTGGCTTGCCGAGAGCATCGAGTGGAACGACGACTACACCGTCCTCACCGTCGTGCCGCGCAAGGACGTCACGTGGAGCGACGGCAAGCCCTTCACGGCCGACGACATCGTCTACTCGTACGAGCTCGTCTCGACCCCCGCGCTCGACACTGCGGGCCTCCAGTTCGAGGGCGCCGAGATCGACGGCGACGCGGTCGTGCTGACCTTCGCCGAGTCGAAGTACGTCAACCAGGCCCGCGTGCTGCACGTCCCGATCGTCCCCAAGCACATCTGGGAGAACCTCGACGACCCGGCCACCGACCCCGTCAAGGGCGACGACCTGGTCGGCACCGGCCCCTACGTCCTGTCGAACTGGTCGACCGAGTCGGTCACGCTCGAGGCCCGCGACGACTACTGGGGCGGCGACCTCGCCGTGCCCGAGCTGCACTACGTCTCCTACGGTGACAACACCGCGCTGACCACGGCCCTCGCCAACGGCGACGCGGACTGGGCCCAGGCGTTCATCCCCCAGATCGAGGAGCAGTTCCTCTCGGCCGACCCCGAGCACAACAAGTTCTGGGCAGCCCCGACCACCGGCTCCGCGACGCTGTTCATGAACCTGCAGCAGAAGCCGTTCGACGACCCGGCCTTCCGTCAGGCGCTCGCCTGGGTGATCGACCGCGACGCGTACGTCGACATCGCCCGCGAAGGCGCCAGCGAGGCGGTCTGGTCGGTGACCGGTCTGTCCTCCATCCTCGAGGACGAGATCCAGCCCGAGTTCAAGGGCGAGGACTACTCGGTCGACGCCGAGAAGGCCCGCGACCTGCTCGAGACCGCCGGCTACACCTGGAAGGACGACGCGCTGATCGACCCCGACGGCGCGCCCGTCTCCTTCACCCTCTCCGTCCCCTCCGGATGGAGCGACTGGAACACCGCGCAGGAGCTGATCGCGGAGGACGTGACCGAGGCCATCGGTGCCGAGGTCAAGATCGACATGCCGGACTGGGGCGGCTGGGCCGACCCCCGCGACAACGGCACCTTCTCGGCGATCATCCACTGGCTCGAGGACAGCGGCACGGCATACGGTCTCTACACCTCGACCATGGACCCGCGCTGGATCTCGCCCGAGGGCAAGGCCGGCTTCAACTTCGGTCGCTTCGACGACCCGGAGGCGACGGAGGCCCTGAACTCGTACGCGAACGCCTCCTCGGACGACGAGCGCACCGCGGCACTCGACACGCTGCAGACGATCTTCTCGGAAGAGGTTCCGGCGATCCCGCTCGGCGCGCACCCGCTGCTGGGCGAGTTCAACACGCGCAACTACGTCGGATGGCCCTCGGACAAGGACCCGTACGCCTCTGCTGACCCGACTCAGCAGAACATCGTGCAGATCCTGACGAAGCTGAAGCCCGCCGAGTAAGCCGCCCGCTCCTGCGGCGCGTTTCGTCTCGCTTCGCTCGCTCGACGACCGGACACCCCCGCCGGTCGTCGAGCGAGGAGCGAGGGGCGAGACGAAACGCGCCGCGAGGACGCCCCACACGAAAGACATCCCCATGCCAGACCCCCTGCTCAGCGTGCGCGACTTCTCGGTCGTGTACGACGTCGATCCGCCCGTCGAGGCGGTGAAGAACGTGACCCTCGAACTGCAGCGCGGTGAGATCCTCGGTCTCGCCGGTGAGAGCGGCTGCGGCAAGACGACGCTCGCCTACGGCGTGCAGCGTCTGCTGCGCGCACCCGCCGTCATCACGAACGGCAGTGTGACCTTCCACGACGTCACCGGCGTCGACATCGACATCAACGCGCTCGACGTGGATGCGATGCAGCGCTTCCGCTGGGACAAGGTGTCGATGGTGTTCCAGGGGGCGATGAACGCCCTGAACCCGGTCGCGACGATCGGCTCGCAGCTGGAGGACGTCTTCGAGATCCACCGTCCCGACATGAACCGCAGGCAGCGGCGTGCCGAGGCCGAGGAGCTGCTCGAGATCGTCAAGGTCGGACGCCAGCGCGTGCGCTCCTTCCCGCACGAGCTCTCCGGCGGAATGCGGCAGCGCGTCATGATCGCGATGGCCCTGGCGCTGCGCCCGCAGCTCATGGTGATGGACGAGCCGACCACGGCGCTCGACGTGCTGGTACAGCGCGAGATCCTGAAGCAGATCTCGCAGCTGCGGCACGAGTTCGGCTTCTCGGTGATCTTCATCACCCACGACCTTCCTCTCCTCCTGGAGATCAGCGACCGGATCGCGATCATGCGCGAGGGCGAGATCATCGAGCTCGCCAGCGCCGAGCACATCTGGACGCAGCCCGAGCACGAGTACACGAAGACGCTGCTGTCCTCGTTCCCCCGCCTGACCGGGGAGAGAGGGGTGCTGGTGCGATGACCACCCTCGAATTCCGCAACGTCACGAAGGCGTACAACGTCCGCGGGGCCGGCCAGATCAAGGCCCTCGACGACGTGAGCTTCACCCTGACCTCGGGTCAGACGATCGGCCTGGTCGGGCAGTCCGGCAGCGGCAAGTCCACGATCGCGAAGATCCTCACCCAGCTCGAGACCCCGACCAGCGGCGAGGTGCTGCTCGACGGCAAGCCCATCCCGCGTCGCGGCAAGGGCCTGCGCAAGTACCGTCAGCAGCTGCGCATGGTGTTCCAGGACCCGTTCGCCTCGCTCAACCCGTACCACTCGATCCGCTACCACGTGGAGCGCCCGATCCGTCTCGACAACGTGGTGCCCAAGAAGGAGACCGAGGATGAGGTCCGGCGGCTCCTCGAGCGCGTGCGCCTGGATGCGGATGCCGTGATCGACCGTCGCCCGCACGAGCTGTCCGGTGGGCAGCGGCAGCGTGTCGCGATCGCGCGCGCCCTGGCCTCGCGCCCCTCGCTCCTCGTCGCCGACGAGCCGGTCTCGATGCTCGACGTCTCGATCCGCCTCGGCGTGCTGAACCTGCTCGCCGACCTGCAGCGCGAGGAGGGGCTCGGCGTGCTCTACATCACCCACGACCTCGCCACCGCCCGCCACTTCAGCGACGAGATCATGGTCCTCAACCAGGGCCGCGTCGTGGAGTACGGCGCCGCCGACGACGTCATCCTCAACCCGCAGGACCCGTACACACGAGAGCTGCGAGCCGCTTCCCCCGACCCGGACAAGCACTTCGCGTCGGCGACTCCGACGGGAGGTGCCCTGTGAGCACCGCGTTCCCCCAGCTCGACGACAACGACCTCGTCGCCCGCGACGCGCTCGAGGTCGGCACCACCGCGACCACCGCCGAACGCGGGCGCCGGAAGTTCCCGTGGCGCTTCTTCGCCGGCCGCGCGGGCTTCTACCTGTTCACGCTGTGGGCGGCCATCACGATCAACTTCTTCCTGCCGCGCCTCATGAAGGGCGACGCGGTCAGCTCGTATCTCGCGCGCAACCGCAACGTCAGCCCCGAGGCGGCCGATGCCCTGCGCATCCTGCTCGGCATCGACACCGACAAGTCGCTCTGGCAGCAGTACATCGAGTACTGGGGGATGCTGCTGCGCGGCGACCTCGGCATCTCGACGCTGCACGGCCTGCGCCCGGTCGCCGAGGTGCTCGCCTCGGCGCTGCCCTGGACGCTCGGGCTCGTCGGCATCGCGACCATCATCTCGTTCGCGATCGGCACGGTCGCCGGCGCCATCGTCGGCTGGAAGCGCGGCAGCAAGCTCGACGCGATCATCCCCGTGACGACCTTCTTCAACACGATCCCGTACTTCTGGCTCGGCCTCATCGCGATCGCGATCTTCTCGTCGACCCTGAAGTGGTTCCCCTCGTCGCACGCCTACGACAAGGGGCAGTCCCCGGAGTGGAGCTTCGACTTCATCGGCCAGGTGATCATGCACGGCACCCTGCCGGCGCTGACCATCGTGGTCGCCTCGCTCGGCGGCTGGGTGCTCGGGATGCGCAACATGATGCTCACCGTCCTCGACGACGACTACATCACGGTCGCACAGGCCAAGGGCATGCCCAACAAGCGGGTGCTGTGGGGCTACGCCGCCCGCAACGCGGTGCTGCCGCAGATCCAGAGCTTCGCGCTGTCGATCGGCTTCATCGTCGGCGGCACGATCGTGATGGAGATGGTGTTCAGCTACCCGGGCGTCGGAAAGCTCCTGCTCGACGCGACGAACGCCAAGGACTTCGCCCTGATGCAGGGCGTGTTCCTGGTGATCACGCTGTCCGTGCTGGTGGCCAACATCCTCGCCGATGTGGTCTACGCCTACCTCGATCCGCGCACGCGCCAGATGGAGTCCTGACATGACTGTTCCCACCACCGCAGCGAGCACCGCACCCGACGGATCGGCCGTCGTCTCCGGCATGCCCGAGACCGCGACCCTGCGCACGCCGCCGGCCGGCGAGCCGCCGCGCAAGACCTTCTGGTCGCAGCTCGGCCAGGCGTTCGCGATGTTCCGCAACCCCAAGTCGGTCGCGGGCCTCATCATCCTCGGCGTGTTCGTGCTCATCGCGATCCTCGCACCGTGGATCGCCCCGTACGGACCGACCCAGAAGGACCGCACGGCGCTCCGGCAGCCGCCCTCCTGGGAGCACTGGCTGGGCACGACGCACATGGGCGAAGACGTCCTGAGCCAGATCATCTTCGGCACCCGCGGCGTGATCGTCGTCGGCTTCCTCGCCGCGTTCATCGCCACGATCATCGCGATCACGATCGGCGTGATCGCCGGCTACGTGCGCGGCTGGAAGAGCGAGTCGCTGTCGGCGCTGACGAACGTGTTCCTGGTGATCCCCGGCATCCCGCTGATCATCATCATCGCCTCGCAGTTCGAGAACCCGCCGCTCATCGTGATCGCGGCGGTGCTCGGGATCACCGGCTGGGCGTGGGGTGCGCGTGTGCTGCGCGCCCAGACCATGTCGCTGCGCAACCGCGACTTCATCCAGGCCGCGCGCGCCAACGGCGAGCCGCTGCGTCGCATCATCACCGTCGAGATGCTGCCGAACCTCATGGCGCTCATCGCGTCGAGCTTCGTCGGCACCGTGACCGCCGCCATCCTCGGACTCACCACGTTGGCGTTCATCGGCGTGATCCCGGTGAGCAACCTGAACTGGGGCACCATCCTGTTCTGGGCGCAGCAGAACGGCGCCTTCCCGCGTCTGTGGTGGTGGTACGTGCCTGCGGGCCTCTGCATCGCCATCATCGGCGTCGCCCTCTCGCTCATCAACTTCGGCATCGACGAGTACGTCAACCCGCGCCTGCGCTCGGCCGGGGAGCGGGCCAGGGCGATGAAGAAGAAGGGGCTGAACGTGAACGACGCCGTCACGGTCGTCCGCAGCGTGCCGCTGCCGAAGAAGACCCCCGATCCCGTAGCCTCGACGGCTTCCGACTCCTCGACGACCTCGACCCAGAACACGAAGTGATGACCTCTCAGACCCTGACCACGGTTCTCCCCTACCAGGACCCCGCCCTCTCGATCCCCGAGCGCGTGGCCGACCTCCTCGGCCGCATGACCCTCGAGGAGAAGGTCGGGCAGATGCTCCAGCTCGACGCCCGCGACGACCTCGATGACCACATCGGACGTCGTCACGCGGGGTCGATCCTGCACACCTCGCCGGAGCGCATCATCCGCGCCAACGAGCTCACCGCCCAGACCCGCCTGCGCATCCCGCTGCTGGTCGGGGAGGACTGCATCCACGGTCACTCGTTCTGGCCGGGTGCGACGATCTACCCGACCCAGCTGGGCATGGCCGCGTCGTGGGATGCGGATCTGCTCGAGCGCGTGGCCCGCGCGACGGCGGAGGAAGTCGCCATCACCGGCATCCACTGGACCTTCTCGCCGGTGCTGTGCATCGCCCGCGACCTGCGCTGGGGCCGCATCAGCGAGACGTTCGGCGAAGACCCGTTCCTGATCGGCGAGCTCGCGTCCGCGATGGTGCGCGGCTACCAGGGGGAAGGGCTGGAAGACCCCACGGCCATCCTCGCGACGGCGAAGCACTTCGCCGGCTACTCCGAGACGCAGGGCGGACGCGACGCCAGCGAGGCCGATATCTCGCGCCGCAAGCTGCGCTCGTGGTTCCTGCCGCCGTTCGAGCGCGTCGCCCGCGAGGGATGCCGCACCTTCATGCTCGGCTACCAGACCACCGACGGTGTGCCGATCACGACGAACGACTGGCTGCTCAGCGATGTGCTGCGCGGCGAGTGGGGCTACACGGGAACCCTCATCACCGACTGGGACAACGTCGGCCGGATGGTGTGGGAGCAGCGGATCCAGCCCGACATCACGCATGCCGCCGCGGCGGCCGTGCGAGCCGGCAACGACATGATCATGACGACGCCGTCGTTCTACGAGGGCGCCCTGGATGCCGTCGCCAAGGGCATGCTCGCGGAGGACGCCTTCGACGAGGCCGCCGCCCGCATCCTGACGCTGAAGTTCGAGCTCGGACTCTTCGAGAACCCGCGCCTGCCGGGAGCGGAGCTGGATGCCGTCGTCGGCAGTGCCGCGCACGCGGAGCTGAACCTGGAGACGGCCCGTCGCTCGATCGTGCTGCTCGAGAACGACGGTGTGCTGCCGCTCGACCCCGCTGCGGCGCTGAAGGTGGCCGTGGTGGGACCGCTCGCCGATGACGCGCAGACGCAGCTCGGCGACTGGGCGGGTGGATCCGGGCAGGCCGGGTGGCTCGACGGTCAGCCGCGCGAGATGATCACGACCGTGCTCGACGGCCTGCAGGGCATCGACGGCTGGAGCGTCACGCACGCCCGCGGCGCCGACATCCTCACGCTGGAGGAAGACCCGCAGGGTCCGTTCTTCCCGGACAAGCAGCCGCGTCCGCCCGTCGTGAAGCCGTGCGCCCCGGACGCCGAGCTGATCGCCGAGGCCGTGGCCGCAGCTTCCGACTCCGACGTCGTGGTGGCCGTCGTCGGCGACCGGATCGAGCTCGTCGGCGAAGGGCGCTCGACCGCGACGCTCGAGCTCATCGGCGGGCAGAACGCTCTGATCGACGCGCTCATCGCCACCGGCAAGCCCGTCGTCGTGGTCCTGCTCGCCTCCAAGCCGCTCGTGCTCCCGGCATCCGCCTCGCAGGCCGCCGCCGTGATCTGGGCGGCGAACCCGGGCATGCAGGGTGGGCGCGCGATCGCCGAGATCGTCGCCGGTGCGGTCGAGCCCTCCGGTCGCCTGCCCATCTCGTTCGCGCGCCACGTGGGCCAGCAGCCGACGTACTACAACCAGATCCGGGGACAGCACGGCGACCGGTACGCCGACCTCACGCAGTCGCCCGCCTGGGCGTTCGGCGAGGGGCTGTCGTACACGACGATCGAGTACTCCGACCTGGAGCTGGAGTCCCTCGAGCTCGGCCGCGACGACACGATCGTCGGACACGTCACGGTCGCGAACACCGGCACGCGCCCGGCCCGCGAGACCGTGCAGGTGTACGTGCGGGACTCCGTGACGAGCGTGAGCTGGACGGACAAGGAGCTCAAGGCCTATCGCCAGGTGGACCTCGCCCCGGGGGAGTCCGCCCGTGTGCGCGTGGAGCTCCCGGTCGCGGACTGCACCATCGTCGACGCGGCGGGCGACCGCATCATCGAGGCGGGCGACTTCGAGCTGCTGGTCGGCCCGAGCTCGCGCGACGAGGTGCTGCTCTCCGCCGACTTCTCCGTCGCCTGACCGCATCCGCTTCCGCACCGAGACCCACGTCCGTCGCCGATACCCCGCCGCCCATGTGCGGCGCGGGTCCCGGGGCGACGTGGGTCTCGGCGTCAACGGGCGGGGTCAGTCCTGCAGGCGCTGGGGGCCGGAGCCCTGGGTGCCGAGCGCGTCGTCCGGGTTGAGCAGGCCGCACGCCTTCATCGACAGGCAGCCGCAGCCGATGCATCCGGTGAGCTCGCGTTCGAGCCGCTCGATCCCTTCGCGCCGCTTCTCCAGCTCCCGCTTCCATCGGCGCGACGCCCGCTGCCAGTCGGCATGGCTCGGGGTCTCGGTCAGCGGCACGTCCGCGAAGGCGGTCTGCACGTCGGACAGCGGGATGCCGAGGCGCTTGGCGACCGTGATGAGCGAGACCCGCCGCAGCATGTGCCGCGCGTAGCGGCGCTGATTGCCGGGCGTGCGGGTGGAGGCGATGAGCCCGAGCGTCTCGTAGAAGTGCAGGGCGGAGGCGGCGACACCGGTGCGCCGGGTCATCTCGCCGATCGTCAGAGCTTCGTCGGGTGCGTGCGGACTCATCCGGCTGCCTTTCCCTCGATTTGACTTCAAGTGTACTTGAGGTTTTACGGTGGACGAGTGGCTCAGGAATGGGCCGATCGACCGAACGAGGACAGCGTGACCCGAACGAAGACCCCGCGATGACCTATGTGATCGCCCTGCCGTGCGTCGATGTGAAGGACAAGGCCTGCATCGACGAGTGCCCCGTCGACTGCATCTACGAGGGTGAACGGTCGTTGTACATTCACCCGGACGAGTGCGTGGACTGCGGCGCCTGCGAGCCGGTGTGCCCGGTCGAGGCCATCTACTACGAGGACGACCTGCCCGACGAGTGGCAGGACTACTACAAGGCGAACGTCGAGTTCTTCGACGAGCTCGGATCCCCGGGAGGCGCAGCCAAGACGGGGATGCTCACGTTCGACCACCCGATCATCGCGGCGCTCGCACCGCAGGGGGAGCACGCATGACCGTCCACGAACCGCGCATCGCCATCGTCGGGGCGGGACCCGCCGGCATCTACGCCGCCGACATCCTCCTCGGGCTCGCGCCGACCGCATCGATCGACCTGTTCGAGAAGCTGCCGGCGCCCTACGGGCTCGTGCGCTACGGCGTCGCTCCCGACCATCCGCGCATCCGCAAGATCACGGATGCGCTGCACGACGTGCTCGTGAACCCGCGCATCCGGCTGCGCTGCAACGTCGAGATCGGCGTCGACATCACGATCGGCGAGCTCCGTGCGGCGTATGACGGCGTGATCGTCGCGACCGGTGCCGACCTCGACGTCAGCCTCGACATCCCCGGCATCGACCTGCCCGGCTCTTTCGGCGCGGCCGACTTCGTCGCCTGGTACGACGGGCATCCCGATGTCTCGCGCACCTGGCCGCTCGCGGCCGAGTCGGTCGCCGTGCTCGGGGCGGGGAACGTCGCGCTCGACGTCACGAGGATCCTCGCCAAGCACGCCTCGCAGCTGACGCACACCGACACCCCGGACGCGGTGCTCGACCAGCTCTCCGCCAGCCCGCTGCGCGACGTGCACCTGTTCGCACGCCGGGGACCCGCCGATGTGCGCTTCTCCGCGCTGGAGCTGCGGGAGCTCGCCGAGCAGGACGACGTCGACGTGATCGTCGACCCGGACGAAATCGCCCTGGACGAGCACGCCGAGCGGATGATCGCGCAGTTCTCGCAGCGCCGCATCATCGTGCGCACCCTGACCGAGTGGGCGGCCCTCGATCCCGCGAGCCGCACGGCCTCGCGCCGCATCCACCTGCACCTGCGGCAGCGCCCGGTGCGCCTGCTGGGCACGGAGCGGGTGACCGGCATCGAGATGGAGCGCACGGCCTCCGACGAGCTGGGCCGCATGGTCGGCACCGGCGAGCTGCTGCGCTACGACGTCGGAGCGGTCTACCGGGCTGTCGGATACCGCTCCACCCCGGTTCCGGGGATGCCGTTCGACGCCGATCTCGGCGTCGTCCCGCACGCGGAGGGCCGGGTCCTCGATGCTGCGGGCGCACCCATCCCGCGGCTGTACGCGACGGGCTGGATCAAGCGCGGACCGGTCGGCCTGATCGGCTCGACGAAGTCGGATGCGGCGCAGACCGTCCGCCACCTCGTCGACGACCTCGAGGCCGTCGAGGGCGCGGGGAGCGATGCCGATCCGTCCGCACGCCTCGCGCACGAGATCGACCTCGACGGCTGGCTGCGCATCGACGCGGCCGAGCGCGGGGCGGGAGCGGCGCGCGGGCGCGAGCGCACCAAGATCGTCGAGCGCGGAGAGATGCTCGAACACGCGAAGCAGGAGCAGATGACGGAGGCCGGCCGATGACCGCGACACCAGTACCCACCACTGTCGGCGAGGGGCTCAAGGACGCGTTCCGCACGCACCCCGCCGGCGTCGCCATCATCACGGCATCGACACCCGACGGTCCGGTCGGACTCACCGCGTCGAGCGTCGCGTCGGTGGCGGTCGACCCCGCCGCGATCGTGTTCTCGGTCACGAGGGCGACCGGTTCCGCCGGCGCGATCCTCGGGGCGGCCACGTTCGTGGTGCACCTCATCGACGACGAGCACTCCGCCCTCGCGCAGAGCTTCGCGGTCAGCGGCTCGGAGCGCTTCACGCCCGATCAGGGCTGGTCGACGCTGCCGACCGGCGAGCCGCATCTCCCGGAGGCCCGGGTCGCGCTGCGCTGCCGCACGCTCCAGACGGTGCCGGTCGGCTCGTCGACCGTGGTGATCGCCGAGGTGCTCGAGGTGCTGCCCGGTGAGCCGGGCCGTCCGCTCGTCTACCTCGACCGTCGCTTCCACGCCCTTCCGCACGACACCCACCACTGAAAGGAAGACGCCATGTCCACTCTCTACACGCTCCCCGAGCTCCCCTACGACTACTCGGCGCTGGAGCCGCACATCTCCGGCAAGATCATGGAGTTGCACCACTCCAAGCACCACCAGGCCTACGTGACGGGCGCGAACACGGCCCTCGAGCAGCTCGCGACGGCCCGCAGCGCCGGTGACCTCGCGAACGTCAACAAGCTCGAGAAGGACCTCGCGTTCAACCTCGGCGGCCACATCAACCACTCGGTGTTCTGGCAGAACCTCTCGCCCGAGGGCGGCGGGGCTCCCGAGGGCGAGCTCGAGGCCGCGCTCGTCGATGCGTTCGGTTCGATCGACGCCTTCCGCGCGCACTTCACCGCGACGGCACTGGGCGTGCAGGGATCGGGCTGGGCCGTCCTCGCCTGGGACAGCGTGGGCGCCCGCCCCGTGATCTTCCAGCTGTTCGACCAGCAGGGCAACGCGCCCCTGGGCGTCACCCCGCTGCTGCAGCTCGACGTCTGGGAGCACGCCTACTACCTCGACTACCTCAACGTGCGCGCCGACTACGTCAAGGCGTTCTGGAACCTCGTGAACTGGCCCGACGTGCAGCGCCGCTTCGAGGCCGCCCGCACCGCGACCCAGGGCCTCATCGTCGCGAGCTGACGCTCCGGGCGATCGCCCGTCTCCGCGTTACAGGAGGCGGGCGGTCGTCCCTCGTACGTTCAGCTCGTAGGGCAGCGCCGAGGGGATGTGCACGGCATCCGGGGCGGTGAGCTTCGCCAGCACCGCGTCCGCCGCGCGTTCTCCCTGCCCGAGCGGGAACTGGTCGACCGTCGTGAGGCGGAAGAACTCGCCGAGCTCGTGGCCGTCGATGCCCACGATCGACAGCTCCTCCGGCACGCTGAAGCCGAGGTCGCGTGCGGCGAGGAGAGCCCCGATCGCCATCTCGTCCGACGCGGCGAACACCGCGGTCGGCCGGGGGCCCGGTCGTCCGAGCAGCTGCTTGGCTGCCCGATAGCCGCCCTCGACCGTGAAGTCCGCCGGCTCCAGGAAGGCGTGATCGAGCGGGATGCCGGCCTTCGCCAGAGCCCTCTCGAAGCCCAGGCGGCGGTTGGTCGGGATGTGGAAGTCGATGTCGAACTCGGGGTTGGCGCCGATGTGCGCGATGTCGGTGTGGCCGAGGCTGATCAGGTGCTCGGTCGCCAGCTGCGCCACCGCCACGTCGTCGACCGTGAGGGTGTCGAGCTTCGGGTTCGGGCCGCCGATCGCGATCACGGGGAGCCCGAGGTCGAGCAGGTGCTGCGTCTCGTCCTCGTCGAGCTCGATCGACACGGCGATCACGGCGTCCACGCGCTGTCGGCGCAGGAAGGTGTCGAACACATGCCGGCGCACGTCCTTGTCGGCGGTGATGTTGTAGAGCGTGATGTCGTAGCCCGCCCGCATGAGCGCGGCCGAGACACCGGACAGCACCGTGCTGAAGAACCACCGGTCGAGGAACGGGACGACGACCCCGATGTTGCGGGTGCGTCCGGACGCGAGGCTCGATGCGCGCGAGGAGACCACGTAGCCGAGGGACTGGGCCGCGGCCTGCACCCGCTCCCTCGCGGACTCGGACACGTGGCCACGGCCGCTGAGCGCGCGCGAGACGGTCGCGGTGGAGACCCCGGCGAGCCGGGCGACCTCATCGATGCTGGCCATGTGTTCCTCTGAGAAGTCGTTCCGGTCGCGGTTCCCGTCGCCTCACGATGGGCGAGGGGCGGGATCCGCAACCGGAACGCGGTGTTCGGCGGGTCAGACCGTGGTGTACCAGACGGCGGTGTCGACCGGGATCGACGAGCCGTCGAACGGCTGGCTCTTCAGCATCACGCTCGCGTCGGCCGGCAGCTCGATCGGCTCGGTGCCGAGGTTCGCGACCACGTGCACGTCGCCGCGGCGGAAGGCCACTGCGTCGGCTCCGGCATCCTCCCAGATGAGCGAGCCCAGGCCGAAGCCGTGCTCACGACGGGCGGCGAGCAGGCGCTTGTACAGCGCGAGCGTCGAGCCCGGGTCGACCTCCTCGACGTCGCGGGCGTAGGTCGCCCACTCCGCCGGCTGGGGCAGCCACGACAGACCGGTCTCGTTGAAGCCGAAGGCCGGAGCCTCCGCCTCCCAGGGGAGCGGCACGCGGCATCCGTCGCGCCCGTAGCGCTCGCCGTTCGTGCGGAACCAGGTCGGGTCCTGACGGAACTCGTCCGGGATCTCCATGGCCTCGGGAAGCCCGAGCTCTTCGCCCTGG
>Ga0160430_100572_pt1 | contig 19037 bp, 20 predicted proteins | sample HID1971I_E0MG_FD_108274 | JGI IMG/M metagenome (GOLD analysis project Ga0160430, IMG submission 108274) | Enriched millipede-associated microbial communities from UW Madison campus, WI, USA - HID1971I_E0 MG | ecosystem: Host-associated > Arthropoda: Insects > Digestive system > Unclassified ...
CGCCACGTCGGCTACCCGATCGCCCTCGAGGGCGCGCTCAAGCTCAAGGAGATCTCCTACATCCACGCCGAGGGCTTCGCCGCCGGCGAGCTCAAGCACGGTCCGATCGCGCTGATCGAGCCGGGACAGCCCGTGTTCGTGCTGGTGCCGTCGCCGCGCCACTCCGCGCTGGTGCACTCCAAGGTCGTCTCCAACATCCAGGAGATCCGGGCGCGCGGCGCTCGCGTGATCGTGGTCGCGGAAGAGGGCGACGCCGCCGTGCTGCCCTTCGCCGACGAGGTCATCCACATCCCGCTCGCCGGCGCGATGTTCGAGCCGCTGCTCGCGGTCGTCCCGCTGCAGATCTTCGCGATGGCGCTCGCGACCGCGAAGGGTCTCGACGTCGACCAGCCGCGCAACCTCGCGAAGTCGGTCACGGTCGAGTAGGTCGATCGTCGAATCGCTGGAATGGCCTCGTTTCCAAGGAAACGAGGCCATTCGCACGATTACGACCGGATGCATGCTCGATAGGCTGAACGGGTGATCATCGGCACCGGCATCGACCTCGTGGACATCCCGCGATTCGAACGGACGATGGGCAGGACCCCGCGTCTCCTGGAGCGGCTGTTCGCTCCGTCCGAGCGGTCCCTCCGCCTTCCCTCGCTGGCGGCGCGCTACGCCGCCAAGGAGGCGCTGATCAAGGCGCTGGGCGGTTCTGACGGCGTGCACTGGATCGAGATCGAGATCGCGTCGGAGCCCTCGGGACGCCCGCATTTCGTCCTCTCCGGCTCGACCGCCGCGGTCGTCGAGGAGCGCGGCATCCTCACCCTGCATCTCACCCTCACCCACGACGCCGGTCTCGCCGCCGCGTTCGTCGTCGCCGAAGGAGCACCGCTGTGACCGTCCCGTTCCGCGAAGCGACCATCGACCTCGACGCGATCGCCGATAACGTGCGGCACTTCCGCCGGCTCACCGGCGTCGAGGTGATCGCGATCGTCAAGGCGAACGCCTACGGGCACGGTGCGGCGGCAGCCGCGGTCGCCGCCCTCTCCGCCGGAGCGACGCGCATCGGCGTCGCCGAGATCCCCGAGGCGCTCGAGCTGCGCAGGCAGGGCGTGCACGCGCCGATCATGGCGTGGCTGCACGCGCCGGGGGAGCGGTTCGAACAGGCGGCTGCGCAGGACATCGAGGTCGGGATCTCGTCGTTCGACCAGCTCGAGGCGGCTGCCGCGGCGGCGGCCGTCGACCGGCCGGTCGGGGTGCACCTCAAGTTCGAGACCGGCCTGTCGCGCAACGGCATCGCCCCGGCCGACTGGTCGCGGGTGCTGGCCGAGGCCGCGCGTCTGGAGCGCATCGGACGCCTGCGTGTCATCGGACTCTTCAGCCACCTCTCCAACACCTCGGTCGAGGACGACCGGGCGGCGCTCGCCCGGTTCGAGGAGGGGGTCGCCGCGGCCGCCTCCTTCGGCATCCACCCCGAGATCCGCCACATCGCCGCGACAGCCGCCGCGATCGACCTGCCCGAGATGCGGCTCGACGCGGTGCGGATCGGCGTAGGGCTGTACGGCCTGTCGCCGTTCGACGACCGCAGCTCGGCAGAACTCGGTCTGCGTCCCGCGATGACCCTGCGCGGAGCCATCGCCGCGGTCCGCCGGGTGCCGGCGGGCACGGGGGTCTCCTACGGGTACGACCACCGCACCGATCGCGACACCACGCTGGTCCTCGTGCCGCTCGGATACGCCGACGGTGTGCCGAGGAACGCCTCGGGCAGGCTCCCTGTCTCGATCGGCGGCCGCCGCTTCGTGAACGTCGGCCGGATCGCGATGGATCAGTTCGTGGTCGACGTCGGCGACACCCCGGTCTCGATCGGCGACGAGGTCGTGCTGTTCGGCGACCCGACCCTGGGCGTGCCCTCCGCCGCCGACTGGGCCGCCGCCGCCGACACCATCAACTACGAGATCGTGACGCGCATCGGCCCCCGAGTACCCCGGCGGACGTCGTGAGCCTCGACGAGGCCCTCCTCGGCCGCCGCGAGATCGCGACCGCGGAGGAGATGGAGCAGCTGGGTCTCCGGATCGGCGCGCAGCTGGAGGCGGGCGACCTGCTCATCCTCACCGGACCCCTCGGCGCGGGGAAGACCACGTTCACCCGCGGCCTGGCCGAAGGGCTCGGCGTGCGCGGCCCCGTGCAGAGCCCGACCTTCGTGATCGCCCGCACGCATCCGTCGCTCGTCGGCCGTGCCCCGCTGGTGCACGTCGATGCGTACCGACTCGGCTCCGCGGCCGAGCTCGACGACCTCGACCTCGATCTCGCGCACTCCGTGGTCGTCGTGGAGTGGGGGCGCGGCATGGCGGAGGAGCTCGCCGATTCGTGGTGGGACATCGAGCTGCAGCGCCCGGTCGGCGCCGCGGACGACGACGACCTCGACCCCGCGGAACTCGACGCCGACGCGCCGCGGATCGTCACGATCGTCCGCGAGAGCGTCTCGTGAACGCGGCCTCGACGCCGGAGCTCGTCGCCGTGATCATCGAGGACGATCCCGGGGTGCGCTCGCTGCTGGACGAGGTGTTCCTCGCCGCGGGGTTCGAGACCGTCCTCGCCGGTTCCGGACCGGAGGGTCTCGCGGCCATCGAGCAGCGGCACCCCGTCATCACCACCCTCGACATCAATCTGCCCGGCATCGACGGCTTCGAGGTCGCCCGCCGGATCCGCCGGATCAGCGACACGTTCATCATCATGCTGTCCGCGCTCTCGGACGAGTCGGACGTCGTGCTCGGATTGACCTCCGGTGCCGACGAGTACCTTGTCAAGCCGTTCCGGCCCCGCGAGCTGCGCGCCCGCATCGAGGCGCTCCTCCGGCGCCCGCGTGTCGCGGACCCGCGGCCGGCGGCCGGCATCCGGCAGGCGGCGGAACCCGCCGCCGCACCCGACGGCGCCACGGTCCTGACCTGGCGCGGCCTCGTGCATCGCGACCTCAGCCTCGATCTCGACACCCGGCTGGTCCTGGTCGGGCAGAAGCGGATCGACCTCACGCCGACCGAGTTCGACCTGCTCGCCGCCATCCTCGAGGCGAAGCTCCGCGTGTGCAGCAAGGCGGAACTCGCGCGCGGTCTGCGCGGCGCGCCGGACGGCTCGAACGACTACGTGAGCGAGCCGGACAAGCGGGCGATCGAGACACACATCGCGAATCTGCGGCGAAAACTCGGCGACAGCACGGCCCAGCCGCGCTACATCGAGACGGTCCGCGGAGTCGGGTACCGACTCACCCCGGCCGATGACACGGAGGGCTGACCGGGGCGGGGCCGCGGCTCCCCAGCCGCGGCCCCGGTGCCTGCGAATCCCCACTCGCGTGGCCCCAGCGTCTGCGTTGTTCCCCAGCCGCAGTGTCGGCCCCCACTCAGAATGCTAGGGGCGGGAAGTCGCCTGAAGAGCGGGCTCGACCGATCTTTGAGTAATCTTGCGGGAAACCTGAGGTTCACCGGAGAGGGCAGGCGTCGATGATCCGCACCGCGTCGATCTGGCGCTGGCAACTCGTGTTCACGGGCAGCATGGTGGCGATCGTGGTCATGATCACGGCGTTCAAGCCGCAGACCCTCGGGATCCCCTTCTTCCTGGCCGGTCTCACCCTCATCGTCATCACGACGCTGGTCACGCTGCTGGTGCCGTGGCAGCGCCTCCCGCGCACCGCGGTGGTCATCCTGCCTCTCCTCGATGCGCTCGCCGTCGGGCTCACGACCAATGCCCCCGACCTCCGACTCGGCTTCCTCTGGGTGTTCCCGGTGGTGTGGCTCGCGTCCTACTTCTCGATGCCCTGGGTGTTCGGCAGCATCGCGTTCATCAGCGTCTGCCTGGTGATCTTCAGCGACCACACGGGCACGCCCGAGAACGTGCTGCTCCGCGTCCTCACCGTGATCATCACGCTGAGCTTCCTCGGCGTGACGGTCCGGATCGGTGCGGAGCGCGCCCAGGCGTCGCGACGCCTCCTCCAGCGCCGGTCGGAGCAGGTCGACCGTGCCGCCGAGCGCGCCGAGACGAACCAGCAGCGGGTGACGCAGATCATCGACGCGCTGGGCGTCGCGCTCGTCGTGGTCACGGCCGAGGGCCGCATCCTGCAGATGAACGACGCCTACCGCGTGCTGTACGGCCGCGACCGCTTCGGCGCCGCGCTGCCGACCGCCGCCGTCGAGTACGACGGCCGACGCGGCGCGACCGTGCCCCCGGAGCGGACGACCCTCGCCCGGGCCGCCGCCGGGGAGAAGCTGCAGGACGAGCGCGTCTGGCTGTTCGACGGCAGCGGTCGCTGGCACGCCCTCGAGGTCACCACCCAGACCGTGGCCAGTGCACGGGAGGGCGAGCACATCACGCTCGTCATCATCGACGACGTCACCGTGCTCCTGGAGGCCGCGGAGGAGCGCCGGGCACTCAACGCGATCGTCTCGCACGAGCTGCGCAACCCCCTCACGGCGATCGTCGGACACATCGACCTGCTGCGCGAGCGCGAGGACCTGCCCGGCCGCGTCCCGGCGCAGCTGGAGGTCATCGCGAACGCCGGCGAGCGGATGCAGGAGCTGGTCACGAGCATGCTGGAGCAGACCGCTCCCGCCTCGGAGGAGCCCTTCGAGCCCGTGGACCTCCGCCAGGTGTTCGAGGCGGCCGCCGCCTCCGCTGCGCCCCTCGTCGCCGCGAACCGGCAGATGCTGGAACTGGCCGGCGCCGACAGCCTGCTCATCTCCGGCGATTCCTTCCGACTGCGTCAGGTGCTCGACAACCTGCTCAGCAACGCGGTGAAGTACACGCCGTCCGGCGGGCGCATCTCGGCACGGCTGCGGACCACGGACCGCCACGCCGAGCTCGTGATCGCCGACTCCGGCATGGGCATCGCCCCCGAGGACCTGCCTCGGCTGTTCGAGCCCTACTTCCGCACCGACAACGCCATCCGCGGCGGGATCACCGGAACCGGGCTCGGCATGGGCATCGCGCGGGAGATCGTGACCGCGCATGACGGCAGCATCGACGTGGCGAGCGAGATCGGGGTCGGCACCACCGTCACCCTGCGCTTCCCCCGGCGCCGGAAGAAGGAGGAGAAGGTATGACGCCTCTCGTGCCCGTGAACGTCGACATCACCACCAGCATGGTGGCCGTCGTGACCGTGCTGACCGTGCTGGTGCTCGGGCTGGCGACCCTCGCCCGTCCGTCGCGCGCGACCGTCGTCTGGGGCATCGCCTTCGGCATCGGGATGCTCGGGGCCTACCTGTGGCTCGCCGGGCATCACACCGGCATCCCCGCTCTGCGGGCGGCCGCCTCCGCCCTGCTGCTGTGCTTCGAGCCGCTGATCTGGATCGGCGTGCGGATGCACCTCGGCAGGAGCGTCCGCTGGTGGCCGGTGCTCGTGTTCGTGGCCGTGGCGCCGACGCTCCTGGTGCTGACCTCGGGTTCGCCCTGGTACCTGCCCGCCTTCCACGTGGTGTTCATCGGCAGCGGCGTCTTCGCCTGTCTGGTGGCCTACGAGCTGCTGCGCGGGCAGCCGGCGGCCCGGGACATCGTGCTGCCGCTCGCGCTGGCGTCGTGCGGATTCGTCGTCGTCGCGGTCTCCAGCGCCGTCGTCGCGCTCTTCATGGGGCCGACCAGCACCGGGGAGCAGCTGAGCGCGCTGCGCGGGATGAACGCGATCGGCACGCTGGTCGTCAGCACCTGCGCGGCGTTCACGCTGGTGCTGATGGTGCGGGCGGGGGCGCCGACGACCGCGGAGGTCGACGGGGTGGCCGCGCGTGCCCGCCGCCGCCTGCGGAAGGCCGAGGCGCAGAACGACCAGGGCTGGTCGGTCCTCGCGATCCGTCTCGACGATCCCGCCGACCTGCGGCAGGCGTCGAGCGGCGCGGAGTTCGCGCGCATCGTCGACCGCTTCCACGAGGACATCCAGGAGGCGCTCCCGCCGCTGGCGGACGCCGAGCGCGTCGCCGACGATCGGGCGATCGTGGTGATCCGCGCCAGTGATGAGGCGGTCCGCTTCCACATCCGCGCCGTCCTGAGCCGCATCTCGGAGATGGACCGCGAGGGTGCGGACGGCGGCATCCGCGCCTCGGCGAGCATCGGGTGGGCGACGGCCACGACCACGGGCTTCGACTACGACGTGCTGGTGGCGGCGGCCGGACAGGCGGCTGCGCGGGCACGAGAGGCCGGCGGCGACCAGTGGAAGCGTGCGGCGCAGCCCGACACCGCCGTGATCTGACCGGCGGGACAGCCCGGCAGGTGATCGCTCGCTACGGCGTGCGGGTCTCCCGACCCCGGGCGAGGGCGGCGGCGATCGCGTCTTCCGCGTCGGCACCGGTCTCGGCGGCGGCGGACACGTTCTCCGCGACGACCGCGTCGATGATCTCGGTGCGCTGGATGCGCGTCTCACGCGGGGCCTTCACACCGATGCGCACGCTGTCGCCCTTGATCTCGAGCAGCGTGACCTCGATCTCGCCGTCGATGCGCACGCTCTCACCGATCCGCCTCGTCAACACCAGCATTCGTTCAGCCTACTGCCGCGGACACGGCGCCGACCGACGGTGATGCCGCGTCGCGGACGACACCGACGGTCTCGATCGTGAGGGCGGCGGCGGTCGCCTCCGAGTACGAGAGCACCGGGAGCCCGTCGGTCTGGGCGGACACGAGTCGTCGCACCGCGGGGCGCAGCGACGGGGCGCACACCAGCACCGGCTCGCCGCCTTCGCGCACGGAGGAGACGGCCTGCTTGACGGACTCGACCACGGCTTCCATGCGCTGCGGGTCGAAGACGATCTGCGTCCCCTCGTCGCCGGGACGGAGGCTCTCCAGCATCGCCTGCTCGAGGAGCGGATTGATCATCACCACCCGCAGGACGCCGCCGTCCGCGAACCGTGCGGCGATCGCGGGGCCCAGCGCCCCGCGGGCGGCCTCGATGAGTCCCTCCGGATCGGTCGACGTCCGGGCCCGCAGGGCGAGCGCCTCGTAGATCCGGCTGAGGTCGTTGATCGGCACCCGTTCGGCCAGCAGGCCCTGCAGCACGCGCTGGACCTCGGCCAGCGAGAGCAGGGCGGGCGTGAGCTCCTCGACGGCGGCGGGGGAGGCCTGCTTGAGGGCGTCGGTGAGCTGGCGCACGTCCTCCCGGCTCAGCAGGCGTGCGGCGTGCGCGTGGATGACGCTGGAGAGGTGCGTGATGATCACGCTCGCGCGGTCGATCACCGTGGCTCCGGCGAACTCGGCGCTGTGCCGCATCTCCAGCGGGATCCACTTGCCCTCGAGCCCGAAGACCGGATCGAGGGTCGCGGTGCCGGGAAGGCTCTCCAGCCCCTGCCCCAGCGCGAGCACGGAACCCACCGGGGCGGTCCCTCGTCCGGTCTCGACCCCGGCGATGCGGATGACGTACGTCGCCTGCGGAAGCTCGATGCTGTCGCGGGTGCGCACCGGAGGGGTGATCAGGCCGAGGTCGAGGGCGACCCGGCGTCGGAGCGCCTTCACCCGCGCCAGAAGGTCGTCGGGACCGCCGGTCACCAGGTCGACGATGTCGGGGGAGAGGAGGATCTCGAGCGGATGCACGCGCATCTTCTCGATCAGCTCCTCGGGCTGGTCCACGGGGGCGGCGGTGGGCGTCCGGGCGGCTTCCTCCTCCTCGCGCTTCTGGGTCGCCTTGATGCGCTGCGCGATGAGCAGCAGGAGCGCCCCGATCGCGACGAACGGCAGCATCGGCATGTGCGGGATGAGCGACATGATGATCGCGGCGCACCCGGCGATGATGAGCGCGTTGCGGGACTGGCCGAGCTGCGCCGACGCGGCGGTGCCCATCTCGGCCTCCGCGGTCGAGCGGGTCACGATCATGCCGGTCGAGACGGCCATCAGCAGCGCCGGGATCTGCGTGACGAGGCCGTCGCCGATCGTGAGGAGGCTGTAGGTGCTCACGGCCTCGTCGATCGACATGCCGTGCTGCACGAGGCCGATCGCGATGCCGCCGACGATGTTGATGATGATGATGACGAGGCCGGCGATCGCGTCGCCCTTCACGAACTTCGAGGCACCGTCCATCGCGCCGTAGAAGTCGGCCTCCGCCGCCACCTCCGCGCGGCGCTCGCGAGCCTCCGTGTCGGTGATGAGCCCGGCGTTCAGGTCGGCGTCGATCGCCATCTGCTTTCCCGGCATCGCGTCGAGCGTGAACCGGGCGCCGACCTCCGCGACGCGCTCGGCGCCCTTCGTGACGACCACGAACTGGATGACGACGAGGATCAGGAAGACCACCGCGCCGATGATGAGCGAGCCGCCCACGGCGATCGCGCCGAAGGCCTCGATCACCTGGCCCGCGTACGCCTCGCCGAGCACCAGACGGGTGGATGCGACGTTCAGGCCGAGCCGGAACAGCGTCGCCACGAGCAGCAGCGAGGGGAACACCGAGAAGTCCAGCGGCTTCTTCACGAACATCGACGTGAGCAGGATCACCAGGGCGAACATGATGTTCAGGATGATCAGGATGTCGAGCAGGAACGGCGGCACCGGGACGACGAGCAGCATGATGATGCCGACGACCCCGATGGGCACCATGAGCTTGACGAACAGCTGTCTCATGCGGTCCTCCGGTAGGGGAGAGAGTGGATGCCGCGGGCGGCGCCGCGCCGACGCAGGGCGTCGACGAACACGAGTACGCGCGCCACGGCGTTGTACAGGTCTTCCGGGATCTCCTGGCCCAGCTCGCACGCGGCGTGCAGGGCTCGGGCGAGCGTGATCTCGCGCACCATCGGCACCCCGGCTCGGGCGGCCTCGTCGCGGATGCGCTCCGCGATCACGCCGCTGCCCTTCGCGACGACCTTGGGGGCGGACCGGCCGGCCTCGTAGCGCAGCGCGACCGCGATGTGCGTGGGGTTGACGACCACGACGTCGGATCCGGCCACCGCGGCGATCATGCGGTTGCGACTGACCGCGAGCTGCCGGGAGCGCCGCTGCTGGCGGATGAGTGGGTCGCCCTCGGAGTTCTTGCTCTCGTCGCGGATCTCGCGCTTGGTCATGCGCGTGTGCTTGCGGTTGCGGCGCATCACGACGAACATGTCGACCGCCGCGAGGGCGAGGCCCACGGCGATCGCGGTCTGCAGCAGCGCGGTCGTGCCGTCGGTCGCGACGCCGAGGAGACGCGTGATCGAGTGCGCCCCGCTGGCGGTGAGCACCGGCATCAGACTCGCGATCACGAGCCAGAGCGCGATGCCGATCGCCGCGGTCTTCATCAGCGCCTTGGCCCCCTCCCACAGGGCCTGCATGCCGAACACCCGCCGCACGCCGTTGACGAGGTTGAACTGCTCGAAGCGTCCGGTCATGCGGCGCAGATGCACGCCGCCCTGGATCACGGCGCCGATCAGGGTGACGATCGCGACGGCGGCCAGCATGACCCCCAGGGTCGGGAGCACGGAGGCGAGGCCGCGTTCGAGCGCGCCGAGCGCCGCCTCCGGGGTGGGGGCGAGGACCAGCGAGGTCAGGGTCAGGAGCTGCTCGGTGCCGGCCGATGCGCCGAGGGCCATGGCGGCCGGCGTGGCGATCGCCGCGGCTCCGATCCCGAGCCAGGCCGTGAGGTCCTGACTGCGGGACAGGCGCCCCTTCTGCCGGGCTTCGCGGAGGTGCTTGTCGGTCGCCTTCTCACTGCGTTCCCCGGTGTCGGTGCCGCTCACTGTCCCACCCCCTGCATCATCTTCAGCGCCTGGGAGGCGAGGGCGTCGACGATGCCGGGGAGGGCGGCGTAGACGGCCCCGGCGAGCAGGAGCGTCAGCAGGATCTTCACGGGGAAGCCCATGGCGAACGCGTTGAGCGCCGGCGCGACGCGTGTGATCAGGCCGAGGCCCACATCGGCGAGGAACAGCACGAGCGCGAGCGGCCCGGCGATCTGCACGGCCGCGAGCACCATCTGGGACACCCCGTCGATGAGGAGCTCGGCGGGACCCGCCACGGTGAACACGCCGTTGACCGGCACGGCCTGGAAGCTGCGCGCGAGACCGGCCAGGATCAGCTGATATCCGCCGGAGGTGAACAGCAGCGTCAGCGCCGTCAGATGGAACAGCCGCGTGAACTGCGCGCCGTTGACGAGCGAGTGCGGGTCGAAGGCCTGGGCGAGCTGGAATCCGCCGAACACGTCGATCAGGCTGCCGGCGGCCTGGAGGGCCGAGAAGCACAGCAGCACGAGGAAGCCCAGGAGGGCGCCGGTCACGAGCTGGAGCACCAGCGCTCCGAGGAAGGGCCCGGTGTCGAGGTTCTCGTAGCCGGGGGAGACGGCGGTGCCCACCGCGAGCGAGAGCCCGATCGCCAGCATGGCCTTCACCCGCACCGGGATCGCCCCGTAGGAGAAGGGCGGCGCGATCATGATGAACGCCGTGATGCGCACGGCCGTCAGCATGGTCGCCTCGAGCCAGGCGAAGTCGATGGGGATGTACACGTCGTCATCCGCTCAGCAGGGAGGGGATGCGGGCGAACATCTCGTTCGTGAAGGCGATCATCTCCGCGATCATCCAGTTGCCGGCGATGAGCAGCGCGATGCCGACCGCGACGATCTTCGGCACGAACGACAGCGTCACCTCCTGCACCTGGGTGATGGACTGCAGCAGCGAGATGGCGAAGCCCACCACGAGCGCGGTGACCAGGACGGGGGCGGCGAGCTTGGCCGCGATGATCAGGCCCTGGGCGCCGATGTCGAGCACGGCCTCCGGGGTCATCCGACACCCCCGTAACTCTCGAGCAGGGCGCGGATGATGAGCCCCCAGCCGTCGACGAGGATGAACAGCAGGATCTTGAAGGGCAGCGAGATCATGACCGGCGGGAGCATCATCATGCCCATCGACATCAGTGCGGCGGCCACGACGAGGTCGATCACCAGGAACGGCACGAAGATGACGAAGCCGATGATGAACGCGGCGCGGAGCTCGGAGATCATGAACGCCGGGATGAGCGTGTACATCGGGACGCTCGACGGGTCCTCGGGGTTCGGCTGACCCGCCATCCGGGTCATGAGGGCGAGGTCCTCCTCGCGGGTGAAGCGGAGCATCCACTCCTGCAGCGGCAGCTGACCGACGTCGATGGCCTGCGTGAACGTGAGGCTGCCGTCGATGTACGGCTGCACCGCGACCGTGTTGATCTCGGTCAGCACCGGCCACATGATGAACAGCGACAGGAACAGCGACAGCCCGGCGAGGACCTGGTTCGGCGGGATCGTCGGGAGCGAGAGCGCGTTCCGCGTCATCGCGAGCACGACGAAGATCTTCGTGAATGACGACATCATCAGCAGGAGCGCGGGAGCCACCGACAGCAGCGTGATGCCCAGCAGGGTGAGGATCGAACCGGAGGGCCCGCCGTCGACCCCGTTGATGTCGATCGTGACGCCCTCGCCCGGATCGTCCGGTGTCACGGCCGCGTGGGCGGCGGCCGTGCCGGTGAGCAGGGTGAACACGACCACCAGCGCGACCACGGCCGCGAGGATCAGCGCGAGTCGTCGCAGCGGCCGGCCGTCGACGACCCCACGGGCGACGCTCATCGCGTGCGCCGGATGGCCTCGGCGGTCTGCCGCCAGGTTTCGGGGGAGAGGATGGAGCCGCGCAGCGGATCGTTCCGGTGACGCACCCGGCGCTGCGGTGCCGGATCGGCCGGGGAGGTGCCGGTCGTCTCGGTCATCGCCGTCGCGGCGAGGATGCGGTCGAACTCGGCGGCGTCGGATGCCGCCTCCGAGGTGGCCGACGACCACGTCGGGCGGGCGTCCTCGGCGTCGGGGGAGGCGGGTTTGACGGGCAGCCGGTCGACGACGCTCACCCCGTGCTCGGTGACACCCAGCACGTAGCGGGCGTCCTCGGTCTGGATCACGACGACCTGCGCCTTCGGCCCGACCCCCTGGCGTCCGAGCACCGTGATCGCCTCGCTGTCACGACGACGTGCCTGCGTGCGCGCCACCCGGCGCTGCAGGAACCACAGCACCCCGAGCACTGCGGCGAGCGAGAGCACGACCCGCAGGCCGAGCAGGAGGTCGTCCAGGGTCAGGCCTCGACGTTCTCGAGGATGCGGGTGATCCGCACCGCGTAGTCCTGGTCGACCACGACGACCTCGCCGTGCGCGATGATGCGGCCGTTGAGCTTGATGTCGGCGGGGGCGCCTGCGGAGCGGTCGAGCTCGACGATGCGTCCCGGCTCCAGGTCGAGCACGTCGCGCACGGCCATTCTGGTGCGACCGATCTCGACCGTGAGCTCCATCTCGACGCCCGCGATGCGGTGCAGCCGGCGTGAGGAGTTCGAGGCGGCGGCCGGCGCGTGCGTGACGATGACGGCCAGGCGGCCGATCGTGCGGTCCGTCTGATCCTGCAGGTCGAAGAGCTGTGCGAGCGGGTCGGAGAACAGCGGGGAGGCGTCGCCGATCAGAGCCTCGCCGAGCGCTCCGGCACCGAGTGCGCTCGCGGAGGCCTCCAGGGCGTCGCGGAGCCGGTCGGCCAGCGGGGCGCCGGCGAGGCCGTCGACCAGGGCGTCGGGGTCGAACAGCTGCACGGCCAGCTGGGCGCTGGCCTCTCCGACGAACTGCACGATCACGGCGTCGCCGGTGTCTCCCGAGACCTGCGAGGCCCGCGCGGCGACGGGAGCGGCGGTCGGCAGCGACGCGGCGAAGGCGGCGGCGACGGCGGACTCGTAGGTGGTGGTGCTGGTCACGCGGACTCCTCGGCGAGAGCTGGATCGGGGACGGTGGTGGTGACGACGCAGGCGAGGCGCGCTCCGGCGCTGCCGACGGCGGCGGTCGCGACGGGCTGGTCGCCCACGGCGAGGACCAGCGGGCGGTCGGCCGAGTGCGGGAAGGAGATGATGTCGCCCACGGCGAGGTCGAGCACCTCACGGGGGAGGACGGCCCGAGGAGCGAGCCGCAGCGCGAGCTCGACGGGGGCGACCTCGACCTGCCGACGGATCTGGCCGGGGGCGGCCGCTCGGTCGGCATCCGAGGAGCGCACCGTGAAGCCGGCGAGGACCGACGCGGGCAGCATCACGCTCGCCGGGACGGTGCGGCCTCCGAGGCGCATGGAGAAGCGCGCCACGATGACGGGTTCGCCCGCGGCCGCGACCTGCGCGAACTGCGAGTTGTACTGGATGCCGCTGACCGTGATCCCGGCGGGGAGCATCCCGTCCAGCGCGCCGGTGAGGTGGTCGATCGCGTCGACGATCAGCGAGCGGATCAGGGCCTGCTCGATCGGGGTGAACGTGCGGTCCTCGGAGGCAGCGGTCGCCCGCCCGCCGACCATCTGCACGATCCACGCGGTCGCGGCCGAGGTCGGCAGCTGCACGATCAGGCGCTCTTCGGAGTCGGGAAGCGCGCACACGATCATGGTGGTCGTGGTGGGGAGCGACTGGGCGTACTCGCCGTAGGTCATCATCCCGACGTGTTCGACGGCGATCGTGGCGCGGACGTGGATCTTGCCGGAGAGCTGGGCCGACCACTGTCGGGCGAACGTCTCGAAGGCCAGTTCCAGCGCCCTGGTGTGCTCGCGCGAGAGGGTCGCCGAACGGCCGAAGTCGTACACCTCGACCTCGGCGGTCTTCGTCGCCGTCGCTGCGCGCACCTCGGAGCGCACGCTGTCCTCGATCACCACGAACCCGACTATCGGGCGGTGGGCGGCGTGCGTTAGAAGAGGAACGGGTCAGGAGGACGGCTGCCCCGCCTGTGCTTCGGGGATGAGCGCGCGCACCTCCTCGTTCGCGTCGGAGAGGACGACGATGTCGACCCGCCTGTTCTTCGCCAGGGCATCGGCGCTGCTGCCCGCCGCGACCGGGCGGGTGTCGCCGAATCCGACCGACTTCAGGTGCGTCGGCGGGAGGCCGGAGGACTCGACGAGATGGCGCAGCACCTGGGTGGAGCGACCGGCCGACAGCTCCCAGTTCGTGGGATACGGGGCCACGGAGCCGCGCACGTCGGCGTGACCCTCGACCGAGATCTCGTTCGGGGCGGAGACCAGCACCGAGCCGAGCGCATCCAGGACGCGCACGGCCTTGGCGCTGAGCGTGGTGCTGTTCGTGGTGAAGAACGTCTCGGCGCTGACGAGTCCGATCGTGAGGCCGCGCTCATCGATCGTGAAGGTGACGTCGGCCTCGAGCCCGTTGTCGGCGAGCACCTTGCGCAGCCGCTCCCGCAGCGCGGAGAGCTCGCTGAACTCGGTCTGCGCCGCGGCCATGTCGATGTCCGCGAAGTCGTCGCCGTTCTCGTCGACGAGCTCGGGCGGGACCACCACGCCGGTCGTGACGTCGACCTTGTCGGAGGGCTCCTGTCCGAAGCCGGTCGCGAGGGAGGCGCTGAGGGCCTCGAACTTCTCCTGGTCGACCGTCGACATCGCGAACAGCACGATGAACATGCACATGAGCACGGTGACCATGTCCATGTAGGACGCCATCCATCGCTCGTCCGGACCGCTGTGCTCCTCCTGGGGCACGCGGCGACGGGCACGGACGCTCATGACGCCTGCTCCGTCTCCTCGGCTGCTCGGGTGCGGGCAGGACGGCCGGAGCGGGCGGAGGGACGCTCGGGCACGAGGGCGCGCAGGCGTTCTCCGACGAACTGGGGCGGGGCACCGGCCTGGATCGCGAGCATGCCCTCCATGAGCACGGTCATGCGTTCGAGCTCGAGCTCGCCGAGACGCTGGAGGCGTCCGCCGATGGGCAGCCAGATGAAGTTGGCCGACAGGAGACCCCACAGCGTCGCCACGAATGCCGTCGCGATCATGGGACCCAGGGTGTCGGGCTTGTCGAGCTTCTCCAGCACATGCGTGAGGGAGACGACGGTGCCGATGATGCCGACGGTGGGCGCGAAGCCGCCGAGCGTCATGTAGAAGCGTGAGGCGGTGCGGTTGCGGGCGGCGGTCGAGGTGAGCTCATCCTCCAGCAGGGTTCGCAGGTCTTCGGCGTCCGTGCCGTCGGCGATGCTCTGCAGTGCCTGGCGCAGGAACGGGTCCTTCTCGTCTTCCAGCCCCTGCTCGAGGGCGAGGAGCCCTTCGGCGCGCGCCTTCTCGGCGTAGCCGACCACCGTGTCGATCATGCTCGACGCGGTGCGGCGCTCGCCGCGGAAGGCGCGGGGGAGCGACTTGACCGCATGCAGTGCATCGCGCACGGTGCCGCTCGCGATGCCGACGGCGATCGTGGCTCCGAAGACCAGCACCATCGGGGCGGGGATCAGCAGCGATCCGATGGTCGCGCCTTCGAGGTTGATCATGGCGATCAGGGCGCCGAACGCGAGCACCAGTCCGAGGATGAGGGACGGATCCATCAGAGACCGACCTCGGCATCGGGGGCCAGGTCGGAGCCGTTCGCGGCGATCAGATCGGCCGCGGCCGCGAGCACTCCGGCGCGGAACCGGGTGATCTGCGCGATCACGTCGTCCATCGTCTCGGTGACGACGAAGGTCGCGCCGTCGACCATGATGAGCGTCGTGTCCGGCGTGGCCTGGACACGTTCGATCAGGTCGGGATTCACCGCGAACCGCGAGCGGTTCAGGCGCGTGAGGACGATCATGGGCTCCATCCTGGAAAGATCCGTCCGCGTTCCCGGGGGAGCACGGACCCGACGGCCCGTCCTGGGCTGTCGGAGGTGACTGTCGGCCGGTCGGGACCGTGCGTTAGGTCGGAGCCGGAGGCGCTCGCAATCGCTCTCGGTCTCCTACGCGCCACGGCGCCTACGACCTCGACGACTCAGCGATCGGACAGCAGACTGTCCCGCACCTGACGACGCAGCACCTTCCCGATGAGCGACCGGGGGAGGTCGTCCACCTCGGTGATGCGGCGCGGCACCTTGTAGGGGGTGAGGCGGGTGCGGCAGAAGTCGCGCAGCGCATCCACGTCGAGAGCGGCGCCGTCGCGGAGCACCACCGCGGCGGCGACCTCTTCGCCGCCATGCGGTCGCGGCAGGCCCACGACCGCAGCGGCGACGACATCGGGGTGCGCGACGAGCGCGTCTTCCACCTCGCTGGGCGACACGTTGAAGCCGCCGGTGATGATGAGCTCCTTGAGACGGTCGACGATGCTCACGAACCCGTCGGACGAGACCTGGGCGATGTCGCCCGTCCGCAGCCACCCCTCGGGGAGCAGGGCGTCAGCCGTCTCGCCCGGACGCCCCCAATACCCCTGGAAGACCTGCGGTCCGCGGACAAGGAGTTCACCGGCCTCGCCGGACGGCACGTCGACCGTCGGGTCCGCCGGATCGACGACGCGGATCTCCGTGCTCGGGAAGGGCACGCCGACGGTGCCGGGGCAACGGGTGGGGCCCATGGGATTGCCGAGCGCGACCGGTGAGGCCTCGGTCATGCCGTAGCCCTCGACGAGCAGGCCGCCGGTCGCCTCCTCCCAGCGCTTCACGGTGGCGACCGGAAGGCTCATCGCTCCGGAGATCGCGAAGCGCACCGTCGAGAGATCGATGGTGCCCCGCGCGGCCGCACGGGCGAGGGCGTCGTAGATCGGCGGCACGGCGGGAAGGAAGGTGGGCGGAGTCGAGCGGGCGGCCGCGGTGACCAGCCCCAGGTCGAACGTCGGGAAGAGGACGAGCCTCGCGCCGATGCTCATCGCGAAGGTCAGGCACAGGGTCATGCCGTACGCGTGGAACAGCGGCAGCACGCCGTAGAACGTCTCCTGGCCGTCGACGAGCCCCGGCACCCACGCCCGCCCCTGCATCGCGTTGGCCCGGAGGTTCGCGTGCGTGAGGATCGCCCCCTTCGGGACGCCCGTCGTCCCGCTCGTGTACTGCAGCAGCGCGATGTCGTCCAGCCCGGGGCCGGCCACCCGTCGCGAGAGGCGTCGGTGATCGGCGAGGCTCTTCCACGCGGTGAGGTGCCGTGCCTTCGGGGTGGCCGTGAGCTTCGCGCGCGCCTCGCGGGCCTTGGGCAGGGGCAGGCGCAGCGCGAGACGCTTCGACAGCGGCATCGCCGCGGTGATGTCGACGCTCACGATGTGCTCCACCCTGACGTCTGCGGGGAAGCCGGCGACCGTGTCCACGGACTTGTCCCACACGACGGCGACGCGCGCACCGTGATCCTCGAACTGATGCCGCAGCTCGCGTGCGGTGTAGAGCGGGTTGTGCTCGACCACGATCGCGCCGAGTCGGAGGATCGCGTAGAAGGCGACGACGTGCTGCGGGCAGTTGGGCAGCACCAGCGCGACCCGGTCGCCCGGGCCGACCCCGAGACGGCGCAGGCCCTCGGCCGCCCGCTCGACCTGCTCTCCGAGTTCCCGGTAGGTCGTGACGGCGCCGAAGAAGTCCAGCGCCGGTCGCCGGCCGAACGCCTTCACGCTCACGGACAGCATCTCCGTCAGGGTCTGCGAGGGCTCCTCGATCTCCGCGGGGACACCCTCCGCATAGGAGTCGAGCCAGGGACGTGCGGCGAGCGGAGATTCAGGCATGTCTCCATCCTGCCCGCGATCGCGATCCGCGGACACCGCGCCGTCAGCCGACGAACAGGAGGACGATCGACAGGACGACCGCGGCTGCGCCGACAGCGGCCAGGGTGATCCCGAGCACCTGGAACGCATGCAGCAGGGGCCTGCGGGGCTCGAACCGCATCAGATCCGGGTGCCGCTCGCTGAGGAAGGCGTCGGCCTCTTCTCGTCCGCGCCAGTGGACGGCTTCCTCCGCGCGGAGCGGTCGTTCCCGGAAGTCGCCCGCGGCGAACCAGCGGGCCCGCGCCCGGCCGTCCTCCTCGTGGACGATGACGACCTCGTGAGGCACCCAGGAGCCGTCGTGCACCTTCACCAGGAACACGATGGCGAGCAGAGGGAGACCGATTCCGAGCCCGATCCAGGAGAGCACCTCGGCGATGATGCCCACAGCGTCGACCGCGTCCATGACCGGCTCCGTTCTCTCCGTTCGACAGTACCGGCGCGAGTTCGGATAGACATCGGGGTGGCGGTCTCGCCGCCACCCCGATGGGGACTCCGCAGAGTCCGGCCGATCAGCGCTTGAGGTTGGTCAGCTCCTGCAGCACCTCGTCGCTGGTGGTGATGATGCGGGCGTTCGCCTGGAAGCCGCGCTGGGCGACGATCAGGTTCGTGAACTCCTGCGACAGGTCGACGTTCGACATCTCGAGCGCGCCGCTGATGATGCCGCCCATGCCGTCGGAGCCCGCCTGACCGAGCGTGGGCTCGCCGGAGTTGCCGCTCGGGCGGAACTGCGAGGAGCCGGCCTTCTCGAGGCCGCCCGGGTTGACGAAGCCGGCGAGGGCGATGCGGGCGAGCACCTCGGTGTCGCCGTTGCTGAACGTGCCGACGAGGCTGCCGTCGTTGGTGAGCGCGTACGAGCTGAGCGTGCCGGCCGGCTTGCCGTTCTGCTCCTTGATGGCGACGTCGCTGACGTCGGCGAACCCGGTGACCGCCGAGAGGTCGACCGTGACGCCGCCGGACACGATCGACGACGCACCCGGCTGCTTCCCGTCGTTGAACGTGAGCGCGGTGGTCGCCCCGGCCGGGTCGGTGACGTCCCACCCGGTGGCGCTGCGCGTGAAGGTGAGGCGCAGCGAGGTGGCGGTGCCGTCGGCGCCGTAGGTCTTGATGTCGCGGACGAGCGTCTCGCCGACGGCGGCTCCGGACGGGAGGTTGCCGGTGACGCGGGCGGTGGTGGTCGCCGTCGCGGGGCTCAGCGCCCCCACCGGGAGGGTGATGTCGCCGATGCCCTGACCGGGGACGATGGCTCCGCCGCGCGCGGTCCACCCCTGCACGAGTGCACCGTCGGCGGAGACCAGCTTGCCGCTCGCGTCGAACGAGAAGCCGCCGTTGCGGGTGTACAGGGTCTCGCCGCCCGAACGCACGACGAAGAAGCCGTCGCCGGCGATCATGAGGTTGGTGGGCACGCCGGTGGGCTGCGGCGCACCGGAGGCGAAGTTCGTGCTGATGCCGGCGACCTGCACGCCGAGTCCGACCTGGGCGGGGTTCTGCCCGCCGACGGCCTGCTGCGGCATCATCGAGTTGCGCACCAGCTGCGAGAGCGAGTCCTGGAACTGCACGGCCGAGGCCTTGAAGCCCGTCGTGTTGACGTTGGCGATGTTGTTGCCCGTGACGTCGAGCATGGTCTGGTGCGAACGCA
>Ga0160430_100573_pt1 | contig 19017 bp, 18 predicted proteins | sample HID1971I_E0MG_FD_108274 | JGI IMG/M metagenome (GOLD analysis project Ga0160430, IMG submission 108274) | Enriched millipede-associated microbial communities from UW Madison campus, WI, USA - HID1971I_E0 MG | ecosystem: Host-associated > Arthropoda: Insects > Digestive system > Unclassified ...
AGCCGGTCTCGGCGCTCGACCTGACCACCCAGGCGCGCATCCTCGAACTCCTCCTCGAGGTGCAGGCGCGCACGGGAGTCGCATACCTGTTCGTCTCCCACGACCTGAACGTGGTCCGGGTGCTCTGCCATCGCGTTGCCGTCATGCGGGCCGGCGAGATCGTCGAGTGGGGAGACGGCGACACCGTCACCTCGAACCCCAGCCACCCCTACACCCGCAGGCTGCTGCTGGCCTCACCTGTCGCCGACCCAGCGACCCAGGCGGAACGCCGCGCACTGCTCCGGTCAACTGCTCTCGCCGACCCCGCGACGCATCCCAACCAGAAGGAATCCGTATGACGCTCGAAACCTCTCTCGCTCCCGACGTCCGCCGCCGCGCGCAAGAGGTCGTCGCCGGACTCAGCGGCGCCGAGGTCGCCGGTCTGCTCTTCCACCCGATCGTCGTCCTCGACGCCGATCACGACCCAGACGCCTCGTCGCCGTTCGGGCCATCGACCCGCGAGCTGATCGTGGAGCGCGGCATCCGGCACTTCTGCCTTGCCACGATTCCTTCACCCGCGCAGACCGCGCCCGTGATAGGTCGTCTGCAGGAGATCGCGACATCACACGGCTCACGGCTGCCGATCGTCTTCTCCACCGACCCGCGGCACTCCTTCCTGCAGAACATGGGAGCTACCCACCGAGCAGAGGGAGTGTCGCAGTGGCCGGAACCCATCGCGTTCGGCGCTCTTGACGATCCCGACCTGGTCCGCGAGTTCGCACGCATCGTCCGCGACGACTACCGCGCCATGGGCATCCGCATGGCTCTGCACCCTCAGGTCGATCTCACCACTGAGCCCCGCTGGGCGCGCCAGGCCCAGAGCTTCGGTGCGGATCCTGCGCTCACCTCCCGCCTGCTCGCTGCATTCCTGGAGGGGCTGCAGGGTCCGGCTCTCGGTGCCGAAAGCGTCGCTGCCACGGTCAAGCATTTCCCGGGGGGAGGACCGCAGAAGGATGGGGAAGACCCGCATTTCGCCTACGGGCGAGAGCAGGTCTACCCGGGAGGCCGGTTCGAGGACCACCTCCTGCCTTTCCGCACCGCGATCAGTTCCGGCGCCGCAGCGATCATGCCCTACTACGGGATGCCGGTCGGCCTCACTCGCAACGGGCAGGCCGTCGAAGAGGTCGGCTTCGCCTTCAACCGGGCTTTGATCACCGACCTGCTCCGTGACGAACTGGGTTTCGAAGGGCTCGTGCTCAGCGACTTCGGCTTGGTGCATGACGCGGTGGTGTTCGGCAAGCCGTTCCCCGCGCGCGCCTGGGGGGTGGAGCACCTCGACCCCGGGTCCCGCATCGCCCGCCTGCTCAGCGCAGGCGTCGACCAGCTCGGCGGCGAAAGCGATACGGCACTGCTGCTGTCGCTCCTCGAAGAGGGGCGAGTCTCGCTGGAGCGCGTGCAGGATGCGGCAGTCCGCGTCGTCGAATTGAATCTGCGACTCACGGGCGACGCGGGCAACCCCCCTTCCACACCCGACCCGGCCGACCTTCCGCTCCGCGAGCACGTCGAACTCGGCATGCTTGCCCAGTCTCGATCGATCACAGTTCTGCAGAATGGCCTTCTCGGCTACCAAGAAGCGCTGCCGTTGGATCGTCCACTCAGCGCCTATCTGCGTGGCATCGACCCCTCTGCGCTGCCCGATGGCTGGAGTGTCGCCGAACCCGCGCAGGCGGACGTTGCGATCGTCCGCCTCGCAGCTCCGTTCGAGCCGCGCGACCACTTCTTCCTGGAGAGCGGCATGGAGCAGGGCTCGCTGGAGTTCGCACCAGCGGTGGTCGATGAACTGCGCAGACTGGCAGCGCAGACCGCGCTGATCATCGCCGTCACGCTCAGCCGCCCCGCGATCCTCACACAGATCGCCGAGTTCGCCACCGCCATCATCGCCGACTACGGCGCATCCGATGAAGCGCTCCTCGACGCCCTCACCGGTGTGGTGACCCCGGAGGGACGCCTTCCATTCGAACTCCCCCGCAGCATGGCGGCAGTAGCGGCCAGCCGGCCCGACGTCGCCGGCGACACCCACGACCCGCTGTACCCGGCGGGGTGGCGGGTCACTCTGGAGATCCCGTCCACATCGGAGTGAAGACCATCATCTTTTGCAGGAGAGACTCTTGACCAATCCGACCGCCCGCATCATCGTCACGACCGACCCCGAGTTGGACGACCTGAACTCCATGCTCCGCCTGCTGCTCTACAGCAACGAGATCGACATTGCAGCTCTGGTCTACACCGCGAGTATCTTCCACCACAGAGGTGACCCGGCTCGCGGCGTGTCCGCGCACCGTTGGCCGGCAGCGGGGGAGCGTCTCCACATCGACGAGGCTGTCGACGCGTACGCGGCGGCCTACGACAACCTTGCCCGGCACGACCCGCGATATCCGTCACCGGACGCACTGAGGGCCATCATCGCGACGGGCAATATCGACGAGGCCGGCGACACCCGGCATCCCACCCCAGGATCGGACCTGGTGAAGGAAGTTTTGCTGGCTGAGGCACCCGGGAAGGTGTTCGCTCAAGCCTGGGGCGGGACGAACACGATCGCCCGGGCCCTCATGTCGATCGAAGACCAATACCGAGGCACGGACCAGTGGGATGAGATCTACGCCCTCATCGTCGGCCGCACCGTCATCACCAGCTTCGGTGAGCAAGACGACACCTTCGCGAACTACATCAGGCCCACATGGCCGGAGTTGGAGTTCCGGGACGTCGCCACGGCGGGGTGGGGCTACTTCGCGTGGGACGTAGTCCCCGAGGATGCGCAGAAGTACCTGAGCGCGGAGTGGATGCGGGAAAACGTCTCGGCGGTTGGCCCGATCGGGGGCGCGTACCGTGTCTGGGGCGATGGCAAGCAGATGGCCGAGGGCATCGACCCTGAGGACTATTTCGGCGTCCCCGATGCCGGTGTCGAGAGCCTTGTGGCAGAGGGATACCAGCTCTGGGCTCCTCTGCGACCGAACGGCTCCTGGATCTCCGAAGGCGACACTTCCAACTTCGCGATGCATATCGACAACGGATTGCGCAACGCCGAGCACCCGACATTCGGCGGATGGGGCGGCCGGCAGGAACCGGATGAGAAGGACCCGCACCGCTGGAACAGCGCGGGCCAGCGCCCCTGGGCGCCTGGTGCCGAGATCGTCGATGCGGGCGAGGTCGGCCAGTGGTTCGGGGCATACCAGCGCGATCTCGCCGCACGATTGCGGTGGAGTGTGACATCAGAGTTCACCGAGGCCAATCACGCGCCGCGGATTGTCGCTCCGGAACTGGATTTCGCGGTCTCCCCGGGGCAACGCGTCGTGCTCCCGTTCTCGGTCATCGATCCCGACGGCGACACCGTCTCCGTGGCTGCTTCGCAACTTCGCGGGCCCTCATGCATTGTCGAGGTCTCGCCCACCGAAGTCGTCATCAGCATTCCCACCGATGCGCCAGCGCACACGGACATTCATGTCGTGGTCCAAGCGGTCGACAACGGCTCACCAGCACTAACCGGATACGCCCGCTTCGTCCTGACACTCGCCTGAAGAATCCGACCAGACGAGCAATCGGACGACCGAGGCTCGATTTACCCCAGCTTCATCTTTCAAAGGAGAAACCATGAAAGCTCACCACGTCGTCAGCGCAGCGACCCTCGCGCTATCTCTCGTGATGTCGGGAGTCGCCGTAGGCTCGGCGGACACCCCAGCAGGAGGGGTCGCCTCGGGAGACTCATACGTTGCGCTCGGCAGTTCCTACGCGGCAAACGGGGCCATCGCCGGTGACTTCCTGTGCGGACGCTCCCCGGACAACTACGCTCACCTGGTCGCGGCCCGTTTCGGGCTCATCTTGACAGACGCCACCTGCAGCGGAGCCACGATCGACAACATCGTTGACACGCCTCAGGTCCACTACACCGGCGCGCGAATCGCGCCGCAGATCGACGCCGTCCAACCTGGCACCGACCTCGTGACAGTCACCATCGGCGGCAATGACGTCAGCTACATCTCAACACTCTTCCGCCGCTCCTGCGCGGCAGACCGCAGGCCATTCGACGCGCTGGCTGCGCCGCCAGCTCTCCGGGCGGCTATCGAAGGAGCGCTGTGTTCCGGGACAGTCGATAGCACGGCCATCCAGACAGCGCTCGACGGGCTGACAGACGAGCTGACGAACATGGTCGACGCCATAAGGGTGCGGGCACCGCATGCCCGAATCGTCTTCGTCGACTACCTCACCGTGCTTCCCCAGTCGGGCAAGCCGTGCGTGGGCGTACCGCTCGCCAAGGACGATCAGAAGCACATCCTTGACATCGCGAGGCAATTGCAGTTGGCCACCAAGCATTCGGCCCAGCGCACGGGTACCGAGCTGATCGAGTTGTCGAAGGCGAGCCGCTCGCACGATGCCTGCTCGGACGACCCATGGGTCAAGGGCTGGGACGTCAGTGGCACGGTCACTGGCAACGCAGGGCCCTACCACCCGAACGCGGAAGGCGTCCTCGCCGCCGCGAGGCTCCTGATCGAGGAGCTCGGCTCTGGCCGCCCGTCAGATTAGGTCGTTTCTACGTCGGCGTAGCGGAGTGGTCGTCGATGAGCTGGAAGATCACGCACTTGCGCCCGCCGACGAGCGCGTACTCGGTCGTGGTGGCAGCGCCTCTGCGAAGAATCTGCGAACACCCGAACAGCGCCGAGCCTCCCTCAACGTTGGCCACCGTGAACGGGAACCGCGTCGAATCAACGCGGACGCGCCTCAGGACCGCGGGATGCAACCGTACAACGGGGTTCAGATCCCTGCGTTCTGGATGACCGAGGCGAGACTCACGGCTCGGGTGTTGTTGCCTTGAGACGAGGTGCGGTGAGACGCTAAGCGGACAAGACAATACGTCGTCCGATCCGTCAACACGCGTTCCCGCGGTTCGGGAGTTCGTGCCCACATGGTGCCCACGGACGATCACGATTGGTGCGGGTCCAGAGGGAGCGGCAGCAGATTCTCGGCGGTCGCAAGCCGCGGAAATCCGCGGTTCTCGGTCGAGACAGATTGAAACGGATCCAGCCTCTTTGGGTTCAAATCCCACCGTCACCGCCAGTTTCGAGTCCCGTTTCAGCCTGATTCACTCAGCTGAGACGGGACTTGTTTCGTTTGAGTTCGGTTCGATTGTTGCCACGGTGTCGCCGTTTGATCTGGGATCGCGGAGCACGCCGCGCTTTTGTCGCGTCGCCGCCGCCCGCGCGACGACGCGGCCGGCCGCGTAGCCCACTGGCTCCGCGTGATTCCGCGGTTCCATGGCACCAGAATGGCAACACCTCCGAAGTCCCGAACTTCCGGACGTCGGCGCGGTAGTTGGCGTCCCCACCCGGAGTGACGGTGGGGTTGAGCCTCACGAGCGATTCGACGAGGTGCGATCAGCTTGACCAGTCCCGATCAAATCGGCGGCGAGTGCTTCTGTTTGTGCGTAGGGGCCTTCGTGGACACGTGTCAGAGTCATTGGCATGGCTCGCCTTGAACGGCAGAACGCCCTCGTGGCCGCGCTTCAGCAGCTCGGGCTCGAACCGCGTCGACGGCCGAGTAGTCGGCCTGGTCGTTGGTCTGCTCGAGCCCGCGGTCGAGGAACATGCGTGCGCCGCGGCCGTTCATCTCCCTGAACGGGTGCCCGAAGGAAGTAGCCGTGCCTTGATCTGCGCGCGTGGCGCTGGCTAGGCTCCTCGATCGTGATCTATCAGGACCCTCTTGCCTATCTGCTCGGCATCGAAGGGTCCGCTCTGCTCGACGCATGGGCCGGTGACCACGATCAAGCCTTCGTCGAAGACCGGGTCGCCGAGATCCGCCGATTGCTCGCCGACGGGAAACTCCAGAACCGCGGGGTGCTCGCGGAGCGCGTGGCCGCTGACGTCGCCTATCAGCAGCAGGCGCCCGACTACGACGCGAACGCGGGCGGTGGCCTCTTTGCGATCGACGAGCCGGTCATCACCGAATGGCTGGCGCACCGCGAGGTCGGCGTCGCCCTGGATGCCGCGTGCGGCACAGGGCGATTCGCGCGGATTATCGCCGACCTCGGCCACACCGTGATCGGCGTCGACGGGTCGCCGGACATGCTCCAGCTAGCCCGAGAGCGTGTCCCGGAGGGCGAGTTCCAGCTGGGATCAGTCGATCGACTGCCTCTCGCCGACCGATCGGTCGATGTGGTCGTGTGCGCGCTCGCGCTCGTCCACGTGAGCGATCTCGGCCCGGTGTTCGCCGAGTTCGCCCGCGTGCTGAGCCCGGGCGGCGCGCTCCTCATCTCAGACGTGCATCGCGAGCTCACCACGATCGGCTCGGGCATCAAGGGTCTAGGACCTGACGGCGAGCGCCGCCTCGCCCCGGCGTACCGGCATCCCCTCGGCGACTATCTTCGGGCCGCGCTCGCCGCGGGACTCGAGTTGCGCGGCTGCGAGGAGCCGGCCATCCACTGGGACGACTCGCCGCTGGCGAGGCCGAGCACCGAGATCGGCGACTGGCCGGCGTGGCCATGGTCTCTGATGGCATACGTCCCCGAGGCGACGCGCGCGGTCTCCGGCCGTCCGCAGTTGCTCCTCCTGCACTTCGCTCAGCCTGCGTCCTGAGCCTGCGCACTCCCCCGGGTCCTGAGCCTGCGGCCCTCGAGCCCGGACATACATGGACCAAAGCGCCGGCCGCGTTCTTCACTACTAAGTGCTACACCGTGCGAAGCACCCTCGTTCACGGCAGCGTGATGGGTCGATCGTGGTTTCCGGCGACACAACGGTGAGTGAGAACCTCATCGCGCTCGCCCAGGATGCGGACTACCTCGTGCATGAGGTGATCGACGCCGCGTGGGTCGACGAGATCGCAGCGAGCGTCCCCGAGCCGATCCGTGAAGCGTTGCGGCAGCACCTGATCTCCTCCCACACGACGATCGAGCAGGTCGGAAAAGACGTGGGCGAGCGGGCGGGAGCAAAGAACCTCGTGTTGACGCACCTTGCGCCGTCCGACAACCCGGACGGCAGATGGATGCGGGCTCGAAGGGGTTACAGCGGCAAGGTGATCGTCGCTCGCGAACTGGTGGAGATCCCCGTGAGCAAGCGGCGTTCCTGACATGTGGTGAGTCATCGGCTCGTCGGGGATGGTGGGAAGCCTCGACCCGGCTTTCACGCGACCCCCGGCCTCGATGGCTCGAGCGGCCGAGAAACATGGATGGTTGGACCACGGGCCTGCGAGCGTCGCGGGCTGAGGGGCCGCGCCGAGACACGGTCCGCCAGGTGTCTCCGGGCGGATTCCCGATGATCGTTGCCTTCCCTCGGTGGTGCTAGATCGATACCGCGGGCGTGGGTGCGTCGACGGCGAGCTTGATCCCGATGGCGCCGAGGAGTGTGCCGGTGAACCATCTCTGCCACCGCATCCACGCGGGCTTGCTCTGGAGGAACACCGCGACCGAGCCGGCGACGAGGATGATCGCCGCGTTCACCGTCACACCCACCAGGATCTGTATCGCGCCGAGTTGGAACCCTTGCGCGACGACGTTCCCGGCCGCCGGATCGATGAACTGGGGGATCAGCGCCAGGTAGAGGATCGCGACCTTGGGATTCAAGAGGTTCGTGACCAGCCCCATGCGGAAGAGCTTGCTTGCAGAGTCGCGAGGGAGGGCACTCGTTTCGAACGGTGACGTGCCGCCCGGGCGGAGGGTCTTGTAGGCCAGCCAGAGCAGGTAGGCCGCACCGACGACCTTAAGTGCGATGAAGAGCCACGGGACCACGTAGAACACCGCCGCCAGCCCAAGATTCGCCATGGCCATGTAGACGACGAATCCGAGTGCTGTGCCCGAGAGGGAGGTCATGCCTGCACGCCACCCTTGGCTGATGCTGCGTGAGACGAGGTACATCATGTTCGGGCCTGGGGTGAGCGCGAGCCCCAGTTCGACGAGCGCAATACCGGATGCGGCAGCCAACGAGATCATGAGCGTTCCTTCGCAAGATCGGATAAGCATCCTCATCGATGCGAAGTCCATCAGAGTCTGTCACGAGCTCACTCAGGCCCGATGGATGCCGCGGCCCTCTCGTTTGCGATGGCCCAACGCCCATCCTGTCGTGGTCGAGCGGGCGAGGTACGCGGGGCCGCCGAACCTCGACCTCGGCGTGATCGCGACGATCGAGAAGCTGCTGGGCGGCCTGCCGGACGAGCTCAGCGACGCGAGAACGGTCTACGAGCCAGGTATCGCGCCGGGGCGGACCCGGAGACCCTCGAGCATGGCGGCGATCTCGGACCGTACTGCCGTCCTCGTCTGCACAGGCTCCGGAGAACGCGCGATGACGACTGCCGCCTCGCACAATGCTCCGAGGAGGAGCCGGGATCTCACTGAGCTGTCTCCCTCGCGCACCTGGCCCGCTGCCTGCAATCGGGCAAGGGCATCGGTCAGCAGCGCGCCGACGTATTCGTCCTCGACCGCTCTGGCCAGATCACGGCCGAGGACGGCAGGGCCGTCGAACACGACGATCTGACCGATCGGCGGGCGCTGGCACTCTCGAATGAAAGCGTCGATGCCGGCGATGAGGCCGTCCCACCCACTGCCGGCGTCGGCGGCTGCGGCCGCCAGCGTCGACACGAGTTGCTGCTGCACCTGGACGAAGACCGCTCGAAAGAGCGCCGATTTATCCGCGAAGTGATGGTAGAGCGCGCCCTTGGTCATACCCGCGGATGCGGCGATGTCGTCGGTCGAGACCGCCGCGTAGCCTTCGTCGCCGAACAGCTGCGCTGCGGCGTTCACCAGCCGGGCGGCTGTGGCCTCTGAGCGCTCCTTCTGGCTGTGCGGGGTCATCATGGGGCCCTCCTTGACGGCGCGGGATCGCATCGCTAATGTACATACTCCAAGTACATACTCCAAGTATGTCGATCGCAAGGAGCCATTCATGAATGATTTCGTCGAACGGTGGGCCGCTTTCTGGGCAGCCCCCGACCCCGATGCAGTTCACGCCATCGCGGACGAGGGCATCGTGCTGCGCTACCCGGGAGTAACCGAACCGATGACCGGTATCGACGCATGGAAGGAACGCGTCGCGTCGATCGTCGAGCGGTTCCCTGACGTGCGCCTCGACGTGACCCACCACGCGACCGTCGACGATCTCTGCTTCATCAGCTGGCGCGCGTCGGCCACAAGTCAGGGCAGGCCCATCTCGTGGGAGGGTACCGACCGGATGCTGCTCAGAAACGGCCGAGTGATCGACTCGATGGTTGCGTTCGACACGTCGGGCCTGCGCCCGGCCGCCGCTTGAACAGGAGCGCGGCGCTCGCCCTCTGCGAGCGCCGCGCTTCCCGGCTTCATGGCGTCTAGGGTGCAGCATGGCGGTGGGTCAGACCAGGCGAGGGCTTAGGGCTGCCACGGTGGACTCCGCCGGGAGCAACCCGATGCCGAGACCACGCGCGGCGGGGTCGACGTGCACGTCGCACACCCAGGCGAAGGCCGCGTGAGCAGCGACCACACGGGCGCGCGGGCTCGCCTGATCAGACGATCGTCGTGACTCGGATCAGATCGGTTCTGGCCACGACCCGGCGGTGGGTGTCCGCGAGGGCAAGGCGCCGTGAGTCGTTCATGTATGCGGTCAACGCGCCCTCGTCGGGCAGGTGGATCACCTGCACTTCCAGGGGCCCGTCGCTGTCGTCGGCTCGACGGACCCTGCTGGATCAACGTGCCGACGGTCGTCCTCGAGAGCGGGTCGGATGGCGTTGCGGGCCCGAGTCCCGCTATGGATCGCGGCTTGTTCACCGGTCCCTATGAGCAACGATTCCTGGAGGCGATCGGTCACAACGTCCCGCAGGAAGATCCTGCGTCATTTAGCGAGGCGGTCCTGACACTGCTGCACTAGCGGTGGATCGGTGCACGTCGGCGCCATTGTGCCCGCGACGCTGTCACCTGGCTTGGTAGACGCCGGTCGAGTACGGGGGCAATGAGGCCGGGGGACCGATCGACGCGACGGCGCTTCCTGCAGGCGCGGTCACGTCAACGCCTGGTTGCCCTCTTGGTTGGCTGGTCTCTGAGCGCCGGTGTCGCACGAGGTCTCGGTCAGCGCGCGGACCTCGCTCTCATCGCCACCCGCATCCCCGGGGAGCGGAGGGCGGAATGCAACGCGGCACTGAACATCGCTCGGTCTGTGAGTGCACTGCTTGATGCAGCTCGAGGATCGCACGGCTAGGTCCAAGGGTCGAGAGCCAGCTTCCCGATGGTCTTCCCCTTCTCGAGCTGTTCGAGCAGCGCGGGACCGTGGGCGAGGGGATGCACGCTGGGAGCGCCGGGCGGGTAGATGCCTCTGGCGATCAGGTCGTACAACTCGGTGATCACCGAGTTGTACATGTCTGGGGCATCGGTGGCCAGCGCGCCGATGTGCAGCCCCTTGATCTGGGCGTGATGGATGAAGATCAGGTCGTCGGTGGACACGGTCGCCGGGCCAGAGGCCTGGCCGAAGACGATGACTCTTCCCGTGAACGGCTTCGCCAGGGCCAGGCTCGTGCACAGCGTGGTTCGCCCGACGGACTCGAGCACGACGTCGACTCTTCCCACGCGCTGCAGGACCTCCTCAGCAAGGTCCGATCGTCGCCCGTCGAGGACGTCGTCGGCTCCGAGCGCGCGCACTGCGCCGTGTTTTTCCGGGGCGGCGGCGGCGATCACCCGCGCGCCGAAGTGCCGTGCGAGTCGAACGGCGGCCTGCCCGACGCCTCCCGCTGCGGCATGGATCAGCACGATCTCGCCCTTCTGTATATCGCCCAACGGGCGAAGCGCCGCCAGGGCAGTGGCCCAGTTCAGCACGAGACCGAGCGCAGCGGCATCCGTCCAACCCTCCGGCACGGGGTGAACGCCGGCGGCCGGCATCAGCATGTACTGCGCGAACGCGCCGTCGCCGGACCCCACGACGTGCGATCCCAGCGGCAGCGGGTGGGCGATGCCGGCTCCGATTCCGACGACCTCTCCGGCCGCTTCGAACCCGGCGGTGTACGGAGCCACGGGCCCACCCTCGTACAGCCCGTGGCTCTGCGAGACGTCTGCAAAGTTCAGGCCCGCTGCACCGACACGGATCAGATAGTCGTTCGGGCCGGGGATGGGACGGGGCAGCTCGGTCAAGGTGAGGTCTGAGGGTCCACGGTGCGAGGACTGCACCAGCGCCCTCATCGACGTTGCACGCTCGGAGCGGGTCGGGAGGCTGTTCATGTCGGCACGGTACGACGTTGACGCTGGCGTCAACGTCAAGCGTCTCGCTCGAACAGTCTTAACCCGCCAGGAGGTCGTCGAGTGCCGACAGCCGCGCCGTGAGCCGCTCGACCTGCACCGCGACCCGCTCGCGGTAGAGCTCGACCTCCGCTCGCAACGCATCCGGCACGGGAGCCGCGGGCTCTGTCGAAGCGGCGGGAGCGGACAGTACCCGCTGGATCAGAGCGGTCGGCAGCCCGGAGTCGAGCAACGAGCGCACCAAGAGGACACGGTCGACCGTGGCGGCGCAATAGTCGCGGTAACCGTTCGCACACCGGCCGGGCTGAATCAGCCCCTCCTGCTCATAGAACCGCAACGACCTTGCGGTTGCGCCGGTGACCCGAGCCGCCTCGCTGATCTGCACAAGACGGGAAACAAGCCACGGCATCGCCTTCTTCCCTCCGACACCTCTGCGGCAACCCCAACTGCCGACGAGACCGTGCCGGCGGATCTAGCTGATCGAACAGCCACATCCGCCGGATCGAATTCGCGTGAATTCGAGGTGCGAGATGGAGGTAGATGTCGCGCGTCTGGGTTCAATTCCCGCCGCCGCCGGCGCCGTCGCCGTCACCGTCAGCGTCGAAACCCTGCGAACCGTTGGAAACACTGGGAGCGTGGGGCTTCTGTCATGCTCGAAACGGCTTCCGAGCGAGAATGAGATAAGCCATCTGATTAGACGGGCGCGGGCCCGGTGGACTCGCGCCAGATGACGCGGTGGATCGGCCGGGCCTCGGACGGTACAGGGTCGCCGCGCAGCGCGGCGATGAGCCGTTTCATCGCGCGTGAGCCCAGACCCTCGAGGTCGACCGCCACGCTCGTCAGCGCGGGGCTCATCAGACGACCGAGCTGCTGGTCGTCCCATCCGGTGACGCTGAGGTCATCGGGTACGCGCCACCCACGGTCCATCGCCGCGCGGATCGCCCCGGCGGCCACGAGGTCGTTGGCCGCCATCACAGCGGTCGCTCGGTCGCCGTCGGGAAGGCTGCGGACGGCCGCCATTCCCGATTCTGCCGACCAGTCGCCCTCGATGACGCCGGTCGACTCCAGCCCGAGCGATGCGATCGTACCGAGATAGGTGTCGCGCCGGGCGCGGGCCGAGGCGAACTGCAGGTCGCCGGTGATGTGGAGGAACCGGCGATGGCCGCGTTCGGCCAGGCCGCGGATCAGGTCGACGAGGGCTGACGCATCCGCCAGCTCGCCGATGCCGCGCATCTCGTCGTCGAAGTCGGCCGATGCGACGATCGGCGTCCCGCTCGAGGCCTGCAGCTCGAGCGAGGCGAGCACCGGGGCGAACGAGACGATGCCATCGACCTGCCCGGAGTCGGCCAGCTCCGCCACGCGCTCCGTCCGTTCCTCGGCGCCCCCCTCGAGGGCCAGCACCTCGACCGCGTAGCCGGCCGCGTGCGCGGCTGTGCTCGCGCCGGCGAGCATGCGCGCGGGACTGTACGCGAGGGTCGGGACCACGACGGCGAGCCGGCCGGTCCGGCGCGTGCGCATCGAGCGAGCGACGAGGTTCGGGCGGTAGTTCAGCTGGTCGACCGCGGCCTGCACGCGCGCCTTGGTGGCGGGCTTGAGCCCGTCGGGTGCGCGGAAGTAGCGCGAGACGGTCTGATGCGACACCTCGGCGAGGCGGGCGACCTCCATGATCGTCGGCCGTCGGTGCGGTGCGGTGTCGGTCACGGGCGCCTCCTTCGACATCCATGTTGACACAGATTGTGAACCTTCACTATTCTCACTTCTCAATCGAGTGATCGATCACTAAGTGAAGGTTCACTCGACCGTTTCCCCCTCGCGACCAGCATTCCGAAAGGACAAAGATGTTCACACGCAGAAAGGCGGGCGCCGTCGGCGCCGTGGCGATCGTCGCCTTCGCCGCGACACTGGCGGGCTGCGCCGGCTCCGCCCCCGCCGGCGAAGCGGCACCCACCTACGATCCGGACGAGAAGGTGACCCTGGACTTCGCGTTCTGGGGAAACGACGTCCGCGCCGAGATGTACAACGAGGCGATCGCCGCGTTCAACGAGGAACACCCGAACATCACGGTGAACCCGACGTTCCTCTCCTGGGATGAGTACTGGGAGAAGCGTCAGACCGAGGCCGCGGGCAAGAACCTCCCGGATGTGTTCCAGATGGACATGACCTATGTCCGCCAGTACTCGGAGAACGGGCTGCTCCTGGACCTCACGCCCTACGTCGGCGACATCATCGCCACCGACGGCTACGACGAGAGCGTGCTCAACATCGCATCGGTCAACGACATGATCGCGGGCATGCCGGTCTCGACGAACGCCATCGGGATGTTCCAGAACGTGGTCCTCACCGACCAGGTCGGCGTCGAGCCCTTCGACGGGGGCGACTGGGAGGCGTACGACGAGTGGCTGCACCAGGCCGGGGATGCCGCCGAGGCCGCCGGACTCGAGGTGTGGGGCGGTGCGGATCCCACCAGCTTCATTCAGCCGTTCGAGCTCGTTCTCCGCTCCGAAGGCAAGTCGGTCTTCACCGAAGAGGGTGAGCTCGGCTTCACCAAGGACGACCTCGCCGACTTTTGGAATCGCGGCGCCGAGTTGCGTGAGGACGGCGTCGTCACGCCGCAGCAGCGGATCCAGGAGGTCGCTCCCAAGGGCGCCTTCGACACCGCCCAAGCGCTCACCGAGATCGTGTGGGACAACTTCGGCGCTCCGTACCTCGCAAACCTCGGCGAGGCGTATCCCGAGCTGAACCTCGTCGCGCCTCCGGTCACCGAGGAAGGAGCCAAGGACCTGTACAAGAAGGCCGGCATGCTCATCTCCGTCGCGGCGAACACGGAGCATCCCGAGGCCGCCGCCCTGTTCACCGACTTCCTGGTGAACAGCCGCGAGGTCGGGGCGATCTTCGGGACGAACCGCGGGATGCCGGCGTCCCAGACGCAGCTCGACGGCGTCGAACTCGACGACACCGCCCAGCAGATCATCGACTACGAGGCGTCGATCGCCGACCGCATCGGCGACCCCCCGCCGGTGCCGATCGTCGGCTACGGCTCGGTCGAGGCCAAGTTCAAGGCGCTCGGTCAGGAACTCGGATTCGGCACGATCACGGTGGACGAGGCGGTCGACCAGCTCTTCGCCGAGATCGACGTCATCGTCAATCAGTAGCCCGGTGGTCGACGGGCGTGGCCGGAATGTCCCGCGCCGCGCCCGCCGGCACGCTCCACCGTCCAGCATCAAGAAGGAAACACAGGACATGTCCTCACCCCGCACGCCCTTCCGCGTCGGCATCATCGGCACGGGCGGCATCGCGCACGCCCACGCCGAGGCCCTGCAGAGCCTGGCCCCGCGCGTCGAGATCGCCGGCGTGGTCGACCTCGACCGCGCTCGCGCCGACGCGTTCGCCGAGCGCTTCGACGTCGACCGGGTCTACCCCGACGCCGCCGAGCTCTTCGCGAACGAGCAGCTGGACCTGGTGCACATCTGCACTCCGCCGCAGACGCACACGCCGCTCGCGATCCAAGCGATGCGCGCCGGCGTCCCGTCGCTGGTGGAGAAGCCCACCGCGCTGAGCCTGGGGGAGATCGACGAGCTCGCGGCCGTGCAGACCGAGACGGGCGTGCCGGTGCTCACGGTGTTCCAGCACCGGTTCGGTGCGGCAGCCCGCCACCTCAAGGCCCTCGCCGAGGCGGGTGAGCTGGGCCGGCCGCTCGTGGCCACGTGTGAAACGTTGTGGTTCCGTCCCGACGAGTACTTCGACGTACCGTGGCGCGGGCGCTGGGATGTCGAGGGCGGCGGTCCGACCATGGGCCACGGCATCCACCAATTCGATCTGCTGTTCGCGATCTTCGGCGCGTGGTCGGAGGTGAGCGCGTTCGCGGCCCGTCAGCTGCGGCCCACCGACACCGAAGACGTCTCGATGGCGCTGGTGCGGTTCGAGAACGACGCGCTCGCCACGGTCGTGAACTCGCTCGTGTCGCCGCACGAGACTTCGCGCCTGCGCTTCGACTTCGAGTACGCCTCGGTGGAGGTGCAGCACCTCTACGGCTACACGAGCGAGGACTGGGCGTTCACCCCGGCAGTCGGGCATGAGCACCTGGCCACCCGCTGGGCCGAGCGCCTCGACTCCGGTGCGATCAGCGGCCACCGCGATCAGATCTCCGCGATCTTCGATGCGATCGAGGCCGGCGCCGCCCCCGGCGTCGACCTCACCGAAGCGCGTCGCACCCTCGAGTTCGCCGCGGCGACGTACGCGTCGGCGTTCCGCCGGTCCGTCGTCGAGGCCGGCGAATTGACCGGCGACGACGCCTTCGTCCGATCCATGAGCGGCGGGATCGTGCCCTGGGCGCCCGTCAAGGAGGTTCTCGTATGAGCGCCCTGCGCATCACCCACGAGCTCGGTTCGTCCGTCACCGTCCGCGACGGTGAGGTGGAGCTGTTCACCTACGTCTATCAGCCGACCACTCGGGCGCTGGAGTCGCCGAAGCCGTACCTGCACCCGATCCGCACCCGCCGCGGTGACGTGGTGAGTCTGTTCCGTCCGCACGATCACGTCTGGCACAAGGGCATCGCATGGGCGCTGCCCGTCGTCGGCGATGAGAACTTCTGGGGCGGACCCACCTACGTGCACGGGCAGTTCTACGTGCAGCTTCCGAACAACGGCGTGCAGCAGCACGAGGGCAGGATCGAGCTGGAGGCCGGCGAGCGGGCCTCGGTCTCGCACGCGCTGCGCTGGATCACCGAGGATGGCCGCGTGCTCTTCGCCGAGCAGCGCGGGCTCGCCGCGGAGATCGTGTCGGACGTCGCCTGGGCGCTCACGTTCGACACGCAGCTGACCAACGTGTCGGGGGCCTCGATCGCGATCGGGTCGCCCACGACCAGGGGGCGTGAGAACGCCGGCTACGGCGGGCTGTTCTGGCGCGGCCCGCGCTCCTTCACCGACGGAACCCTCGTCGCACCAGGTGCCGGCGGTGCCGGCGACGACCTCCGCGGATCGCGCCACGAGTGGATGGGCTTCGTCGGACGCCACGACGACATCGACGCCACATCGCTCGTGCTGATGCTCGACGATGCCGCCAACCCGCACCACCCGCCGCAGTGGTTCGCGCGATCCGAGGAGTTCGCCGCCCTGAATCCCGCGCCGTTCTTCAGCGAAGAGGTCGTCGTCGACGCCGGCGAGACGGTGGGCTTCCGGTATGCGGTGGGCATCGCCGACGGGGGAGCGGATGCCGCGGAGCCACTCGCCGACGCGCTGCGCGGCATCCTTCAGCCAGTCCTGGTCTGAGCGTGAGGAGAGGAGCGAACCTGGGCGACACCGCTCCGAGCTTTCCCGGAGCGACCTCCGTCACCCTGCTCGACGTCTACGAGGACGTCGGCCCCGACGGCCTCTGCGGCGGCAGTCCGCATATGCACCTTGCCTCGACCGAGTGCTACGTCGTGATCGGCGGGCGCGGGGCGCTGCACACGGTCGCCCCGACCGGTGCCCGCGAGACCGAGCTGTGCGAAGGCTCCGTCGTCTGGTTCACCCCCGGCACGATCCACCGCGCCGTCAACCACGGCGACTTGAAGGTGCTGGTCATCATGGGCAACGCGGGGCTTCCGGAAGCGGGCGACGCCGTCATGACGTTCCCTGCCGAGATCGTGGCGGATCCCGAGCGGTATGCCGTGGCGGCGACGCTGCCGCAGGAGTCGTCGGCGGCGAGAGCGGCCGCCGCGTCACGCCGTCGCGACCTCGCGGTCGAGGGATTCCTCGTGATCCGCGACGCCGCCGTCGCCGGCGACGTCGGTCCGCTGCGGGCGTTCCACGCGGCCGCGGCCGCACTTGTCCGGGAGCGCGCCGCATCGTGGTCCGACATCGTCGAGCGGGGCCCCGCCGTGCAGGCCGCGAGGAGCCTCGACATCACGCGCGCCCTCGCCCACGGCGACGCGCCCCACCTCTCGGCGGCGGCGGTGTCGGCGGCGCCGCAACCCACCGGAGAGCGAAGCTTCGGGATGTGCGGACGTCTGCGCGCCTACGACGTGGGCGACGCGGCCGTCGCACTGACCTCTCGGAGAGCGGATGCCGGCACCCTTCCACTGCTCGGCTGACGACCGCCGGTCTGTCCGGCGGGCCCGAAGGCGGGCCCGCTCGCGTTGTGGTCACCCGCCTTCCGGCACGTTGGAGGTGGCGCGTGCGCGCAGCCCGAACGCGACGCCCGCCAGCGCCACCACGAAGACGCCGTACCCCACGACCACAGCGCCCAGGCCGACGACACCCACGAGAGCACCGGCGATGACCGCGGGCACACCGAACGACAGATACGCCAACACGTACAGCACGGCGAACGTGTCCGCCCGCTCGGCCGCCGGAATCCGCGGGGCGAGGGAGGCGATCACACCCGAGAACCCCGTGCCGAAACCCATCCCGGTCACTGCGGTGGCGATCAGGTAGAACGGCAGCGACTCGACAGCGAGCGCGATCAGCGACAGGAGAGTCCCTATGCCGAGCGCGGCGGTGCCGAACAGCACCAGCGTCCGCGCGGTGCGCTTGCGCAGGAGGAACGCCGCCACGGCGCCGACGCCGGCGAGCAGCACGACTCCGAGTCCCTGCCAGAAGTGGGCCTCCCCGCCGGGCTCACCGCGGACGATGTTCGCACCGAGCGACAGGAAAAGCCCGCCCGTCGCCCAGCCGGCGACCACGGCGGGAGCTCCGCGCCAGAAGTCCGCCCGGATCACCGACGGAACCGTCAACCGGAATCGCAGCGACCGCCATACTCCTGGCGTGCGCGGAGCGGTCTCCGGCACGATGAAGAACAGCACCGCGAGCACCACGTACGCAGCGCTCAGCGGAGCGAAGACATTCAGCAGCGCCTCGCCGCTCACGTCGAGCAGGACACCCGAGACCAATGCACCGAGCGCAAGGCCGATGCCCGGACTCAGCGCGTTCCAGAGCCCCGCGACGCCCGCTCGTCCGTTCGGAGCGAAGTCGAGGGCCGTCGCCGAAAGTGCTGAGATGAGCAGGCCGCTCGCCACCCCCTGCAGGATCCGGGCGAAGAACAGCAGTGCGACAGCATCCGCATGCCAGAACAGGAACATGCTTGCCGCCAGCAGCAAGAAGCCTGCGATCACCACCGGTCGGCGGCCGACATGGTCGGACAGCGAGCCGGCCGTCAGCAGAGTGAGCAGCAGCGCTCCCGCATACACCGCGAATACGGCGCTGATGACGATGGCATCGAACCCGATGCTCTGCGCGAGCACCGGATAGAACGGCGAGGGCGCACTGGCCCCGACCATCATCAGGATCTGCGCCACGATCGCCAGGACGAATCCGAAATAGGGGCGGTGCGACGGTGCTTCGTCTCGCTCGGCACGCTCGACGACGGGGCTGGAGACGGTGTCGGTCATGGCTGCTCCCTTGAGGGTTCGATTTTCCTCGAACTATCGGAGCGTACGTGCCTTTCCATGATTGTTCAACTATTCTCGAACCATGTCGGGAGATCTTCCGCACCCCGAGCGCTCCGAGATCCAGCTCACCGAGGTGCTCTTCGCGCTCAGCGACCCCGAGCGCCTCGCTATCGCGCGCCAGCTCGCCGATGGCCCCCTCGACATGGCCGCCTGCCATGCCACCGATCCGAGCCTGCCGAAGTCCACCAAGTCGCACTTCATGAAGGTCCTCCGCGAGGCCGGCGTCATCCGCAATGAACCGAACGGGCGCGGGCGGATGCTGACGCTGCGACGCGCGGAGCTCGACGAGCTGTTTCCGGGACTGCTGGACTCGGTGTTGCGGGGTTGAGCCTGCCGCATCCTGGTCTGGCGGGGCGTGGGCCGCGGAACTCGTCGCGGCCGG
>Ga0160430_100574_pt1 | contig 19005 bp, 15 predicted proteins | sample HID1971I_E0MG_FD_108274 | JGI IMG/M metagenome (GOLD analysis project Ga0160430, IMG submission 108274) | Enriched millipede-associated microbial communities from UW Madison campus, WI, USA - HID1971I_E0 MG | ecosystem: Host-associated > Arthropoda: Insects > Digestive system > Unclassified ...
CGAAGCGCGCGCGGCCGCCGAGTCGCGGGGTGCGAGCGGGGTCGACATACGACGGAGGGAGGAACCAGACCCGCGCGGGACCACCGGCACCACCGGGACCACCGGGACCACCGGGACCACCGGGCGCCCCGGCATCGATGCGGATCTCCCACCCGTTGTCGTGGATGCGATGATGGCACGTCTCGCACAGCAGCACCCCGTTGGACAGATCTGTCGGACCACGGTCGCGTCTCCACCACCGGAGGTGATGCGCCTTCGTCATCTCCGGCGGCAACCCGCACATCGCGCACCCCCCATCACGCTCCACCAACGCCAACCGCTGCGCCCGAGTGAACAATCGCTTCTCCCGGCCCCAATCGAGAACCTCACTGTCCCCGCCGAGGACACACGGGATGACCCCACCCCCGGCCGCCATCCGCCGCACCGCCCCGACACTGACCGGCTGATCCACTCCGTCGATCGTCGCCGACCCGGTACCGGCCTCCAGATCTTCCACCCGCACCCGCACCACGACCGTCGCCCCCGCGACCGGAACCCGCCGCTCACACCCCAGCACGTGCGCACAGAACACCGCCAGCGCATCAGCCTGGATCATCGGCACCGTCCGCCGATCCGCATCCGGAGCATCCGCGTCAGGACCGTCCTTCCGCGCCGCGAACGCCGCGGTCACGAACCCCCGGATCGCGGTCACCACCGGCGCCGCAGACTCGACATCGAGCACCGCATTCAGATGCACCATCCCATCCCGCTCGAACAGTGACAGCGCACGCTTCCCCCGCCGCTCCTCCTCACGCGATTCGACCCCGTCCGGGTCCAGCCAGGCCTCCGCCCGGACCACGAGCTTGCGCACGTCATCGAGCGCCAACCCCGCCGCCTTCTCGACCAGCATCCGCTCCCCCTCGGCGATGCGCTCCGCTCCCGCGGCCACCCGGCATCGCTCCAACAGCGCGATGATCACCGCCGCCGCCTGGGCGCTCAACCTCCCCGAGTCCAACGCCTCGCGCACCACGGGATACTTCGCCGGCAACACCACGCCGAGCAGATCCGCCCGGGGCGCGGTGGCCTCTCCCACGCGCACCAATCGCGACGCATCACCTGTCGACACCCCGGTGGTCGCGGCGATCAGCTTCGCCGGGCTGCGAAACCCCTGCTGCTTCGCGAGACTCTCCGCCCCCAACGCAGGACGGGACTCCTGTGCGATCCGCCCGGCGACCGCGACCTGCACGGCACCGAGACGGCGCTGCACCACCCCGATCGCATCCGTGACCGCGATCAACTGCGCACGAGACAGATCGGCGGCATCTTCCGCACCCGACCACGCGGTCGCGAGGCGACTCACCGCCTCGTTCAACCCGGTCAAAGTGGACATGCTTCATTCTAACCGGAGTAGCACGTTACCTTCGAAACTTTGCGCGACTCCATCCCGGAATTCTGCACGAAATCAACACGCCACTCCTCCTGCACAAACACACAACATTCGCACTTATCCACGAAGCGCACTTCCCCCCACCAAGAGGCACCCCAGCGCCCACCTCACCGCGTATCCGCGAACAGCCCCATGACCTCGGGCCCCATCTCCACCTGACTCAGCACGATCCCGAACGAGCCATCCCGATCGATCCAGAAGTCCGTCCCCTGCCCGCCGGACCACCCGTAGCGCCCGGCGCTCTCGCCCTCGGTCTCCATCGCGACGCCGAAGCCCCAGCCCGTGCCCTCCCAGAACCCCGGGAAGAAGCTGTCCTCGGTCTTCGCGCTCGACGGGACCTGGTCGGTGCGCATCAGCTCGAGCAGCTCCGGCTCGAGGAACACCTGCCCGTCATGCCGACCGCCCGCGGCGAGCATCCCGGCGAAGGCCGCATAGTCGGCGGCGGTCGACACGAGCTCCGAGTGGCTGAGATCGAACGGCGCCGGGGCGACCGAGAATCCTCCCGCCGCAGGCTCCACCTCGACCAGCGTCCCCTCCTCGTGGCGATACGCCGCAGGGAGGCGATGCGCCTTCGCCACCGGCACCGTGTATCCGGTGTCGACCATGCCGAGAGGCCTGAAGAGGTCCCGCTGGAGATGCTCCTCCAGCGAACCGTCGACCACCCGCGAGAGCAGGATGCCGAGGATGCCGAAGGAGTGGTGGTACCGCCATCCGGTGCCGGGTTCGAAGGCGAGCGGCAACGCGGCGAGCGCGGCCAGCCACTCCTGGGCTCCCATCGCCACCGGCTCCTGTCCCGCAGCCGTCCGGTTCGCGATCATCGCCTCCGCGAGCGGCGACGGTGCCACCTGCACGCCGTACCCCGAGGTGTTGGTGAGCAGATGCCGCAGCGTGATCGGCGTCTTCGCCACCTCCACGTCATCGAGCGCGGCGTCCGGCGAGCGCAGCACCCGACGGTCCGCGAGCTCGGGCAGCCATCGCTCGATCGCATCGTCCAGACCGAGGCGCCCGTCCCGCACGAGGCGCAGTGCGGCGACCGCGAGGATCGGCTTGGTCATCGACTGGATGCGCACGATCGCGTCCGCCCGCAGGTCACCGGCCGTGACGATCTCGACCCGCCCGCCCGGGGCGCCGAGCACACCGACGATCCCCGGCGCGGTGCCCCGAGCGACGTGGTCGTCCAGGATCCGCTCCAGCGAGTGCGTCATGCCCCGATTCAACCCGGCGGCAGCACCCGTGTCCATGCCCCGACGTGATCCGTCCGGAAACGCGAAGAGGCCCCGGATGCGGCATCCGGGGCCTCTTCGCGCGACGAGAGGTCAGCGCTTGCCGGCGATCTGCCGTCCGACGATCTCGCGCATGATCTCGTTCGTGCCGCCGTAGATGCGGTGCACGCGGGCGTCGAGGAAGGCGCGGGCGATCGGGTACTCGGTGATGTACCCGTAGCCGCCGTGCAGCTGCACACCGGTGTCGAGCACCTCCCACTCGCGCTCCGTCGCCCAGAACTTGACCTTCGCGGCCTCCTCGGCCGACAGCTTGCCCTGCGAGTAGGCGAGCAGCGCGCGATCGATGTACGCCCAGAGCGCGTCGACCGTGGTGGCCATGTCGGCGATCTTGAAGCGGGTGTTCTGGAAGTCGATGATCCGCTCGCCGAACGCCTCGCGGTCCTTGGTGTACGACACGGTCCAGTCGAGGGCGGCCTGAGCGGCCGCGGCGCCGGCGACGCCGATCGACAGGCGCTCGAGCGGCAGGTTCATCATGAGCTGGATGAAGCCCATGCCCTCCTTGCCGCCGATGAGGTTCTCCTCGGGCACGAAGACGTCGCTGAACGAGAGCTCGGCGGTGTCGTGCCCGTGGAAGCCCATCTTGTTGAGCTTCTTGCCGTGATCGAAGCCCTCCATGCCGTTCTCGATCAGCACCAGGCTGAACGCGTCGGGTCGGTTGCCCTCACCGGTCTTGACGAAGGTGACGACCAGGTCGGCGGTCTTGCCCGATGAGATGAACGTCTTGGCGCCATTGACGATGTAGCCGCCGTCGGTCTTCTTGGCGGTGGTCTTGATGCCGCGCAGGTCGCTGCCGGCCCCGGGCTCGGTCATCGCGAGAGCGCCGACCACCTCGCCGGTGGCCATGCGGGGCAGCCACTTCTCCTTCTGCTCCTGCGTACCCATGTGCACGAGGTACGGCACGGCGAGATCGTCCTGGATGCCGAAGGCGCCCGCAAGCGACCCGGCACCGGCCGCGATGACCTCTTCGTTCACGATCGCGCGGAAGCGGTAGTCCTGGAGCATCCCGGCGCCGCCGAACTCCTCGGGGACCGAGAGTCCGATGATCCCCGCCTCGCCCGCGGCGAGCATCGTGGCGCGGTCGACCTCTCCGTCGGCGTCCCACCTCTCGATCGCCTCGTTCGTCACGTGGCGCTTGACGAAGTCCTTGACCAGGTCCCGGAATGCCTCGTGGTCCTCGTCGTAGATGTCGCGTTCCATGCCGTCCTCCTGAACGTGTCGTGCATCGTTGCTCCGGTGATTCTACGGCGCAGAACGCGGCCCGGACAGGACGTTGTGAGAATGCATCCCATAAGTCTTGACACTGGGTACCGCGGTTGTCGGATGCCGCAGAACAGCCGTTTCCACGTTTCCTACGATGCGTGCGCGACCGGCCGCAGGTAGGCTCCGCGTATGCAGGAAGTGTGGCCGTACATCTCGGCGATGTGGACGACCATCGCCCTCCTCGCGGGCGGATATGCCCGAACGCGCAATCGCTCGGCTCTGGCCTGGTTCGTGCTGACGCTGACCTTCGGGCCGATCGCCGCGTTCTTCCTCGTGGTCATGTCGCCCGTCCCGCAGCGCGCCGCCACCGCGGAACGCCCCACCGCGGAACGAGCCGTCGAGAGACGCCCCGCCGACTGACGGGCGCGACGACCGACCGCCGTCAGTGGGCGTAGTCGGGTGCCGCCGGCAGACCGAAGAACTCCTCGAGGGTGTGGAACCCGCCGTCGTGATACGCCGCGGCGAGGTCGACGCCGACGTAGCGGAGATGCCACGGCTCCGGCGCGTAGCCGGTGACCGGGGTGCCGACCTGCTCGTACCGCACGATGAATCCGTACTCCCACGCGTGCGCCGCGACCCAGTCGCTCTGCGACGTCCCGCCGAACCCGTCGAGCCCGCCACAGCCCGCGCCGCACGCGACCACGTCGAGAGCGAGACCCGTCTGATGCTCACTGTGACCGGGGCGCGCCGACCCGGCATCCGCATCCTCCTGGCCCTGCGATCTCACATGGGAGTCGTACGTCGTCACCTGCAGGCCGTAGGACCGGTAGCCGTTGTTCGCACCGATGCGCCCGACACCCGCATCCGCCGCCGCGTCGGCCATCGCCCCCACCGCCGCCGCCACGTCGACCCGCACCCGGCCGGACGGGGTCGTCATCTGCAGCGGCACCGAGTCGAGATCGGACGGCTCGAACTCCGGCGGCCGGAGCGGCAGGGACTTGTTCACGACGACCCAGAGACGCGCCGGATCCCGGAGCGAGATGCACGGCGCATTGCCGGCGACCACGGCCTCGCGGAAGCGCGCGCCGCCCCCGAAGCCCGCGATCGTCGCCGCGTCGTCGCCGCTCGCGAGGGACTGCTGCACGGCCGGCTCTGCACACGGGTCGGCGGCGGTCGTGGCCCCCACCTGCACGGTCGGCACCTGCATGACCGCGACCGGCTCCGGCATGGCACGGACATCCGGCGACGTCGCCGGGACGGATGCGATCGAGAGCAACATCCCGAGCGCGGTCACGGCGACGCCGATCGGCAGTGCGGGCCCGCGGATCGGGGACCGCGGAGCCGCATGCTGAGCGTGCGGCGTGAAGGGCATTGGTCCATCTTCTCATTCGAAGATAGGTCGCACAGTCGCTTGCGTTAAGCTCGTCCTTCTGTTCGAATGGATGCATGCGGTGGCAAGGACAGAAACTCGGCGAGACGGATGCCGCCGCGCTGCCCGGACTCGAAGACCGGTCGAGCGTGCTGCGCTCGGTCACCACGCCCGAGTTCGCCGGCATGACCTTCCACGAGGTGCTGTCGCGGTCGGCCCTGAACCACGTGCCCGGCGCCTCGCGGATGCCGTTCGCCTGGACGATCAACCCCTATCGCGGATGCAGCCATGCGTGCGTTTACTGCTTCGCCCGTGGGACGCACGAGTACCTCGACCTCGACGGAGGCGCCGACTTCGACTCGCAGATCGTCGTCAAGGTGAACGTGGTCGAGGTGCTGGAGCGGGAGCTGCGGAAGGGGAGCTGGCAGCACGAGACCGTCGCGCTCGGCACCAACACCGACCCGTACCAGCGGGCCGAGGGTCGGTACAAGCTCATGCCCGGCATCATCCAGACACTCGCCGCGTCCGGCACGCCGATGTCGATCCTCACCAAGGGCACGCTGATCCGCCGCGACATCCCGCTGCTCGTGAAGGCCGCGCAGCGGGTCCCCGTCGACGTGCAGATGTCGATCGCGATGTACGACGACGACCTGCAGAAGACCATCGAACCGGGAGCCCCGACGACGCAGGCCCGCCTCGACACCGTGCGCGCGCTGTCCGATGCGGGATTCCGGGTCACGGTCTTCCTCATGCCGATCATGCCGCACATGACCGACTCTCTCGAGGCGATCGACAGCGCCCTCCTGCGCATCAAGGAGGCCGGGGCGCGCAGTGTCATCTACGGAGCGCTGCACCTCCGCGCCGGCGTCAAACCGTGGTTCTTCCAGTGGCTCGAAGCGCACCGGCCCGACCTCGTCTCCTCGTACCGCGGCCTCTACCCCGGCGTCTCCGCCGAAGCACCGAAGGCGTACCGGCAGTGGCTGGCGAAGCGCGCACGCCCACTCATCCGGATGCACGGACTCGACGGCCGCCACGAAGACGACTACCCGCGGCGCGACCGACCGGCGTTCACCCCGTCGCCCGTGACGGCGACCGCCACGCCCGCGCCGCAGCCGATGCTGTTCTGAACCCGCGAGGCAGCCTCCGGTCGGACCGACTCCCCCGGCCGCGTAGGCTCGGGAGCATGGCGATCGGTTCCACCATCCACACTTTCGAGGTGCAGCTCGCTGACACCGATCGCGGCGTCTACGAGGACTACTCGCTGCGCGTCGCCCGGCATCCGTCCGAGACCGACGCCTACATGCTCACCCGCGTGCTGGCGTACGGGCTCGAGTTCGCCGAGGGCATCGCATTCGGCGGCAGCATCTCGTCGACCGAAGAGCCGGCGGTGCTCGTGCGCGACCTCACCGGACTGATCACCGCGTGGGTCGAGATCGGAGCGCCTGACGCCGAGCGCCTCCACTACGGCAGCAGGCTCGCCGAGCGCACGGTCGTGTACACCCACCGCGACCCCGCCAAGGTGATGGCGCCGTGGACGGACAAGCGCATCCATCGCCGCGAGGACATCCGCGTGTACAGCTTCGACCCCGGGTTCATCGACTCCGCGGCGGCCCTGACCGAACGCCGCAACACCATGACCCTCACCGTGACCGAGAGCGTGATCTACCTCGACCTCAACGGCACGAACCTCACCTCCGCCGTGCACACACACGCACTGGCCTGACCCCCAGTCGCACCCGCGTCCCCGTCCCCCTCCCGACCCGTCGAGTGCACGGGTTCTCGCCGAACGCACGACTCCTTCGCGCGCATAACCCGTGCACTCGCGAGCATCCCGTGCACTCGGCGAAGCAGGAAGAGCTCCGCTCGCGGGCGTCCCGTGCACTCGGCCCACGGCCGCGCCCCCGTCACGCGACCCCTCGTGCCCCGTGTCGTCGAGTGCACGGGTTCTCGCCGAGTGCACGACTTCTTCGCGCGCATAAGCCGTGCACTCGCGAGCATCCCGTGCACTCGGCGACGCCGGAGGGGAAGGCGGAGGCCGGCAAGGTGGGGAGGCGCGGGGCGGGGGCGCAAAGGCCCCGCCCCGCGGATGCGGGACGGGGCCTTTTGCGTCGGAGAGGATCAGGCCGTGAGGTCGGCGGCGGTCGGCACGCGACCGGCGATCTCCTCGATGATGTCGTCGTCGAGGCGCGCGTTCTCGAACGGCGCGTCGATCTCGGCGCGGTCGAGCAGCTCGGTCATGCGACGCTGACGCTGACGCGTGATCAGCGTGACGACACGACCCGAGCGACCGGCGCGGCCGGTACGGCCCGAACGGTGCAGGTACGTCTTGTACTCGTCGGGAGCGTCGGCCTGGACGACCAGGTCGATGTCGTCGACGTGGATGCCGCGGGCGGCGACATCGGTGGCGACGAGCACGTTCACGCGACCAGAGGTCAGACGCTCCAGGTTGCGCGTGCGCTTGGCCTGGTTCAGGTCACCGTGCAGCGAGACGGCGGGGATGCCCGCGTCGTCGAACTGCTCGGCCAGCATGTCGGCGTAGGCACGGGTGCGGGCGAAGACCAGCGTCTTGCCGGCACGGTCGACGAGCGACGTGAGGATGTCGGCCTTGTCACGGTGCTCGATCACGAGCACGCGGTGCTCGATCGTGCTGGACTCCTGGTCCTCACCGGCGACCTCGTAGACGGCCGGGTCGACGAGGAACTCGTCGACGAGAGCCGCGACCTCACGGTCGAGCGTGGCCGAGAACAGCAGCTTCTGGCTGCCGTCGGCGGTGTGACGCAGGATGCGCTGCACCGGCTCGACGAACCCGAGCTCGCACATGTGGTCGGCCTCGTCGAGCACCGCGATGCGGCAGTCGGAGAGGTCGAGCTTGCCCTGGTTGATGAGGTCCTCGACGCGACCGGGCGTACCGATCACGATGTCGACGCCCTTCTTGAGCGCGCCCACCTGGCGGCCCTGCGGCACACCGCCGTAGATCTGCGTGGTGAACAGGCCGACGCTGCGGGCGATCGGCTGGATCGTGCGGTCGATCTGCAGCGCGAGCTCACGCGTCGGAGCGAGGATGATCGCGCGCGGCGACCGTCCGAACTCACGGCGCTTGCCGGCTTGCGACTGCAGCACGCGCTCGACGAGCGGAGCGCCGAAGGCGATGGTCTTGCCCGAGCCGGTGCGGCCGCGGGCGAGGACGTCACGTCCGGCGAGGACGGCGGGGATGCTGGCGGCCTGGATCGGGAACGGCGTGGCCGCGCCCATGCCGACGAGGGTCTCGACGATGTTCGAGCCGAGGCCCAGGTCGCCGAAGGTCACACCGTCGACCTCGACAGCCGCGACGGACTTCGCCTCGAGGCGCTCGTGCACGACATCGTCGCCCGGGGTGAACTTCGCACCGGTCGACTCAGGACGGCTGGTGGCGTTCCAGTCATTGCGGCTCGGGCGCTCGTTGCGCGCCGGACGCCCGCGGGTGTCGGAGGTCAGCGGGCGCGGACGTTCGGTGCGGTACGCGCCACCGGTCGACGGACGCGAACGCTCGTCACGGCCGCCCTCATACGAACGCTGCGTGCGGTCGCGGTCGAAAGCCCGCCGTGCGCGGTCGGCGTCGTAGGAGCGCTCGGGGCGCTCGGTCCCGCGATCGTTCGACCGGGTGCGGTCGCCGCCGCGGTCGTCACGACGCGGACGCTCGTCGCGGTCGAACCGGGGACGCTCGGCGCCACGGTCGCTGTTGTACCGGGGACGCTCGGCACCACGCCGATCGTCACGAACCGGACGTCCACCGTCGCGGTGGTCGTTGTCGCGGAAGCCCTGGCGCTGGGTGCCGGCACCGCGGTCGTTGTTGTACCGGGGGCGGTCGCCGCCGCGCTCGTCGCGGTAGGTGCCGGGACCGGTCGGGCGCTGTCCGCCACGGTCATCCCGACGGGGACGGTCGTCGAAGCGGCCGCCGCTGCTGGGCCGGTCGTTGTACCGGGGACGGTCGGAGCGCTCGTCGTTGCGGTGGTGCGGGGCCTCGCGACGTCCGGACTCCGCGCGGTTGCGGATGCCCCGGGCCTCGTCGCGGCCGGCGCGCTCCGACGCACCCCAGCGCTGCTTGGGCGCACCGGACTCGGCCTCGGCCGGGCGGTAGCCGCGGTGGCCGGCGCTGCGGCTGCCGGGACGACGGTCGTAGCCGCCGGCGGACGCGGTGCGGCGGTCGCCGGCATCCGCGCGTCCACCGCGCTCGTCGCGCGCGCCGTCACGGGCCGGAGCACCGTTGTGACGGTCGTGGAAGGAGGTCTTCTTCGCGCCGTAGCGCGGCTCGAAATTCGCGGAGGGGCGTCCGCCGCGGGGCTTCTTGTTCTTCGGCATTGCGTTTTCTTCCTGTGTTCTCGCACGAGAACAGCGCCGCGCGCACGCGCGAGCACCCTGCGCGTGGTCGGACTCGACCAGCGGGGTTCCGGACTGTCAGCGGCCGGGGCCATTCATGTGATGGTTGATTAGCGTCGAGCGACGCTCACCATCGGCCCCTGGACTCACACTTCATACACAGAAAACGTCCACGCCAATGCGCGGGTGTCCGAAGCCGACCGTCCGATACTACCCGAGACACCTGAGAGAGTGCCGACGCAGGGGTGGCCGTACGATGACGAGGTGAGTACCGCTTCCCCCACCGGCGCCCAGATCCACCTCCAGCTCGGCGATGCCACCGCGCAGATCGCCCAGGTCGGCGCATCCCTGCGGTCGCTGCGCGTCGGCGGTGTCGACCTCGTGCCGCCCTACCCCCTCGACCAGCCGACTCCGGCCTGCTCCGGCGTGATCCTCGCCCCGTGGCCGAACCGGGTGCGGGACGGGCGCTGGGACGACGACGGCACCTCGCGCACGCTCGCGATCACCGAGCCGAAGCTGAACAACGCCAGCCACGGCCTGCTGCGGTTCACGGCATACGAGGTGTCGCACACCGACACGGAGGCGGTGCTGCGCGCGACGATCGTGCCGCAGACCGGCTACCCGTACCTGATCGAGACGAGTGTGACCTACGCGCTCACCGCCGACGGCATCGAGGTGACGCACGAGCTCACCAACCGCTCGACCACTCCAGCCCCCGTCGCCCTCGGCACCCACCCGTTCGTGACGATCGGCGACGTCGATCCGCACGACCTCGTGCTGCGGGTTCCCGCCGAGACGGCGTTCGTCACCGACGAGCGGATGCTGCCGACCGGCACCCGCCCGGTCGAGGCGGCGCTGCGCGACGGGGTCCGCCTCGGAGACGTGACCCTCGACACCGGCTTCACGGACCTCGCCCGCGACACCGACGGCCGCGTGCGCCACTCGCTCACCGCGCCCGACGGTCGGCGCGTGACCCTGTGGCAGGGCGAGGGCTTCGACTACGTGCAGGTGTACACCACGCCCGCGTATCCCGGTCAGTCCCTCGCGGTCGCGATCGAGCCGATGACGGCACCCGCCGATGCCTTCAACAGCGGCCTCGGCGTCCGCCGCCTCGGCCCCGACGAGACCTGGACCCTGCACTGGGGCATCACGTTCATCCCCGCTCGTTGAGCGAGGACCGCAGCGACGAGACGAAACGTGGCGCCCCCGCGAACACGGGCACCACGTTTCGTCTCGCTCCGCTCGCTCGACGACCGAGCGCAGGAGCTGTCCGCCTGTGCGGCTACTCCCCGCGCTCGCGCATCTCGCGCCGCGTCAGCTGCGGGGCGTGCGGCAGGCCCGACGCGTCCACCAGCACGGGCTGAGCGGAGGCGACGGCAGCACCGGAGGCGTCCGGTCCGACCGGCGCATCCGGCTTCGGAGCCCCCTCGGCGTCCGAGCCACCCGCCTTGCGGGCACGTCGCCGCTCCTTGGCGCCCTCGACGAGGTTGTAGAGCGTCGGCAGCACGATGAGCGTCAGCACGGTCGAGGAGATCAGACCGCCGATCACGACGATCGCGAGCGGCTGCGAGATGAACCCGCCGTGCCCGGTGATGCCGAGCGCCATCGGGGTCAGCGCGAAGATCGTCGCCAGCGCGGTCATGAGGATCGGTCGCAGACGCTTCTCCCCACCGGCCTTCACCGCGTCGATGGTCGACAGACCCTTCTCCCGATACTGGTTCACGAGGTCGACGAGCACGATCGCGTTCGTCACCACGATGCCGATGAGCATCAGCACACCGATCAGCGAGGCGACGCCCAGCGGCACACCCGTGACGATCTGCAGGAGGATCGCCCCGGTCGCCGCGAACGGCACCGACACGAGCAGCAGCAGCGGCTGACGCAGCGACTTGAACGTCGCCACCATCACCACGTAGACGATCAGGATCGCCGCGAGCATCGCGAGGCCGAGCTGGGAGAACGAGTCCGCCTGCTGCGACGCGACGCCGCCGACCTCGGCGGAGGCACCGTCGGGCAGATCCACCGCGGCGAGCGCCTCGTTCACCGACTGCGTGGCGGTGGCGAGGTTGTCGGATGCCGGGGGAACCGTGATCGTCGAGGTGCGGCGACCCTGCTCGGTGGTGATCGAGGTCGGGCCGTTCTGCTGCTCGACGGTCGCGATGTCCTGCAGCTGCACGATGCCGGTCGGCGTCGGGATCGCGAGCTGCTTCAGCGCGTCGACCGTGGTCGGCGGGTTCGGCGACACGATGTAGACGGTCAGCGCGGTGTCGTCGATCTCGACGGATCCGGCCTGCTGCGGGCGCATCGTGTTCGAGACGATCGAGCCGACCGCGACCTCGGAGAGACCGCGCTGCGCGGCCGCCTCACGGTCGACCACGACAGCGATGTACGGCAGCGCGGCGGCGAGGTTGTCCGTGACCTGACCGACGCCCGCACGACCGTCCAGCTCCTTGACGAGGCTGCTCGTCGCGGTCTGCAGGTCGTCGGCGTTCGAGGCCGTGACCGTGATCTCGATGTCGCTGGAACCGAAGCCCGCGGAGGCCGCGACCGACACCTCGCCCACGTCGTCGCCGAGGCCGTCGATCGCGTCCTGCACGTCGGCACGGAGCTTCTCCTGGTCGGCGTCGCCGTCCGTGAGAACGGAGTAGGTGATGCCGGCACCGCCCGAGAACGCATCGCGCAGCGCGGAGCCGCTCGATCCGATCGAGGCCTGCACGTGCTCGATGCCGTCGATGTCCAGCAGCGCGTCCTCCACGGAGACCGCGGCATCCGACTTCGCCTGGAGGCTCGCGGTGGGACCGAGGTCCTGCGTGACGGTCATGGTGTTCTGACCGGAGTCGCTGAGGAAGTTGATCTTCATGAGCGGGGCAGCGGCCAGCGTGGCGCCGAGCACGACGACGGCGAGGATCACGGTGAGGCCGGAGTGCTTCAGCGTCCATCCGAGGATGGGCCGGTAGACGCGCTGCAGCTGCGTCGGCGGCGCATCCGGGTGCTCCGGGTCGATGACGTTGCCGTGCTCGTCGACGAGCTCCTTGCCCGGCTTGAGGAACCAGTAGGCGAGCACCGGGACGATGGTGAGGGCGACCAGGAGCGAGGCGACCATCGCGATGGTCACGGTCATGGCGAACGGCCGGAACAGCTCACCGACCATGTCGCCGACGAAGACGATCGGCAGGAACACCGCGACCGTCGTGATCGTGGATGCCGTGATGGCCATGGCGACCTCGCGCACGGCGAGGCGGATCGCATCGCCCTTGTCGGCATCGCCGACGTAGTGACGCTTGATGTTCTCGATCACGACGATCGAGTCGTCGACGACTCGACCGATCGCGATCGTGAGCGCGCCGAGTGTGAGCACGTTGAGGGAGTATCCGAACGCCTGCAACCCGATGAACGTGATGAGCACGCTGGTCGGGATCGAGATCGCCGTGACGAGGGTCGATCGGATCGACATCAGGAAGATCAGGATGATGATCACCGCGAACACCAGGCCGAGCAGACCCTCGGTCGCGAGCGTCTCGATCGACTGCACGATGAACGGCGCCTGGTCGAAGATCACCGTGAACTCGGCGTCGGGGAAGGCCTTGCCGATCTCGTCGAGCGCGGCGATGACGCCGTTCGACACCTCGACCGTGTTCGCGGCGGGGAGCTTCGTGATCGAGATCGAGAGCGCGTCCTTGCCGTCGACCCGGGAGATCGACGTGACGGGATCGGACTCCTGCACGACCGTGGCGACATCGCCGATGGTGACGTCGGTGCCGACCAGCGGGAGCGCCGCGATCTCCTTGACCGAGGTGATCTTCGCACCGGTCTGCACCGTGAGCGTCTGGCCGTCCGCGGTGATGTCGCCACCGGGGAACAGGGTGCCGTTCTGTTGCAGGGCCGTGCTGATCGCCTGCGAGCTCTGCCCTGCCGCCGCGAGCTTCGCGGTGTCGGGCGTGATGCTGATGCGCTGGCCCACGCCGCCGACGATCTCTGCGGCGTTGACGCCGTCGACGTCTTCGAGCTCGGGGATCGCGACGGACTCCAGCTCGGCCTGCGCGTTGTCGGCGTCCTCGAATCCGGTCACCGCGACCTGGATCACCGGGAAGTCGTCGATCGACACCGAGAGCACCTGCGGACTCACATCCTCGGGCAGCTGGGAGGAGATGCGGTTGATCGCCTGTTGGATCTTCTGCTCGGCGGTGGCGAGGTTGGTGCCGTAGGCGAACATCGCCTGCACGATCGAGGCGTTGGTGGTGCTGGTCGCGGTGGTCGACTCGAGCCCGGGCACGCCCTGGATCGCCGCCTCGACGGGTGTCGACACGTCGTTCTCGACCACCTCGGGCGATGCGCCGGGGTAGGTCGTCATGACGACGAGGGCGGGCAGCTCGAGCGAGGGGATGAGCTCCTGCTTGAGGTTCGTGAGCGCGAGCCCGCCGAACACCGCCGCGACGATGGTGATCAGGGCGATGAGCGCACGGTTCTTCAGGCTCAGGATGGCGAGTTTCGACAAGGCGGTTTCCTCGGTGTCAGGGTGTGGCTGTCGCTGCGGAGGGAGTGGAGACGGAGTCTCCGAGGATCCGCGCCAGTGCGGACTCGATGAAGGACTGTGCAAGACGGTCGTCGCGGATGTGCACGTTCCACATGACGCCGTCGATGAAGATCATCGCCGCTCGGGCCCGGTCTTCGCCATAGGTCGGCTCGAGCAGTTCGACGAGACGATCCGACAGGTGGCGGGCGAGCTCGCGCAGACGCGGGTCGTGCACGGCGGCGGTGACCACGGCGCGGTCGGCCTGGACCGCATGCGCGTCGTGCATGCTCTCGAACACGAGGGCGGCGATCACGTCGGGGGTGTCACCGCGTTCGGTGATGGTCTGACGGACGCCGTCGAGGCGCGTGTCGACCTCCTCCGCGAGCGCTCGGAAAGCCGCGGTGCGGAGGTCGTCGAGCGTGTCGAAGTACTGGGTGGTCGCGCCGAGGGGGACTCCCGCGCGAGCGGCGACCATGCGGTGGGTGACGGCCTCGGCGCCCACTTCGACGATGAGCTCGGCGGCGGCGGTCACGATCTCCCGACGGCGCGCCTCAGGGTCACGTCGTCGACGCGATCCATCCACCATCGAGCACCCCCGGGACATCTGTACATGTACGTTTGTACATTTCCGGATTGTGAGGACGCTGGGAGCGGCTCAGAGCGCGGCGCCCAGCGCGAGCCCGAGGACCGCCGCCAGCAGCCCGAGCAGCAGCATCCCGATCGCGTTGAACGCTGCCGCGGGACGCTCGCCGTCACGCCACAGGGCGACGGTGTCGAGCATGGCGGTGCTGAACGTCGTGTACCCGCCGAGGAGTCCCGCGCCCAGGAGGAACGCCTCATCCGGCAGCGCGGTGGTGACGACGCCGAGGGCGAACGAGCCGGTGAGGTTCACGAGCAGGATGCCCCAGGGGAAGCGGCGTCCGGCCAGGCGCGCCACTCCGAGGTCCACGAGGTACCGCAGGACGGCGCCCACTCCCCCGGCGAGCGCCGCGCCGAGGAACAGGAGCGGGTTCACGCGGCCGCTCCGGCGCGCGGCCGACCGAGACGAAGACCCAGCGCCGCGGCGGCGAGCCCGAGCACCAGGCTGCCCACCGCATAGGCGACGGCGAGCAGCGGGGCGTCCGTCCAGAGCGCGACGGTCCCGGTCATGAAGGCGCTGTAGGTGGTGAAACCTCCGAGCATGCCGGTGCCGAGCAGCAGTCGGAGGTCGGTCGATGCGGGCAGACGCGCGGCGAGGATGCCGATCAGCAGAGCGCCGACGATGTTCGCGACGAGCACCGCGACCGGGATGCCGCCCGCGTCGGGCAGCAGGAGCCCCAGTCCGAGCCGTGCCGCCGTGCCGATCGTGCCGCCGAGGGCGACGAGGAGGACGCGGCGCAGCTTCACGCCTGCCACTGTATCCGTCCGTGCCAGCGCGGCACGCGAATGTCAAGGCGGTGGGCGCGCGATCGAGCGGGGCGTTGACTGCCGTCATGAGACCCCTGTGGAAGATCCCCCAGGACGAGCCGGTCGGCGCGCCCTTCGAGCCCGGTGCCCGGCATGACGTCATCGTCGTCGGGGCCGGCATCACCGGCCTGAGCACGGCGGTCATGCTCACCCGTGCGGGCCTCGACGTCGCGGTGATCGATGCGGGGGCGGTCGCCGAGCTCGCGACGGGCGGCAACACCGGCAAGCTGTCACTCCTGCAGGGGCAGCGTCTCGCCGTGATCCGCCGACACCATCCCGCCTCGCTCGTGCGGGCGTACGTCGACGCGAACCGCGAGGGCATGGACTGGCTGACAGGGTTCGCCGACACGGCGGGCGTGCCCTACACGCGGCATGCCGACCACTCCTACGCGCAGACCGCCGACGGACTCGACACCGTGCGGGCGCAGCACGACGCGGCACGGGAGGCGGGGCTGCCGACGCGCATCCTCTCGTCGCGAGAGGTCGAGGAGTCTCCGTTCCCGAACGCCGGCGCGGTGGTGCTCGACGACCAGGTCGCGATCGACCCGGTGCGCGTCACGCGGGCCCTGGCCGGCGAGCTGCTGACGTCGGGCGGAACGCTGCACACCGGCATCCGCGTCACGGGGGTGCACGCGCTCCCCGAGGCGCGTGTGGAGACCGCGGACGGCCCGCTGTTCGCCCCGCACATCGTGCTGGCCACCGGAACGCCGATCACCGACCGCGGCCTCTACTTCACGAAGACCCACGGGCAGCGCTCGTACTGCGTCTCGTTCCGGGTGCCCGGCGACGCGATCGAAGGCACCTTCCTCTCCGTCGACGGACCGACGAGGTCGATCCGTCCGGTGTCGGAGGCGGATGGCCCCGGCGGCGCCGCGCAGCTCATCGTCGGGGGAAACGGCCATCCGGTCGGACGCTCGGAGAGCGAGGCGGCCGCGGTCGACGACCTCGTCTCCTGGACCAGACGCTGGTTCCCCGACGCCGAGGAGACGCACCGCTGGTCGGCGCAGGACTACGAGTCGCACAACCTCATCCCGTTCGTCGGGGCGATGCCGCGCGGTCTCGGCCGCATCCGCTTCGCCACCGGCTACGCCAAGTGGGGGCTCTCCAACGCCCCGGCGGCCGCCCTGCGCCTGACCGCCGAGATCCTCAGCACGCCGCGACGTGAACGCCCCAGATGGATGACGACGATCGGCACGCGCCTGACCGTGCCCGCCGACCTCGGCCGCGGCGCCGTGGAAGGGGGCAAGGTCGCCGCGGCGCTCGCTTCGGGGTGGACCGAGGCGGAGTCCCGGGCGGTCCCGGTCCCCCGCCCCGAGGAGGGCGCCGGCGTGGTGGCCAACCGTGCCGGCCGCCCGGTCGGCGTCTCGACCGTCGACGGTGTCACCCGTGCGGTCAGCGCGGTGTGCACGCACCTCGGCGGCGTGCTGGATTGGAACGACGCCGAGTGCACGTGGGACTGCCCGCTGCACGCGTCGCGCTTCGCCCCCGACGGCACGCGCCTGGAGGGCCCGGCACTGCGCGATCTCCGCCCCCTGCCCCGCGACGGGCGCCCGGACTAGCCGCCGAGCGGGGCGTCCCACCCCTGCTGCGGGGCGTCGCCGGTCTCGCGGAAGACGTACTGCGAGGCGAGACGGCGCTGACTGCTCGACCAGTCGATCGCCGGGCGGCGCTGCTCGGGCGGCAGGTAGCCCAGGCGGTACACGGCCATGAGCTCGAGGTCGTCCGGCACCCGCAGGAGCTGCACGATCTCGTCCCAGCGCCCCGGCACCTCCATCGGGAACGAGATGAACTGGATGCCCATGCCGAGCTCGACGGTCGTCAGCCAGACGTTCTCCATCGCCGCACCCATGCTGAACACCGAGTAGAACGACGAGAGCTGCCCGGGTCGGTACTCGCTGCGGTCGAGCATGACGCCGAGCAGCAGCGGTGACCCGGCGACGAGCTTCCGGTTCTCGGCACCGAGGGTCTTCGGCACCCCGAACGTGTTCATCAGCGTCTGGCCGCGCTTGGTGAACACCTGGCTCGTGAACGGCCGGAGGGCTGCGGGCAGCTTGTCGAACAGCATCCCGCTGCGCTTCTCGTCCATCTCGGCCTGACTGAAACGGAAGTAGGGCTTGTACCGCTCGAAGAACGTGCCGTTCGACATCGCCTCGGTCATGCTCTCGCCGGAGATGCGCGCGATCGTCTCGATGGTGTCGCGACTCTCGATCACGACGAACCGCCAGGGCTGACTGTTCAGCTGCGAGGGTGCGCGGCCCGCGGCCTCGAGGAGGATGCGCTGGTGCTCCTCCGACACCGGGTCGGGCAGGAACGGCCCGTTCGTGGTCTTGCGGCGGCGGATGGCATCGAGCAGTTCCATGCGGTCACTTCCGGTCGGCGGGACGGCGCGCGAGGATGGCCCCCGCGACGATGAAGGGGGCGGCGGCGAGCGCCGTGAGCGGATGCCGGCGGCCGTGCGTTCCCAGGTACGGGATCGCGGCGAGGGGCGCCGCGGCCGGCAGCAGGGCGAGCGCGGCACGGCGGCCGGAGGTTCCTGCGCCGCGCGTCCAGCCCCCGATGACAGCGGCAGCGGTGGTCGCACACGTCGCGATGTACAGCGCGTGATGCACCCACCGGAAGCGGCTGGTGTCGATCAGGCGCGCGGCGACGGCCGTGCCGAGCCCACAGTTCACGGCGTAGGCCGTGGCCGCGGCGGCGAACAGCGGCGCGGCGTTCCTGCGCTCCCGACGGTGGGCCATGGCACGACACTACGCCCGCGTGTGACCGGAGGCGCGTTTCGTCTCGCTCCGCTCGCTCGACGACCGAGACCTGCCCGGTCGTTGAGCGAGGAGCGCAGCGACGAGACGAAACGCCCCCGCGACTACAGGTTCCCCTCCGCATACACGCGGAGCGCGTCGCGGACGAACTCCGCGCCGTGGGTGCCGCCGGACGACGTCGCGTAGTTCGCGCCGAAGCGCGGATCCGCGACGTACATCTCGCCGAGCCCGATCACGTACGCCTTGACGTCGCCACCGGCGACGGCCGCGGGAGTGCCGGGGATGCCGGTCAGCCACTCGACGTGGCGTCGCGCGACATCCTGAGCCTCGGCGGATGCCGGGTCGATGCCGCTCTCCGCGGCGGTGATCCAGTCGCGTCCGAGGTCGGACACGCGCTGCTGCCAGTCGGCGCGCTCGGCATCCGTCATCCCCCGCCACCAGCGGTCGCTGTCGGCGTAGGCCTTCTTGCCCCAACGGTCCTCGACCTCCTCCCTGTACTGGGTGTGGTCGAAGCCGTCGAACATGTTCTCTGCCATGAGGTTCTCACCTCCTCTCAATGCGGTGATGGTCGATTCGACCGACGCGATCTGCCGCGCCAGCCTGGTCTGCTCCTCGCGCAGCAGCGCGAGGTGGGTCTCGAGGGCGGATGCCTCACC
>Ga0160430_100576_pt1 | contig 18949 bp, 16 predicted proteins | sample HID1971I_E0MG_FD_108274 | JGI IMG/M metagenome (GOLD analysis project Ga0160430, IMG submission 108274) | Enriched millipede-associated microbial communities from UW Madison campus, WI, USA - HID1971I_E0 MG | ecosystem: Host-associated > Arthropoda: Insects > Digestive system > Unclassified ...
CGTCGTCGTCGGGTGGGAGTCGGCCGATGTCGTCGTGTGCGGCGAACAGTTTCGTGCCGGGCACGTCGGTGTTGATGGCGGACGGGGCGAAGAAGGAAATCGAGAAGATCGAGCTCGGTGACCTGGTGCTGGCGACGGATCCGGAGACGGGGAAGACGTCCGCGCGTGCGGTGGTGACCACGATCACCGGTACCGGGGTGAAGGATCTCGTGACCGTGTCGGTCACGGACAGGTCGGGGCACACGGGGCAGGTGACCGCGACTGCGGGTCACCCGTTCTGGGTGCCCGACATCCAGAAGTGGGTGGACGCGGGAGAGCTGCGCCGGGGATGTGGGTGCAGACCTCGTCTGGTACCTGGGTGCAGGTCACCGCGATCGAACACGATCACCGTGAGCAGACCGTCCACAACCTCACCATCGACACCACCCACACGTACAGCGTCTACGCTGGTGCCGACGCTGTTGTCACCCACAACTGCGGAACCGCGTCGACGTCGTCAGAGGCCTACGTCGATCTCGCGTCCGCGTCGCGACGCGACCATGTTCTTGACGGCCACCGATTTGGGGGCGAGAGAGGGAACACGTGGTTCCCACACGACTGGTCGGACAATAGGATCATGCATTCGATTTCTGACATCGCGACCGACCCGAGCTTGACGTGGACTCAGCAGATTGGAGCCCGCGGAGCAACGCATACACGCGGGGGCGCTCCGGTGCGCTTCAAGGTCGAGGGGGCTCGAGGTGGAATTCAAATCAGAGTGATCATAGAGCCTGGAGGCGAAGGCATCATCACGGGGTTCCCGATTCAATGACAACAGAACTTTCACCCGAGCAAGCAAAAGCACTCTTGCGGCAGGCGCTGCGTGCAACACCCGGGCTTCCTGCCGAGGACTACGAAAACGTTCAGTCGCTGATCGATGTCGGAGAGACGCTGGTCGCCTTTGAAACACTGTGCACGCAGATATACGAGTGGGAGATTTCGTTGCGTCCCGAGACTATTCAGGGGCTCGAAGTCATCGGGTCTGCTCTAGGAGGAGATGCGGCGCTCACGAATCACCTCTGGGAGGACTCGACCGAATGAGTTGCATTCGCATCCCGCGTTCGAAGAGGAATTGAGATGTTCGGAGTCAATGACCGCGAGGGCAAGTGGTTCGCCGTGCCGTTTCGCGGGCGTGGCGGCTACGCGATCGGGATCGTCGCGCGCGCGAGCCGCTCGAGCATCCTTGCGGGTTATTTCTTCGGACCCCGATATGACTCGCTCCCCACGCTCGCCGACGTGGAGGATCTGACTCCCGCGACGTCGATACTCCAGGGGATGTTCGGCTACCTGGGGTTGAGAGAGGGCACGTGGCCGATTCTCGGTCGCCAAGATGATTGGCGCCGAGAGGAGTGGCCGATGCCGATCCTGTTCCGGCAGGAACCTCTGAGAGGCATCATCACGCGGGTGATCTACGACAGCGATGACCCCAGCAAGGAGGTCCGAACGCAAGTCATGCCGAAGGGCAGCCAGACCACTCCCAAAGACGGCATGATGGGTGCCGGATTCGTGGAGTCGGTGCTCACCAGGAAACTCAGCCCGTGAGCTCGCGCAACCGCACCAGGCGCTCGTGCCCGGTCTCTTCGAGTTCCGCGATGTCGTCGCGCGACTTGAGGAAGTCGGAGAACGAGCGGTAGCCGAGGGCCTTCTCGCTGAACGACGGGTCCATGCGACGCATGTGCGTCTTCACGGCGGAGCTGTGCAGCCACTCGTCGGCATCGGCCTTGTCGTGGCCGAGACGCAGGGCACGCTCCAGCAGCTGTGTCGCTTCGCCCTGCTCGTCGAGCTTGGGCTCCTCGACCTTGGGGGCGGCGGCCTTCGACTTCGCGCGGCGCGGGGCCTTGGCCTTGGGAGCGTCGGCCGCCTCCGGCACGGCTTCGGGCGCTGGCTCCGCGACGGCCTCGGCCTTCGCGGCGACGGCGGGAGCCGCCTTCACCGGACGCACCACACCGGGCAGCGAGTCGTACGACTCGAACTCGTCGCAGGCCGCGGCGAGCGACTTGGCCGTCGAGCCGGAGACGCCCACGCCGATCACGTAGCGTCCGAGGCGCTTGCAGCGCTGGGCCAGCGGCACGTAGTCGCTGTCGCCGGCCACGATCACGACGTGCGTGAGGTCGGGCAGACGGAACATGTCCTCGACGGCATCCACGGCGAGGCGGATGTCGGCGCCGTTCTTGGCGTAGGCCGCGGCCGGGAAGAGCTGCACGAGGTCGACGGCACGGGCCACGAGTTGCGAGCGGTACTCGGCGTTGACGGGCGAGGACCAGTCGGCATACGCGCGCGTCAGCACCAGGGTGCCGAAGGAGGCGGCGTAGTCGATGATCGCACCGACCTCGATCATGGCGCGGCTGAGCCGATCGACGACGTCGGGATCGTTCGGGTTCTCGGTGATCCGCTGCCGGTCCTTGCCGTAGGCGTTGCGTCCGTGCACCCGGTCGTACCAGGAGATGACGATGTTGTCGAAGTCGAGGTAGACGGCGACGCGGGCATCGGTGGTCTCGGCCATGATCAGATCTCCTCGCGGGGGTAGCGGACGCCGATCTGCGCTCTGATCTCATCGAGGGTGCCCATGATGGCCACGCTCTCCGCGATCGGGAGGATGTCGCCCTCCAGGACGCCGTCGCGCACCAGACGTTCGGCGGCGAGGGCCTGGAACTGCATGCCGCGCCCCTCGACCTGGGAGCTGTATTCCTCCTGCACCGTGCCGTCCGGCAGGACCACGCGGAACGTGGTGGGCGTGTACCAGACGGTGTCGATGTCGATGCGCGCCGCGGTGCCGATGATGCTGGCCACGTTGGGCCCGGCCGCTCGCGAGGACGAGAGGCTGGTGGAGACCGCTCCGCCCTCGTGCGTCATCACCGTCGCGACCTCGGCATCGGCACCGGTCTCGATCAGGCGACCGACCGCGTGGATCGTCGTCGGTGCGCCCAGGATGTCCCAGATGAAGGAGATCGGGTAGATGCCGAGGTCGAGCAGGGCGCCGCCGCCGAGCTCGAGGGCATTGAGCCGGTGCGTCGGGTCGGTGGGCAGCAGTTGCGTGTGGTCGGCGCTCACGGCGCGGATCTCGCCGAGGACGCCGTCGGCGATGAGCTCGTGGATGCGGAGCATGTGCGGCAGGTACCGCGTCCACATCGCCTCCATCGCCAGCAGCCCGCGCTCGGCCGCGAGCGCCTGCAGGTCCTCCGCCTCCGCGCGGTTCAGCGTGAACGCCTTCTCGACCAGCACGTGCTTGCCGTTCTCGAGCGCGAGCCGGGCGTTGTCGTGGTGCATCGGATGCGGCGTCGAGACGTAGATGATGTCGACATCGGGGTCGGCCACCAGGGCCTCGTACGACGGGTGCGCGTGCGCGATGTCGAAGCGGGCGGCGAACGCGTCCGCCGACTCCTGCGAGCGCGACCCCACGGCGACCAGGTCGAGCCCCGCGGTGCGCAGATCGGATGCGAATGCGCCGGCGATACCGCCGGTCGCGAGGATTCCCCAACGAAGACCTGTCATGGTCTCAGCGTAGAGGGTGGGGTGGTTGTGTCGGACTGTTACACCCCATGACCTCCGGCATCGGCGCCCTCGCCGCGGGTTCTTGTCGCCTCCTACCGTGACGGCATGACCGAACCCCTCATCGTCGGCGCCATGGTGCGAACCCTGGGCGCCTACCCCTCGGGCTGGCGCCAGCCCGGAGCGCACCGTGACCCCGCCGCCGACGCCGACATCCTGCGGCACATCGCGCGCGAGGGTGAGGATGCCGGTCTCGACTACCTGTTCTTCGGCGACTGGCTCGCGACCGGACCCGACCTGGAGTTCCGCGATCCGTACCTCCTGGCGCGCATCGATCCGGTGAGCGCCGTGCTCTTCCTCGCCGGCATCACGTCGCGGATCGGTCTGATCGCCACCGTCAACACGACCTACGCCGACCCGTACACGACGGCGCGTTCGCTGGCCTCGCTCGACGTGCTCACCCGCGGTCGCGCCGGCATCAACCTCGTCACGGGCGCCGAGCCGCGCGCCGCGGGCAACCACGGCCGCGACGCGCACGCCGACAACGAGACGCGCTACGACCGCGCGGAGGAGTTCGTCGAGGCGCTGAGACGGCTGTGGGACTCCTGGGACGAGGACGCCTGGATCGCGGATGCCGACCGCGGCGTGCTCATCGATCCCGAGGGGCTCCGCGCCGCGGACCTGCACGGCGCGCAGGTGCGGGTCACCGGACCTCTCAACGTCGCGCGGCCACCGCAGGGACGGATCCCGATCGTGCACGCCGGGACCTCGACCCGCTCCCGGGCGCTCGCCGCCACCGAGGCCGACCTCGCCCTGACCGCAGCCCCCACGCTCGCTGACGGCATCGCCACCCGGCGCCTGCTGCGGGACATCGCGGCCGAGGCCGGTCGCTCTCCGGACGCCCTGAAGGTGATCGCCCCGGTGCTCCCGGTCGTCGCCGACACGGATGCCGCCGCGCACCGCATCGTCGAGCGACTGCTGGCGCTCGTCCCGCTGGCCGAGGGGCACCAGCCGTCGAGGACCGCGTTCCCGCCGAACCGCACGGTCGCGGCGCTCGCCGACGCCCTGGATGTCGCTGCGGACGACCCGCTGCGCGCCGTCGCGTTCGACGCACCCGTCACCGCGGCGGAGGCCGCACGTCTCGGCGAGCGCGGCGCGGCGCTGATCGAGCGTCTCGCGCGCATCGCCGGGCTGCACGTCTCCGGCCTGCACGTCTCCGGATCGGGCCGCGGGGAGCCGCTCACCTGGCGCCACCTGGTCGCGGCGCACGCGGTGCCCGCGGCGTTCGTCGTCGGCGACGCCCGGACGATCGCCGATCATTTCGAGACCTGGCGCGACGAGGGGGCGGCGGACGGCTTCAACGTGCTGTCGGCCTTCCAACCCGCCCAGTTCGAGGCGTTCACGCGCCTCGCCGTCCCCGAGCTGCGCCGCCGCGGCCTGGTGCGCGATGCGGGGGAGCGCGAGGGGGCGACGCTCCGCGACCGCCTGGGCATTTCCTCGTATGTCGACGCGTGACCGCGCGTTTCGTCGCACGACATCCGGAGTCCGCCGCTTCGCGCCACGGCATCCGCGATTCCTACCGTGAGATCACCCTCACCACCCGAACCACAGCACCTGATCCACAGCACCCGAAGCCAGCACCCGAACCACAGCACCCGAAGCCAGGAGGCTCTCCGCATGAACCGTCGTCTCATCCGCGCTGCCGCAGTCGCGCTCCCGCTCATCCTCGCGGGCAGTCTCGCGGCCTGCGCGTCGTCGCCCGTCCCGGCGAACTCCGCCGCCGAGGCCGGCGACCCGGTCAGTGGCGGGACGCTCACGTATCTCGAGCACCAGGCCTACACGAACCTGTACCCGCCGCAGGCCGGCTTCTACCCGAACGGCGGCATCGTCAACAACATCGCGGCGCGCCTCACCTGGCAGAACCCGGAGACCCTCGAGATCGAGCCGTGGATCGCCTCGGACTGGACCGTGAACGACGACGCCACCGAGTACACGTTCAACCTGAACGCCGACGTGACCTTCTCCGACGGCACCCCGCTCGACGCCGCCGCGGTGGCGAAGAACTTCGACACCTACGGTCTGGGCGACGCGGAGCGCGGCCTCACCGTCTCGGAGGCGATCAACAACTACGCCAGCAGCGAGGTGGTCGACGAGGACACCGTGACGTTCCACTTCACGGCACCGTCGCCCGGTTTCCTGCAGGCGACCTCGACCATCAACTCGGGACTGCTGTCGCCGGAGACGCTGGACGGCACGATCGAGGACTTCGGCGCGGGCAACGCGGCCGAGATCATCGGCTCCGGACCCTTCACCGTCACGGACGAGAAGCTCGGCACCGAGTACACCCTCACCGCCCGCGACGACTACGACTGGGGTCCGGACAGCGTCGACAACGACGGACGCCCCTACCTCGACGCCGTGCACGTGCTGATCACCCCGGAGGACTCGGTGCGCATCGGCTCGCTGCTCGCCGGCCAGGCCGACTACGTCCGTTACGTGCAGGCGTTCGACGAGGACCGCGTCGAGAGCGCGGGCTTCACTCTCTACGCCCCGCAGACCCGCGGCGTGAACAACTCGATCGCGCTGCGCCCCGAGAACCCGCTCCTCGGCGACATCCGCGTGCGCCAGGCGATCATCGCCGCCGTGAACGCGCAGGAGGTCGTCGACACGCTCTTCACCGAGAACTACCCGGTGGCGACATCGGTGCTCTCCTCGCAGGCGGTCGGCTACAAGGACGAGTCCGCGCACTACGCGTACGACCCGAAGAAGGCGGAGAAGCTGCTCGACGAGGCCGGCTGGAAGCCCGGCGCCGACGGCATCCGGGAGAAGGACGGCGAGCGCCTGTCGATCACCGTCTACGAGGCCAAGCCGCAGCCGCTGTCGAAGCAGACCCTGGAGCTGGTCGCGCAGCAGCTGGCGACGGTCGGCGTGGAGCTCTCGGTCAAGCCCGGCGATGCCGGCAGCGCGGCCGAGGACACCCGCGATCCGCTGAAGACCGGCTTCTACCACTCGATGGTCGGCCGTGCGGACCTCGACGTGATCAAGAGCCAGTACTTCACGAAGAACCGCGACGTGCTGATCTCGAAGGACGCGAAGCTCGACGAGCTCCTGCTCGCCGTCGCCTCCGAGCCCGACGCCGACAAGCGCATCGCGGCCTCCCAGGCCGTGCAGGACTACATCGCCGAGCAGGCGTACGTGATCCCGCTGTTCGAGGAGCCGCAGGTGTACGGCACCGCGACCTACGTGCACGGCGTGGCCTTCGAGTCGGTCGGACGCCCCACGTTCTCCGGCGTGTGGCTCGCCGAGCACTGAGAGTCCCGGTGACACGATGAGCTTCGTCCTCCGACGAGCCGGGCAGGCCGCGATCGTTCTGATCGCGGCCTTCACGGCCACCTTCTTCCTGCTGCAGCTGCTGCCGGGCGATGCGATCCTGATCAAGTTCTCCGACCCCAGCCTCGGGCTGTCGCCGGACCAGCTCGACAGCATCCGCGCCACCTACGGGGCGGACCTGCCCTGGTGGGAGCAGTACCTGCACGCGGGTCTCGGCTTCCTCGCCGGAGACTTCGGCTTCTCGACCCAGTTCGGCACCCCGGTGCTGACGATGCTGGCCGAGGCCCTGCCGGCGACGCTGCTGCTCGCGTCGCTCGGACTCGTCGTCGCGCTGCTGCTGGCCGTCCTGATCGCGGGTCTGTCCTCGCTCGCCCCGTTCGCGTGGCTGCGCGACGGTCTGCGCCAGGTGCCGGGCCTCTTCGTCGCGGTGCCGGTCTTCTGGCTCGGCATCCTGCTCATCCAGGTGTTCTCGTTCGGACTGGGCTGGGTGCCGATCGTCGGCGCCGATCCGGTGCGCGGGCTCATCCTCCCCGTCCTGACCCTCGCGGTGCCGATCTCGGCGCCGCTGGCCCAGGTGCTCGTCCGCGCGATCGAACAGGTGCAGGCGCAGCCGTTCGTCACGGTGGTCCGCGCGAAGGGCGCGCCGCCGCTCTGGGTGCTGACGCGCTCGGTCGCCCGCAACGCCACCGTGCCGACCCTGACGATCGCCGGTGTGCTGTTCGGCGAGCTCGTCGGCGGCGCCGTGGTGACCGAGACCGTGTTCGGGCGCACGGGCATCGGCCGGCTCACCGAGCAGGCGGTGGCGAACCAGGACATCCCGGTGCTGCAGGGCGTCGTCCTGCTCTCCGCCCTGGGGTTCGTCATCATCAGCTTCGCGGTCGACCTCGTCACGCCGCTCATCGATCCGCGCCAGCGCACCGTCGCCTCGTCCCGCTCGCGGCGCGCCCTTCAGGAGGTGCCCGCATGACCGCTCCCGCGATCACCGAGCCGCTCGTCGCATCCGACGGCGCTCCGGCCCCGGTCCCGCCGACCCCGCCGACCACCGCCCCGCGGCGCCGTGTCCTGCGCGGCCGCTCCTGGGGACTGTATCTGGCGTTCGCGGTCGTCGCGCTCGCCGTGCTCTGGGCGGTGATCCCCGGGGTGTTCGCACCGGGCGACCCGCTCACCGGCGTGCCGGCCGACAAGCTGCTGCCGCCCAGCGCCGCGCACTGGTTCGGCACCGACACGCTCGGCCGCGACCTGTTCGGCCGGGTCGTGCACGGCGCGGTGCACTCGCTCTCCGGAGCGCTCATCGCGGTCACCGTCGGCCTCGCGCTCGGCACGCTGCTCGGCGCGATCGCCGGTGCGGTCGGGGGTGTCGTCGACGACGTCCTGATGCGGGTGGTCGACGTGCTGCTCGCGATCCCCGGGCTGCTGCTGTCGCTCTCCGTGATCATCCTGCTCGGCTTCGGCACGGTGAACGCCGCGATCGCGGTCGGGCTCGGCAGCGTTGCCGCGTTCGCCCGCCTGATGCGGGCCGAGGTCGCGCGCGTGCGCCGGACCGAGTACGTCGAGGCGGCCTTCGGCAGCGGGGCGACGTTCTTCGCGGTGCTGCGCCGCCACGTGCTGCCGAACTCGCTGACCCCGATCGTCGCGCTCGCCGCGCTGCAGTTCGGCACCGCGATCCTCGCGATCTCGACCCTCGGCTTCCTCGGGTACGGGGCGCCGCCGCCCACGCCCGAGTGGGGGCTGCTGATCGCGGACGGCCGCAACTACGTCGGCACCGCCTGGTGGCTGACCGCGCTTCCCGGCCTCGTCGTCGTCGCCGTCGTCCTCAGCGCCAACCGGATCAGCCACCGCATCGGAAGGAGCGCGCGATGAGTGTTCTCTCCGCGACGGATCTGCGCATCTCGTACGGCGGCCGCGAGGTCGTCCACGGCATCTCGTTCGAGATCGCCGAGGGGCAGACCCTGGCGCTGGTCGGCGAGTCCGGCTCGGGCAAGTCCACCACCGCGCACGCGCTGCTCGGCCTGCTGCCTGCCGGCGGACGGGTCGACGGCGGGCGCGTGCTCCTCGGCGACCTCGACATCTCCGGGTGGTCGGATCGCGCGCTGCGCGGGATCCGCGGTCCCGAGATCGGGCTCGTGCCGCAGGACCCGACGACCTCGCTCGACCCGGTGCGTCCGATCGGCACGCAGGTCGAGGAGATCCTGCGTCTGCACGGACACCGCGATCGGCGGTCGCGTCGTGCGCGCGCCATCGAGCTGCTGGACCGGGTCGGCATCGACGACCCGGACCTGCGGGCGCGCCAGTATCCGCACGAGCTCTCCGGCGGCATGCGGCAGCGGGTGCTGATCGCGACCGCGATCGCCCTGCGTCCGCGCCTGCTGATCGCGGACGAGCCGACCAGCGCGCTCGACGCCACGGTGCAGCGCAAGGTGCTCGACCTGCTCGACGAACTGCAGCGCGAGGAGGGCACCAGCATCCTTCTCGTCACGCACGACCTCGGCGTCGCGGCCGACCGGGCGGAACGCCTCGTCGTGCTCAAGGACGGCCGGATCGTCGAGCAGGGCGCCAGCGCGGCGGTGCTCGCGGCGCCGGGCGACGCCTACACGAAGCAGCTGCTCGCCGACGCACCCGCGTTCGCGACCGGATTCCGTCGCCCCGAGGCCCCTCCGTTCCTCCGGGACGCAGCCGCCGTCGCGGCCGAGCATCCCTACGCGATCGTCGCGGAGGGTCTCGTGAAGGAGTTCCGGGTCGCCGGACGCGAGCGGTTCCGCGCGGTCGACGACGTCTCGTTCCGCGTGCGCAGGGGCACCACGCATGCGCTGGTGGGGGAGTCGGGGTCGGGCAAGACCACGACCGCGCGCCTGGTCACCCGCTTCCACCAGCCGGACGCCGGGACCATCGAGGTCGCGGGCGCCGACGTCACCCACGCGCAGCGGGAGCAGCTGCGCACGCTGCGACGACGCATCCAGCTCGTGTATCAGAACCCGTTCGCGTCGCTGGATCCGCGGCAGCAGATCGTCGACATCGTGGCCGAGCCGCTGCAGAACTTCCGCGTCGGCAGTCGCGCCGAACGACGCGACCGCGCCCTCGCCCTGCTCGACCGGGTCTCGTTGCCCGCCGATGTGGCGCGCCGCACCCCGCGCGAGCTCTCCGGAGGGCAGCGGCAGCGCGTCGCGATCGCCCGCGCCCTCGCGATCGACCCGGAGATCGTCGTGCTCGACGAGGCCGTATCGGCGCTGGACGTGACCGTGCAGGCCCGCATCCTCGAGCTGCTCAACTCGCTCCAGGCGGAGCTCGGACTCACCTATCTGTTCATCTCGCACGACCTCGCGGTGGTGCGCAGGATCAGCCACACGGTCTCGGTGATGCGCCGGGGCCGGATCGTCGAGGAGGGGCCGACCGAGGAGCTCTTCCACGACCCGCAGCACGACTACACCCGGGAACTGCTCGCCGCGGTCCCCGGACGAACGGAGACCGTCGTATGACCACCGCGCCCACCGTCGCCTTCTTCACGCGCCTGCTCGACGACGCCGCACCGGCCGACCGCTACGCCCTGGCGACGGCGCAGATCCAGCAGGCCGAGCGTCACGGCATCGGCCGCGCCTGGGTCGCCCAGCACCACTTCCACGCCGCCGAGGGCGGGCTGCCGTCGCCGCTGGTGTTCCTCGCGCACGTCGCGGCGCGCACGAGCCGCATCCGACTGGGCACCGGGGTGATCACGCTGCCGCTGGAGGATCCGGTGCGGGTGGCCGAAGACGCCGTGGTCGCGGATCTGCTCTCCGGGGGGCGTGTGGATCTGGGGCTCGGCAGCGGGGGAACCCCGTCGTCGTTCGCGCCCTTCGGGGAGGACGTGCGCGACAAGGGACCGACCTACGACCGCAAGCTGCGCCTGCTGCTCGACGGTCTGGCCGGGCGCGACGTCGGGGCCGGGAACACGCTGTATCCGGACGCCGGCGACCTGGCCGACCGGGTCTGGCAGGCCACGTTCTCGGTACCGGGCGGACATCGCGCCGGCATCCACGGGCACGGGCTGCTGCTCTCCCGCACCCAGCCGCGCGGGGTCGATCGTCTGCACGCACCGCTGTCGGAGCTGCAGGACCCGATCATCGACGCCTACCTCGACGCCCTCCCCGACGGCGCGACGCCGCGGATCACCGCCTCGCGCACCGTGTTCGTCGCGGACGACCGCGCCGAGGCCCTGCGGTTCGCCGAGGTCGGACTGCGCCGTGCGGCCGAGGGGTTCCGGCGCCAGGGGCAGACGATCGCGGGCGACGGCATCGACGACCTCATCGCCGCGCTGGACACCCACCTGGGGACGCCGGAGGAGGTGGCGCAGTCGCTCGCGGACGACGCCACGCTCGCCCGCGCGACCGAGGTGGCCTTCCAGGTGCACTCCGTCGACGCGCCGCACGAGCACGTGCTGCGTTCGATCGCGCTCTTCGCCGCCGAGGTCGCTCCCGCCCTCGGCTACGCGCTCACCCCTTCCACCGACGACACCCTCACCCTCAAGGAGAACGCATGACAGACGACATCGTGGATCAGATCGCGGGGGTGACGCCCGAGCTCGATGCGCTGCGGCGCCGTCGGCCGGTGACCAGGGAGCAGCTGCAGGCGAGCTTCGACGCCCTGTTCCACCCGGTGTCGGTCGAGCACGTCTCGCCGGCGGAGCGCGAGCTGGTGGCGGCGTTCGCCACGGCGCTCGCCGGCGCCGAGGACGCGACCGCGGCCTTCTACGCCGCCCGTGCGCAGGACGCCGCTCCGCAGCTGGCGGCCGTGGTCCTCGACGAGGCGGCGGGGGCGGCCGGCAGCGGACCCTTCGGGGCCTACACGGAGCTCGGTCTGCAGGACGAGAACACGGAGGGGACGCGATACACCCCGTCCGAGGCGGTCACCACGGCCGTCGGGGAGCGCCTCGCCGCGGCTCTCGCGCACACCCACCTGCTGGTCTTCCGCCCTCGCGAAGCCTCGAGCGCCGACCTCGGCCGCCTGCTCGACGCGGGCTGGTCGACGGACGGGATCGTGACCCTGTCGCAGCTGGTGTCGTTCCTCGCGTTCCAGCAGCGTGTGGTGACCGGACTCCGGGTGCTCACCGCCGCGGGACTGACCGCGACCGACGACGCCGCCGCAGAGGACTCCGAGGAGGAGGCCGCATGACCGCCGAGCAGACCGTGCTCCGCCACGACGACGCCCCGCACCCGCACGCGTTCACCCGCGGCGAGGTCGGCTGGGTCCCGCACCTCGAGCCGCTCGCGGAGGAGGAGCTGACGGAGCGGCACTACGAGGGCCTCGTCGAGGCGGCGCGCGCGAAGAACGACTACTTCCGCCTGCTCGCGCGCGACCCCGAGGTGCTCAGGGCGCGCACGCTCGTCGACAAGGACATCTTCTACAACGCGGCGGAGGGTCTGCCCCGCGCCGACCGCGAGCTGGCGGCGACCGCGGCCTCCCGTCGCAACGGCTGCGTCTTCTGCGCCTCGGTGCACTCACGGTTCGCCGCGCACCACAGCAAGCGCACGGACGACGTCGACCTGCTGCTGGAGGACGGTGTCGAGGCCGATCTCGGCGAGCGGTGGAACGCGATCGTCGCCGCATCCATCGCCCTCACCGACACGCCGAGCGCTTTCGGCGAGGACGAGATCGCGCGGCTGCGCGCCGCCGGACTCGACGACCTGGAGGTCGCCGACGTGATCCACGGCGCCGCGTTCTTCAACTGGGCGAACCGGCTGATGCTCTCGATCGGCCGACCGGTGGCGCCGGCCTGACCGGAGCCGGCTACGGCACCAGGATGATCTTGCCCGAGGCGGCGCCGGACTCCATGAGCTCATGGGCCTGCGCCGCTTCGGCGAGCGGCAGCTGCGGGCCGAGCTCGATCGTGTAGTCGCCGGAGTCGAGGAGGGCGATCGTCTCGGGCATCGCCTCGGCGCGCCAGGCGAGTTCCTGCTCGGTGAGCGGCACGGGAGAGCCGCCGGAGAAGGCGCGGATGCCGAAGGACGCGGCATCCGGTCCGCGCACGATCGTGGCGATCCGGTCGCGGTCGGCCACGAGGGCGAGCGACGTCTCGATCGCCTCGTCGGTGCCCGCGCCGTCGAGCACCACGGTGACCGGCGACGGCGCGGCGTCGCGAACCCGGTCGAGCAGTCCGTCGCCGTAGGCCACGGGGATCGCACCGAGCTCGCGCAGCTGGTCGTGACGGGCGGGGCTCGCCGTGGCGATGACGGTCGCGCCCCAGGCGACGGCGAACTGCACGGCGGCCTGTCCGACGGCTCCGGAGCCCGCGTGCACGAGCAGCACGTCGTCGCTCGTCACACCGAGCGAGCGCAGCGCCTGGTAGGCGGTGCCGGCAGGGATGCCGATCGCGGCGCCCTCCGCGGTCGTGACGGAGTCGGGGAGCTTCGCGAGCTTCGTCGTCGGCACTGCGATCGCCGAGGCGTAGGTGCCCTGCGCCTCGCGGATGGCGACGCGATCTCCCACCGTGAAGTCGTCGACGCCCTCGCCGAGCGCCTCGACCACGCCGGCTCCGTCGAAACCGACCCCGCGGGGCTCGGTGATCGGCGGGGAGGGCCGCTTGTGGGCGCGGAGTTTCGCATCGATCGGATTGGCACCCGCCGCCTCGATCCGGACGACGACCTCGCCGCGCGCAGCGACGGGGTCGGGGATCTCGATCAGGTGCAGGACATCGGGGGAACCGAACTCGGTGTAGACGATCGCGCTGGCCATGCGTTCAGGCTACCGGCGTCGGAGACCTCCGGGCGCGGATCAGCGGCCGGAGAGCGCCTTCAGGATGCGCTGCGGCGACACGGGCTGGGCCGTCCCGAGGCGCTGGGCGAAAACGCTCACGCGATACTCCTCCAGCAGCCAGCGCACCTCGACCAGGGCGGGCGGGGCATCGGGCGCGAGCGGGATCGTTCCTCCCGCATCCTCGAACGCCTTCGCCATCCGTTCGTACTCGGTCATGCGCGCCCGGTCCTTGCCCGGCTCGCTTCCCAGCGTCTTCAGCCGGTCGAGCATCCCCTCCAGATATCGCGGGAAGTGCGTGAGCCGGTCGGCGCCGGCGGCGGAGACGAACCCCGGATGCAGCAGCCCGCTGAGCTGGGTGCGGATGTCGTTGAGCGGGCCGAGCAGGGCGAGGGAGTTCTGCGACTTGATGCCGCGCTCGACCTCGCGGGACTTCGTGAGGATGCGCGCGACGAGCGACACGCACGCGAAGAGCTCGTCGACGAGGACGGCCGAGACCGCGTCGCGCACCCGCGTGAACTCGGCCTCGCTGCGCACGATGCCGTCCGGCACGATGCCCTGGATGACCTTGCGGGCCACCGCCGCGCGGCAGTCCTCGATGAGGGCGGCGGCGGACGGGTAGGGCGAGGCCGCGAGCGCGAGCTTCTCCTGGCTCGTGAGGTGCTGCTGCACGTACGAGGAGGGGGAGGGGACGCCGAGCAGCACGAGTCGCAGCACCCCGTCGCGCGTGGCTGCGGCCGCGGCATCCGGCGTCGACTCGACACGGACCGACACGCTCTTGCCCGCATCGATGATCGCGGGGTAGCCGCGCACCACACCGCCGGCGACCCGGGTGTCGAGCACCTCGGGCAGTTCGCCGAAGGTCCAGGCCGTCAGACCGGTCTGCTCGACCGGTGCGGCGGCGACCCGCTCCGCACCGCGGTTCCCGCCCGGCGCTCCGGAACGCGGCGGAGCGGCGATCGAACGGGCGACACTGCTGCGCGCGCGGTCGGAGAGCTGCGTCTGCAGCGCGCGCAGGTCACGCCCGGAACCGACCACCCGGCCGCGCTCGTCCACGGCGCGGAAGTTCATCCGCAGGTGCGCCGGCACCCGCTCGTCGTCGAAGTCGGCCGCCGAGACCAGCTGGTTCGCGAGCGGCTGGATGCGCCGTGCGAGAGCCTCCTTGAGCGTGCGCGGGGGCAGGCCGCCGTGCGACTCCGGTCCCTCCTCGGTGAGCTCGGCCCCGAACTTCTCGGCCCAGTCGGCGGCGGGGACGACGTGGCGACGGATCGCCTTCGGCAGCGCGCGCAGCAGACCCGTCACGAGCTCGGCCCGGAGCCCGGGGACCTGCCAGTCGAAGCCGCGATCCTCGAGCTGCGCGAGCAGAGGGAGGGGGACGACCACGCTGACGCCGTCGTCGTCCGCTCCCGGCTCGAACCGGTAGGCGAGGCCGAGCACCTGATCGCCCTGCGTCCACCGGGTCGGGAACTCGCGCTGATCGGCACGCTCGGCGTCGTCGATCAGGTCGCTCTCGCGCATCACGAGCAGCTTCGGCGTCGCCGCCATGGCCTCTCGCCACCAGCTCTCGAACGACCGCACGTCGAACACGTCGGCGGGGATGCGCTCGTCGTAGAACCGGAACACGGCCTCGTCGCCGGCGAGGATGTCGCGACGGCGCTCGCGCTCCTCCAGCTTCTCGAGGCGCTTGCGCAGCTCGGCGTTGCTGCGCCAGAACGCGCTCACACGCTTGTCGATCCGCGTCGGCTCCCACTCGCCCTCGACCAGCGCGTGCCGCACGAACAGCTCCCGCGAGGCGGCCCGGTCGATGCGGGCGAACTGCACGCGTCGCCGGGGGATGATCTCGAGCCCGAACAGCGTCACCTTCTCGAACGCGACGGCGGCACCGGCATCCTTCGACCAGTGCGGCTCGGTCACCTGACGCTTGGCCAGGTCGCCGGCGAGGGGTTCGGCCCACGCGGGGTCGATCGCGGCGACCGTGCGGGCGAAGGTGCGCGAGGTCTCGACGATCTCGGCGGCGATCACGGCGCGCGGGCTCTTCTTGCGCAGTCCGGAGCCGGGGAAGATCGAGAAGCGGATGCCGCGGGCTCCGCGGTACTCCGCGATGCGCCGCCCCTTCTGCTCCTTCGCGGGGGAGTGCGTCTTGCCGGCCGGTGCCGTGCGCTCGTCGAGGAGTCCGATCTGCGACAGGAGACCGGAGAGCAGGGCGCGGTGGATCGCGTCGGGGTCGCTCGTCCCGTCGGCGTCACCGGCGCGGTCGGAGGTCTTCACGAGCGTCCGGAGCTGGCGATGCACGTCGAACCACTCACGCACCCGCACGTAGTTCAGGTGCTCGGAGCGGCACAGCCGTCGGAACGCGCTCGATCCGAGCTCGCGCTGCTGCTCGCGCAGATGGTTCCACAGGTTCAGCAGGGTCAGGAAGTCGCTGGTCGGGTCGACGAACCGCGCGTGCAGACGGTCGGCCTCGTCCCGACGCTCCTCGGGGCGCTCGCGCACGTCCTGGATCGTCATTCCCGAGACGATCGCGAGCACGTCGCGCGTCACGGTGCCACCGGAGCCCGCCCTGCCGGCCTCGATCAGCATCCGCGCGAACCGAGGATCGATCGGCATGCGGGAGATGTCGCGACCCGTGCGGGTGAGGTGCGGGGCTCCATCACGACGGGACGGTTCGACGGCGCCGAGCTCGGTGAGCAGGTCGAAGGCCGCCTTCACACCCCGCGAGTCGGGCGGAGTGAGGAAGGGGAACGCGGTGATGTCGCCGAAGCCGAGCGACAGCATCTGCAGGATGACGGAGGCCAGGGAGGTGCGCAGGATCTCGGGCTCGGTGTACTCCGGGCGCCGGTCGTAGTCCTCTTCGGAGTACAGCCGGATGGCGATGCCGTCGCTGGTGCGGCCCGCGCGACCCGATCGCTGGTTCGCGGAGGCCTGCGACACCGCCTCGATCGGCAGCCGCTGCACCTTGGAGCGGTTGCTGTACCGGGAGATGCGCGCCGTGCCGGTGTCGACCACGTACTTGATGCCGGGCACGGTGAGGCTCGTCTCGGCGACGTTCGTGGCGAGGATGACGCGACGGCGCACGCCGGCGACCCTGCTGCGCTCGAACACCCGGTGCTGGTCGGCGGCGGAGAGGCGGCCGAACAGCGGGAGCACCTCGGTGGGCGAGCGATCGTTCGCGTACGCGCCGCGCACGGCGTCGGCCGCATCGCGGATCTCCGCCTCGCCCGGAAGGAACACCAGCACGTCGCCGGGCGCCTCGCGGTCGAGCTCGCGCAGCGCCGCGACGATCGCCGATACCTCGTCCTCCGGCTCCGCGGGCGCGTCCTGGTCGTCCGCATCCTCGACCGGCCCGCGGTAGCGGATCTCCACGGGATACGTGCGCCCGGAGACCTCGATGATCGGGGCGGGGGTGCCGTCCGCCGCGGCGAAGTGCTTCGCGAAGCTCTCGGGGTCGATCGTCGCCGAGGTGATGATCACCTTCAGGTCGGGGCGCTCGGGCAGGATGCGGGCGAGGTACCCGAGGAGGAAGTCGACGTTGAGGGAGCGCTCGTGCGCCTCGTCGATGATGATCGTGTCGTAGCGCGTGAGCAGCCGGTCGCGGTGGATCTCGTTGAGCAGGATGCCGTCGGTCATCAGGGCGATGCGGGTGGCGTCGGACACCTTGTCGGTGAAGCGCACCTTGTAGCCGACCAGTGTTCCCAGCTCGACCTGGAGCTCTTCGGCCACGCGCTCGGCGATCGTGCGGGCGGCGAGACGTCGCGGCTGCGTGTGCGCGATGCGCTCCCGCCCGAGCTCGAGCGCGATCTTCGGGAGCTGCGTGGTCTTCCCGGAGCCCGTGGCCCCCGCGACGATCACGACCTGGTGGTCGCGGATGGCGTCGGCGATCTCCGCCCGGGCGGCGCTGACCGGCAGCTCCGGGGGATAGGAGATCACGGGGGAGGACATAGCCCTCCATCGTATGACGGGATCGGCACCCTACGATCATCTGGTGATCAATGCTCTCCCTCCCGTCCGGTGGTTCCGCACGTTCGGACGGCCTCCGCGCATCCTCGGCCTGGACGTCGCCCGGGCTCTGGCGATCCTCGGGATGGTCGGAGCGCACATCGGCGAGACCGAGCCGTTCGACTGGTTCGACCCGGCGACGTGGACGGATCTGGTGCACGGACGCTCGTCGATCCTGTTCGCGGTGCTGGCGGGAGTCTCGATCGCCCTGATGACCGGCCGCAGCACGCTCCCGGAGCGCGAGCGCATCCCGAGCATCCGGCTGAACCTCGTCGGCCGCGGCGCGGTGATCTTCGTGATCGGCCTGGCGCTGGAGATGCTCAACACCCCGATCGCGGTGATCCTCACCCTCTACGGTCTGCTCTACGTCGCGGTCATCCCTTTCCTGCGCTGGCGGCCGTGGCAGCTGCTGGCCGGGGCGGGGGTGCTGGCGCTTCTCGGACCCGCGCTCCTGGCGTTCCTGAACGCCGTGATGCTGTATCCCTTCGGCTCCGGCATCGGCTTCGTCCTCTACGGCACGTATCCGATCACGGTGTGGATGGCCCTCGTGCTGGGCGGGATGGCGCTCGGCCGCCTCGGCGTCGAACGGATCCGCACCGCGGTGATCGCCCTGGGCATCGGGGTCGGTCTCGCCGTGGTCGGGTACGGCCTGGGGGCGATCGGGCAGTCCGCCGGCATCACCGGATCGAGCAGCAGCAGCTCTTTCGTGGACGGCAGCTCCTTTACGGATGGCAGCTCCTTCACGGACGGCGACTCCCTTACGGACAGCAGCTTCGGGAGCATCGTGTCGTCGCCCTCCGGATGGGACGGATACCCGGCGTCGCTCGCCGATGCGGATCCGCTCGGCGCCGCGCTCGCCGCGGTCTTCTCTGTCGAACCGCACAGCGGGGGAACCGCAGAGGTCCTCGGCTCGGGCGGTTTCGCGCTCGCGGTCATCGCGCTGTGCGTGCTGCTCAGCCGGCCCCTGCGCTGGCCGATGCTGCCCTTCGGCGCCCTCGGCTCCATGCCGCTCACGGCATACAGCGCACACGTCCTGTCGATCACGGCGGTCGGCGGCCCCGGCGCCTTCTTCTCGAGCAACGTGTTCTGGGCGGCGACCGCCATCGGCCTGCTGCTGGCGGCGACGGCGTGGTCGATGTTCCTCGGCCGAGGACCGCTGGAGCGCCTGGTCGGACGAGGCGCGGCGGCGATGGCGGCGATTCCCCGGCGCTGAGCCGCGTCGAGCCCACATGACGCCGCGTGTCGGATCGGGAGACACGTGGCGGCGTCGCGAGTACCGTCGAGGCATGACAGCTCCGTTCCGCGTCGTCGCCGTGTCGGGTTCCCTGCACGAGCCGAGCAAGACGACCGCCCTCGTCCGCGCGATCACGGCCGC
>Ga0160430_100578_pt1 | contig 18890 bp, 16 predicted proteins | sample HID1971I_E0MG_FD_108274 | JGI IMG/M metagenome (GOLD analysis project Ga0160430, IMG submission 108274) | Enriched millipede-associated microbial communities from UW Madison campus, WI, USA - HID1971I_E0 MG | ecosystem: Host-associated > Arthropoda: Insects > Digestive system > Unclassified ...
CATTGATATTTTCGTTTAGCTGGGCATGATGAATAACAGCGCGATGGTCCCACAGGAATGTGGTGATCGACGCCGAGAAACTGCCTCCCAGCACTCGCAAAAAGGCCGCCAGGCCGGAGCCCGCAGCAATCTCATCGGGGCGCAGATCAGACAGCAGAATGGTCAGCACCGGCATGAAGAAAAACGCCACGCCCAGACCCAGTACCAGCTGGGTCATGGCAATATGCATGTAATCCAGATCGGTGGTGAAGTCGGCACGCCAGAACGAGGTGAATGACATCACAACGAACGACAGGGACGCAAGCACACGCAGATCAATACGATTGGCATATTTACCCACGATCGGCGCCAAAAAGACCGGCAGAATACCGATAGGCGCCGACACAATGCCCGACCACATCGAGTCATAGTTCAGAGTGCGCTGCAGCCACAACGGGATCAGCAGGCTGATCGCAAAGAAGGCGGAGTAGCCGAAAATAAGGGCAATGGTGCCGAAGGCGAAATTGCGATGCCGAAATAGCGTCAGATTCACAATCGGATTGGGGTGGGTCAGCTCCCAGATCAGGAACGCAATCGTGCCAATAACCGCCACGATCGTTAGCACCACGATAAAGTTCGAGCCGAACCAGTCTTTCTCGTTGCCCAGGTCCAACACCACCTGCAGCGAACCGACCGCCACAATCAGCAGAATCAGGCCCATATAGTCCACGCCGGATTTAATGATCGAAACCGGACGGGCCCGCATCTGGACAAAGACGATAAAGCTGGCAAACAGCCCCACTGGAATATTGATAAAGAAAATCCATTCCCAAGAGTAGCTGCTGGTAATCCAGCCGCCCAGGATAGGACCGGCGACCGGCGCCACCACCGTGACCATGGACAGGATGGACAGCGCCATGCCGCGGCGGGCAGCAGGGTAAATGGAAATCAGCAAGCTTTGCGTGATTGGATACATCGGGCCTGCCACCGCACCCTGCAAGGCGCGAAAAACAATCAGCTCCGTCATATTAGTGGATATGCCGCAAAGAAACGACGTAATCACAAACAGAATGGTGCAGATATTGAACAGGCGCACCTCACCAAAGCGACGACTCAGAAAGCCGGTCAGCGGCAGGGTGATGGCGTTGCTCACGGCAAAGGAGGTAATGATCCAGGTGCTCTGCGACGAACTGACGCCAAGGTTGCCGGCAATGGTCGGCAACGACACATTGGCAATCGTGGTATCGAGCACCTGCATGAAGGTCGCAAGACACAGGCCCAGGGTCGTCAGCCACAGGCTGGCCGGGGCGAACGGCTGCGCGGGCGTGCCAGGCGGAGCAGCCTTGGGTTTTTCGTTACTCATTGGCGCTTGTATTATCGGGGTCGTTGGTCGCCAGGTTCTGCTGCACAATGTCTGATATCAACCGGTCCGCCGCAGCCACCTGCTGATCGTAAATCGTGGTCAGCAGCTTGCTGTTCGGATTGATTCCTCTGGCAAGCACGGCGCCGTCGGTGTTGTGCAAATCGGCTTCAACAAACATGGACATGCCAATGCGTAGCGGGTGTTTTTCCAGTTGCTCGGGTTTGGCAAACTCTACGCGTACCGGGATTCGTTGCACGATTTTGATCCAGTTGCCGGTGGCGTTCTGGGCCGGCAGCAGGGCAAAGGCGCTACCTGTGCCAATGCCCAGGCTGCTGATCACGCCGTCATAGACCACATCGTCGCCATACAGGTCGGAGGTAATGCTTACCGGCTGGCCGATACGCATGTCTTTCATTTGTGTTTCTTTGAAGTTGGCGTAAATCCATGCGTTTTTCAGCGGGACCACGGCCATCATGGCGCTGCCCGCAGCTACGCGCTGGCCGACCTGTGCCGCCCGCTTGGCGACATAGCCATCGGCCGGGGCCGTGATCGTGCTGCGCACATAGGTCAAATAGGCGGCTTTCAATTTGGATTCGGCAACCAGAATATCGGGATGCTGGTTGATCAGTGTGCCGGCCACCAGCGCGTTGCTCACTTCGGCGTTCTGCTCGGATGCCGTCAATTGGCTGCGCGTGGCTTCAAGCTGGCTGATGGCAGACTGATACTGGCTTTGTGCCTGCAGAAATACGTCTCTGGCATGTGCGCTTTCCTCTTCAGAAATGGCGCCGGACTTGACCAGCTTCTGTCTGCGACTGTAGTCGGCTTTTGCCTTGTCCAACGCCGTTTTGGCGCCCTTGACGGCAGATTCCTGAGCCTGCACCAATGCCTGCTGCGCGCCCGATGTGGCCTTGGCACCGCTGGCCTGGCTGTACAGGCTACGCACTTCTCTTACGGTTTTGGCCAACGTGGCCTTGGCCTGGTTCAGGGCAACTTCAGCCTCGGTCTGGTCCAGGCGGATCAGCGTATCGCCGGCATGTACAAAGTCGCCATCGTCGGCAAAAATACCCACTACGGTGCCTTCAACCTGCGGCGTGATCTGAATGATATTGCCCTGCACATAGGCGTCGTCGGTGCTTTCATACCAGCGGCCGTTCAGGAAGTACATGACACCCGCAATAATGGCGATGATCACAATCGCCAGGGCCAACAGTTTGAACAAAAAACTGCGTTTGTTGCCGGCAGGTTTATTCTTTTGCTTTGTTTTTGCTCCTTGGGCGGAAGAAGCAGGAACGGCGGACGGTGCGTCGGGGGTGGCCGTCGTTGTATTTGAATTGGAGCTCATGAAAGATGATAACCGTGATGATCAGCCGGGCAAATGCGGGATCAGGCAATGCCAGCGGCATCGCCCAGTTTCCTCGATCGGCTGGAATAATGTAGGTTCAATTAATTGGGTAAGCAATAATTGCTTGGTCAATTAATGATAATCACAGAAAAAATCACGGTCAAATATTTTCTGAAAACGAGCGTGCAATCGGCCTGATTCTGTTGTGAAAGTTCGGAAAATTCAGTCCTTCGTAAGCCTGGGCGGCACATGTGCGATCAGGAAAAAGAACGGTAGTCATCAAAACGATGAGCCCGGTTGCTGCAGGAAGGCAATTTCCTCGGGCGTGGATTCGCGCCCCAGTATCTCGTTGCGATGCGGATAACGACCGAAAGCGTCGACGATGGCCTTGTGTTTCAGTTCGAATTGATAGGATTCATCTGAACCATATTTGCGAAACAGGCATTCGGCCGCCTGGTGAATCGCCGTCGATTCCGAATGCATCATGGGCATCAGCAGAAAATTGTTTTCCTGTTGCGTCAGGTCGGCAAATTCAGTGGTATGCGATGCTTCCTGGGACAGCACCAGCGCCATCGTGTCGTAAGCAAAGGCCAGGGGCGTGCCGCGGCCGATGTTGCGCGAGAATTGATCCAATACAATGATTTCGGCCAGTCGACCCCGGATAGAGCTGCGCCAGCCGCTGAGCTCGGCGCGCGTGGCCTGTTGCCATACGTCGGTAAAGCGTTCGCTAATCGTTGCATCAAATTGCGGATCGCTGGTGAACCATTGCTCAGAAGGGGTTTGTTCAAACCAGAAGTCAAGAATATCCTGTGGAGACATACACGATCCTTTTATAGAAATAACGCCTAAATAAAGCGAATGGGTGAAGATGAATCAAAAGAGTCGGCGACGGGAGGCAGTAAAAGACGGGGGCTGTGTGAATGGCCTGAACTGCATCTGGGGCGTCTGTACCGTGTCAAGGGTGTTGCCGACCGTTATAATACAGCCTTGATATTACGTGATTCGTCGCCATTTGCGACTTTATATCACCTCACAATAACTGCATCGTATTACGGAATTTTTCATGAGATTACTGCTCGCCATTTTTCTGCCTTTTGTTGCATTTTTTACGATTGGACGTCCGATCGCCGGCATCATCTGTCTTATTTTGCAAATCACGCTCATCGGCTGGCTGCCCGCCGCTTTGTGGGCTGTCTACGCCCTGAGCCAGTACACTACCGACAAAAAAATCGCTTCGGCGCGTCAGCTTTAAACCGGAATCCCGCCGTGTTACGCAATCGTTGCATGGTATTGAAAGAGGCCTGCTATGCACATTGTTAACCTGCCGTCATTCCGTATCTTTGGCGTTCAGACCCGCACCTGCAATGCAGAGGAAGAAACATTGAAGACGGCACGGCTGCCTCTGCTTTGGCATGACGTGTATACCGAATTGGTTCCTGAGTTGCCTGCAGATGCGCCAGTCTACGGTGTTTATGGTGGCTACGAATCGGATCAGGACGGCCGGTATACCGTGACGGCAGGAGCCGACCAGAAACCAAAAAAATGCAATCTCGATCTGGTCGAAGTTACCGTACCCTCGGGACAGTATCTGGTATTTAGCGGCAAGGGGAAAATGCCCGAAACGGTCATCCGGGTATGGCTGGATATTTGGGATTATTTCAAACGTGAAGATACACCCCACCAGCGGGCCTACACCGCTGATTTCGAAGTATACCGGGGGCGCGAGGAAACGGCGATCGAAGTCAGCGTGCATATCGCCATCAAATAAATCATCATGGTGCCGGCTTAACCGGGCGTGCCTGGCTGGGTTTCACCGCAGGTCCGTGTCCGGGCTCAACGAATTCTTTTGCGACGGCTTCCTGCATGGTTGATACCGTGCTCAAACAGACGCCATCGACACGGCATGTTGCAGATAGATTACACATTTGCTGCGGTTTTCATTCGGATGTGACAAAACGATTGAAAATTACAGCGGGCCACTTATGATGGAAAACTCTTCAGTTTTTTCTGCCCGAAGTCGATACGCGTGAAAAATCCCTATTTACCCCACTATAACAACCATTCCGGCTGGAACGCGCTGCTGCCTGCGCGCACGGCCGCCACAGAGCCGCAAGGCCCGCGTGCTTTTGACTTCATCGTTATCGGGGCTGGCTTCACCGGCCTGTCGGCAGCCCGCCGCCTGGCGCAATTGGCACCGGAAAAATCAGTGCTCGTTCTGGAAGGCAGCGTCATCGGCGAGGGCTCATCCAGCCGCAATTCCGGGTTCATGTCCACCTTTCCCCGGTCGGGCATTGCGAAAGACCCCGCACAGGATGACCTTCTGGGGCGTCTGCAAATCCGTGTTTATGAACAGGGACTGCAGTGGCTCAAGCACACCTTGCAAGAGAACCGGATTGAATGCGACTGGGATGAAAATAGCGGCAAATACAATGCGTCGGCCACACCGGCCGGCAAGGGATCCCTGCTGTCGGGCATCGACAAAAACAACCGGCTGGGCATTGATAGCGAAGTGTTGAGCCAGGATCAACTGGCGCAGCGACTGGGCACGCGTTATTACGATTTTGGTTATTACACGCGCAATAATGTTTTTGTCCAGCCAGCAGCAATGCATCGTGGCCTGGCTGATACCCTGCCGGAAAATGTCACTTTGCTGGAAGAAACGTTTGCTAATCGTATTGCCGGCAGCGCAGGCCGCTACACGGTATCGACCAGCAAGGGCGATTTTTCTGCCGGCCAGTTGGTGATTGCCAATAACGCCTTTGCCCGTAAACTGGGGTTTCTGAAAGACCGTCTGATTGCGATCTACACGTATGCCGGGCTGACTCCGGCGCTCTCGGATGAACAGGCCGCTGCCCTGGGGCCGGCCAGGCAATGGGGCTTGCTGCCCGCTCATCGCCTTGGCACGACGCTGCGCAAGGTGTCGGGCAACCGATTCATGGTGCGTAGCGCCTATTCCTATGAATCAGAGCGTAGTGTTGCTGCCTATACCACCATGCTGACGCATTATTACAAACGGCGCTTTCCGCAAATGGCATCACATGAGTTTGAGTTTGTCTGGGGAGGAACCACCGCGCTTACGCGCAACGGCGGTATCTTTTTCGGCAAGCTTGCCGATGGCATCTACGGCTCGCTCGGATGCAACGGCTCGGGAGTGCTGCGTGGCACGGTAAACGGGCGCCTGTTGGCCGAACTTATGCTAAACCATCGGTCAGATGAGCTGGATGCGGTACTGGGGCTGGGCGGGCCGTCCTGGTTGCCGCCAGAGCCGTTGCGGGCGCTGGGTGTCAAAAGCGCGATCTTCTATCAGGGGCTCAGGGCCAGCGCCGAGCGCTAACTATGCCTGCACATGCTGCGTCGGTTGCCGCGCAGCATATTGCGCTTGCAATGCATTTGGATTAAATTGCTGTCGATTAGTTTGATAGTGCCATGTGCGGGCTGCCCAGCGCCGGATCAAAGGGATTCAGATTACTGCTGATCGCTGCTGCTTCACGTTTCAGAATATCGACAATAAAGGGCAGGCGTTCCTGAGTCAGCCTTTCGGTAAGGACGCTCAGCCCGATCGCGCCTACCGGATAGCCCGTGGTGTCGGTAAATGCCACGGCAATACCGCCGATCCCTGTGAGTTTGCCGGGGCCCGTGTTCAGCACATAACCGTTCTGCTGTGTCTGCCGGATTCTTGCGCGCAACTGCGGTTCATCGATCCCGTCGTCCTGGTAGAAGCGTGGGATGTTGAAAGCCAGGATGGCATTCTGTTCGCTTTCCGGCAAGGCAGCCAGAATGGCAATGCTTCCCTGGCCCAGCCCGATGGGAATGCGCCCACCAATGCCGCCGGTCAGCGATTGGGTAATATAGCTGCATTCCATTTTATCGATACACACCACGTCATAGCGGTCTCGCAACAGCACAAACGCCGAATCCTGCAGTGTTCCCACAATTCTGAGAATGGAACTGCGGCAGATGGCGCGCAGCGACGATTCCCGGTGATGCGCACGGGCCACCAGGGAAAATAGCTCCAGGGTCAGTGCATAGGATTTGCTTCCCTGACGCTGTAAAACAAAGCCTTCGGCAATCAGCGTTTGCAAAAGCCGGTGCACTGTTGCCTGGGAAAGTCCAAGCTGGCGGGCAATGTCGGTCACGCGCAACCCTCGCGGCCCTGCGTCGCTGAGCAAGCGCAAAATACCCAAGCCCTTGGTAAGCACACCTTGTGCGCCTGCTGATTGCTGATCCATGATGATATTCTGCTTAATGAAATTAATATTTAAATATTATATATATTTTTCCGCTAAATGAAATATAAATAAAAATAATTTTATTAGTAGAAATACCAATATATAAATCGGGCCATGCAAGGGACAATTATCGAGCTTGAATCAACTGTCATAAACAGCATGACAGTTGTGCATTACCCCTGATGCATTCACGTTGTTTACCGCCGTATCACCTCATACGATGCTGCATGTACGAAAAACAGTGCAGTCTGCGGAACCATATCAAAATGAACGAAGTGAGGACGTATGTCTTTTTTGCAGTTGCACGGCCTGACCAAAAAATTTGCGGATACCACCGCAGTCGACAACCTGTCTCTTGACGTTGCAAAAGGGGAATTCGTTTCGCTGCTTGGCCCGTCTGGCTGTGGCAAGACCACCACCCTGCAAATGATTGCCGGATTCGTTGACGTGACTGCTGGCAGCATCATTCTGGATGGCAAAGACATCACATTTGCAAAGCCCAACGAAAGAGGGCTGGGGATTGTTTTTCAGACGTATGCGCTTTTTCCGCATATGACGGTGGAAAAGAACGTGGCCTTTGGTCTGGAAATGCGCAAGCTATCTGGCAGCGATATTGCCAAGCGCGTCAAGGATGCACTTGCCATGGCGCAACTGGAGAAATTCGCGCAGCGTTATCCGCGCGAACTGTCGGGCGGCCAGCGCCAGCGCGTTGCCCTGGCGCGCGCTCTGGTCATCCAGCCGCCAGTGCTGTTGCTGGATGAACCCTTGTCGAATCTGGATGCCAACCTGCGTGAAGAGATGCAGTTCGAGCTGCGCCGGATTCAGCAACAGGCAGGCACCACCACCATCATGGTGACGCATGACCAGGCTGAAGCGCTGTCAGTCAGCGATCGTGTGGTCGTCATGCGCGAAGGCAAAGTCATACAGATTGATGAGCCTTATGTCATGTACGAGAATCCGGCCACACCCTTTATTTCCCGTTTCGTTGGCAAGACCAATACCTTTGCCGTCACGCTTACCACGACAGAGCAGGGTCGCCAGTTCGATCTGGATGGTCACCGTATTACCCTGACGAACGAGTCGGCCATCGCGCCAAATACAGGCACCTGCGAGGCGCTCATGTCAGTGCGTCCCGAAAAGATCGAGATCGGCCGGCAAGGCCAGGGGCGCTTTGCCGGGTCGATCAAAAACAGTTTTTTTCTTGGCAATTTGTGGATGTACGAGGTGCAGACGGCTTTCGGGCTGCTCATCGTGTCCGTCATCAATAACCACCAGCAGGTTTATAAGATCGGCGAAAACGTCAGCCTGGACTGGCATGAAAATGCGCTCAAGGTTCTGGCGGCCGAGCCTGCCGGAGATCTGTGATCATGACTCATCCTGATTCTGGGGCTGCGCCGATGCGCAAGCGGCGCCTGAGCTTTCTGGGCGCCATGCCGCTGACCCTGCTTTTTATCGGCCTGCTGATTGTGCCGCTGGTGCTTACCATCGTGCTCTCATTCAGGCCTTACGATTACGACCTGGGTGTGCAAGCGGGCTGGACGCTCGAGCAGTACATTGAAATATTCACCAGCAACTATACGCTCACGGTATTTTGGCGAACGCTCTGGATATCGGGCCTGGTCACCATTATCTGCGTACTGATCGGTGTGCCCGAATCATATATCCTAAGTCGCATGAAAGCGCCGTGGAATTCTGTTTTCCTGCTGGTCATCCTCTCGCCTCTGCTTATTTCACTTGTGGTACGGGCTTTCGGCTGGAGCATGCTGCTCAACCCCATGTCGCCCATCGGCAAGCTTACCCAGATGATGGGCCTGGGGTCGCTGCTATACACCTCCTCGGCCGTGGTGATCGGCCTGGTGCATGTCATGCTGCCATTCATGATCATTCCTGTGTGGACTTCGCTCAACAAAATCGATCCGCAAACCATCAAGGCAGCATACTCGCTCAATGCCTCTAAATGGCAGACCATCAAGCGGGTCATTCTGCCGCAGGCCACGCCAGGCATTTTGTCGGGCAGCCTGATTGTCTTTGGCCTGTCCACCAGCGCGTTTGCGATTCCTGTGCTGCTGGGTGGCGGTCGGTCTCGCATGGTATCCAACAGCATCTATGAGCAGTTCATGATTGATCTGAACTGGCCCATGGGTGCAGCGCTAGCCATGCTGCTACTGATCATGAACCTGATCATTATGATGTCCTACAATCAAATTCTCGAGCGCTCCTATAAGCGCAGTTTGGGGTAAACAATGAAAAACGGCCCCCTCTCTCTGTTGTTCAACACGCTGGTCACGATCTTCATTCTTGCGCCGCTGGTTGTTGTTTGTCTGGTTGCCTTCACACCGGAAGATGTGCTGTCCATTCCAACCACCAGTTTTTCATTGCGCTGGTTCCGGGCCGTCTTTAATGAATCGGGTTTCATTGCCGCATTCCAGACCAGTCTTTGGGTCGCCTTTGCCAGCGCTTCAATCAGCGCAGCATTGGCGCTGCCCGCCGCGTTTGCCATTGCCCGCGGACAATTTCGTTTCCGGCATGTGGTCAATGGCCTGTTTCTGTCGCCCTTGATGATTCCCAGCCTGGTCATGGGCGTTGCTTTGCTGCGCCTGTTTGCCATGCTGGGCGTTCGTGGCAGCCTGTTATGGCTCATTCTTGGCCATGTCATCATCGTGACTCCATATGTGATACGGCTGGTGCTCGGGTCCCTGGTCGGCTTTGACAAAAGTATTGAGCATGCTGCCGAGTCGTTGGGCGCAGGCAAGTGGACGGTGTTTCGCCGCATTACTTTTCCCCTGATCATGCCGGGTATTTTTGGTGGGTGGATCCTGGCTTTCATCAACAGTTTTGATGAGCTGACCATGTCGGTCTTTCTGACTTCGCCCACCACCATTACACTGCCCGTCAAAATGTACATGTATGCGACCGAATCGATCAACCCGATGCTGTCTGCTGTATCGGCACTCATCATTGTGCTGACTGCCATCACCATGTTCGTACTGGATCGCGTATACGGACTGGATAAAATTCTGATCGGAAAGCAGTGATCATGGCAAATGCAATCATGCAGAAAAAGGCAAGCTGATGTCCGGGCTCTTTACCCGACTGGCTGATCAGCAGCGCAAGCCGTGTCATTTTTTTGTGAATGGTACTGCGTGTACGGCACGCACGGGCGACACCATCATGACGGCGCTGCTTACCCTTTATGGACATCTGCGCCTGACCGAATTTACCAGCTCGCCTCGTGCTGGTTTCTGTCTGATGGGCGCGTGCCAGGATTGTCTGGTGTTGCAGGAAAACGGCGAGCGCGTGCGCGCCTGCTCTACGCTGCTGCAGGAAAATATGCGGTTTGTGATACCGGAGCAAAACCGGTGAGAGTACAGGCTCCGGTCATCGTGGGGGCGGGCCCGGCAGGCATGCGTGCGGCCCAGGTTCTGGTGCAGGCAGGGCTGCGACCCATCGTTATTGATGAAGCCCCCAAACCCGGCGGGCAAATCTACCGCCAGCAGCCTGACGGATTCACCCGGGGTGCCCGCCAGCTTTACGGTTTTGAACACAGCAAAGCCAGTGCGCTGCACGAGGCGGCAAGGCAAATGATCGCGTCTGGTCAGATTGACTATCGACCCAACACCCTGGTGTGGGATGCGGATGCCCGGCAGTTGTATGTCACCCGTGATGGCAAGCATGATGCAATCGCTTACGAACGCCTCATCCTGGCGACCGGGGCCACCGATCGCGTATTGCCTTTTCCCGGCTGGACACTGCCCGGTGTTTACACGCTGGGCGGTGCGCAAATCGCCCTGAAGTATCAGGGTTGCGCGATCGGCAAGCGGGTCGTGCTTGCCGGTACCGGGCCGCTGTTGTATCTGGTTGCTTACCAATATTGCAAGGCGGGCGCGCAGGTATCGGCGGTGCTCGATACCAGTCCCTTTCCCACGCTGCGCCAGGGTGTGCAGGCCTTTGTCGCCGACGCACCGCTGATGGCCAAGGGGGTCTATTACATGGCCTGGCTACGGGCCCGTGGTGTGTCGATGATGCATGGGGTCGCGGGTTTTGAAGCAGATGGCGTGGGTAGGGTCGAATCGGTCCGCTGGCGAAAAAATGCCGCTTCGGCAATGCAAACCTTGCCCTGCGATGCTCTGGCTTGTGGCTTTGGCCTGCGTTCCGAAAACCAGTTGGCCAGTCTGCTGGGCTGCGACTTTGTGTTTGACGAACAGGATTGCAACTGGCAACCACAGGTGCAGCCCGGCGGACAGAGCAGTCGGGCAAATGTGTACCTGGCCGGCGATGGCATGCGTATAGGCGGTGCCGATATGGCCGAGCTAACCGGCAGGCAGTGTGCCTATAGCGTGTTGCAGGACCTGGGTATCCATTGCGATAAAAAGCAGGTGGCGCAACTGGCCCGCCGCATTGCCCGTGGCCGGAAAACACGGCAGTGTATTGATCGCATGTTCGCGCTGCCGGCTCACTGGCTGGATACGGTTGACGATACCCTGATGGTGTGCCGCTGCGAGGAGATCCGCGTGGGCGAAATCCGACAGATGCTACGCGACGATCCGCATTCAGGCCTGAACAGAATGAAAGCCCTGTCCCGCGTGGGCATGGGGCGTTGCCAGGGCAGAATGTGTGTGACGGGTGCCTCAATGCTTTTGGCGCATGAACAGGGGATTACCCTGTCTGGCGTGGAGCGATTGCGCAATCAACCGCCGGTCAAGCCGATTCCGATAGGGGGAGCGGCATGCAGACCATAAATACCGATGTCCTGATCATCGGCGCGGGCATCATTGGCGCCAGTACGGCGTATTTCCTGTCAAAACAGGGCTTGCAGGTTTTGCTATGTGATGCCGGACAAAGCGGTACCAAGGCCAGCGGCGTCAACTTCGGCGGTGTCAGGCGCCAGGGACGGCCGTTGTCGCAAATGCCGCTGGCCGCTCGATCACATCAACTGTGGGGGCAACTATCCGAGTTGATTGGCATAGACGGCGAATATATTCGCTGCGGTCATATTAAAGTCGCATTTACCGAGCAGGATTTGGATCGCCTGCAGGCATACAACCTCAGTGTGGCATCCTGCGGTCTGGATCTGCAATTGCTGGATACCGGGCAGGTGCATAGCCGTTACCCATGGTTAAGCACGGATATTGCCGGAGCATCGCTGTGTCCGGCAGACGGTCACGCCAATCCGCGACTGGTGTCGCCGGCCCTGTCCTGGGCGGCGCAGCAGGCCGGGACCAGGCTCATGGAACATTGCCGGATAATCGATAGCCGTCATGACGGTCGTCATTTTCAGTCGGAAACAGCAGACCATCAGCGCATCCAGTCGCGCTTTGTTGTCAATGCGGCAGGCGCCTGGGCGGGGAACATCGCTGCCATGTTCGGTGATCCGGTGCCGCTGACCGAGATTTATCCGCAGATGGGCGTGACCGAACCGCTGCCGCCCATCATGAACGTGGTGCTTGGCGTGCAGGGTGGCGGCACCTATGCCAGGCAGGTTGCCCGCGGCAATATTGTTTTCGGTGGCAGCCGGGCGCTCTCGTTGACGGCCGGTTATGCTCGTCCGTCGCATCAAAGTGTGAGCATGTTGCTTACGCGACTGGCAGGGCTGATTCCCGGCATTGCAAATGCGCATGTCATCAGGTTCTGGAGCGGCGTCGAAGGCGCTACGCCAGACCTGAACCCCTATCTTGGTCCCAGCAGCAAGACACCTGGCCTTTTCCATGGCTTTGGCTACAGCGGCGCGGGGTTTCAGGTAGGCCTTGCATCGGGAGAAGTGTTGGCGCAGCTTATTGCGACCGGCACCAGCCATATCCCGATAGAGGATTTTCGAATTGACAGATTTACAGCTGATTCCGGCAAGCTGTAGGTCTCTTCATGCAATGCCGGCAAAAGGAACACAGATGAAATCAGTATCAGTAAAAAAACGTCCGGTCGTTGCGGCTTGCATGCTGGCTGTGGCCGGAATGCTGACGGGCGCAAACGCGAATGCGGAACAGAAAACGCTTTATCTTGGCATGAACGGCGGTGATATGCAGCGTGGGTTTGAGGAGCATGTTTTCCCCGCTTTCGAAAAAGCCAACAATGTGAAAATTGTGGTGGTGCCAGGCACGTCAACAGATGTCCTGGCCAAGGCGCAGGCATTCAAGGACAAGCCGCAAATGCATATCATGTTTCTGGATGATGGCATCATGAATCGCGCCACCAAGATGGGGCTGTGTGAGCCCATCAAGGATGACAAGGCCCTGTCCGAGTTGTATCCGGAAACGCTGATCGGTAAAAACATGGCTGCCGGCGTGGTCACGACCATGACCGGCCTGTCATACAACACCAAACTATTCAAGGAAAACAACTGGGCACCGCCGACCTCCTGGAAAGACCTGGCCGATCCCAAGTACAAGGGCAAAGTGGCATTTCAATCTGTGGCCAGCAGCACTTATGGTCTGCATGCCTTCATGATGCTGAACCGGATTGATGGTGGCGACGACAGCAATTATCAGGATGCGCTGACCAAGTTTAAAGACACAGTCGCCAAAAACGTGGTTGCCTATATTCCAAGCTCTGCCAAGATTTCGGAGATGACACAAACCGGAGAGGCAGCCTTGTTCCCGCTTACGCCCACTGCCATCTATTCGCTGAAAGAGAAAAACTTGCCGGTCGAATACGTGGATCCGAAAGAAGGCTCTGTACTGTTGGCGGTCGCCGAATGTGTCATTGCCAACAACAGCGAGCCCGAACTGGCGCAAAAACTGGCCTCTTATCTGCTGTCGGTGCCGGCTCAGGAAGGTGCGCTTAAATTCGGACAGTATCCATCCAACAAAAATGTGGCCGCCAAAACCGAGCACAAGGAACTGCTGGGCGATTTTGAAAAGTATATGAAGCACGTGGTCGTAGTCGATTGGGACAGCATCAATAAAGTTCGCCCGAAACTGAATCGCGACTGGAAAGAACAGATCGAACGATAAGGCAGGAGGACAAAGCACCCTGGGCAGCGCGTACGCGGCATAGGCCGCTGCGGCCGATATGGATATAGACCAGCTGATTCCGTAGAAGCCTGATCTCGCGTTCCTTCGTAAATCCGGCATAAAATGTACGGTATATTTGACATTTTTATGCGCGTTGTGGGCAAGGGATGCGCAGAGCCTGGAAAGCCGGTATGCGCCATACGCTGGCCATGGGTGATGGATATTAGCTTCCTGGCGATGTTGAAAAAACCAGTGTAAATCGGCGCTCAGTAAACTCACAACATTTGGATTGCCCACGGTGCTGAAGCCACTGATCACGCCTGCGCGGCCCTTTCCATTTTCTTCAAAAGCATTTAGTATCTGATAAAAATTTACACAAATGCAATACGAGAAAGAGGAGAGGCCATGCCTGTTGTGTCATTGCGGTTTGTCACTAAGCTGGGTGTCGTTTGCTGTCTGGCTATCGTCGCCGGTTGTGCCGTAACAGGCCAGGATGATCAGGCGGCCCGTTCCTGCAGCGAGCTCAACGGGGCCACCGTGCCTGCTGCTTCCATTGGCCTGGCCACGCGTGGTGCCACGGTCACAGCAACGCAATACCAACCTGCCGTCTCTACCTCGCCCAAATCCCACCAGGGTTATTGCAAGATGCTGGGCGACATTACCCCGGTGGATCCCCAGGCGCCTGCCATCAAATTTCAACTGAATCTGCCTGTGCTCTGGAATGGCAAGTCGCTCATGATTGGCGGTGGTGGATATAACGGCGTGCCTGCAAAAACCACAGATCTGCTGCCAGCCGGCCCGGTGGACAAGCCGGACCCCATTGGGCTTGGCTATGCCACTTATGGCAGTGACTCTGGCCATCAATTGGCAGACGATCCGGCCAATCCTGGCAAGTTTGCGCTCAACCACGAAGCCCTGAAAAATTTTGCTTATGAAGCGCTCAAGAAAACCCATGACACGGCCCAGTACCTGATTGCCGGCCATTATGGCAAGAGCGCACAATTGAAATATTTTGCTGGCGGCTCTACCGGTGGTCGCGAAGCGCTCGCCGTGATCCAGAAATGGCCCGGCGATTTTAATGGCGTCATCGCCCTTTATCCGGCCTTTGCGGCAGCCGCGCTGGATCTGCAGTTTGGCCGGATTACGCGTGCACTGGCCCAGCCCGGCGCCTACCCTAATCAGCAAAAACGGGATGTCCTGTATAAGGCCGGCATGCAGGCATGCGATGGGCTGGATGGCGCCCGCGACGGATTGATCAGCAATCAGCGCCAATGCAACCGGATTTTTGATCCTGCCAAAGCGACCGTGGATGGACGTCCCCTGCGCTGCGAGGGCGGTGCGGACACGGGCAACCAATGCCTGTCCGACGCGCAGATCAGGGCAATGAAAGTATTTGCGTCGGACATCGTATTTACTCCACCGGTAGGCAGTGGTGAAGTGCGCCATGCCGGGTTCAATACCTGGGGAGTAGACCTGGGGCGCCCGGCCGGCGACAGTAAATTGCAGGCCACCGTCAATTACCTGAACCTGGGTTCGATTGCGCCGGCGTATCCCATGCCACCCAATCCGGCGGGCAGCCAGAGCGTGCCCTACCATGCCGGCTTCTGGGATCAATGGGTCAAGTACTTCATCACGCAGGACCCTGCTTTCAACAGTTTGGCGCTGGACCCGGCCCGACCAGGCAAATGGCGCAAGCGCATTAATGAACTCACCCGGTTGCAGGATATTAACCAGACAGACCTGTCTGCCTTTGCTCGTCATGGCGGCAAACTGCTTATTGCCCATGGGGTTGCCGACGGCCTGGTGCCAACACGGGCGACCGAAGATTATGTGAGGCGGGTGCGGGCAACCATGGGCAAACAGAAAGCCGACCAGTTCCTTCGATACTACGAAATCCCCGGCTATGGCCATGCGGTTAGCACGGTATTTAATGCCAGTTGGGATTCCCTGGGCGCGCTGGAGAACTGGGTAGAGAAGGGCGTGGAACCCGGGCCTCAAGTGGTGGCAGATACTGCTGGCGTACCCGGCAGAACCCGGCCGCTTTGTGAATATCCGGCCTGGCCAAGATACACGGGCAGTGGTGATGTGAACCGCGCTGCTTCGTTTGAGTGCGTACGCCAGTAGCGGACGAACATGAAACTGTCTTTGCAAGAAACGCACGGGCTCGCCTTTGTGAGGCGTCAATCGCCTGTATTCAAGTGGCGTGGCTTTTTCCGGAAAGGTTGATCCGGGTTGTCGCTATGCTCGGCCTGTTCTTCGGTCTGTTCAGTCGATTGTTCCATTAATAGTCATATTCAGCACTTACGCACTGTTAATGAAATCCCCCCGCGGTTGGCAATCTGAACGCCTGACCGCGGCATTCATCACATATCAACCTAGGGATAATACTAATATAGTTAACCCTTGCCTGGTCCTGCAACATTAAATCCCTATAATGGCAGCCAATATTCCAATAAGCTGGAAAAATCAACTAGTTATGGCTTGCCCGGTACTGGGAAACAGCACCTGCTGGCCTTTTTTCCCATTTCTAAAAAGCTGTCGCTTTATCCTGTTATCAAGGGGATTATTTTGTTAAGCATGATATCTATTGTGGTATCTCTGGTTCTGCTGATGTATTTGGCGTATCGGGGATATTCCGTTCTGATCCTGGCGCCGCTCATGGCCGCGCTGGCCGTTCTGCTCTCTGGCGACGTTGCCCAGCTTCTGCCGATTTATACTGAAACTTTCATGCCTGCGCTGGGTAAATACCTGCTGCAGTTCTTTCCGGTCTTTCTGCTGGGTGCCCTGTTTGGCCAGCTGATGGCCGACTCGGGCGCGGCTGCATCTATTGCCAACTGGATTATGCGCGTGCTTGGTCCCCGCCACGCCATTCTTACCGTAGTGTTGGCTTGCGGCATTCTGACTTACGGTGGCGTCTCGCTGTTCGTGGTTGCATTTGCCATCTATCCCATTTCAAAAGTCATGTTCTACATGGCAGATATCCCGAAGCGCCTGGTGCCCGCTGCCATCGCCCTTGGCGCCTTTACCTTTACCATGACGGCGCTGCCCGGCACGCCGGCCATCCAGAACACCATTCCCATTCCCTATTACGGCACCAACGCGTTTGCTGCACCTGGCCTGGGGATTATCGGTGGACTGATCATGTTTGGCCTGGGCATGCTGTGGCTCATGAGTCGTGCCCGCAAGGCGAAAGCCGCCGGTGAAGGTTACGGCGAGCACAACGATGGCGTAGCCAACGAGGTGATCAGCACCGACCATAATATTTCATTTGTGGGCAGCATCATCCCGCTGATCCTGGTGATCGGCATCAATGCCCTGTTCACCTATGGCATCTTCGAGGGCATGGACCTGGCCTTCCTTAAGGAAAAATTTCCAGCACTGAATGTGAAAGGCGCGCTGGGCCTGTGGGCCATCATAATTTCACTTGTGATTGCATGCCTGTGGCTGATTATTACCCGGCTGCGCCACTGGACAGATCTGCAGGGCACCATCAACAAGGGGGCATACGGCTCCATGCTGCCGATCTTCAATACCGCCTCCGAAGTGGGTTATGGCGCCGTGATCGCCAGCCTGGCCGGCTTTGCCATTATCAAGGAATTCGTATTGGGTGTTGCTCCCGGCAATCCGCTTATTTCAGAGAGTATTGCCATGACCTCGCTGGCTGGCATTACCGGTTCCTCATCGGGCGGCCTGAGCATCGCTCTGCAAACACTGGGAGCCGATTACCTGCGCCTGGCCCAGGAAAACAATATCAGCCCCGAACTGCTGCATCGCGTGGCAGTGATGTCGGCCGGCGGGTTTGATACGCTGCCGCATTGCGGCGCGATTATCACGCTACTGGCCATCTGCGGCTTGACTCATCGCCAGTCCTATCTGAATATTGCAGCCGTGACTATTGTGATCCCGCTGATTGCTGTGGCTACGGTGATCACGCTGGGAACCATGTTCGGTTCGTTCTAATCGTTCAGTCGTGATGACGGCTGATGCCCGGGCGGTAAGCGAAAAAGTCCCGTCCGGCGACCAGCGCCTCGGAAGCTGACCACAGCGCGGCGGCTACGTCAGGTTGCTGAACATCCCTGGCGTATTGCATAAGGGTGGCGGCCAGCGTACTGGGTTCGTCGGTAAAGGTATTTAACTGTGCGTTCAGATCCTGCAGGATTGCACGGGTCTGCGGCGTCCAACTGTCGTGCAAGCTGTGCAATTGCGCAATACTGTGCCCGAAATTCAGTGCAGAAATAAGATGCGCCGGCGCCAGGCTATGCCGCTGGCTCGATTGCGCCAGATGGGCAGTCAGGCGCAGCGTCTGGCGAACCGAGCGCGCCATCCATTGCCCGGTCCCCAGTTTATCGCTGTTATTGATCAGTCTGAACAAATCGCGGTTGATGGTACGGGTCGCCTCATGCACGTGCCGGTCGCTGCGCCGGGGCAACAAAATAAAGCCGCCGGCCACAATACATGCCGCCACAATCATGGAACCCGACTCGGCCACGACATCCATTGGCGTGACCACACGCGCTGGCAACATGGCCTGGCTGCCCAGCAAAAACGCCATCGTGGCATCCAGTGCAGGAAACCCGAACATCGTGCTGGCTCGCGCCATACCACCCACTAGCAAGAACGGCAGGATGGATGCCACAACCAGCCCGGTGCTGTGAATATGCGGAAAAATCGCGAGTCGGTAGCCAATCGCGATAATGGATCCCACAATAATACCCTTGAGCAGGAAAGGCGCGACGATTTGCGGCTTGACCATGGAGCCGAGCACCAGTGAGAACATGGCCGTCGCCAGTGCCGTCATCTCGCCAATAAAAGAACCGCCTGCATAAGCAAGCGATGCCGACACAAGTGTGATCAGGCCACACAACAGGCCGGTCTGACGCGCCAACCCCCAGTTTGTTGCGGGCGCCAGCATGGGACCATCCGGTCTGAACATAAACCGTGCCGATTCCTGATCTGAAGTTAACAGCCATTTGGCGCCTTTTAACAGACGTTGCAAATGCTGCGCCAGGGCTGAGTCCGTGGCCTGCGCC
>Ga0160430_100586_pt1 | contig 18676 bp, 14 predicted proteins | sample HID1971I_E0MG_FD_108274 | JGI IMG/M metagenome (GOLD analysis project Ga0160430, IMG submission 108274) | Enriched millipede-associated microbial communities from UW Madison campus, WI, USA - HID1971I_E0 MG | ecosystem: Host-associated > Arthropoda: Insects > Digestive system > Unclassified ...
CGGCTCGCTCATCGCCGGTTCCCGCTACCGCGGTGACTTCGAGGAGCGCCTGAAGAAGGTCACCAAGGAGATCCGCACGCGCGGCGACATCATCGTCTTCATCGACGAGATCCACACCCTCGTGGGTGCGGGTGCCGCCGAGGGCGCGATCGACGCGGCCAGCATCCTCAAGCCGCTCCTCGCTCGTGGCGAGCTCCAGACCATCGGCGCCACCACGCTCGACGAGTACCGCAAGCACTTCGAGAAGGATGCCGCGCTCGAGCGCCGCTTCCAGCCGGTGCAGGTCAACGAGCCCACGCTGCCGCACGCGATCAACATCCTCAAGGGACTGCGCGACCGCTACGAGGCCCACCACAAGGTGCAGATCACCGATGGCGCGATCGTGGCCGCGGCGAACCTCGCCGACCGCTACGTCTCCGACCGGTTCCTCCCGGACAAGGCCATCGACCTGATCGACGAGGCCGGCGCACGCCTGCGTCTGTCGATCCTGTCGAGCCCGCCCGAGCTGCGCGAGTTCGACGAGAAGATCGCCGCCGTGCGCGAGCAGAAGGAGCTGGCGTCGGAGGAGCAGGACTTCGAGAAGGCCGCGTCGCTGCGCGATGAGGAGAAGAGCCTCCTCGCCGAGCGTCTGCGTCTCGAGAAGCAGTGGCGTGCGGGCGACGTCGCGACCTCCGCGGTCGTCGACGAGGGTCTGATCGCCGAGGTGCTCGCACAGGCCACCGGCATCCCCGTCTTCAAGCTCACGGAGGAGGAGTCCAGCCGACTCGTCTTCATGGAGAAGGCCCTGCACCAGCGCGTCATCGGTCAGGAGGAGGCCATCGCCGCCCTCTCCAAGACGATCCGCCGTCAGCGTGCCGGCCTCAAGGACCCGAAGCGCCCCTCGGGCTCGTTCATCTTCGCCGGCCCCACGGGTGTCGGAAAGACCGAGCTCGCCAAGGCGCTCGCCGAGTTCCTGTTCGACGACGAGGCTGCGCTGATCTCGCTCGACATGAGCGAGTTCGGTGAGAAGCACACCGTCTCGCGTCTGTTCGGTGCCCCTCCCGGGTTCGTCGGATTCGAAGAGGGCGGCCAGCTCACCGAGAAGGTGCGGCGCAAGCCGTTCAGCGTGGTGCTCTTCGACGAGATCGAGAAGGCCCACCCGGACATCTTCAACTCGCTGCTGCAGATCCTGGAAGAGGGTCGTCTCACCGACGGTCAGGGTCGGATCGTGGACTTCAAGAACACGGTCATCATCATGACCACCAACCTCGGTGCGCGTGACATCGCGGGCGGTCCCGTCGGCTTCCAGATCGAGGGCAACGACTCGACCAGCTACGACCGGATGAAGGGCAAGGTGAACGAGGAGCTCAAGCGGCACTTCAAGCCCGAGTTCCTGAACCGTGTCGACGACATCATCGTGTTCCCGCAGCTGAGCAAGACCGAGCTGGTGCAGATCGTCGATCTGTTCACCAAGCGTCTCGGCGAGCGTCTGCTGGACCGCGACATGACGATCGAGCTGTCGCAGTCGGCCAAGGAGCGCCTCATCGAGATCGGCTTCGACCCGGCGCTCGGCGCCCGTCCGCTGCGTCGCGCGATGCAGCACGAGATCGAGGACCGGCTGTCGGAGAAGATCCTGCACGGCGAGCTCAACTCGGGCGACCACGTGAAGGTCGACGCGAAGGACGGGGAGTTCCTGTTCGAGCACGGCCCGCGCGGCGAGAAGGTCGCGGTCGGTGTCAACACCGGCGGCGGCGCGATCGCCGGCACCCCCGACCTGGCGGTCGCCAGCGGGGAGTGACCCAGCCGTGAATCACGGAAGGGGCGGATGCTGCGGCATCCGCCCCTTTCCTGTGCGCGGTACAGGTGCCGCCGGGGCGCGGGTTCTAGGCTTGACCCGTGAGTGAGTACATCGTCCGGCCGGCGCGCAGCGCCGACGTCATCGGCATCCGGAACCTCCTGCAGCCGCTCGTCGAGCAGCGCATCCTCCTCGGCAAGGACCTCGCGGTGCTCTACGGCTCCGTGCAGGAGTTCGTCGTCGCGGAGGCCGACGGGGTGCTGATCGGCTGCGGCGCCCTGCACGTGATCTGGGAGGACCTGGGCGAGGTGCGCACCCTGCTGGTGCGCGATGACTGGCTGCACCACGGAGTCGGTCGCGCCATCGTCGATCGACTCGAGGAGACGGCCAGGATGCTAGGTCTGTCGCGCCTCTTCTGCCTCACGTTCGAGGTCGAGTTCTTCACCCGCCGCGGCTTCACCCCGATCGGCGAGCAGGTCGTCGACCCCGATGTGTACTCGCAGCTGCTGCGCAGCGGTGACGCCGGTGTCGAGGAGTTCCTCGACCTCGCGCACGTCAAGCCGAACACGCTCGGCAACACCCGCATGCTCAAGGTGCTCTGAACCGCCCACCTCGATGCGCGGACTGCCCTCGCGCCCTCCCAGGAAGCGGTGACCGGATCGCTTAGCCTGGAGGCATGCCCCGTCCTTCCGCTGCCGTCTACCGCCGTCGGCGACTGGTCGTGGTCTCGGGGCTCATCCTGCTCATCGCCGCCATCGGCATCGGTGCCTGGCTGCTGATCGCGCAGCCGTGGGCCGCGGCGGACACGGCGTCGAAGCCGCCCGCCTCGCCCTCGACCTCCCCGACGACCACGTCGCCGACGGCCGGAGCCGATGCGCCCACGCCCGGTCCGACGTCGGAGGAGACCCCGGCGATCGCGGCGTGCGAGGCGAAGGATGTCGAGGTAACGGCCGTGACCGACGCGGAGACGTACGCAGCCGGAATCCTGCCGAAGCTCTCGATCTCGCTGACCAACAAGGGCACGAAGGACTGCACGATCGACGTCGGTTCGACGACCCAGGTCTTCACCGTCTCCAGCGGCTCCGACGTGTGGTGGCGCTCGACGGACTGCCAGGAGAACCCGAGCAGCATGATCGCCACGCTCACGGCGGGCACGACGGTCACCAGCAAGGACCCGGTCACGTGGGACCGCACGCGTTCGAGCGTCGAGACCTGTGCGCAGGAGAACCGTCAGCGCGCGCCCGGCGGGGGAGCCTCGTACCACGTCGAGGTCTCGATCGGCGGCTTCACGAGCCCGACGACCACGCAGATCCTGCTGTACTGACGCCCCTCCGGAGTTCGAAGCGGTCCCGGCGGGGAGCCTACGAATCGCGTGGCGGTGTGCGGGATCCGGTACGGATCGCGGCGACCTCGACGTCCTTCGCCCCCTGGTGCTGACAGGTGCTCGTCTTTGGGATACCATTGAGGTGACTCTCCGCATCATGCGGCAACATGCCATCCCCAGTGGCGTCGAACTACAGCGTCCCCAGCGCTTCGACATCGCCGCTCGAGAGTCCGAGGGCCCTCTCGAGTACCCCAGTCCCCAATGGAGGACTCGAGAGGGCCCCAATCGTATCCACGGCCGAATCCGCGCGCGGTGCCGTGCGCCGTGAATAAGCTGGAGCCATGGCAGCGAAGAAGGCGAAGTCCGCGAAGAACAAGCCCGCACCCGAGGACTTCCGGTCGGAGGCCCTGGCGCAGGCCCTCGAGAAGCAGGACGTCGCCGCGGTCGCTCTCGCCCTCCGCAACGGCACCACGGTCGTGCCGCTGATCAAGCCGGGCGCGCGGGACAATCCGCTCGACAGTGGTGAGGTCTGGACCTACCGCGACCCGAAGACCGGCGACCTCGCGCTGCTGCTGTTCAGCGACGCGAAGAACAAGCCCGCGAACCTGCCTCCCGGCGTCGGCATCTACACGGCGGACTGGCTGCGGAAGTTCCTCGCCGCGCACCCGATCACGACGGTTTTCCTCGACATCGCCGGTCCGCACCCCATGCAGGCCGAGCCCGCGGAGCTGCTCAAGGCCCTCGACGCCTGACGCGCGGCGCGGTCAGAACGGCGGGATGTCGCGGTCGGCGCGGCGGGACGTGTTGCGTGCCCGCACATCTCCGAGTGCCGCGCGGAGCGTCTTCGACCGATCGTCGACGACCTGCTCGTAGCCGAGCCGTGCCGCCTCCGTCCGTCGTTGCGCCGCCTGGGTCACCGGGCGGATCTCGCCGGCCAGGCTGAGCTCGCCGACCGCCGCGACCGTGCGGGGCACCGAGATCTGCTGGATGGATCCTGCCACCGCGATCGCGATCGCCAGGTCGGCCGCGGGCTCCGTGAAGCGCACGCCTCCCACGGTCGACACGTAGACGTCGAGGCTGCCGGTGGGGATGCCCGCCCGGCGCTCGAGGATCGCCAGCACCATCGCGACCCGCGAGGAGTCGAGGCCGTGCACGATGCGGCGCGGGTTCGGCGCGTTGCTGGGCACCGTGAGCGCCTGCACCTCCACCGGGAGTGCTCGGCGGCCCTCCAGCGAGATCGCGACGCAGGTCCCCGGCTCGGTCGCGCCCTGCGAGAGGAAGAGGCCGGAGGGGTCGGGCACCTCAGCGATGCCGTCGCCGGTCATCTCGAAGCAGCCGACCTCGTCGGTCGGTCCGAAGCGGTTCTTGAGAGCCCGGATGAAGCGCAGCGACGTCTGCCGGTCGCCCTCGAAATGACACACGACGTCGACCAGGTGCTCGAGCACCCGGGGGCCGGCGACCTGACCGTCTTTCGTGACGTGGCCGACGAGGATGATCGGCAGGTCGCGGTCCTTCGCGATGCGGATCAGCGTCGCCGCGACCTCGCGCACCTGGCTCGGCTGCCCGGCGGCGCCGTCGATCAGCGACGACGAGACCGTCTGCACGGAGTCGACGATCACGAGCTGCGGCTTCACCTCGTCGATGTGTCCGAGGATGGTCGCCAGGTCGGTTTCGCTCGCCAGATACAGCTCGTCGTGCAGGGCACCCGTGCGCTCGGCGCGCAGACGCACCTGACCGGGAGACTCCTCGGCGCTCGCGTACAGCACGCGGCGCCCGCCGCGCGCGGCCTGGGCGGCGACCTCGAGCAGCAGCGTCGACTTGCCGACGCCGGGTTCACCGCTGAGGAGGATGGCTGCGCCGGGCACGATGCCGCCCCCGAGCACGCGGTCGAACTCGCCGACGCCGCTCGAACGGCGCGGAGCATCCTGCGTCGTGATCTGCGTGATCGGTCGCGCGGCGCGTTCGGCGGTCGGCGCGACCGGGCCCACCCGGCGGAGGATGCCGGTCTGCGCCGCCTGCTCCTGCACCGTGCCCCACTGCTGGCACTCGCCGCAGCGCCCGACCCACTTGGCGGTCGTCCACCCGCATTCCGTGCACACGTAGGCAGGGGGAGCGGGTTTTCGGGTGGCCATGCCCCCAGGCTATCGGCGGGATCGGACATCCCTATCGACCAGGTGATTATTCACGGCCCAACCTCTCGTACCGCGCCCGTGCCCACGCAATAATGAAGTCATGGCCAACGGCGGGCCCGTCTGCGGGCCGATCTCGAGCTACTCCCGGGTGCGAATCCTGCACTTGCTCTTCGAAGCGGGAAGCTCGCGGACCCGGGCCGAGCTCACGATCGCCGAGCTGTGCGACGCCACCGGGCTGCACCCGAACACGGTCCGCGAGCACCTGCAGCGCCTCATCGAGGGCGGCTACGTGATCCCCACCGTCGAGCACCGCACGACCAGAGGGCGTCCGCGCACCATGTACAGCGCGGCGACCGGGGCCCCCGGCGCGTCGAGTCCGGTCGCCCGCGACAAGGCCAAGGCCGCGGCACGCCGCGGAGACCTCATGCGGAGCATGCTCCCCGACGCGGCCTCCGACCTCGGTCGCGAGGCCACCTACCAGCTCGACGCCCTCGTCGAGCACCTGGAGGAGAGCGGATTCGAGCCCGTCGTCGACGACCGCGGCCTCACGATCGACCTCAGCCCCTGCCCGCACGCCGCCGGTCGCCCGGAAGACCGGCCGACCCTCTGCCAGGTTCATCTCGACCTCATGCAGAGCGTGCTCAACGAGGCCGGCGGACCCCTGGAAGCCGAGCGAGTGCACGATGCCGTGCTGCCGTCGGACTGCACCGTGCAGCTGCGCGACACCACCGCGCAGCTGGTCGAGATAACGGGGCGGCTGCGTCACAGCACGAGGCAGCGGCCACAGAGAACAGGAGTCGTGCATGGAATGGCTTGATCCGCTCGTCCTCTCCCGATGGCAGTTCGGGCTGACGACCGTCTACCACTACCTGTTCGTCCCCCTCACGATCGGCATGGCGCTCGTCGCCGCGATCTTCCAGACCGCCTGGGTGCGCACCGGCAAGGTCCAGTACCTGCACCTGACCCGCTTCTTCGGGAAGATCTTCCTCATCAACTTCGCCATGGGCGTCGTCACCGGCATCGTGCAGGAGTTCCAGTTCGGCATGAACTGGTCGGACTACTCCCGCTTCGTCGGCGACGTGTTCGGCGCCCCGCTCGCCTTCGAGGGCCTGTTCGCCTTCTTCTTCGAGGCGACCTTCATCGGGTTGTGGATCTTCGGCTGGGACAAGCTCCCGCAGAAGCTGCACCTGGCCACGATCTGGTGCGTGTCGATCGGCAGCATCCTGTCGGCGTACTTCATCATCGCGGCCAACGCGTTCATGCAGAACCCGGTCGGCTACACGTTCAACCCCGAGACCAACCGGGCCGAGCTCACCGACTTCTGGGCGCTGCTGACCAACCCGGTCGCGCTCGCGGCGTTCCCGCACACGATCTTCGGCGCGCTGATGTTCGCCGCCGGCGTCGTCATCTCGGTCTCCGCCTGGCACCTGGCCCGCGGGCAGCACTTCGACACCATGCGCATCTCGCTCAAGTTCGGGCTGTGGGCCATGATCGTCTCCACCGCCGGCGTGGTGCTCACGGGCGACCAGCTCGGGCTCGCGATGTACGCCGCGCAGCCGATGAAGATGGCGGCCGCGGAGGCGACCTTCAACACCGTCTGCGGTCCGGACGCCTCGTTCAGCATCTTCACGCTGGGGACGCCGGACGGGAGTTCCGAGCTGTTCTCGATCAGGGTGCCGTATCTGCTGTCCCTGTTGTCCACGCACACCCTCGATGCGTGCGTGCACGGCATCAACGATCTGAACGCCGAGTACAGCCAGACCTACGCGGCCACCGGACTGACCGACTTCGCCCCGATCCTGTGGATCACGTACTGGGCGTTCCGCTGGATGATCGGCCTGGGCATCGCCGCGGCGCTCGTCGCCGTCGCCGGCCTGTGGCTCACCCGCAAGGGCGCCAAGAAGCCCCCGGCGCCCTGGATGTGGAAGCTCGCGATCTGGTCGTTCCCGCTCGCCCTCGCCGCCAACATCATGGGCTGGGTCTTCACGGAGATGGGCAGGCAGCCCTGGATCGTGTTCGGGTTGATGACCACGCAGGACGGTGTCTCGCCGGGTGTCAGCGGGGTCGAGGTGCTCATCTCGCTGATCACCTTCACGGCGATCTACGCCGCGCTCGCCGTCGTCGAGATCCGCCTCATCATCCGGGCCGCGCAGAAGGGGCCCGACACCGAAGAGCAACCACATGACGAGACGGCCCAGCTGCCGTCGGTCGTCTACTGAGAGGGAGGAGCATCATGGATCTCGCAACACTCTGGTTCTGGATCGTCGCCTTCCTCTTCGTGGGCTACTTCGTCCTCGACGGGTTCGACTTCGGCGTCGGCATGTCCCTGCCGTTCCTCGGCAAGAACGACGTCTCGCGGCGTCAGGTCATCAACACCATCGGCCCGGTGTGGGACCTCAACGAGACCTGGGTCATCGTCGCCGGCGCCTGTCTGTTCGCGTCGTTCCCCGAGTGGTACGCCACGCTGTTCAGCGGGTTCTACCTGCCGCTGCTGCTGATCCTGCTCGCGTTGATCCTGCGCGGCGTCTCGTTCGAGTACCGGCATCAGCGCGAGAGCGCGGCGTGGAAGCGCGGCTTCGACCGGATGATCGTGATCGGATCCGCCGTGCCGGCGCTGCTCTGGGGCGTCGCGTTCGGAAACATCGTGCAGGGTGTCGCGATCGACGAGAGCCACATCTACGTCGGCGGCTTCTTCGCCCTGCTCAACCCGTACGCCCTGCTGGTCGGCATCACCACGCTGCTCCTGTTCTTCCTGCACGGCGTGCTGTTCGTGGCCCTCAAGACCGACGGCCAGGTGCATGAGGACGCGCAGCGTCTGGCGAAGGTCGCGGCGATCCCGACGGTGCTCGCCGCCGCGGGCACGGTCGTCTGGACGATCGGGATCGCGGCCGGCCGCGAGGCCCCGCTGCTGTGGCTCGTCGTGGTGACGGGTGCGCTCGCCGCGGTGTCGCTCCTGAGCGCGGTGGTGCTGTCGATGCGCAAGTTCGACGGCCGGGCATTCTTCGCCGGCATGCTCACCGTGCTGTTCGCCGTCGTGATGCTGTTCTCGGCCCTGTTCCCGTACGTGATGCCGTCCACGATCGACCCGGCCTTCAGCCTCACGATCGCCAACGCATCGAGCACGCCGTACACGCTGCAGATCATGAGCTGGACCGCGCTGGTGGCCATGCCGCTCGTGATCGCCTACCAGGCATGGACGTACTGGGTGTTCCGCAAGCGCGTCACCCGGAAGTCCATCGAGGGGGCGCCGGCGCACGCGTGAAACCCGTCGACCCGAGACTGCTGAGATACGCGGGTGCCGCGAGGGGGTTCCTCGCGGCATCCGCGTTGATCGGCGTCGTCCAGACCGCCGTCGTCATCGTGTTCGCCTGGCTGCTGACGGATGCCGTCACCGGGGCGCTCGCAGGCCGTGACGTCACCTCGTCGCTCATCTGGCTCCTGCTGACTGCGCTGCTGCGGGGACTGCTGATCGCGGCCTCGGATGCCGCGGGGACCCGCGCCGCCGCGAAGACCGGGATGCAGCTGCGCACCGCCCTGATCGCGGCCGTGGGGCGACTCGGACCGGGCTGGCTGGCGCAGCGGAATCAGACGGCGCTGGCGGTCACCGCGGGCCACGGGCTGGAGGCGCTCGACGCCTACTTCGCCCGCTACATCCCGCAGCTCGTGCTCACCGTGATCGCGACGCCCGTGCTCGTCGCCGTCATGTGGTGGCAGGACTGGCCGAGCGGACTCACCGCGATCATCACCCTGCCCCTCATCCCGCTGTTCCTCATCCTGATCGGCATGGCGACCCGCACCGTGCAGAAGCGGCAGTGGCAGACGTTGCAGCACCTCGCCGCCCGGTTCGCCGATACGGTGCAGGGGCTGTCGACGCTGCGGCTGTTCGGCCGGGACCGCCGGGCGGCCGACCGCATCGAGGTCACGGCGGACGAGTACCGACGCGAGACCATGAAGGTGCTGCGGTACTCGTTCCTCTCGGGCTTCGCGATGGAGCTGCTGGCCTCGCTCGCGGTGGCGCTGATCGCGGTGGGCGTGGGATTCCGGCTGCTGTCGGGCGACCTGACGCTCGAGGTGGGACTGTTCGTGCTGCTGCTCGCGCCCGAGGCGTTCCTGCCGATCCGCCAGGTGGGCGTGCAGTTCCACGCGGCCGCCGAGGGGGTCGCCGCGACCGAGGACGTGTTCGACGTGCTGGATGCCGCGGGAGAGCGCGCCCGGGCGTCCGAGGGCGTCGGCGGGCGGGACGAAACCCGTCCTCTCCGTGCGCGAGGCGTCGACGGGCCCCCGGAAGCGCGCATGCCCGCGGGGATCGACCGGGCCCTCGTGGTCGAGGGGCTCCGGGTGCGCGATCTGCCGCCCGTGTCCTTCACCGCCGAGCCCGGGAGCATCACCCTGATCGAGGGGCCGAGCGGATCGGGGAAGTCCTCGTTGCTCGCGGCGCTGCGGGGCGCGGTCGACCACGACGGAGTGGCCGTGTTCGCCGGCCAGGACCTGCGCGCGCTCTCGCCCGCCGACTGGCTCGCCTGGGCCGGACAGGCTCCGGGGCTCACGCGCGGGACCGTCGCGGCGAACGTCGCGCTCGGCGACCCGGCCCCCGACGATGACCGTGTCCGCGCCGCGCTCGACGCCGCGTGCGCCGAGACCATCGACCCGACGCTCGAGCTCGGCGTGCAGGGCAGCGGGCTGTCGGGCGGGCAGGCGCAGCGGGTCGCGGTGGCGAGAGCCCTCTACCGGCACGCCGCCGACCCCGGGCGTGTGCTCGCGCTCGATGAGCCGTCGAGTGCACTCGACCCCGCGACCGAGGAACGGCTGTGGGGTTCGCTGCGCGCGAGGGCGGATGCCGGGGCGACGATCCTCCTCGTGTCCCACCGCCGAACGGCACGCGACATCGCCGATCGGATCGTGGCGCTGGGGGTGAGCGCATGACCCTTCGACCCGCTCAGGTGATCGGGGAGACGCGTCGTCAGCGGATCCGGGAGGTGCTCCGTCTCGCGCAGCCGCCGATCGGGCGATTCCTGCCCGGACTGATCTGGGGTGTGCTGTCCGCCGGTGCCGCCGTGAGCCTGCTCGCGGTCAGCGGCTGGCTCATCGTGAGCGCCTCCATCGTCGACTCGCTGGTGCCGCTGTCGATCGCGGTCGTCGGGGTGCGGTTCTTCGCCGTGACCCGGGCGGTCACCCGCTACCTGGAGCGCCTCAGCGGGCACGACGCGGCCCTCCGCCAACTGGCCTCCACCCGCGCCGACATGGTGCGCCGGCTGACCCCGCTCTCTCCCGCCGGGCTCGGCGCCACGGATCGCGGCAAGGTCCTCGCCGCGCTCGTGGACGACGTCGAGAACCTGCAGAACCTGCCGCTGCGCGTGGTGCAGCCGCTCGGAGTCGCGGCCCTCGTCGCCGTGGGGGCCGTGGGCTTCATCGCGTTCGTGTCGCCGCCGGCCGCCCTCACCCTGGCCGTCTGCCTGATCGTGGCCGCCGCGGCCGCCATCGGTCTGGGCTGGGTCTTCGGCTCCCGCGCGGAGGCGCTCGTGTCCGCCCGCCGCGCCGATCTCTCCGCCGCGCTCGTCGACTACTTCGGGAGCCTCGACGTGCTCCTGGCCTACGGCGCCGAGGAGCAGGCGCGTGCGCGGATCGCTGCCGCGGACGCGGAGCTGCGCCGGGTGGTCTCCCGAGCCTCCCTCGCCCAGGCCGTCGCCGCGGGCGTGGTCTCCGCGGTCGCCGGAGCAGCTTCCGTCTGGGCCCTCGCGGCGGCAGCGCCGGGCCTCGCCACCGGAGCCGTCGACGGTCCGTGGCTCGCGGTCGCGGTGCTGGTGCCGATGGTGGTGTTCGAGATCTTCGGCGCGGTGCCGATCGCCGCGGCATCCTGGCGCAGCGTCCGCTCCAGCGCCGAGCGCATCGTCGACGTGCTGCCGGAGCGGATGCCCGAGGAGCTCCGTCCGGACGCGGGGGAGGATGTCGAGATCGGCGGCACGCCCACGGTGCGACTGCACGGCGTCCGCGCCGCCTGGCCGGGCGGCGCCCCGGCGCTGAAGGGTGTCGACCTCGATCTGCGGCCCGGCGAGCGCGTGCTGGTGGCAGGGCCGAGCGGGGCGGGCAAGAGCTCGCTCGCGGCGGCACTCGTCGGCTTCCTGCGAGTCGAGGGCGAGTACCGGATCGACGGGCGCGACGCCGCAGGGCTGTCCGGTCCGGCGCTCCGGCGGATCATCGGGCTGTGCGAGCAGACCCCGCAGCTGTTCGACGAGGACATCCGCCAGAACCTGCTCTTCGCCCGTGACACGGCGACCGACGACGAACTGTATGCCGTGCTCGACCGCGTCGGACTCGGGGAGTGGACGCGGGAGCGAGGCGGCCTCGACGCACGAGTGGGCGACCGGGGAGCGCTGGTGTCGGGCGGTCAGGCTCAGCGCATCGCTCTGGCCCGTGCGCTGCTGCGCGGCTTCCCGGTGCTGGTGCTCGACGAGCCGACGGCCGGGGTCGACCCGGATGCGTCCGATGCGCTGCTGCGCGATCTGCTGGAAGCGGCGGGGGAGCAGTCGGTGCTGCTGATCTCGCACGTGGCGCCGCCCGCGGGCACGGTCGACCGGGTGGTGCGGCTCGAAGACGGCCGCACGGTCTGACCGCACCCGCGCGGGACGGTCACCAGTCGTGCACGGTCCCGTCGAGCAGACGGTTCACCGGCAGATACGCCTTCGTGTACTCGTGTCCGGCCGCAGCCGTCTCGTCGAGCTCGACCCCGAGGCCGGGCTGGTCACCCGGGTGCAGGAAGCCCTTGTCGAACGTGAACGACGTCTGGAACACCTCGAGCGTCTCGGCGTTGTGCGGCATGTACTCCTGGATGCCGAAGTTGTGGATCGCGAGGTCGAGGTGCAGCGCCGCGGCCATGCCGACCGGGGAGATGTCCGTCGGTCCGTGGATGCCGGAGCGGATGCCGTAGATCGCGGCGAAGTCGAGGAGCTTCTTCATCGCGGTGATGCCGCCGGTGTGGGTCACGGCCGAGCGCACGTAGTCGATCAGCCGCTCCGTGATGAGCGTCTGGTAGTCGAACACCGAGTTGAAGACCTCGCCGATCGCGAGCGGCGTGGTGGAGTGCTGGCGGACGAGGCGCAGCGCCGACTGGTCTTCGCCCGGAGTGCAGTCCTCGAGCCAGAACAGGTCGTAGGGCTCGATGTCCTTCGCGAACCGGGCGGCCTCGATCGGTGACATCCGGTGGTGGCCGTCGTGGAGGATGCGCAGGTCGGTGCCGAAGTCCTCGCGGATCTTCGCGAACACGCCGGGCATGTGGTTCAGGTAGGTGCGGGTGTCCCAGCGCTCCTCGCTGGGGCGGTCACCCGAGCGCTTGGCGGGCTCGTAGTCGTAGCGCACGCCGGGTCCGGTCGGCGAGACGCCGTAGATCTGGCCGAGGCCGGGCACGCCGGTCTGCACGCGGACGGCCGTGTAGCCGAGCTCCTCGTATCCGGTGATCGCGTTCTTGAGGGCGGCGTAGTCGGTGCCGGAGGCGTGCGCGTAGACACGGACGCCCTCGCGGCTCGCACCGCCGAGCAGCTGGTAGAGCGGCATCCCGGCCTTCTTGGCCTTGATGTCCCACAGCGCCATGTCGACCGCGGCGATGGCTGCCATCGTGACCGGCCCGCGGCGCCAGTACGGTCCGCGGTAGAGGTACTGCCAGGTGTCCTCGATCCGGTCCTCGTCGCGGCCGATCAGGGTCGAGGCGACGTGGTCGGCGAGGTAGGAGGCGACGGCGAGCTCGCGGCCGTTCAGGGTCGCGTCCCCCCAGCCGACGATGCCGTCGGAGGTCGTGATCTTGAGCGTGACGAAGTTGCGTCCAGGGCTGGTGATGTTGACGTCGACGAGCTCGATGGTCATGTCGTTTTCCTCGTTGTGATGTGGTGGGGCGGCCGCGGTCTCGCGGCCGCCCCAGGGGGTCGGTCAGGCGGCGGTCACATGGCCGGACGCGGATCGGTGAGATCGCGTCCCGTCCACTCGGGAGCCACGATCGCGGCGACGAGCGCCGAGGCGGTGAAGATGCCCATCAGGATCATGACCGGGAGGATGCTGCCGGTCGCGGCCGAGACCCAGGCGGCGGCCACGATCGGGCCGACGCCGGTGGCGATGATCGCGGCGATCTCGCGCACCATGGCGGTGAGCGTGTACCGGTTGCGGGCGCCGAAGATCTCCGGGATCGAGATGTTCTCCATCGACGCGAGGCCGAGCACCGAGATGTTGTGGATCAGCGCGTAGCCGACGAAGATCCAGACGACCTCCTTGGTGTTGATCATGAGGAGGGTCGGCACGATCAGCAGCAGCGAGAGCGCGGTCATGATGATGTACATCCGGCGGCGGCCGAAGCGGTCGCCGAGGAAGCCGACGAGCGGGATCGTGAGGAACCCGAGGAGCGACGAGACGATGACGACCTCGGGGCCGACCTCCTTCGACATCGCGAGGGTGATCGTGATGAACGAGATCAGGTACGTCTGCACGAGGCCCGAGTTGCCCGCCTGGCCGAAGCGCAGGAAGAACGACACGATGACGGCCTTGATCGGCTTGCGGTCGAGCGACTCCAGCGTGCGGATGTCGTTGGTCTCGGTGGCGAGCTTGACCATCTCGTCGCGGGAGAGCGCCTTGCCGTCGACGACGTCGGTGCGCTCCTCGAAGACCGGGCTCTCCTTGAGGTTGAACCGCACCCACAGGGCGAAGAGCATGATGACCGCGCTGCCGATGAACGGGATGCGCCAGCCCCACTCGATCACGTCGCTCTCGAGCATGACCGCGAGCAGCAGTGCCCAGATCGCCGAGGCGAACAGCGTGCCGCAGTTGGTGCCCAGCGCGACCAGCGAGGCGATGACGCCGCGGCGGTTGGCGGGGGCGTACTCGGAGAGCATGACGCCCGCGCCCGAGATCTCGGCGCCGGCGCCGAAGCCCTGGGCGAGGCGCAGGATCACGAGGAGGATCGGGGCGAGGATGCCGACCTGCTCATACGTGGGCAGGAAGCCGATCAGCGTGGTCGCGGCGCCCATCAGCAGGATCGTGTAGAACAGCACCTTGCGGCGGCCGACGCGGTCGCCGATGCGGGCGAACACGAAAGCGCCGACCGGGCGGGCGATGTAGCCGACGCCGTAGGTGGCCATGGCGAGGACGACGGCCATGCCGGGGTCCTCTCCGGCGAAGAACAGCTGGCTGAAGACGAGGGCGGCGGCCAGCGAGTACAGCTGGAAGTCCATGAACTCCAGGGCGGTGCCGAGCCAGCCGGAGACGGCGGCGCGGACCAGGTCGCCCATCGAGCGCTTGGCCGTGGGCGGCGGGGCGGGCGCGTCCACGCCGGGAACTGAGGAACTGCTCATCGGTTTACTCCTTCGTAAGTGTCGTGCGCGGGGGAGCGCGGGCAGTGCGTTTCGGTGTCGGGGATGACAGAGGTCAGAGGGACAGGAGGACCTTCGCGGAGGCGGAGGAGTCGCGGGCCACGTCGAACGCCCGGACCGCGTCGGAGGCCGGGATGACGTGCGAGATGACCGGGTCGAGGGCGTCGGACTCGGCGAGCATCCGCACCGCGTCGTCGATCTCGGTGGAGAAGCGGAAGGCACCGCGGATCGTGAGCTCCTTCGCCAGCATCGGGGCAAGGTTCACCCCGGTGTCGGTGTTCGGCAGCATCCCGACCTGGACGATCGTGCCGGTGCGGCGCGCGGCACGGACGGCCTGCGTGAGGGCGACGCCGACGCCGGAGCATTCGAACACCACGTCGTACGACTCGTTCTCGATGGTGTCGCGACCGACGAGGGCGAGCTCGGATGCTCCGAGAGACCGGGCACGGTCGAGCGGCTCGGGGCGCACATCGCTCGCTCCGACGACGGCGGCGCCCGCATGCACGGCGGCCGCGACGACGAGGAGGCCGATGGGACCGGCGCCGATCACGAGCACACGTCGGCCGGTGATGTCACCCGCCAGGCTCACGGCGTGCAGGGCGACGGCCAGCGGCTCGGCGAGGGCGGCGCGCTCCAGGGGAAGGCCCTCGGGCAGCACGCGGATCATGTGGTCCTCGACGATCAGCAGCTCGGAGGCTCCGCCCTGACGGTGCGGGTTCGCCGCGGCGCTGCCGAGGTAGTCGCCGCCGGGTCGCAGGTGCGGGCGCTCTTCCAGGCCGGGAACCGAGGCGCCGTACCGTGCCGGGTGCACCGTGACGGGCGTGCCGGGTGCGAGGCGGCCGGACGGGTCGAGGTCGACTACCCCGGAGAGCTCATGGCCGGGGACCAGGGGCTCGCGGATCGTGTACTCGCCGTTGGCGCCGTGGAAGTAGTAGTGCAGGTCGGATCCGCAGATGCCGACGAAGGCGACCCGCAGGCGCACCTCGCCCTCGCGAGGCTCCGGGGCATCCCGGTCCTCCCAGCGGATGTCTTCCTTGCCGTGGATGACGAGCGACTTCATCGTCGTCCCTCCTTCGTGGTGGTGGGGGTGGCGGAGAGGGCATCCGAGATCGCGGCGTCGACGCCGTGACGGCGGATCGTATCGACCAGCTCGCCGACCCGGTCGATGAAGGCGTCTTCGTGTGCGAGCTCGGCGCCGAAGAGGCGCAACTCGCCGATGACCCCGCGGGCCAGTTGGGAGCCGTCGCGAGCGGTCGCCGCGAGGCTCGCGAGACGGTCGCGGGCCGGGTCGGTCATCGTGGCCGCGTGCGCGCCGGGGTCGAACCCGTCGAGCGGAGCGAGGCAGGAGAGGTACCCGGCGACGGTGAGGGCGATGAGGTGCGGCATGCGCCCATCGCCGAGGGCCAGGAGAGCCGGCTCGGGGATGCGCTGGCGCAGCTTGACCGAGCCGTCGGAGCCGACCTGGCTGGTGCGGTGGCCGAGGGCGCTGTTGCCCCAGCGTTCGAACAGCTCCGTCTCGTAGGCGCGGATGTCGACGCCGGTGGGCACCTCGACCGAGGGCTCGTACTCGGCGCGCATGACGGCGCGCGCGGCATCCGCGATCCGCTCGCTCCCGATGGCCTCGGGGATCGTGGCGACGCCGCGGAGGGCGCCGAGGTAGGCGATGAGGGAATGGGTGCCGTTGAGCAGGCGCACCTTCATCTGCTCGTAGCGGCCGACCTCGTCGGTGAACACCGCGCCGCCGGCCTCCCATGCGGGGCGGCCGCCGGCGAAGCGGTCTTCGATGGCCCACATGGTGAAGGGCTCGCCGGGGACGGGGATCGCGTCCTGCGCGCCGAGCAGGGTCGCGACCTCGTCGCGCAGCTGCGCCGTGGTGGAGGGGACGATGCGGTCGACCATGCTCGAGGGGAAGGTCACGGCGCGATCGAGGAACGCGAGGGCCTCGGAGGCTTCGCCGGAGGGCAGCGCCTGCAGGAACTCGCGGACCAGCTTCTCGGTGTGCTTGCCGTTGGCGGCGAGGTTGTCGCAGCTGAGCACGGAGAGGGGTTCGCCGCCGGCGGCTGCACGGGCCTGGAGGCCGCGGGCGAGCTGGCCGATGGTCGAGTGCGGCGCTCCGCCCTGCAGGTCGGCGCGCACCGTCGGGTCGTCCAGGTCGAGGTGCTGGGTGGCGGGGGAGTAGCTGTAGCCGTTCTCGGTCACGGTGAGGGTGACGATGCGGATGCTCGGGTCGGCGATGTGCGCGACCACGCGCTCGGGCTGGGCGGCGCCGACGAACGCATCGGTGTGGACGCCCGGGATCGCGAGCGAGGTGCCGGCGGGGGAGATCGTGGCGACCGAGTAGAGGAGGTCCTGGGCGTGCATCGCGTCGACGACGGTGCGCGAGCGGGAGGCGACGCCGATGATGCCCCAGTCGCCGCCGTCGCGCTGCATCGCCGCGGCGGTGTACATCGCCTGGTGCGCACGGTGGAAGCTGCCCAGGCCGAGGTGCAGGATGCCGGCGCCTGCGGGGGAGACCAGCGGAGCGGTGGTCGCGGGGGTGGCGCGGCCCAGGATCCGGAGATCGGCGTTGATCGTCATGTAAAGCAGTGTGTATGAGTTGTACAAACTTGTCAACCCGCTTTCATGTCGAGAATCGTGCTCTAGGATTGCGGCGAAGCGGAAGGCGAACGTGGCAGCGACATTGACGGACGTGGCGAAGCGGGCAGGCGTGTCCATCGCCACCGCGTCCCGTGCCTTCGGTGAGCCCGACCGCCTCGCGCCGACCACCCGCGAACGCGTGCTCGAAGCCGCGGCCGACCTGGGGTACGCGAACCCGCAGGCCGGCACCGCCACGCGCACCATCGGCGTGATGGTGCCCGACGTGGCGAACCCCGTCTACGGCAAGCTGCTCAAGGCGATCCAGGGGCAGGCGTGGCACGGCCGTCACCGCATCGTGCTGTTCGACGCCGATGAGGATCTGCGGCGCGAGCGGGAGCAGATCGAGCAGGGCCGCAAGCTCGACGGCATGCTGCTGTGCTCTCCGCGACTGCCCGACGAAGAGGTCATCGCCCTGATCGGCGGCACCCCCGCGGTCGTCGTGAACCGGCAGATCGCCGGCGTCCCCTGTGTGCTCATGGATGCCGAGCACGGGCCGGCGCAGGCGATCGAGCACCTCGTCGCCCTCGGGCATCAGCACATCGCCTACGCCTCCGGTCCGCTCGGATCCTGGGCCGATGCGCGCCGTTTCGACACCATCGCCTCGGCGTGCGAGCGCCACGGCATCCGTCTCACCCGGCTGAGCCACCACGCGGCCTCGATCCAGGGCGGGCGTGCTGCGGCCGCGCTCGCCGCAGCCAGCGGGGCGACCGCCGTCGTCGCCTACAACGACCTCGTCGCGATCGGCCTGGAGGCCGGGATGCTCGAGCTCGGGCGCACCTGCCCCGACGACGTCAGCATCGTCGGCATCGACGACATCGACCTCGCCGGTGCTGTCACGCCGGGTCTGACGACCGTGCAGATGCCGATCGAACGCAGCGGTGCCCTGGGTGTGGATCTGCTGCTGCAGTCGATCTCGGGTGTCGTCGTCGGCGAGGTCGCGACGCTCGCGTCCCAGCTGATCGTGCGGGCTTCGACGGCGGCGCCGCGCGCGTAGCCGGCTGCCCCTCGGCGGGTGTGCTCAGACGTTCATGTCGATGGGCGGTTCCATCACGATGCCCTGTGCTTCGAAGGCGCGGCGGCGCTCCTCGATGCGGCGGTGCAGCTCGATCTGCGCGTCGTCGACGAACTGCGGGTCGAGGTCGACCGTGGTCGGGTGCGGGTCGCCGTGGTTGGCGGCGATGTAGGCGTCGAGCTCCGGGCCGCTCGTCCACGAGGTGATGAGGGCGTAGCGGGGAGCCGCGCCGCGGTGCCAGACCGCGTGCCAGAAGCGCTGCGTGTCGACGACGATGCGGGAGCCCGCGCGCAGGGGGAGGCGGATCTCGGTCGCCGGGTCGAAGCGGTCTGAGCGCAGGATCAGCATCGACTCGGTGTCGTCGGAGAGGTTGAAGAACCCGCGGACCACCCAGCCGGTGCCCTCGTCGTTGAGGCGGTTGTTGTCGTCCTGGTGCAGGTTGTAGATCGC
>Ga0160430_100588_pt1 | contig 18629 bp, 18 predicted proteins | sample HID1971I_E0MG_FD_108274 | JGI IMG/M metagenome (GOLD analysis project Ga0160430, IMG submission 108274) | Enriched millipede-associated microbial communities from UW Madison campus, WI, USA - HID1971I_E0 MG | ecosystem: Host-associated > Arthropoda: Insects > Digestive system > Unclassified ...
GGTGGGCCCCGGCTTCATCGACACCCCGCTGCTCGCCAACATGGGCGATGAGGCGAAGGACTTCCTCGTGAGCAAGCACCCGATCGGACGCCTGGGTCAGGCCGACGAGGTCGCGAACCTCGTCGCGTTCCTCGCCAGCGACGCCGCGAGCTTCATCACCGGCAGCTACCACCTGGTCGACGGCGGCTACACCGCCCTCTGAGGCCTACAGCCCCTCCGCGATCTCCTTGATCGCGGCGAGGCGACGGTCCCACTCGCGGCCGATGACATCGAGCTTCGCCGCCGTGGCGGAGAGCTCGGCACCGACCACGCGGAAGCGCACCTCGCGCCCCACCCGCACGGGTTCGACGAGGCCGACCTCCTGCAGGACGGCGAGGTGCTTCGCGATCGCCTGTCGCGACACCGGAAGGCGCCCGGCGAGGGCGGATGCCGACGCATCCCCCTCGCCGAGAGCCTCCAGGATGCTCCAGCGCGTCTCGTCCGCGAGCGCCGCGAACATGGGCATGAGGGTCTCTGCGGTCACGCTTCGCCTTCCACCAGGACGACCATCTTGTCGAGCTCCAGGTCCCAGCCGGTGCGGTGCGACTCGAGGTTGCCGCGCGGGTCGGACGTGCGCTCGAAGCCGCTCTCCACGACCGTGAGGCGCGTGCCGCCGTCGGACTCCTCGAGCGTGAAAGTGAAGACGGTCGATGTCGCCTCGTCGATACTGTCGGGCAACGTGCCGAGCGCATCGTCGTTGTTCCAGCGGTAGGTGATGCGCCGCGGCTCGTCGTACTCCTCGACCCGCAGCGGGATCACGTCGTAGTCGGGGAACGTCATCGTGCCGGTCGCACCGACGCCGACGCCGTCGAGCACCGTGCGTCCGAACCAGCGCGACACGTGCTCGGGCTCGGCCACCGCGCGCCACACCTTGTCGACGGATGCCGCGATCTGGATGCTGCGTCGGACGGAGAAGGTCTCCTCGTCGACGACGGATGCGTCGTTGTGGGTCATGCTCACCATGATGGGTCCTTTCGGAATCTCGTGCATGCCGGCCGGTCGACCAACTGCAATCCCAGGGTTGCACTCATGACCCTCAAAAGCAACCCGTAAGTTGCAGTTCAGCTCCGCGGGCGGCGCTTCCCCAGGAACCCGGCGAGCAGCACGGCGACGAGAGCGGCGACCGGCGCCACGAGGAGTCCGGCTCGCAGACTCTCGTTCTCGGCGATGTATCCGACGAACGGCGGCGACAGCAGGAAGCCGAGACGCAGCAGCCACGACACGATGGTGAGCCCGACGCCCGCTCGAAGCCCCGGCAGCTCGTCGGCGGCATGCATCGCCGCGGGGATCAGGGTCGCGATGCCGAAGCCGACCGCCGCGAACCCGAGGATCGTGCCGGGCACGCTGGGGAAGGCCAGCGCGAGGGTCATGCCCACGGCGGCGATGACCCCGCCGACCCGTGCGACCCACCGCTGACCGAACCGGTCGGTGAGCGGATCGCCGATGATGCGGCCGACGAACTGCGCCCCGACGAGGGCGATGAAGCCGAGAGGCGCGACCGCCGCCGCAGCCCCGAGCGAGTCGGCGAGGTAGAGCGTCGCCCACGAGTTGCCGGCATCCTCCGCGACCGCTCCGGCCATCGCGATGAGCGTCAGCGCGACGATCGCGATCACGGTCCGGGGGCTCAGCCCGCGGCGCACCGCCCCGGTGAGCTCGGCGGGCTCGGCCGTGACCTCCGCCTCGGCCTCGTCGTCACGGCCGGGCAGGCAGAAGCCGAGAGCGACCAGCGACACGGTCGCGAACACGGCGGTGGAGATGCCGAGGTGCACGCCCAGCGGCAGCTGCAGGGCGATCGCGACCGCGGCCATCGCCCCGCCGAGCACGGCGCCGATCGACCAGATCGCGTGGAAGCCGTTGATGATCGAGCGGCCGTAGCGCCGCTGCACACGGAGCCCGTGCGCGTTCTGCGCGACATCCGTGATCGCGTCGGACGCGCCGCCGAGGAACAGCGCGACGGCGAACAGCACCCCCGACGGCGCGAGGGCCGCCGACAGCAGCCCGAGGCTCGTGAGTACCGTACCGATGACCGCGATACGCGCCGAACCGAACCGACGGATCAGCACCGCCGCCAGGAGACCGGCCGCGATCGCCCCGGCGGGGAACGCGGCGATCGCGAAGCCGTAGCCGAGGTTGTCGAGCCCGAGCGCGGACTTGATCTCCGGATACCGCGGCAGGATGTTCGCGAACAGCGCCCCGTTGGTCAGGAACAGGGCGGAGACAGCGATGCGTGCGCGCCGGGATGCCCGGTCCGGCGCAGGTCGTCGAATCGATTCGATGGATGACATGTGTACGATCGTACATGTGGAGAAGGGCGTGTGGTGAACGGAGTCGACGAACGTCGCGCGACGAACCCCCGACACGACCCCACGCGGCGCGATCGCATCATCGACAGCTGCCTCGACGTGATCGCCGAGCGCGGGCTGGCCGGCACCTCGCACCGCAAGGTCGCCGCAGCCGCCGGCGTCCCCCTCGGCTCGATGACGTATCACTTCGACGGGTTCGACGAGCTGCTGCGCGCGGCGTTCACGCGCTACGCCGAGTCGGTGTCCGCGCAGTTCGAGGAGCGGATGCAGGAGGCATCCGACGTCGACGAGGCGCGCGCCGCCGTCGTGACCCTCATCACCGACGTGGTGCTCGGCACCGACCGCGACCTGGTGCTGCTGCACGAGCTGTACACGCTCGCCGCCCGCGACGAGGAATACCGCGACCTCACGAGCTCCTGGATGGCGCGCAGCCGCGCCGCCCTCGAGCGCCATTTCGACCCGCTGACCGCCCGCCTGATCGACGCGCTCATCGAGGGCCTCACCCTGCACCGCGCCCTCGACACCGCTCCGCACGATCCCGAGGTCGCCCGCATCGCGATCGAGCGGATCACCCGCGTCGGCTGACGCCGCGCCCCGCGCCCGCCTACCCATCGACGACGACGCCCGCAACCCCGTTCCTCCCCCGCCCGGGCGGCCATACGCTCGTGCCATGACCGAGCTCACCCAGCCCACCGGCCGCGAAGAGGCACTGCGCGCCGTTCCCCGCGACGACGGATCCGCACCCCGCGCGCTCGTGCTCGGTGCCACCGGCTACATCGGCGGACGGCTGACCCCGCGGCTCCTGAACGCCGGCTACCGGGTGCGCGTCCTCGCGCGCGACGCCGTGCGCGCGGCATCCTTCCCCTGGGGCGTCGACTCCGAGATCGTCGAGGGGTCTGCCGACGATGCGGCTGCCGTCGCCGAGGCCATGGACGACGTGGACGTCGTCTACTACCTGATCCACTCGATGTCGGCGGGCAAGGGCTTCGAGGAGAGCGACGAACGCGCGGCGACGACCGTCGCGGAGGCCGCCGCCCGGGCGGGAGTCCGGCGCATCGTCTACCTCGGCGGCCTGCATCCCGACGACGTGAAGTTGTCGCCGCACCTGCGCTCACGCGTGCACGTGGGCGAGATCTTCCTGAACTCCGGAGTGCCGAGCCTCGTGCTGCAGGCCGGCGTCGTGATCGGATCGGGGTCGGCGTCGTTCGAGATGATCCGCCACCTCACCGACGTGCTCCCGTACATGCCGGCACCGAAGTGGGTGCGCAACCGCATCCAGCCGATCGCCGTGCGCGACGTGCTGCACTACCTGCTCGGCGCGGCCCGCGTGGACGCCGACGTGAACCGCGCCGTCGACATCGGCGGCCCCGACGTGCTGCGCTACGGCCAGATGATGAACGGCTACGCGGTCGAAGCCGGGCTCCGGCAGCGTGCGATCGCCGCCCTCCCCGTCCTCACCCCGGGCCTGGCCTCGCACTGGGTGAACCTGGTCACCCCGGTGCCGCGATCGATCGCCAGACCGCTCGTCGCGTCCCTGCAGAACGAGTGCATCATGAAGGACCACGCGGTCGACGAGCTGATCCCGCGCCCCGCGGGAGGTCTGTCGCCGTATCGCCGGGCCGTCGGACTGGCGCTCGGACGGCTGCAGGCCGACACGATCGAGACGAGCTGGCAGGACTCCGAGGTCTCCGGCGCCCCGAGCGATCCCCTGCCGAGCGACCCGGAGTGGGCCGGGCGCACCGTCTTCACCGACGCACGCTCGGTCGCGACCACGGCGTCGGTCGCGGAGCTGTGGCGCGTGATCCTCGGCATCGGCGGTGAGAACGGCTGGTACTCGTCACCGCTGCTGTGGGCCGTGCGCGGCTTCATGGACCGCATCGTGGGCGGCGTGGGCCTGAGTCGCGGGCGTCGCAGCCGCACCGCCGCACGGGTCGGCGACGCGATCGACTTCTGGCGCGTCGAGGCCGTCGAGACGACGGATGCCGGGTCGCTGCTGCGCCTCCGCGCCGAGATGAAGGTGCCGGGAGACGCCTGGCTCGAGCTGCGGGCGGTGCCCGACGGCGCCGGCGCCCGCTACGAGCAGCGCGCGATCTTCTTCCCGCGGGGCCTCACCGGACGGCTGTACTGGCTCGCGGTGCTGCCCTTCCACGGGTTGATCTTCGCGGGCATGGCAGCACGGATCACCGCCGCCGCGGAGGGTGCCGGGACGACGACGAGCGACCCCGTGTGATGCAGGACCTCGGTCGTTGAGCGAGCCTGCGACGAGACGAAACGCGTGGGTGGACGTTTCGTCTCGCTGCGCTCGCTCAACGACCGGGAGGTCGCTCGCTCAACGACCGGAGAGGTAGCTCGCTCGACGACCGGGGAGGTCGCGGGGTCTCGACGACCGGGGTTGGGCGGGGGTCAGTCCGTGCGGGGCTCCGCCGGGTCGCTCGGGTCGACGTCGTCCGGCGCGGTCGGGCCGTCCTCCAGTGCCGCGTCGACCACCGCATCCACCTCAGCGGGAGGGATGATGTCGATCGCCTCGGTCGCCGCCTCGTACACCTCGGCGAGCGAGTCGTCGACGGTCGACTCGTCGATCCAGTCGAGGTCGTCCTCGGAGTGGTCGTACTCCACCGGTACGAGCGCGAAGTCGTCGCCGTACTCCTCGAGACCGGCCATGACGCTGTGCCGCACCGCGGCGCGGGCATAGCGCTCGCGCAGGATCAGCGGATCACGCCGGAGATCCTTCATGAAGGCGATCATCATGAACGTCATGATGATCGCGAACGGCAGCGCGGCGATGATGGTCACGTTCTGCAGTGATCGCAGACCGCTCCCCTCCTCACCGGTGACGAGCAGCACGGCGGCGATCACGCCGACCAGCACACCCCAGACGACCGCGACCCAGCGCGCGGGCTCCGGCCGGCCCTGCTGGGAGAGCGTGCCCATCACGAGCGAGGCGGAGTCCGCTCCGGTGACGAAGAAGATCGCGATCAGCAGGATGAGGACGATGCTCGTGATCAGCGAGAACGGCAGGTTCTCGAGCACCCCGAACAGCACCTCCTCGGGCGGATCGACCGTGAGGTTCGCGCCGTCCATCTGCTGCTGGATGGCGGTGGTGCCGAAGATCGCGAACCAGACGAGCGAGATCGCGGACGGCACGACGATCACGACCGAGACGAACTGGCGCAGGCTGCGACCGCGCGAGATCTTCGCGATGAACATGCCCACGAACGGCGACCAGGAGATCCACCACGCCCAGTAGAAGATCGTCCAGCTCGACAGGAACGTCTGCGCCGCCTCACCCTGCGATGCGGAGCGGCCGATCATCTGGGGCAGGTCGCCGAGGAACTGCACCGCGACCGACGGGATCACGTTGAGGATGAGCAGCGTCGGCCCGACGAAGAACACGAAGAAGGCCAGCAGCAGCGCCACGACGGCGTTGATGTTCGACAGCGCGCGGATGCCCTTCGAGACACCCGACACCGCGGAGGCGATGAAGCAGGCGGTGAGCACGGCGATCGCGGCGATCAGGACGCCGTTGCCGAGGGGACCGGCGCCGCTGACGATCTCGACGCCGTGGCCGATCTGCAGGGCACCGAGTCCCAGGGATGCGGCCGTGCCGAAGAGCGTGACGATGATCGAGAAGATGTCGATCGTGCGGCCGAGGGGTCCGGTCGTGCGGCCCTCGCCGAGGAGCGGCGCGAAGATCGAGGAGATCAGCGGGGTGCGTCCGCGGCGGAACGCCCCGTACGCGATGGCCCCGCCGACGAGCGCGTAGAACGCCCAGGCCTGGGGACCCCAGTGGTAGAGCACCTGGGCCTGCGCGGTGTGCATGGCGTCGAGGGTGTTCGCCTCGACGGTGCCGGGCGGCGGGTTCTCGAAGAACGTCAGCGGCTCGGCCGCGCCCCAGAACACCAGGCCGATGCCCATGCCCGCGGCGAACAGCATCGAGATCCACGAGAACATCGAGAACTCGGGCTCCTCGTCGTCGCGGCCGAGCGGGATGCGCCCGTAGCGGCTGAACCCGACGAACAGCATGAACACCAGGATGACGGTGGCGATGGTGGTGAAGAAGAATCCGAAGTACTCCACGACCCAGTCGAGCACCGTGCGGGTGGTGCCGGCGAGGTTGTCACCCGCGAACACACCCCAGGCGATGAACGCCAGGGTCAGGGCGACCGCCACGCCGAACACGAGCGGGTCGGTGCGGTAGGTGCGCCCGGTCTCCTCGACCGAGACGCCGGGCACGAGGGCCGGATGCACACTGCGCGGCGGGACGGCGGCGATGTCGCGGACGATCTTGCGCGCTGTCTCGGTGGCCTTGGTCGGGAGGCGGTTCGCTCCCGTGCCGGCGGCGTCCGTGTGGGAGCGCGGAGGAGTCGTCCCTGGGGAGCGTGTGGGGGGCTTCTCGTCAGGGGTCTCCATGGCACACCATCCTGTCACGGCAGGCGGCCGCACACGGAGACGAAAACCCAGACGATCCGCGCGATCCGCGGCGTGTCGGCGCACGGCGCGCCGGACGGATTCCGGATGGCCTGGGTTTCCCGGGCGTGCCGCGTCTAGCGCGAGCGGCGCCCGCCGAACAGGGAGTGCAGCAGCGGGAGGGCCGAGACGCAGACCAGGGTGATGCCCAGCGGCGGCACGGCCGGGACGAGCAGCGCCCCGCCGATGAGCAGTGCCGCGAAGAGCACGCCCGAGGCGATGCGGCGGGCGATGCCCTCGAGCCGGTCGAGGCGTCGCTCCAGGCGCGAGGTGTCGAACGAGACGTTGCCGTCGTCGATCCGGGTGATGATCCTGTCGATGCGACCCGGCAGATTCCAGGTCGTGCTCATCGTGCCCATCGCCTGGCTCGCGAACGCCTGCACGATGTTGCCGCTCTCATCACGCAGCAGTCGACCGGCGTAGGGTTCCGCGGCATCCCACACGTTGAACGCGGGGTCGAGTCCGCTGCACATGCCCGACGTCAGCGAGACGGCGCGGATGAGCAGGAGCATGTTCTCGGGCAGCTGCAGCGGGAGCGAGCGCACCATGTCGCCAAACTCCTCGGCGAAGTCGCGGAACTCCCGCGGGTCGACCTTGCTGAGCTCGGCGAAGCCCATGCCGCCGAAGCGCGCGAACAGGGCGGTGAGGGCGCGTTCGAGCTCATTGGTGTCGGCCGACGGCAGCAGCACCCCGATCTCCTGCGCGGCGGCGACGAGGCCGCGGCTGTCGCGCCCGGCGACCGCGATGAGCAGGGTCCGCAGTCCGTCGCGGAGGCTCGTGGGGATCTCGGCCATCATCCCGAAGTCGATGAACGTGAGGCGGAACCCGCGCCCCGACTGGCCGGCGACCGCGGGGACGGGCGTGACGAAGATGTTCCCGGGATGCGGGTCGGCGTGCACGAAGCTGTGCGTGAAGACCTGGTCGAACATGACCTCGGCGAACACCGCGGCGACCTCGGACGGGTCGATGCCGGCGGCCCGGAGGGCGTCGGTGTCGTTGATCTTGATCGCGGTGACGTCGGACAGCGTGAGCACCCGACGGGTGGACCGCTCCCACACGATCTCGGGAGCGGCGACGCGCGGGTCGTCGGCGAAGTTCTCGCGGAAGCGTTCGGCGCTCGCGGCCTCGTGCAGGTAGTCGATCTCCTCGAGGCTGGTCGCGGCGAACTCCTCGACCAGCGCGGGCGCGTCGACCCGGTCGGCCACGATGCGCACCCGGGTGAGCCAGCGGGCGACGCGGCGGAGCGCGGCGAGATCGACCGCCACGATCTCGTCGATGCCCGGCCGCTGCACCTTGACCACGACGTCCTCGAGCCCGGTGTCGGCCGCATCGAGGTCGGAGAGCCTGGCGCGGTGCACCTGTCCGAGGGATGCCGCGGCGACCGGGGTCTCGTCGAACCACGCGTAGGCGCGTTCGAGCGGGATGCCCAGCTCGGCTTCGGCGAGCGCGCGGATCGCCGGGGTGGGCACGGCGGGGACCTCGTCCTGCAGCCCCTCGAGCTCCTTCGTGATCTCGGGGGGCAGCACGTCGAGGCGCGACGACATGAACTGTCCGACCTTGATCATGAGGCCGCCGAGCTCGACCGCGAGGACGTGGAAGCGACGCGCGAACCTCTGCATCCGCGGCCCGCGCGTGCGCTCGGAGATCCTGCTCATCCCGAAGCGCGGGAGGACGAGCTCGAACCACCAGATCTTGAGGAATTCCCGACCCGCGAACGACAGGATGCGGCGGTACCTGGCGCGATGGACGCCCTGTGCCGCAGCATCCGTCATCGCGTGGTCCTTTCGCAGGCCCCCACTCGATGCCGCACTGCGCGGTCAGTCCTGCGCGAGGATCGAGTACAGCCTACGGCGAGCCTCATCGAGGATCTCGATCGTCTGCTGCACCTGCTCCGGCGAACCGCTGCGACCGACCTGGGCCGCGGCGGCCGCGAGGTCGACACCGGCCTTGGGGAGGGCACTGAACCGGGCGTTGTCGCGGTGTCCGTCCTTGCCGGACGAAGACTCCCACGGAGCGGGGGTCTCGGAGGTCTCGTCGGCGATGGCACGACCGGCCTCGGTGAGCGAGTACGTCTTGCGACCGTTCTGCTCCTCGGCCTCGATCAGGCCCTCGTCGGCGAGCAGCTGCAGGGTCGGGTACACGGAGCCGGCACTCGGCTTCCAGGTGCCGCCACTGCGCTCGGCGATCTCGTTGATGATCTGGTAGCCGTGCATCGGCTTCTCGGCGAGCAGGGAGAGCACGGCGGTGCGGACGTCGCCGCGGGCCATGCGCGAGCCGCCGGACGGGCGGGACTCGAACGACTTGCGGAGCTGGTCCATCGCCTCGAAGATCGCGGATGCCGGACCGCCGGGGCCCGTGCCGAAGCCGGATCCGCCGAAGAGCCCGCCGGGTCCGCCGTTGCTCCCGGAACCGCCGTCGCCGCCGAACGGGTTGGAGGGGAATGCGTTGTTCATGATGACCTCCTGCTGTGGTGAACGATACTCAACGATATATCGTTCATCCTGAAGGTGGGGTGGGAGTTTCAGGACGCGTTCGACCCGTGGATGACGCCCCAGGTGCGCTTCGCGGGGTCGATCAGGATGGGCAGTGCGGCGTTCGGCACAGCCCTGCCCGCCGCCACGCAGCGGTGGTCGCCGCACGAGTGCACCACATACTGCCGCTCGCCGTCGGCGTCGCCGCCGACTGCCGGAAGCTCCAGCCGCAGTTGATAGCGGACGGCCTCGTCCGTCGTCTCGAACGCGCCGACCACGGGCGCGTCCGCCCGGGCCCCCGACTCTTTGAGGGTGACCGTCTCCCTGCCGTTCAGGCTCGCGTTGATCCAGAGCCCGATCCCCAGCACCACCATGAGGAGACAGCTGAACGCGAGCAGGGCCAGGGGCCACCAGTCCCAGGCCAGGGCGGGGAAGCCGACGACGAAGCCGATCGCCCCGGCCGCGACGAGCAGGCCGGCCGTGAAGCGCTGGCCCCACACGCCGCGACGGCTGGTCAGGTCGATCTGGGTCCACTCGCGAGGCACGACTTCGGGCATGGCAGCCATGCTAGAGCCCTGCCGCGTTCGCCGCCACGGACGAGGCCGGGGCGATCAGACGATCCGCGCGACGAGTGCGGCCCCCGTGAGCGTCGCCTCGATCCCCCGCTGCGCCGGCACCACCCGGGCCCTCGACGGCCCGGACATGGCGGCCGCCCGGTACGCGGCACCGACCTCCGCCAGATAGCGCTCGCCGACCTCGGCGACACCGCCCCCGACCACGATCACCTCCACGTCGAGAACCGCGTTGGCGCCGGCCAGCGCCCGGCCGAGGTAGCGGGCGCCGTCGAGGATCACCCGCTCGGCCAGCGCGTCGCCACGCAGGGCCGCCGCGTGCACCTCGCGCAGCGGGAGGGCGACACCGCTCTCCTCGAAGTAGGTCCGCTCCAGACCCGGCCCGGAGGCCACCGCCTCGACATGGCCGAGACCGCCGCACGGGCAGCGTCGCTCGGCGAGACGGGGCGGCAGCGCGACCTCCATGTGACCGACCGAGCCGGCGGTCCCGGTGATACCGCGACGCAGTCCGTCCGGAAGCACCACGGCCCCGCCGATCCCCGTGCCGACCGCGACCATGAGCATCCCGTCCGCTCCTCGCCCGGCGCCCTGCTCCGACTCGGCGACCGCGGCCGCGTGCACGTCGTTGATCACCGTGACCGGCGCACCGAGGGCGTCCGCGAGCTCGTCCTGCAGGCGGAATCCGGCCCATCCGCTGATCGCATCGGTGGCCGAGGTGATCGCGCCGTCCGGACCGACGACCCCCGCGGTGCCGACGCCGACCGCACCCACCACGCCGCCGCCGCGCACCACGCGCACGGCATCGACGACGGCGCGGACGATGGCCGGGCCGCCCTCGCGCGCGGGCGTGGGGAACGTGTGCACGTCGGTGACGCGGACGCGCCCGGGCCCGTCGTCGAGCGCGAAGCCCGCGACCGCGATCTTCGTGCCGCCGATGTCGATGCCGATGATCATGCCGTGGTCCGCACCGCCGGGGTGACCGCGACGAAGCGCCGGGTGATCGCGATCGGATCCGTGATCGCACCGCCCACGACCACCGCGAGCGCTCCGGCGTCGAAGGCAGCGCGCACCTGTTCCGGCGTCTGATAGCGCCCCTCCGCGATGGTGGGGATGCCGGCCTCGACCAGCGCCGCGACGAGCCGCAGATCCGGCCCCTCTCCGGGCGTGGACTGAGGCGTGTATCCCGACAGCGTGGTGCCGACCACCGCCGCTCCCGCCTCCACGGCGCGCACACCTTCGTCGAAGGTCGACACATCGGCCATCACGGGGCGGCCCGTCGCCTCGGCGATCTCCCCCAGCAGCGCGAAACTCCCTCCCAGCTGCTCCACCGTCGCGTCCACGGCGATGATGTCGGCGCCCGCCTCGGCGAGGCCGACCGCCAGCGCGACGTCGGGCGTGATGATGTTGCGCACCCCGCCCCACACCTTGTGGAGCCCGATGAGGGGCACGGTGGTCGCCGCCCGCATCCGCCGGACGTCGCCGGGGCCGTTCAGCCGCAGACCGCTCGCACCCCCGAGCAGCGCGGATTCGGCGAGCGCGGCGATCACCTCCGTGTCGCGCACCGGGCTTCCGGCCTGCGCCTGCACGGACGCGATCAGGCGACCGGTGATGAGTTCGAGGGGGCCGTGGGTCATTTGAGAGCTCCTGCGCTGGCGCCGCCGATGAAGAACTTCTGGCCGAGGAGGAAGATCGCCACGGCCGGGAGCGTGAACATCACGCACGCGGCCATCAGCGGCCCCCAGGCCACATCGTTCTCACCGAAGAAGGCGTAGAGACCGATCGACAGCGTATAGGTCGACTGGTCGTTGAGATAGATGAGGGGATTGAGGAAGTCGGTCCACGCCCAGACGAACTGGAAGATCGCCGCGGTCACGATCGCGGGTCGGGCCAGCGGCAGCACGATCGTCGCGTAGGTGCGGAACTCCGAGGCGCCGTCCAGTCGTGCGGCCTCGATCAGCTCATCGGGCACGGCCAGCAGGAACTGCCGGATCATGAAGATGAAGAACGGCGTCCCGAGGAACGCGGGGACGATCAGCGGCAGGTAGGTGTTCGTCGCCTCCAACCCGTTCCAGACGAGGAACAGCGGGATGAGCGTGACCTGCGGCGGAAGCATCATCGTGGCCAGCACGAGGATGAGCAGCGGACGTGCGCCGCGCCACCGCACCTTGGCGAGCGCGTAGGCCACGAGCGGGCAGGAGATGACCGTGCCGAGGATGCTCATGCCCGAGACGAACAGCGTGTTGGCGAGGTAGCGCCACACCGGGATCTGCTCGAACGCCTCGGCGAAGTTGTCCATCGTCCAGTCGGTCGGCAGCAGCGAGGGCGGGGAGGAGAACACGTCGCCGGGCGTCTTGAACGCGGTCGACAGCATCACCAGCAGCGGGAACAGGAACAGCAGCGCGAGCAGCGCCACCGACACCTGCTGCCGGACCCGGCGCACCGTGCGGCATACGCGCCGCGGGCGCTTGCGGAGGACCGCGGCATCAGCGTGTGCCATCGTGCACCCACTTCCTCGAGGTCGCGAGCACGATCAGGCTCACGATCAGCGTGACGATGAACAGGGTCCAGGCCATGGCCGACGCGTACCCCATCTTCAGGAACACGAAGGCGTTCTGATACAGGTACATCGCGTACGACAGCATCGACTGGCCGGGGCCGGACCCCGCCTGATTGAGCCGCTCCTGCGACAGGATGTACGGCTGCGTGAAGATCTGCAGGAATCCGATGATGCTCACGATCACCTGGAACAGGGTGACCGGGGAGACCGTCGGCCACGTGACGTTGGTGAAGCGGCGCCACACACCCGCGCCGTCGAGTTCGGCGGCCTCGTACATCTCCTTAGGCACCTCCTGGAGGGCGGCGAGGTAGATGATCATGGTCCCGCCGACCGTCCACAACGACATCAGGATGATGGCCGGCTTGGTCCACTCCGGCTGCTGCAGCCAGGCAGGACCCTCGATACCGAACCACGACAGGAAGTAGTTGATGAAGCCGTACTGGGCGTTCAACAGCCAGCGCCACAGGTAGCCGCCGACGACCACGGGCACGATCGAGGGCAGGTAGACGAGCGCCCGGTACAGCGGCTGCCCGCGGACGGGGGTGTTCAGGAGGTGGGCTCCGGCGAGCGCGATGCCGATCGCGAGGGGAACACCGAAGACGGTGAGGATCGCGGTGTTCGCGAGCGACTTCCAGAAGACGCCGTCGTTGAACATCTGCACGTAGTTCGCGAAGCCGACCCATTCCGGGGACTGGAAGAGGTTGAAGTCGGTGAAGCTGTAGAACGCCGACGCCGCGATCGGGTAGGCGAAGAGGAACAGGAATCCGACGATGAACGGGGACGCGAAGGCGAGCCCGATCAGCGTGGACCGGCGGGTGCGCCGCCGTCGGGCGCGACCGCCGGGTCCGACAGGAGTGCTCTCCTGCCGGACCCGGCGCGCTGTTGCAGAGGTCACGGAGCCTCGATCACTTCGTCGAGTAGTTGGCCATGCGCTCTTCGACCGTCGCGATCGCCTCTTCCGGGGTGGCCGTCAGGCGGACCACCTCGTCGAAGGCGGTGGCGAGGTCGGTGGCGTACTCGGCGCTGTACGGGAGGCTCGAGAGCGACTTCGCGTTGGGCGAGGATGCCGCGTCCGCCCAGACGTCGAAGTCCTGCAGGCTGTCGAAGGCGGCGCTGCCGGCGAGCGAGGTGCGCCCGGCCAGGTTGCCGAGGGCGACGGCGAACTTCTCCATCGGCTCAGGGCTCACGAGGTACGCGAGGAAGGTGGCCGCTTCCTCCTTGTGCTTCGAGTTCGCCGGGATGAACAGCGTGCTGGCGGTGACCTGCGTGCTGTTCTCCAGCGCGGGGGATGCGGCGGGGATGGCCGTGACGCCCCAGTCGAAGTCGGGCGCGACCTTGGCTGCGCTGGCCGAGCGCCACTCCCCGTCGATGATCATCGCGACCTTGCCGCTGAAGAACGGGTCCTGCGCGGAGAGGTACTCGCCCTGACCGGAGACGAAGGTCGCCATGGCCTCGGCGCCGACGGGCTCGACCACGTTGTCCTGGTACCACTGCAGGGCCTCGAGGTTGCCGGCGTCGGCCGGGGTGGGTCCGTCCTCGCCGTCCCAGGTGCCGCCGAACGCGTAGCCGAGGGTGGTCAGCGTGGTGCTGTCGTTGGCCGAGCCGAGGCCCAGCTGCGTGATCTTTCCGGAGTCGTCGACCACGGTGAGCTTCTCGATCGCGGCCGCGAGCTCGTCCATGGTGGTCGGCGGGGTGATGCCCGCCTCTTCCAGGAGCTTCGTGTTGTAGAGCAGCTGGAAGCTGTGGATGGCGATCGGCAGCGAGTAGACCTTGCCGTCGTAGGTCATCTGCTCCATGGCGCTGGGGACGAAGTCGTCGACGTCGATCTTCTCGGAAGCGATCGCGTCGTCGAGCGGGGCGAGGATGCCCTTCGACGCCCACGCGCCGACGGTGTTGCCGAAGTTGTCCGAGATGTCGAACGCCCCGTTCGAGGACGACATCGACGTCAGCTGCTTCTGGGTGTCGGGGCTCGAGACGCCCTTCACCACGATCTCGTCCTGGCTGCCGTTGAAGTCGGCGATGATCTGCTCGAGGACTTTGGCCTCCTCGCCGCCCCAGAGGTACGAGAACGTGATCTCGGTGGGGCCGTCGGCGTCGCCGCCGCCCGCACCGCATCCGGTCAGGGCGACGACCGTGGCTGTGGTCAGAGCGCCGGCGATCAGGGCGCGCCGGCGCATGTGCTGCTTCGTGTGCATGGGAGTTCTCCGCTCATCATTGACCTTGCAAAAGGATTGGAATAGACCAATTCGGAACCGCTGAGAACAGACATTGACACATGCGGCGGCAATCGTCAAGATTGGGTTAGTCCAAATGAGGGGGATGACATGTCGTCGATCGAGGGTGTGACGAAGCACGAGCGGGTGCGACGGCATCTGGAGGAGGTCATCCAGCAAGGACTGGCCCCGCACGAGAAGCTGCCGACCGAGCGCGACCTCGCCGAGTCGCTCGAGGTGAACCGTCAGACCGTGCGCCGCGCGCTCGATGAGCTGGAGCGGGACGGCCTCGTCTACCGCCTGCAGGGAGCGGGCACGTTCGTGAGCGCCTCGCGCATCAGCAAGACCTTCGAGCTGACCTCGTTCTCGGAGGACATGCATCTGCGCAACATGCGTCCGGGGTCGCTGTCGGTCGACGTCGGCACGGCCTCCGCCGGCCAGACGGCCGGTTACGCGCTGAACCTCAGCCCCCAGTCGCCCGTGGTCCGCATCCGCCGCATCCGCACCGCCGACGACATCCCGATCTGCCTCGAGGTCTGCTCGATCGCCGCCGATGCCGTGCCCGGTCTCGAGGACGGCATCGTGGGCGACTCCCTCTACGACGACCTGCGTACCCGTTTCCACATCTCGGCCGTGCGCGCGGACCAGGAGATCCACGCGGTCGTCCTCGACGAGGAGCAGGCGGCCGCGCTGCAGACGCCGCCGTTCTCGCCCGCCTTCCTGGTGAAGCGCACGACGTACGACGCGCGCAGCCGCCCGATCGAGTACGCCGAGTCGGTGTATCGCGGAGACCGGTACTCGTACCTCGTGTCGATCTCACGCCCCTGAATCCCGACCGAACTCGTCCCTCTGATCCCGACCCGACCTCGACCCGCCCCCGATGAAAGGCAGTCCCTCCGTGTCCGAGACGACCGCGCGTCCGCGCATCGCCCTGCTCCCGCTCGACGACCGACCGGTGAACGTGCGGCTCCCCGGTGACGTCGCGGCGGTCGCCGGGGTGGTCCTCGACGTTCCGCCCGCCGACGTACTGCCCTCCTATCGGACCGCCGGCGACGCCGCCGCGCTGGGAGCATGGCTGCTCGAGCGCGCCGCGGACCCCGCGACGGTGCACGTGGTCGTCTCGATCGACATGCTGCTCTACGGCGGACTCATCGCGAGCCGGACGAGCGATGACACGACGCGCGAGGTGCTGGAGCGGCTCGATGTGCTCCGCGAGGTGCGCCGCCGACGCCCCGAGCTGCCGATCTCAGCGGTGTCGCTGGTGACCCGAGCCAGCAACTCCTACTCCGCCGCCGAGGAGCCGGAGTACTGGGCGGAGCACGGCAAGGAGATCCACGCCCTCGGCGGGGACGCGCATCGCCTGCTCGACGAGTCCGACGTGCTGCCGCTGGCGGAACTGACGCCGGTGCCGGCGGAGATCGTCTCGGACTACTCGACGCGACGACTGCGCAACCACATCGTCAACCTGTCGACGCTGGCGCTCGTGGAGGATGCGACGCTCGACTTCCTGGCGATCACCGCCGACGACACGGCTCCCTTCGCCGCCGGCAGTGCGGAGCAGGTGTGGCTGCGTCACTGGATGCGGATGCTGCCCTCCGGACGGAACGTGCTGATGTATCCCGGCGCGGACGAGGTCGGGGCGGCGCTGGTCGCCAGGGCGCTGGCCGCCGACGCCGGGGTGACCGCCTCGTTCTCGGTCGCGTGCGCGGACGCCGAGGGCATGACCCGCATCCCGCCGTACGAGAACATGTCGCTCGCGGCATCGGCGAGCCGCCAGATCCGTGCGGCCGGAGCGACCGAGGTCACCGAGGGCGGCGACGTCACCCTGGTGCTGCACGCCCCCGATCCCGCGCGTCACGACATGTTCCGCGGCCGACCGGACGAGGTCGATGCCGATGCCGTCGCCGGTACGGTCGCCCTGGTCCGCGAGCGCCTGGATGCGGGGGAGCATGTCGCACTCGCGGACGTGCGCTTCCCGAACGGTGCAGATGAGGCGCTCGTGCGCGCGCTGGCCGAGGCGGACCTGCTCGGACGGCTCGAGGCGTTCGGCGGGTGGAACACGGCGGGCAACACGCTCGGCAGCGTCGTCGCGGTGGCGGCGGCCGCCGTCGTCGGACGCGCCTCCGGGAGGTTCGACGAGCGCGCCGCCCGCATCGCCCTCCTCACCCGGCTGCTCGACGACTTCGCGTATCAGTCCGTCGTGCGCACCGACACCGGACCCTCGCTGTTCCCCGACATCTACCCGATGGCCGACGACGCGCTGGTCACGATGGCGGAACGGGTCATCCGCGAGGAGCTGACGGCTCTGCTGGAGTCGATGCTGCCGGCCGACGGCGTGCGCATCGAGGAGCTGACGCTGCCCTGGCGGCGGTCGTTCGAGATCGGGCTCGTGCTCCGCTAGACGTCATCCGGCACGTGTCGGCAGCGTGAGGATCTCGGCCCCGTCCTCGGTGATCGCGATCGTGTGCTCGCTGTGGGCGGTGCGGCATCCGGTCGCGCTGCGCAGGGTCCAGCCGTCGTCATCGGTGCGGAGCTCATCCGTGTCGGCCATGACCCAGGGCTCGAGCGCGAGCAGGAGGCCCGGTCGCAGCTTGTAGCCGCGGCCCGGGCGTCCGTCGTTCGCGACGTGGGGGTCCTGGTGCATGGTCGAGCCGATGCCGTGACCGCCGAACTCGAGGTTGATCGGATACCCGGCGTCGTCGAGCACCGATCCGATCGCGTGCGACAGGTCGCCGATGCGGGCTCCGGGGCGCGCCGCCGCGATGCCCGCGGCGAGCGCCCGCTCGGTGGCCGCGATCATGGCGAGGTCGTCCGGCGCGGCGGCCTCGCCGACGACGAAGCTGATGGCCGCGTCAGCGGAGACGCCACGCAGGGTGACCGCGAGGTCGAGGGTGAGCAGGTCACCGTCCGCGAGCCGGTAGTCATGCGGCATGCCGTGCAGCACGGCATCGTTCACGGCCGTGCAGACGTAGTGCCCGAAGGGGCCGCGGCCGAACGACGGCGCGTAGTCGACGTAGCAGGACTCGGCGCTGGCATCCTCGATCATCTCCCGCGTCCATCGGTCGAGATCGAGCAGGTTCACGCCGACCTCAGCGCGCTGCTTCAGCGCGTGGAGGATGTCGCCGACAAGCGCGCCGGTCGCCCTCGCTCGGGCGAGCTCGTCGGTGTTCAGGATCTCGATCATGGGCTTCTTCCGTTCCGACCAATAACTATCCCGGTAATACTATCCCGGTATTAGAATGGGCGCATGATGGTTCGGATGCCGCTCACCCCCGCCGAGATCGAGCGCGGCGAGCGACTCGGAACACTGCTTCGCCAGGCCCGCGGCGAACGGTCGATGCTGAGCGTCGCACTCGACGCCGGCATCTCCCCCGAGACTCTGCGGAAGATCGAGTCGGGCCGCGTGGCCACTCCCGCCTTCTCGACGATCGCCGCGATCGCCGACATCCTCGACCTCTCGCTGGATGCCGTGTGGGCTGAGGTCGGCCCACACGCCGCAGACCTCCATTCGCGTCGCGTCGCCTCCTGAGCTCCGAGCGGATCCGCGACCGGTCGCTCCTCCTTCCGCCCGCGCTGTGCACCTCGGGTTCCCTCCGCCCGCCACCTGCACACGCCCGGGCGGATGCGCAACCCTGGTGCCCCACACAGGAAGTCGTGTTTAGCTCGACGGATTATCGGAGCGCACAGTGCCGGGGGGCCGAATGCCAGAGAACACGTCGTCGCAGAACACGCCTGCAGAGGGTCCCGCACCCGCGAGCAGTACGAGCAGGTCCGGCCCCATCCGCGTGAGCGTGGTCGTCCCGGTGTTCCGGCCCGGCCCGTCGTTCGACGACCTCATCGCCTCCCTGGATCAGCAGACCCTCGATCCGTCCGCGTTCGAGGTGCTCCTCTGCGATGACGGCTCCGGCGAGCCGACCGGCGCACGCCTGGCGGAGGTCGCTCGCACCCGGCCGAACGTGCGCGTGCTGTCGCTTGAGCACTCCGGGTGGCCGGGCATGCCTCGCAAC
>Ga0160430_100603_pt1 | contig 18318 bp, 19 predicted proteins | sample HID1971I_E0MG_FD_108274 | JGI IMG/M metagenome (GOLD analysis project Ga0160430, IMG submission 108274) | Enriched millipede-associated microbial communities from UW Madison campus, WI, USA - HID1971I_E0 MG | ecosystem: Host-associated > Arthropoda: Insects > Digestive system > Unclassified ...
AGGTCGTCGCCGATGTCGGCATCGATCTCCTTCTTCTCGGCCACCGCGGCCACGTCGGCGCGGTACTCGGGACGCGCCTGGTTCGTCACGTGCTTGACGACCGACTCGATCTCCTTCTCGCTCACCCACGCGCCCTGCACGCGGATCGCCTTCGACGCGCCCATCGGCAGGAACAGGCCGTCGCCCTGACCGATGAGGCGGTCCGCGCCGGGCTGGTCGAGGATCACGCGGGAGTCGGTGACGCTCGTCACGGCGAACGCGAGCCGCGAAGGCACGTTCGCCTTGATCAGGCCGGTGACGACGTCGACCGACGGGCGCTGTGTCGCGAGGACGAGGTGGATGCCGCTGGCGCGGGCGAGCTGCGTGATGCGGACGATCGAGTCCTCGACGTCACGGGGCGCGACCATCATCAGATCGGCGAGCTCGTCGACGACCACGAGGAGGTACGGGTACGGCTTGAGCACGCGCTCGCTGCCCGGGGAGAGGGTGATCTCCCCCGCGACGACGGCCTTGTTGAAGTCGTCGATATGACGGAAGCCGAAGGATGCGAGGTCGTCGTACCTCATGTCCATCTCCTTCACGACCCACTGCAGCGCCTCGGCGGCCTTCTTGGGGTTCGTGATGATGGGGGTGATGAGGTGCGGCACGCCCGCGTACGAGGTCAGCTCGACGCGCTTGGGGTCGATGAGCACCATGCGCACGTCGGCCGGCTTGGCGCGCATGAGGAGGCTCGTGATCATCGAGTTGACGAAGCTCGACTTGCCGGAACCGGTCGAGCCGGCGACCAGGAGGTGCGGCATCTTGGCGAGGTTCGCGACGACATACCCGCCGCCCACATCCTTGCCGACGCCGATCGTCATCGGGTGCGTCTGGTTGGCGGCCGCCGTCGAGCGGAGCACGTCGCCGAGCGTCACGATCTCGCGGTCCGTGTTAGGGATCTCGACGCCGATGGCGCTCTTGCCGGGGATGGGTGCCAGGATGCGCACCTCGTTCGAGGCCACCGCGTACGCGATGTTGTTCGTGAGCGCGGTGATGCGCTCGACCTTCACGCCGGGGCCCAGAGAGATCTCGTACTGCGTCACGGTGGGACCGCGCGAGAAGCCGGTGACGCGGGCGTCGACGGAGAACTGGTCGAGCACGCTCGTGATGGCCCGTACGGTGTCGTCGTTCGCCTGCGAGCGCGCCACGTGCGGCGAGCCGGCGGCGAGAGCGTGAACCGACGGCAGCCGATAGGGCGCCGAGGGCGAGTCGACCGCCGTGACCGAGCCGATGCCGTCGAGGCCGGGAAGGGTGCCGTCGTCCTCGATCACCTGCGCGTCGTCGCGCAGCGAGGTACGCGAGGTGGTGGCAGCCTTCGCCGCCGACAGCACCGCCGGATCGATGACTTCGGTGAGCGCATCCCCGACCGGTGCCGGCGGCGGGGTCACCGGCGCCACGATGGCCTGCTCGAAACCACCCTGCGTCGACCCTGCCGTCAGCAGCTCGGTGAGGTCCTGGGATCCGAGCCCGTTCTCGGGGTCCTTCTCGCGACCGGTCTTGTTGCGACGCCAGAACGGGATCGACGGGTCGCCCTGCTCTTCCGCGGTCGCGTCGGCCGCGGCATCCGTCGCCTTCTCCTCCCGCGGCTCGGCGCCGAACATCCAGGCGTACAGCTCGCCGAGACGGCGCCCGATGCGGTTCGGCGGCGTCTTGGTGATGATCAGGATGCTGAGCACGGCCAGCAGCGACAGCACGATGTACGCGCCGACATCGGTGAGCACGAGAGCGAGCGGCTCGCCCAGCATCCAGCCGAACAGCCCGCCCCCCTCGCTCAGGGCCGGGAGGAGCTCGTTCGGCTGCGGACGGCCGCCGGCGACGTGGCAGAACCCGGCGATCGTGACCAGCAGCAGTCCGAAGCCGATGCCGACCCGCCCGTTGTCGTGCACCGACGACGGATGGCGGAACATCCAGCCCGCGAGCATGAGGAGGAGCACCGGCAGCACGAACGCCTCGCGGCCGATCAGTGCGCCGACCGAGTAGGCGCTGATCGTCTTGGCGACCTCGCTGCCGATGAAGAACCACTCGTTGACGGCGCCGGCGACCGCGAGCAGCACGAGCAGCAAGGGGAACCCGTCGCGGCGCTGGTCCTTCTCGAGCGTCTCGGGGCCGAAGGCGCGGAACAGGCCGCCGGTCGCGTGGGCGAGACCCAGCCAGGCCCGCACGATGACGGGAGGCCGCTCGGGCTGATCGACGTAGCGCTTGGGAGCTGGGGCCGGCTTCGCGGCCGCAGGCTTGCGCGCCGTCGACGCGTTCGAGCGCGCACTGGAGGACGCGCTCGAAGACGCGCGCGAACCCTTGGTCGGGCTTGAGCTCCTGGCCATCCCCCCACGGTAAGCCGGTTCCCCGACATTCCGCGCCCACCACGCCGCCTGCCGGCGACCTGCGGCGAGGGCCGCGGGCGCGGATCGTCAGCGCAGGCGCTTCACCATCGTGTCGCGGCCCATGCCGCTGCGGACGACGGCGAAGCCCTCGCTGCGGTACAGCGACGACGCGAAGTTGCCGCGCTCGACGCTCAGGCTGATCCGCGCGTAGCCCGCCGCGCCCGCGTGCTCGCACAGCCGCTGCAGCAGCGCGCGTCCGACGCCGTGCGCGCGCCAGATGGGGCGGACCCCGATGATCAGCTCGGGCACACCCGTGCCGACGTAACCGAACCCGGGCTCGCTGCGCGGCAGCATCCGGTACCACGCGGCGCCCACCGGCTCGCCGTTCGCATCCTCCGCCACGAAACCCGCGTCGCCGGGCCGCAGCCAGCCGGCGACGTAGCGCCGGTGATCGGCGCCGTCCATGACCTCGTGCCGCGGCCGCGCGCCGCCCGGTCGCCAGTTCGCCGCCTCGACGACCATGTCGCCCAGGAACACGCCGTCGGCCGCCACAGCGGGGCGGATGCGGAACGATGAGGCCACGAGGGCGATGCTACGGCCCGCGTGTTACGGATCCGTCACGTCCGCGACAACTCCTCACCGTCGAAACCGCGGAATCCGCACGAGACCGAGGGCGACACCCTCGGTTTCGGCGAGAATCCCCGGTCTCGGCGACGCGGGGTTCTCCTACGCCTCGATACTCCGCCTGATGGTGATCTCGCTACGCCTCGATCACGAGCGGGACGATCATCGGCCGGCGACGCAGCGACTGGTTGACCCAGCGTCCGATCGTGCGGCGCACGATCTGCGACAGGGCGTGCGAATCGCGGACGCCCGACTGGGCCGCCTCGGCGAGCGCCGCGGCGATCTTGGGCTTGACGTCCTCGAAGACGGCGTCGTCCTCCGCGAAGCCGCGGGCGTGCACCTCCGGACCCGAGATCACCTTGCCGGTCGACGCGTCGACGACGACGATGACCGAGATGAAGCCCTCCTCGCCGAGGATGCGACGATCCTTGAGGTCGGCATCCGTGATCTCTCCCACGGTCGACCCGTCGACGTAGACGAAGCCCAGGTCGAGCTGGCCCACCATGCGCGCCTCGCCGTCTCTGAGGTCGATGACGGTGCCGTTCTCCGCGAGGAGGGTGCGCTCGGGCGCGATGCCCGTGTCCTGCGCGAGGCGCGCGTTCGCCATCAGGTGGCGGTACTCGCCGTGCACCGGCAGGACGTTCTTCGGCTTCAGGATGTTGTAGCAGTAGAGCAGCTCGCCGGCGGCGGCGTGGCCCGAGACGTGCACCTTGGCGTTGCCCTTGTGCACGACGTTCGCGCCGAGCTTCGTCAGCCCGTCGATCACGCGGTACACGGCGTTCTCGTTGCCCGGGATGAGGCTCGACGCCAGGATCACGGTGTCGCCCGGCCCCGGCTCGATCGCGTGGTCGAGGTTAGCCATGCGGCTGAGCACGGCCATCGGCTCGCCCTGCGAGCCGGTCGACATGTAGACGATCCGGTCGTCGGGCAGGTCGCGCGCCTTCTTGTAGTCGATCAGCACGCCCTCGGGCACGTGCAGGTAGCCGAGGTCCTCGGCGATCGTCATGTTGCGCAGCATGCTGCGGCCCAGCAGCGCCACCCGACGACCGTGGGCGGCCGCGGCGTCGAGCACCTGCTGCACGCGGTGGACGTGGCTCGAGAAGCTCGCCACGATCACCCGGCGCGGCGCCTTGCCGATCACCTGATCGAGCACCGGCCCGATCGAGCGCTCCAGCGGCGTGAACCCGGGCACGTCGGCGTTCGTGGAGTCGACGAGGAACAGGTCGACCCCCTCCTCCCCCAACCGCGCGAAGGCCCGCAGGTCGGTCAGGCGACCGTCGAGGGGCAGCTGGTCCATCTTGAAGTCACCGGTCGCGAGCACCGTGCCTGCGGGCGTGCGGATGGCGACGGCCAGGGCGTCGGGGATCGAGTGGTTCACCGCGATGAACTCGAGCTCGAAGGGCCCGAGGTTCTCGCGCTGACCCTCGGCGACCGTGAGGCTGTACGGCCGGATGCGGTGCTCCTTGAGCTTCGCCTCGGTCAGCGCGAGGGTCAGCCCGGAGCCCACGATCGGGATGTCGCTCTTGAGCTTGAGCAGATACGGCACCGCGCCGATGTGGTCCTCGTGGCCGTGGGTGAGCACGACGCCGACGATGTCGTCGAGGCGGCCCTTGAGCGGCTCGAAATCCGGCAGGATGAGGTCGACGCCGGGCTGGTGCTCCTCCGGGAAGAGCACGCCGCAGTCGACGACCAGCAGCTTGCCGCCGTATTCGAAGACCGTCATGTTGCGGCCGACCTCGCCGAGGCCGCCGAGGGGGACGACCCGGAGAGTTCCCGCCTCGAGCTCAGGCGGGTCGTACGGGGTGGTGGGCATTGTGAAGCCTCCTCCGGATGCCGCGGCATCCGTTCATCAGCGTGCCGTCGCCGCATCGGCGACGGCACTTCGTCATCTCGTGGTGCCTGAGACCTTCGGCAGGGCACCGCCGGCGGCGGCGTTGCGGTCGGGGCGGAAGTTCGAGAAGTCTGCGCCGGGCACGTCGGTCACGAGGGCCAGTTCGTCCTCGATCATGGCGGCCTCCCACTCCTCCGGGCCCACCAGCGGCAGGCGCACGCGCGGGCTGCCGATGCGTCCGAGGCCGTGGAGGATGTACTTCGCCGACACCGTGCCGGGCACGTGCGTCATGACCGCGCGCACGAGCGGCTCGAGCTGGCGGTGTGCCGCGGTCGCGGTCTTCAGATCGCCGGCGTTCACGGCGTCGACGATCGCGCGGTACGGGGCGGGCGCGATGTTCGCCGTCACGCCGATGAGCCCGGTCGCCCCGATGGCGAGGTGCGGCAGCACGTTCACGTCGTCGCCCGAGAAGTACATCAGGTCGGTCTGGTTCAGCACGCGGCTGACCTCGCTGAAGTCGCCCTTGGCGTCTTTGATCGCGAGGATGTTGGGGTGCTTGGCGAGCCGCAGGATCGTCTCGTACTTGATCGGCACGCCGGTGCGGCCCGGGATGTCGTAGAGGATGACCGGCAGATCGGTCGCGTCCGCGACGAGACGGAAGTGCGTCAGGATGCCGGCCTGCGTGGGCTTGTTGTAGTACGGCGTGACGATCATGAGGCCGTCTGCGCCGACCTTCTCACTGGCCTTGTAGAGCTCGATCGCATGGGCGGTCTCGTTCGACCCGCCACCCGTGATGATCTTCGCCCGTCCCGCCGAGACGTCCTTGCCCACCTGGACGAGACGGATCTTCTCCGCGTCGGTGAGCGTCGACGTCTCACCCGTGGTGCCGGTCACGACGATGCCATCGGCTCCCGCGGTGATGACGTCGTCGATGTGCTTCTCGACAGAGGGCCAATCGACCTCGCCGTCGGCCGTCATGGGAGTGACGAGCGCGACGAGCACCTGTCCGAAGGGGTTGCCCGTATACGTCATGCCTTCAGGTTATCGGCTCGGGGCCCCGCCACCCCTCCCGGAGTCCCTCCGGCTGTCGTCGGGCGTCTACCGGCCGCGCTCGCCGATGCGCGCCGCCAGCGACGGCGGCGCGAAGCGCGCGAGCCCGACGAGGATCTTGTAGCGGCGGGACGGAATCGACACCGCTCGGCCGCGGGCGACGTCGCGCAGGGACTCGGCGACGACGTCCCGGGCATCGAGCCACATCAGGTCGGAGACGCCCTCCTCACCGGGGGCGAGCCCGAGGCGCTCGTGGAAGTTCGTGTGCGTGTAGCCGGGACACACGGCCGTGACGGTTACCCCACGTGGCGCGTAGCGCCCGTTCGCCCAGCGGCTGAAGCTCACGAGCCAGCCCTTGCACGCTCCGTAGGTGGACCGCGGGATGAATGCCGCGACCGACGCGACGTTCACGATCCGCCCGTGGCCGCGCGCCAGCATCCCGCCCAGCGCGGCGTGCGTCAGCCGCATAGGCACCTCGACGTGCAGGTGCAGATGGCGGACCTCGTCCTCGATGTCGTTGGCCTCGAAGGCCAGCGGCAGTCCGAATCCGGCGTTGTTGACGAGGATCTCGATCGGCTGGGCCTCGTCCGCCACACGGGCCTCGACCTTCTCGCGGTGGCGGGGCCTCAGCAGGTCCGCGACGACGACCTCGACTTCGACTCCGTATGTGGACCGCAGCCCGGTCGCGAGCCGCTCGAGCGCCTGCCGGTCGCGGGCCACGAGCACCAGGTCGGCGCCCTTCGCGGCCAGCTGCCTCGCGTATTCCGCGCCGAGCCCCGAGCTCGCACCGGTGATGAGCGCCGTTTTCGCCATGCGCGCCAGCCTAGGGGCGAGGGCGTCCGGCGCGGTGCTCAGGGGGCACCATTCGCACGAACCGATAGCGGATGCCGGAGCTCGAGGTGCGCCATCCCTCGGCCGGATCCGTCGACGCCGTGCGCCAGCCGGCGCGGTCGGGCGCGCGAGTGTCACCGGCCACCTCGAGGTCGAGCTCGGTGACCTCGAGGAGATCCGCGAGCTCAATCGCGTCGAGGAAGAGCTGTCCGCCGCCGATCACCCAGATCCGCTCGGGGTCGCCCTCGGCTGCCAGCGCCAGTGCGGCCTCGAGCGAGCCGGCGCGCTCGGCGCCGTCATCCGCCCACTCCTCCTGACGGGTGATCACGATGTTCCGCCGACCTGGCAGGGGACGGAATCGTGCCGGGAACGACTCCCAGGTGCGACGGCCCATGACGACGGGCGCCCCGAGGGTGAGCTCCTTGAAGTGGGCGAGGTCTTCGGGAACGTGCCACGGCATGCCGCCCTGGGCGCCGATGATGCCGTGGTGCGCCTCCGCCCAGATCAGGCCGATCGACGCGGTCATACCGCGACGGCGCCGCGGATCGCGGGGTGGTGCTGGTAGTCCTCGACCACGAAGTCGTCGTAGCGGTAGTCGAAGATCGACTCCGGAGTGCGCGCGATGCGCAGCGTCGGGTACGGGTAGGGTTCGCGGGTCAGCTGCTCGCGCACCTGCTCGAGGTGGTTGTCGTAGATGTGGCAGTCGCCGCCGGTCCAGACGAAGTCCCCGGGCTCGAGACCTGCTTGCTGCGCGACCATGACGGTCAGCAGCGCGTAGGACGCGATGTTGAACGGCACGCCGAGGAACAGGTCGGCGCTGCGCTGATAGAGCTGACACGACAGCTTGCCGTCGGCGACGTAGAACTGGAAGAGCGCGTGGCACGGGGCGAGGGCCATGTCGGGGATGTCGGCGGGATTCCAGGCCGAGACGATCAGGCGACGGGAATCCGGGTTCTCGCGGATCTGGTCGAGCACGAGCGCGATCTGATCGATGTGCTCCCCCGACGGCGTCGGCCACGACCGCCATTGCACGCCGTAGACCGGGCCGAGCTCGCCCGCGGCATCCGCCCATTCGTCCCAGATCGTGACGCCGTTCTCCTGCAGCCAGGCGACGTTGGACTCACCGCGGAGGAACCACAGCAGCTCGTACGCGATCGACTTGAAGTGCACGCGCTTGGTGGTGATGAGGGGGAAGCCCTGCGAGAGGTCGAAGCGGATCTGGCGCCCGAAGGCACTGGTGGTGCCGGTGCCGGTGCGGTCGTCCTTGTGCGTGCCGTTCTCGAGCACGTCTCGCAGCAGGTCCTCGTACGGGGTCGGGATCGGCGTCGTCACGGCTGCCACGATACCCGCGGCTCCCGACGCCCGGGTCGCGGCCGCGCCGCTGACGGCGGACACCATCGCCGTGTTACGGCGAACGCGACATATCCACACGTGCGGCCCACCGACCGCGGAAAACGGTTAGCCTGATCTGCTGTGACCCTGGTCGGAGCGCTCATCACCCTTGCTGTGCTTCTTGCGGCGACGGTGGCACTCGGTGTCTTCGTGAACTGGCGTCAGCCCCGCGCCCGTCACAACGTCGAGCACGAGGTGATCGAACCGGCCCGCCTGGGCGCCGACGGACTCGGCGAAGTCGCAACGCTCCTGCAGTTCAGCACCGAGATGTGCGCGCGCTGCCCCGGGGTCCATCGCACGCTCTCGCAGATCGCCGACGGGCACGACGGCGTGCGCCACCTCGACATCGATCTCACGCACCGCCCCGACATCGCCAAGCACTTCCATGTGCTGCAGACGCCGACCACGCTCGTCCTCGACCGCGGCGGCGTCGTGCAGACGCGTTTCGGCGGCGCCCCGAGCCGCGACGTGCTCGAGCTCGAGCTCAACCGGCTGATCGCGGAGGACGCGAATGTCTGACGGGGTCCCCACGCCCCCTCCAGACGCCGCTGGCGCGTCGTCCGGAGCCTCCGGGCGCGTGGGCCCAGCCGCGGCCGCGCGCGGTATCGACCCCCGCGGTCCGCGCTTCGTCGCCGGCATCACCGCCGCGCTGCTGCTGATCGACGTGTTCCTCGGGCTCACCGGACTGTCGACGGCGCAGTGGCCCGCGGGCTCGGGGCTGATCGGAGTGGTCGATCCAGAGACCCGCACCGGGTACATCAGCGGCGTCCCCGGCGCTTTCCTGCTGCCTCACGCGTCGCTCTCACAGCGCTTTCTCGACCCCGCCTTCCTCCTCCTGCTCCTGATCGCGTTCCTCTTCCTGTGGGGCGTCGTGTCGCCGCGGACCGCGCCCTGGGGCGCGCTGTACCGTAAGGCCGTCGCCCCGCGACTCGCGCCCCCGAAGGAACTCGAAGACCCACGCCCGCCGCGCTTCGCGCAGGGTGTGGGCTTGTTCGTCTCCGTCGTCGGGCTCGTTCTGCATCTGCTCGGCGTCCCGTGGGCGCTCACCATCGCCGCAGCGGCGGCGTTCGTCGCCGCCTTCCTGAATGCGGTCTTCGGGCTCTGCCTCGGCTGCCAGCTGTATCTGCTGCTCCAGCGCGCCGGCGTCATCGGGCGCGCCCGCCCGGCGTCCGCCTGACGCCCTCGCTCGAAAAGGCACGAAGGTCGCGACACGAGCCGGGCGAACCGTCGCGGCGCGGCATCCGACGCTTTAGGCTGACGCGAGACGCCCACGACCCGGGCGCACCGCGAGCGAGGAGGCCCTCATGACTGTCACCAGCGAAGCCACCACCGCCTGGAAGGGCGCACTGTTCGACGGAGCCGGGGAGGTCAGCCTCGTGTCGTCGGGCCTCGGCAGCTACCCCGTCAACTGGAAGGCGCGCAGCGAGGGATCGACCTCGGTCACGACTCCCGAGGAGCTCCTCGCCGCGGCGCATTCGTCGTGCTTCAGCATGGCACTCTCGCTGGCGCTCGCCGAGAACGGCACTCCCCCGGACTCGATCGACACCACCGCCTCGGTGACCTTCAAGCCGGGCACCGGGATCACGGGCAGCCACCTCAACGTCAACGCGGTCGTGCCGGGCATCGAGCCCGAGGACTTCGAGCGCATCGCGCAGGGCGCGAAGGCCGGATGCCCGGTCTCGCAGGCACTCGCGGGCATCGAGATCACCCTCGAGGCGACGCTTGCCTGAAGCCGCCTCCTCCGATGACGGCCGGCGGGTCGTCGTGGCGGGAGCGTCCGGACTCGTCGGCGAGGCGCTCGTCGAGAGCCTCCGGACCGACGGGTTCACGGTCACGACTCTGGTGCGTCGGCCTGCCGAAGCCGCCGATGAAGTCGAGTGGCTCACGAACGCGGAGCCGCTCGATCCCGCCGTACTGGCGGGCGCCGTCGCCGTCGTCGGTCTGAACGGCGCGAGTATCGGCCGGTTCCCCTGGACCGGAAGCTACAAGAACACCCTGCTGTGGTCGCGCATCGCGCCGACGCGCGCTCTGGCCCGGGCGGTGCGCGACCTGGGCACGGACGCTCCCCATTTCGTCTCGGCATCGGCGGTCGGCTACTACGGCTCGCGACCGGGCACACAGCTCGCCGAGGATGCCCGCCGGGGCGAGTCGTTCCTCGCGGACCTCTGCGGCGAGTGGGAGGCCGCGGCGTTCGGCGCGGGAGCGGATGCCGCGGTGGCCGTCCTCCGCACCGCTCCGATCGTGCACCCGCGCGGGGTGCTGAAGCCGCTGCTCCTGCTCACCAAGGCCGGTCTCGCGGGCCCGATCGGCCGGGGGACGCAGGTATGGCCGTGGATCTCGCTGGAGGACGAGGTGCGCGCCATCCGCCACGTCATCGACGCGCGGCTGACCGGCCCCGTGAACCTCACGGGCCCGACGCGCGCCACGGCGAACGACCTCGGCTTCGCTCTCGCGGTGCGGATGAACCGCCCGTTCCTGCTGCGCGCGCCGGTGTGGGGCATGAAGCTGGTGCTCGGTCCCGATGCGACCGACGCGCTCCTGACCTCGGACGCGCACGTCGTCCCCGAGGCGCTCCTGCAGTCGGGGTTCGAGTTCACCCACTCGACCGTGGAGGACGCGGTGGCGGCCGCCGTACCTGCGGCGGCCTGACCGGCTCCCCCGCGTTATCCCTTGGGGGCGCGAGCGAGCGAGGCGTCAGCCGGCGTCTCGAGATCGGTCGGCGGGCTCGAGGCGGATGGCTTTGCGCACCGCCTCGCGGGCACGACGCCGATCGCCGGCGGCGTCGTAGGCGAGCCCCAGCCGGTACCAAGCCCGCCAGTCGTCCGGGTGCGCCTCGGCGTCGGCGCGGTACGCCGGGAAGACGGCATCCCCGTCCTCGCGCATCACACGCCCGCTCGGACGCACCGTCACCTCATCGGCCGGGAGCCCACCCTCGGCCTCGAGACGGCGGCCGAGCTGCTGTGCGCGCACGCCGAACCACAGTTCGCGGCCGAGCGCCCACGCGGCGATGACCGGCAGGACGACGAGGGCGACGCCCATCGCGATGCCGACGGGATCGCCGCTGAGGACCAGCAGCCATGCCCGTTGCCCGACGAGCACGATGTACAGCGCGAGCAGCGCCGCCATGACGACGACGCCGATGCGGGCGGTCATGCGCCGGTCGCGCGGGCGACCTGGCCGGGTACCCCGCCCTCCTCGACGGGAGGCCCGTCGACAGCGACCCGGCGGCCACCGATGCCGATGTCGATGAGGCTGTCGAGGCCGACCGTCACACCGGTCGCGTCGCGGGCTGCCGCCAGAGCGAGACGGATGCCGGGACCATAGGCCTGCGCCGGCTCCACCGTGTCGTGCACGATGGTGAGCGACTCCCCCGCCCCGGAGAGGATCGTCTCCTGCCGGGCGATGACGCCGGGCCGCCGCAGCGAGTGGATCGGCACGCTCGCGACCTGCTGCCCGCGGGCACGCTGGTCGACGTGGGGCGACTCGACCGGCCCGACCGACGTCCGTGCGGCCGCGATCAGTTCCGCGGTGCGCACGGCCGTACCGCTCGGCGAGTCGATCTTGGTCTCGCGGTGCGCCTCGACGATCTCGATCGAGGGGAAGAAGGGGGCCGCCGCCGCAGCGAGTGCCGAACCGAGCACCGACCCGATCGAGAAGTTGGGAATGAACACCACGCCGGTGCCGGCTGCCTCGACGAGCGGGCGCACGAGCGCGATGCGCTCGGCCGACCAGCCGGAGGTGCCGACCAGCACGTTGATGCCACGCTCGATCGCCGCACGCACCACGTCGATGGACACTGCCGGCGTCGACGCGTCGACCACCAGGTCGGCGCCGTCGAGCTCGGACAGCTCGGATCGCGACGACAGCACGCCCGCGACCTCGAACCCGGGCTCGGCCTCGACCGCGTCGCGGATGATCGCGCCGAGCTTCCCGGTGCCGCCCACGATGGCCACGCGTGTCGTCATGGATCCATCCTAGGCGGCGCCCGAAGAGGGCTCCGGCCGGCGGCGGCCGCGCCGGCGCCTACCCTGGAGGGGTGGTGAAACTGCGCTCCTCCCCCGTCGACGCACCCGATGCTCACGCCCTGCTGGCCGAGTACTTCCTGGTCCGGACCGAAGGGTTCGCGGTCCAGGGCGTCTCGTACCGCACAACCTTCCCCGATCCGGCCGCGTTCGTGCCGCCCGCCGGCGTCTTCGTCGTGCTCGACGACGACGAGGGCGTCGCACAGGGATGCGGCGGCATCCGTCTCATCCCGGAGGGGCCGCTCGGCACCCGCTACGAACTCAAGCACCTCTACCTTCGTCCGGTCACGCGCGGCCGCGGCTGGGGCCGCCTGCTCGTCGAAGACCTGGAGCGGCGCGCGCGCGACTTCGGCGCGGCCGAGCTCGTGCTCGATACGCACCACTCCCTCGAGGCGGCCGGCGCCCTCTATGCGCGCACCGGCTTCGCGGCCATCGAGCCCTACAACGACAATCCCAACGCCTCCCGGTGGTACGGCAAGGCGCTCTGAACGGGGCGGTCGCTCAGACCGGATAGACCTCGGGCAGGCCGGTGCGCAGCTCCACGGGCAGGTGAGCCATGTCGTTGTGCGACAGCAGCGTCCACGGACGCCCCTGCTTCTGCGCGATGACGCTCAGACCGCAGTGGGCCTGGTTCAGCGTCATCCACCGCCAGTCCGGCGCCTGCAGCACCTCACGCACGAACCAGGCGATGACGAAGTTGTGGGTGATCAGCAGCTCGTGCACCTCCCCGCGCTTGCGGGCCAGGAACTCGCTGGTGGCGTCGGACATCTGCGCGCGGCCCGCCTCGACCTCGGCCTCGGTGACCGAGCCGAAGAACGGCTCGAACGCCGCGGGCGTCTCGTCGGTCATGCCGGTCGGCACGCAGTCGAACAGGAGTGCCGACGGCTCGGGCGACAGCGACGGCATCCTCTCCGCGACCGCGCGCGCCGTCTGACTCGCCCGTTCGAGCGGTGAGTGCCACACCGCGTCGAACGGCACTCCTGAGAGGCGATCAGCGAGCAGGGCCGCCTGTCGGCGCCCGCGCGGCGAAAGGGGCCCGTCGACCAGTCCGTGCTGGGCGTCCTGATGTTCACCGTGCCGCACGAGATAGATGTAGTGCGTCACGCAGCTCACTCCGTCGGGGGTCACATGCCTGGGGGAAAGGCACCTCATCCACACTACGACACGTCGGCGCCGTGGCCCATGAGCCTGTGGACGGGCGCGTCGGATGCGGCCGGCACCGCCGCCTGGGGCTACTCCGAGGCGCGCGCGATGTCGGACAGCTGAGCGCGGCTGAGGCGGACGCCGACCCCCTGCACGAGCTCTTCGACGTGCTGCGGCGCGTAGGCGTTGACGATGGGCGCGACGACGAGCTTCTGCGCGAGCAGCCACGCCATCGCCACGGCCGCGTCGGGAACACCGAGCTCGGCGCCGACCGTGTCAAGCGCCCGCAGCGTACGACTGCCGCGACGATTCAGGTTCGCCGCCAGCTGCGCGCCGCGCACTGACAGGGCACCGCGGAGCTTGGACCGCTGCCGGCCGGCGAGGAAGCCGTGCTCCAGGGCGTGCGACGGCGTCACGACCATGCCCTGGGCTCCCGCCACGAGGCGCAGGTCGGCGTCGAACTCGTGCCGCCGCAGCACGTTGAAGGGCACGTCGAGCACGGTGATGCGCGGGTAGCCCGCGGAGGCGAGGATGCGCGCCTCGACCAGCTGTGCGGCGGTGTAGCCGATCACGCCGAGCGCTCGCACCTTGCCGGCCTCGACCAGCCACTCCGCCGTGGCCAGGGTGTCTTCGAGCGACGAGCCGGGATCGGTCGTCGCATCGAGGTAGAGCACGTCGATCCGGTCGGTGCGCAGACGCGTCAGCGACGCCTCGACGGCGCGGACCAGGTTCACGGGGCCGAGTCCCGGGTTGTCGGCGTGACCGCCGACGCGCACCGCGAGGACGATGTCGTCACGCAGGCCGCGGGACTGGAGCCACTGGCCGATGATGTGCTCACTGCGGCCGCTCGAATAGCTGTCGGCGGTGTGCACCGCGTTGCCGCCGAGTTCGGTGTAGGCGTCGAGGATCGCGTGGCTCGACTCCAGGTCGACGTTCCATCCGAACTCCGCGCCGCCGAGGATCAACGGGAACACGTCGGCGCCGCTCTCGCCGAGCGCGACGCGGATGCCGTTGCCCACGGCGGGACCCTGAACGGGGATCGGTGCCGACGGATGCGGGCCGCGTACTGCGGTCTGAGACGCGGCAGCGGCTGCGGCAGCATCCGGGCTCGCCGGTGGGAGCGTCGAGTCAACGCCGAAGTAAGCCATGTCCCACCCCCCACGACTGCCCCGCGGAGCTTTCGTGATCACTGTCCGCGCGCCCCCCGGCGCGTACTCACAGGCTAGGACAGTCCGGACAGCGCGCCGGTCACTGAGGCGAACTGTCGATAAACATTACATAACGGTTTCATCACGAACCGTTGATCCTTGGGGTTCTGTCCCCCTTTCGGGGGACGCGCCGAGCATTCTGCCGACCGGACGACGGATGCCCGCCCCTCGGTGAGGGACGGGCATCCGTGAACCTGCGGCCCGCTTCATCGCCGAACGGATTCAGCGGTCGGACGGGCCGTCCGGCGGGACCGTTCAGCCTTCGGCAGGAGCCTCCGGGCCCTCGCTGGCGGCGGAGCGACCCTCCTGATCGGCGGGCTCCTCGAGCACCGGCTCGAGCGAGAGCTTGCCGCGGTCGTCGATCTTCGTGATCTTAACGAGGATCTTCTGACCGACGTTGAGCACGTCCTCGACGTTCTCCACGCGCTTGCCACCGGCGAGCTTGCGGACCTCGCTGACGTGCAGCAGTCCGTCCTTGCCCGGCAGGAGCGAGATGAACGCGCCGAACGTCGCGATCTTCACGACGGTTCCGAGGAACTGCTCGCCGACCTCCGGGTTGGTGGGGTTGGCGATCGCGTTGACCTGGGCACGGGCGGCCTCGGCCGACGGGCCGTCGGTCGCGCCGATGTAGACGGTGCCGTCCTCCTCGATGGAGATCTGCGCACCGGTCTCGTCCTGGATCGCGTTGATCGTCTTGCCCTTCGGGCCGATCAGCTCGCCGATCTTGTCGACCGGGATCTGCACGCTGATGACGCGCGGTGCGGTGGGCGCCATCTCGTCCGGAGCGTCGATCGCGGCGTTGAGCACGCCGAGGATCGTCAGGCGGGCGTCGCGGGCCTGCTGCAGCGCGGCGGTCAGCACCGACGACGGGATGCCGTCGAGCTTCGTGTCGAGCTGGATCGCCGTGACGAACTCGCTCGTGCCGGCGACCTTGAAGTCCATGTCGCCGAGGGCGTCCTCGGCGCCGAGGATGTCGGTCAGCGCGGCGTAGCGCGTCTGCCCGTCGACCTCGTCCGACACGAGACCCATCGCGATTCCGGCGACGGGGGCACGCAGCGGCACACCCGCGTTCAGGAGCGAGAGCGTAGACGCGCAGACCGAGCCCATCGACGTCGAGCCGTTGGAGCCGAGAGCCTCGGACACCTGGCGGATCGCGTACGGGAACTCCTCGCGGCTGGGCAGCACCGGCACGAGCGCGCGCTCGGCGAGGAAGCCGTGCCCGATCTCGCGACGCTTCGGCGACCCGACACGGCCGGTCTCACCGGTCGAGTAGGGCGGGAAGTTGTAGTGGTGCATGTAGCGCTTGTGCGTGACGGGCGACAGCGAGTCGATCTGCTGCTCCATCTTGAGCATGTTCAGCGTCGTGACGCCCAGGATCTGGGTCTCACCGCGCTGGAAGATCGCAGAGCCGTGGACGCGCGGGATGACCTGCACCTCGGCGTCGAGCGGACGGATGTCGGCCAGGCCGCGGCCGTCCATGCGGACGCCCTCTGCGAGGATGCGACCGCGCACGATCTTCTTGGTGACCGACTTGTAGGCCGCCGAGAACTCGAGCGTCGCGACAGCCGGCAGCTCGCCGGACTCGACCGCGGCGAGGAGCTCTGCCTTGACGGCATCCTTCAGCTCGTCATCGGCGTTCTGGCGATCCTGCTTGTCGGCGATCTGGTAGATCGGGACGAGCTTGTCGTACGCGCGGTGGGCGACGAAGTCGTAGGTCTGCTGGCTGTAGGGCAGGAAGACCGGGAACTGCTTGATCTCCTTGGCCGCCGTGTTCGCGACGACGTTCTGCGCGGCGACCAGCTGCTTGATGAAGGGCTTCGAGGCCTCGAGGCCCTCGGCCACGACCTGCTCGCTGGGCTTGACCGCGCCCGCCTTGATGAGGTTCCACGAACCCTCGGTGGCCTCGGCCTCGACCATCATGATCGCGACATCTTCGTTGCCGTCGGCGTCGGTGATGACGCGACCGGCGACGATGAGGTCGAAGACGGCCTCCTCGAGCTGCGACACGGTCGGGAACGCGATCCACTGGTCGCCGTGCTCGCCGTGGCCGGGGATGAGCGCGAGGCGCACACCGGCGATGGGGCCGGAGAACGGCAGACCCGAGATCTGCGTCGACAGCGAGGCCGCGTTGATCGCGAGCGCGTCGTAGAACTCGCCCGGCGCGATCGAGAGCACGGTCACGACGATCTGCACCTCGTTGCGGAGGCCGTCGACGAACGACGGGCGCAGCGGGCGGTCGATGAGACGGCACACCAGGATGGCCTCGGTCGAGGGGCGACCCTCGCGGCGGAAGAACGAGCCGGGGATCTTGCCCGCGGCGTACGAGCGCTCTTCGACGTCGACGGTCAGCGGGAAGAAGTCGAAGCCCTCGCGGGGCTGCTTGCTCGCGCTGGTGGCCGAGAGGAGCATCGTCTCCTCGTCGAGGTACGCGGCGACCGCGCCCTGCGCCTGCTGCGCGAGTCGTCCGGTCTCGAACCGGACGGTGCGGGTGCCGAAGCGGCCGTTGTCGAGAACGGCTTCAGCGGCGGTGATTTCAGGACCTTCCAAGAGGTCTCTCCTTCTTTGTTTAGGCTCGCACGCGCGTTTCGCGCACGAGCTTGTGCGAAGGAGCAGGAACAGGCAGATCTCGGCGCGCGGCCTTGCCGCGATTCGCGCCAGCACTGGCCACCAGTAGAAATCCACCCGGCGCCGATGCGACGAGGAGACCACCACAGGGGACCAGCTAGCTGCCGGCCTGCTCCGTGAGCTCATGTTGAATTGAGCGGATGCCCGAGGGCAGCCTGTCCGATCCTATCAGTGGTACCCGTCCCGGCCCCACGGTCGGCCGGAGGCGGCGGAAACACCGAATGACATCGTCGTCGGGCGTGCGTAGGGTGGGAGTCATGAGCACCGACGAGAAGCCGGCGGGCGCGGCATCCGATGAGATGAAGCGCAAGTTCAAGGAAGCACTCGACAAGAAGAACGCGCAGCACCGCGACGGGGAGTCGCACCTGGACGGCGAGTCCTCGATCCACGGGACGCACGGCGCCGTGACCAAGCGCGAGTTCCGCCGCAAGAGCGGCTGACGATCGGAGGCGGGCGATGAGCGACTTCCGTGAGCGGATCCCCGACGACGACCGGGACGTCCCGCTCGACGACGACGCGGAGTTCGAGCTGCCGCCCGCGACGCTCGACCCGATGGAGTCGGTCGAGAAGCAGGTCGACGAGCTCGACCTCGAGGAGCGCGAAGCGGCGGTCGAGTCCGGCGCGATCGACCCCGACGCGTGAGCGACGGCGCGCCGCAGAGGCGTGACGACAGCCCTCCGGCAGGCGATGCCCGGGCAGAAGACGCGACGCCCGAGGCGGCGCCTGTCCGCGTGAGGCGGCTGCGGCGTGAGGCGTGGGGCTTCGCGATCGGCTCGCTCTGCTTCTTCGCCGGCGCACTGCCCGCGTACGCGCAGTGGGCCGGGGCCGTGTGGACGGGCGTCACCTTCTTCGTCGGCTCGGTGTTCTTCACCGTCGCGGCACTGATCCAGCTGCTCCTCAGCGGACGACGCCCGCCGAGGGAGCACACGAGCCGGCCCGACCGCGCCGACTGGTGGTCCGCCGCGATCCAGTTCGCCGGGACGCTGCTCTTCAACGCCTCGACGCTGGTCGCGCTGCTCGCCGCCGTGGCCCGCCCCGACGCCGTGGGGGTCGGATGGCGCCCCGATGCGTGGGGGTCGCTGGCGTTCCTGGTGTCGAGCTTTCTGGCGGTCGAGGCGACCCGCGGGCGCGAACGGCTGTGGGACCGCGACGCCCGCACCTGGCACGGCACGGGGCTCGGCATGCTGGGGTCGATCGCATTCGCCGTCTCCGCGGTCGCGGCCTACGTCGTC